>Ga0302227_10000352_pt1 | contig 43432 bp, 33 predicted proteins | sample II_Palsa_N1_1_FD_193525 | JGI IMG/M metagenome (GOLD analysis project Ga0302227, IMG submission 193525) | Peat permafrost microbial communities from Stordalen Mire near Abisko, Sweden - II_Palsa_N1_1 | ecosystem: Environmental > Terrestrial > Soil > Palsa > Peat permafrost | place: Sweden... | reverse complement strand
GATACTTTTGAACCAGCATTTTGAAATCTTGTAAGATTTTAAAGGCTTGTAGGCTATTTTGAACTGAGTCCGGTGATATTCCCAGTGACTTTTGGGTTAACAAACCGAATGCCGATGCCGCCCCCACCGCATTCATCGTCCAAGTAGCCACTTGCCAAGCATAATCAGCAGGCGTTTTAGCCGCCACTGCAGCCAAAGGCGTCATCGTAGCGGCATTGAACACCAAAGGCGCTATCAGTTCGGGAACATGGCTTTGGAGATCAACGCCCACACGACAATCCACCAACCAATTTGCTGAAATCTTTAAATAAGGTGCAGCATAAGTACCGGATTTTAAAATAATATTGCGTTCTGAGGCCAAAATTAAACTATGCGAAGATCTCATGGTTCCTAAGCTTTCGATACCCGCTTTGGCGGTAATGCGGCCCTCTTTTAAAGCAACCACTTCCCCATGGATGCCGTTTCTAAAAAATCCTCGGCAATCGATGGCAAATCGATCGGTTAACAACAAAACCGGGCTTTTATCTTGTTGTTCAGCTTGCCTGATACCCATAATCCCATCGTTGATAAAATCACGTACTTCCACCTGGATCCGCTCACTGGTAAACAGATGCTTGGCATTGGTGATATTGCCATCCAGCTTACCGGTGATCTGCCCGGCAATAAAATTGGCTTGATTTAACCAACCAGCAGCTACATATTGAGATATTTCTGGCTGAGAATCTTTGGCAGTGTTCTGAAAATGCAAAGACTGGATCCAAATATGCGCTTGAGTTACCAAAGAAAAAGGACTATCAAAAGTAATCCCCCAAGGACTGCGGCCCAAAGGCTGTTCCTTTTGGCCTGCCAATACCACCGTGCCATCGTTCAATAACCCAATCGTCATATCGCCCAACTGACAGACAGCTGGATTTAAATCTTGATCCCAAATATTTTGGCTAAAATCATAGCTTTGGCTCGTATCCAAAAGCTGTCTTAAAATAACAGGCTCGGTATTTTTACCATCTTCCTGTTTAGAATGAATTCTGCAAGAAACTTGGCCATTTTCAGACCAAACGGTAATGGCAAAAGAAAGACTAGGCATAGATAACTCCGCAATAGGCTTGTGAGCTTAGCGGGCTGTCCTTAGCCATGATTATTATAATGTCCTGATTTATGTGCGCTTACACCAAGCTCGACAAACATCAGTTTTGAATCTTTATTAGCGATCCATAGTGCACTGACTCAATGCCCTTGTAAAGCATTTTGATATATTAAATAAAAATAGTGATGTCAGCACTGACGCATGGCGAATGGCTGGCATACTTTTATCTAAAAATAATGATATAATTTGCAAAAATTGGGGGCATTACACGCAAGTTGTGATAATGATGATCTTGTTATTATTTAGGCTCAATGCTTACCGTGTGACCACACTCATTTAACCCCCGACTGTTCAGGCAACCGCTTATTATTGCTTATGATGATATACACCCGTTCAACTAAAATATACGGTTACATAGCAGCTAGGATTTCAAATTTTTCTGTCAGCAAGCTCCTCAGCTCCGACTGATAAATCGAAATTTTACTAAAAAAGCCTTTACACTTTTTTCAAAAGCCTCAAAGGCCGGGTAATAGTGATTACATAAAACAACCTTGTGAAAAAACTGCCATAAACGCTCAATGAGGTTTAAGCTTGGAGAATAATGAGGCAAATGAATTATTTTTATAGCATTTTTTTTTGCAAATGTATGTACCGATTTTTCCTTGTAATAACTGGCTCAACCACATATCAAATAAATAACACCATACGGCAGTTGGCGTCGTAGCTGCTCTAAAAAAGCTAAGCTTGTTTCTTTCGTTAAGCTTTTATTGAATAAGGTGATAGTCTGTAAAGTTTTAGGGTTGATAGCTGCGTTAATGCTCAAACACCTGGATTTAAAGTTACTTTTTAAAACACGACATTGCCCTCGCTTCCTCCAGCCATAAGATGGAATGGGGCCATGCTGTGGATAGGTGTTATCCATGAACAAGATGCTATCGTCCGCGTTTAATTTTGCTTTAAGTTTTTGATCAGCCTTTATGAAATCTTGTTGGTGTTCTGGAGACGTTTTCGGAGGCAATTTCTTTGGCTTTTTGTATACATAATCTAATCGGTGTAGGAGTTTAGCTATCCTACCCGTGGAATATTCTTGTTCAAAATTTTCTTTAACCCATTGGACGATATCCAGTGTTCTTCGATAGGTTACTTCTTGAAGATGCTGATCAAGTTCCTGGACTTCACTTATAGACAACTTGCCTTCATTCGGAGTGTCATGATCTGCCAATAATTCTGCGACGCCGCCCTAATGATAAGATTTTTTATAAGGGCTCAGAGTATCTGGATCAAGCAACAAACTAAAATAACATAAAAAGACTGTAAGGCGGGCCATCCAAAAAGCTAATAAAGGCTACCAGCGTATGCGTTCCGCTTGCTCTCAGACAGCAGTAGATGCATAAGAATTACCTACCAAACTAAGGCAACCAACCCAGTAAACTTTAGTCGACTGTATTAAAATTTTAAAAAAACCGATGCTTTAAGGGGAAGTAAAAAGTTATTTAAATAAATAATGGTAGATTTGGCTCTCTCCCTTTTAAAAGCCAAATGGAAAGCAGAATGAAAAGATTATAAAGCTTGCTTATCTAAGGTGAAAGAACATTATGGGGATTTTAAACTAAAATAGGCAAGCAAGTGTTTAGAAGGTATAATCGCTGATGCTAACATCCTGGGTGACAAGGAGCTATGTTATTAACCAACGCCTATATTTAATAAAGGCAAGATTTTCATGCACAGGGCAGATGAAAAAAGGGTTAAAGTGGAAGAGATATTTGAAAAGCTCTCTCATTGGGTCTGACTACGAGTTAGCTAAAAAAACTTACGCTGCCGCCATAGAGAGCGAAGTGAAGGCGCCTAGTACGGGAAGGACCACAGAATTTTTTTCACGGCGCAGCCCATGAGAAAAATGTTTGACGCAGCGTAAAGCCATTTGTGAGAGCGAAGCGGGCCGAGGGCGGTGCAGGCAGAGCCCTGACGCTGCATATTTGTGCCGAAGCCGCTTTTAAGTCTTGCCGATTGCCCCTGCCACCAAAATCAAGACCTAACTGGAACATTTTCCTTATGCTGAGGAAGGCCTTATTATATATGTAAATAAACGACTAGGAATTTAAGCTTAACTTAAATGGTTGAAAAAAAATGGGGCTTTAGATATCTCTTCTGTTCCTGCCGTTGGACAAACTGACATCTTTGCCCCTCAAAGCCTGACGCCCAGCATATACCAGCTATGGCTGGAAAATTTAAGGCCAATAGCAGTTCTATCTTTGATGGTATCAAAGATGGATGCTGGCTCCGGCACCGTACTAGAAAGCAATACAAATAAGTTCAATTATATGATAGGCTGTAAATATTTCTATCATGGGAAGCAATTGTTTTGAAACAACCTAAACGAGTTGATATAATAGGCCTTCTGTATTGGAATTATTTTAATAAATGCCATCTTTACACACAAATTAATATCTAAAATCACTATGAATCAAAACCACAAAATTTGTCATGATTTCTATAAACACGTTTTTGATGCCAATAAAGAACGAGCTTTAGGCTACTTGACTCAGTTTTGCAACACTGAACTTGAGTACGCAGTCTCCAGGGAGATAGGGTATGGCTTGAATAATTTATTAACTGTTTATAGTAAAGAATTAGATATTTATAATGCCCCTCGCAAGGCCAAAAAAATATGCGTCAATAAAAATATAATTTGCATAGAGTGGCATACCGAGATTTCCAAAGAATTAAATAAAGCAAATAATTTTCTTCATTTACAACATACTGTACAAGGCGCCACCATATGTCAGTTTTCCGAAGAAAAAATTTTAGCTTTATCTGAATTTAATAATTTACCCCCCTTGGTAAACATAGAAACAACCCCACAAGGTTCTCTGCCCACAACGGGTCCTGCACTTGCCCTCTTTTTAAAGAAGATGCCATTGACCAAACGTGAACTTCAGTGCTTGAGTTTATGGATAATTGGCATAACCGCCAAAGAAACGGGAAAAATATTTAATATATCCACCCGAACGGTAGAGCAATATCGAGAGAATGTAAAAATAAAACTACAACTCACCGCCAAATCTAAAATATGGAATTTCTTACGAAGTCAACAGGCCCTAAATGATATTATAAATTATGCTCATTTTTTTATACAAGACTAAGACTCTAGGATCCTCCCCCGTTTTTATGGAATCACCCTTAAGCAACGTTTTCTAACTACAAGTATTGCTCAAATTTAACGGCAGAACAATACCCTCATGTCGAATGACGACGTTCGCGATTATAAAAAATCTATATATATTCAAATATCGCACTTTTAACCTCCTCTCTAGTTTTAAAAACTCGGCCAAACATCAGCCCCGTCTTTAACGGATAAAAAACGTTTATGGGCAATTCTCAACTCATCCTTTCGCTCATCGCCCAACACACTATTTTTCTTGAATACATATCAAGAGCAACGGCCAAATAAACCCAATCCTCAAAAGTCCAACAATACGTTAGATCAGCAGTCCAGCTGCGGTTAGGTTCAGAAACTGTAAAGTTTTGCCCTAGAAAATTGGGGGATATTTAACATAAATACCCCTATAAGCTAACTCGCTCACATTATGCATAAGTTGCTTTTCGGGCTCCCATTAAAGCGGTGCAAGATCACCATTACCATCAATCGCCTTTGATACAGCTCACATCAATAAGATCTAAAAATTAAACCGGTGAACACTCACCAAATGGTTGATTGTGAACCTTTGACGCCGCCGCCAACCGCTAAACCGATTTAGGATTGAAAGTTGTTTTAGACTTATCATTCTAAAACAACTATAATTGTGCTATATTTTGCCAAATATCAAAATATTGACAAATAACATTTTGATACCTTAAAAAGCTTGCCAACTATTATCTGTATGAGAAAAAATGAATAAAAACGATTTCTTGATTCAGTCCATCAAAGACTTATTGAGCAAGCCCCGGAACTGCCTTATTTTTGATAAATTCTCTCCAGAAATAATCTACCACAGTACGGCCGGCTCCATTCAAGGAAATCAATTAGTTCACAAAAGTCTTCTTGAAACAATAAAAACCTGCTCTCCTTCCAAAATAGTTATCATTTTTTCACATCAAAACAAAAAAAGATTTATCTTACAATTGAAAGGGTTTTATACCAACCCAAATGCCAAAGGGCCTTATCTCAGAAAGTTTCCTTTGCAGTATGAATGTTTTATGCAGATATCCTGGCCTGGCAAACTTATTACCGAGATCACCATGGTCTGTTCTAATACTCATGAGCTGATTAACACTGTGCCTGCCTTAGGGCCCAAACTGACACATTTCAGGACCAACTTGTGCCCCATTCCGCTCAATCACATAGAAATAGCCTGTTTGAGTTTGTGGATCTGGGGGGCTACAGCAGATAAAACGGCAGCCTCTCTGAAATACCTACCTACTGCTCGATTAGTCAAAATCTGCAGAAATATCATTAAAATGAAACTTCAGCTAACTAGCAAAAAGTCTTTAATTAAATGGACGATTGATCATAAAATATTTGAACCATTAGTTGATTATGCTATATCTCTTCTAGGGGGTATATACTCCTTTTAGTTTGGTTTTAGGCTAGGCGCCAAGGACCGAGCAACCGGAGTTACCTTATAGCGTAATGAGGATTGCGAGGATCCGCCAGGCAACAACGCCTAAAATCAAAATGGAAGGAGTATATAAATCCTAGATTGCCTCTTTATGAGCATATGAACACAATTGGAAGGCCAGCCTGCGGGCAGCTTAAGGGCGCCTCCCCAGCGAGGCAATGTTCTCCATTCAACCACTAAACAACGGCAAGCAAATCCTTCTTAGCCCAGCTTCGGGTTTCTGTTTTTATTGCAAAAAACAGCTGTCCGTTTGTTCTACTTTTTTGCTGCCAATGATGTCGCAGACTTGCTACCCTGGTGCCTATGGTATTGCATAGCTATCGTAGCTGGCCGGTGTACTTACTAGATAAACACGCTTAATTTTTTTATAAAATTTCAACAAAAAACTCATAACCTCTTCGCCCCTCTCAATGATAACACTCGGATTTTTAAATCTCTTGCAAGCGCCAGTATCTACATAACAAGCAATGCATGAGGATCGAATACCCTCTATCGTATAAAGATGCAATACTATAATCTCTAGAGATCCGAACTGATTGGTTTTTTAAGAAATTTTTATTGAGGCAAGATCAGGATCAAATGCAATTCTCTACCCATAGAAGGCTTCACAGAGCACAGCTGAATCAAGCTTAAACTTGAGGCGTAGCTACCCATATTAACGCTGTTCAACGCTGATGATAACTTTAAAACTCGAAACGGCCCTTTAATTTGATTGCAGTTTACTTGCATGGAGAAGATAATCGCTGATAAACAAAACTGAGCTATTCGATAAAGCCAATGATTTGGGTAAAACCATATCGGCAATCAAATACTGAAAGCCTAGCAACTTTTTTACCCAGGAATTGTAGAGGCTTATCAGGCTTGCTCTGGTATTAAAATTCTTCCCACCGTTACAGCTTTAGCAGCTTTCTGTCTATTCAAAATAAAACATTGGCTATTCCAAGAAAACAAAGCATGATGGGCTAAATTTTATAAGCCCAGCCCTGTTCTCCCCTTGGTAAAAATTGTTGATTGAAAGCCCCACAAAAAGGCCTTATGGAGCTGCTAACCAAGCAGCTTAAATTTACCCTGCCTGATCAGACATTCAATCTTGCTGGGCTTGGCTGGATCCCAAGCCACAACATGAGCTTGCCAACAAGCGCAGGAAAAATTTTAATGTCTGTCAAGCTAGCAATACCCCAGATATACAAGATCCCGTAAATACCATTATTGAAAACATAGCGAAGGCAGAATTTGCTGCTTATTTAAGCTCAACCATAAGTGCTACAGAGCCAGATGCATGCATCGACCAATAGCTACGGATCGCGAAGGGTGATAAGAAATCGCCAATCACCTAGATCTCTGAAGCAACAGTTAGTACAGCACTGCAAGTCCTCGCGCTGCAGCAGCTCCTGACATTGCCTAGTAAACCAAGAGTTGCACTCCTAAGAGCAATGCCATTTCTGACGCACCAAAACAAAAGGCCGCATTGCGGCCTTTTTGTTTTATGGGTTAACAACTTTATTTAATATTGCAATCTTGCCGGTTCATTTTGCAAAAGTTGCAACAGCCCTTTCATAGCGGCGGAACTCATATTCTGGGTTAATTTATCAAGCCAGCTGGTTCTAGATGTGTAGTCAATTAAGATTTCATTGTGGATCAACTCTTTGGCCACAAAGGCTGCATCACCAAAACCATCTACCAAACCCAATTTCTTCGCTTCAAGACCAACCCAAAAAAGGCCTGAAAAAATCTCTGGTTTGTCTTGAACCAGTCTGGTACCTCGGCCTTCTTTCACATTATCGATAAACAACTGATGGGTGGTTTTAAGCTGTTCATTGACAAATTCATCTTGTTTGGACTGTTTGGGTAAAAAAGGATCTAACATGCCTTTGTTTTCACCTGCCGTATACAAACGTCGCTCAACACCCACTTTTTCCATGGCATCGACAAAACCAAAGGAATCCAGTCTGACACCGATGGAACCGACCAAGCTGGTTTCATCACAATAGATATGATCTGCAGCTGAAGCAATCAGGTAAGCGGCCGAGGCGCCCATATCGTCGATAACGGCATAGACTTTAATTTCCGGGTGTTTTTTGCGGTGTGCCATCACACGTTTGAAAATACGACGGGCTTGCACCGGTGAGCCACCAGGACTATCGATATGCAGCACAATGCCTTTTACCAAGTTGTTGCCTGACACGGCATCTAAACTCTCAATAACCGCATCGGCATCGCTTTCAGTACCCTTCATGATGGGGCCATGAATATCAATCAGAGCGACGTGTTCATCTTTGGTGGTCACTGCAGGTTGTGACCAATCGCTGCGAATAGCTACCAAAGCAAAGATAACATAAATTAAAAAAGCCAATTTAAAAAATAAGCTCCAGCGGCGTGAACGTCGCTGTTCTTTGAGGGTTTCAAATAAAAGCTTTTGAAGCACCTCTTTTTCCCAATTCAATTTATTAGTCAGTGTGGAATCAGCCATAATGAAGCTACCTTCAGTGTTGTAAATAATGATTCTTTCGATTAATTGAGTTCAAGGCCTAAGCCTATAACTGTTTTCAAACCAAATTAGCAAGCGTCTCGGTTAATCTTTTATCTAGTGGCGCTGTTACCTCTAGCATCCCCAACCCTTTTAATGATTGAAAGCGCAACTCATAAGCATGTAAGAAAATCCTAGCTATGCCATAAACTTTCATTTTTTTGTTAAATTCCGTATCCCCGTATTTTTCATCCCCAGCTATGGGGTGTCCCGCATAAGCGGCATGTACTCGAATTTGATGAGTTCGCCCAGTGATCGGCCTCACTTCCATCAAGCTACAGTCTTTAAAACGCTGCAAGATTTTAAATTCGGTAACAGCAGTTTGACCTTGCTCATCAACTCTGACCATTCGCTCACCACTTTGCAGTTGGTTTTTGAGCAAAGGCGCATCCACCTGAGTGGGACCTTCCCATTGACCTTGCACCAAGGCCCAATATATTTTTTCCATACTGCCTTCACGCAATTTCTCGTGTAGAGATCTCAATGCGCTACGCCGTTTGGCTATAATAAGGCAACCTGAAGTGTCTCGGTCTAAACGGTGAACCAATTCAAGATCTGCATAGGGCGCTTCAATTTGATACATAGCCCGCAAAGCTTCAATGACCCCAAAACTTAAGCCACTACCACCATGCACGGCTAAACCTGAGGGTTTATTGATAATACACAGCTGGTCGTCTTCATAAAGAATCTGTTCTTTTAAACTATAGCCGATTTTAGCAGCGCCTGCTCCCGGGGCTTGCGGAATATTTTGTCGTATGGGTGGGACTCGTATCTGATCGCCATCCTGTACTCGGTATGAAGGCTGAATACGGCCTTTATTCACCCGGACTTCGCCTTTGCGTAAGACCCGATAAATCAAGGTCTTAGGTACGCCTTTTAATCGAGCTAATAAAAAGTTGTCTATTCTCTGGCCTGCCCATTCAGGCAATACTTGAATATAATAGACCTGAGGTTTTAAGTCGTCGTTTTGTTTTTCCATAGTTCATCTTACAGGAAAGTAAGGCTCTCTTATAGACTAACAACCCAGCCTGGCTTCTGTGACCTGATACCTTTCTGGAGTTGCGATCTAAGTCAACCAGCCCATAGGCCGGTCAATTTTTTCTATTTTAAGATTTTCTTACTGAAAATACCGCGAAATCCGTGATAGGTATTTGATCTACTTAGCCAAAATCTGAGAGCAAATTTTTAATGGGGCTGGTAGGACTAGGATGCATTTGTTAAACTGATCATTAGTACTATTTTCATCTGGGCTCAGTGCCCAGCGAAATAAAGTTTTTACAGCTCTTAGTCAAAAAATCATTTATCTGACTTTGAGTCCCAAGTAACACAGCATATGATGGTTAACTATGTCAACATGTAAAATGTTTATCAACGCGACTCAGCGCGAGGAGCTGCGCGTTGCCTTAGTGGAAGGGCAGAGGCTCTATGATTTGGACATCGAAGTCCCAGGTCATGAGCAAAAGAAAGCAGGCGTCCACTATGGCAGGCTTACACGAATTGAGCCCAGTTTAGAAGCAGGCTTTGTTGAATATGGTGCTGAGCGCCATGGCTTCTTGCCTTTTCGAGAGATTGCTCCTGAATACTTCTCCGATTATCCGCTGGATGAGGTTAATCGCAGCAATATCAAAGATATTTTAAAAGTTGGCCAACAACTGATTGTCCAAATTGACAAAGAAGAGCGCGGCAACAAGGGTGCAGCTTTAACAACTTTTATCAGCCTAGCTGGCTGCTATTTAGTGTTGATGCCGAATAATCCTGCTGCCGGAGGTATTTCTCGCCGCATCGAAGGCGAAGAAAGAGCTGAGCTGCGCGAAGTCTTAAACAGTTTAAATATTCCTGAAGGCATGGGCGTTATCGTTCGTACTGCAGGCTTGGGTCGAAATATTGAAGAATTGCAGTGGGACTTAAGCGTCCTCTTAACCCAATGGCAAGCCATTCAAGCTGCTATAGTGTCACGTTCTGCGCCTTTTTTGATTTACCAAGAGAGTGATGCGGTTATCCGCGCGATACGCGATCATTTACGTCCTGAAATCAGCGAAATTTTAGTCGACAATCTTGAAGTCTATGAAAAAGCCAAAGCTCATATTCAAATGGTTAGGCCTGATTTTCTCGACCGCTTAAAATTATATCAAGATCCGATCCCACTCTTTAATCGATTTCAAATCGAAAGCCAAATTGAATCAGCTTTTAAACGTAAATTACAATTGCCTTCGGGCGGCGTCATGGTGATTGACCACACAGAAGCTTTAACCGCAGTTGACGTGAACTCTGCCAAAGCGACCAAAGGTGGTGATATTGAAGAAACGGCTTTACAGACCAATTTGGAAGCCTCTGACGAACTAGCCCGACAACTGCGCTTACGCGATTTGGGCGGTTTGGTGGTTATCGATTTCATCGATATGTCTTCGCAACGCAATCAACGTTTGGTAGAGACACGTCTGCGGGAAGCATTAACTCGGGATCGCGCTCGCGTTCAAGTGGGACGAATTTCCAGATTTGGTTTATTAGAAATGTCGCGTCAACGTTTGCGCCCAGCTCTTGGCGAAGCCTCTTTGCTGATTTGTCCACGTTGCAATGGCCAAGGCAGTATCCGTGGCGTAGAAGCTTTGGCTTTGATTGTATTGCGCGTCATTGAAGAAGAAGCTTTAAAAGAGAATACCAAGGAAGTGCGCGTTGAAGTACCTGTAGAAGTGGCTACTTATTTGATCAACGAAAAACGCCAAGCGATTATCATGCTAGAACAACGGCAAAATGTTACGGTGGTTTTATTGCCCAATCCAGAAATTTCTACGCCTTATTACCAAGTCACCCGTCTGCGCACCGATGATACTGGCAATGCAACATTGGGCTTGCCCAGTTACGTGTTAAATCAAAAAGCAGAAACCAATAACGGCATAGACACTCCGGCTCCCGTGCACAAACCCAGTATTCAAACACCCGCTGTTGCCAGTATTCTCAACACCAGTATCCAAACACCAGCCCCCAGTGCAGCCGGTAAATTAAGAAAAAGCTTAATTGGACGTGTTTGGAAATTCCTCTGGGGTAGCAATAAAAAACCTCTGGCAAAAACTAAAACTTTTGCTCATACGGCACACAGTCATACCCATAGCCACGGCCATAGCCATAATAGGCCACGCTTAAACTCTGAGGAATTAAACAAAAAACGCAGTCCTAGTCGATCTCAGACTCAACAGCCCTCCCCGCCGCGCCGTCCCCACAGCGGGACTACGCCCAGCAGCAACAACAACCCCCGACTAGCAACGCCGAGAGTTGTCGGTCATAACCTAGGCGGTGGCCATGGTAACCCTCGTAATCCCAACCGTCGAACTTCGCAAAACCGACAACGGATGCGACGTCCTCATGATGAGCAGCGAACTCAACAGCAAAGTCCAGTTACTGAAGGCAGTTTTGCCTCAGGCGATAACAAGTCCGAGTAGCAAGTCTGCTCTTTGAATAATGCCCTCGAATGAGGGCATTTTTTTGTCCTCAGCAAACAACCCTCTTTTTTGCTAAGTCTTGCTATTTGACATCCTCACCTACCTAAAGGAAGGTGATTCCCGATGATGATATCGGTAAGTTCTTGTCGAGCTGCACGATGCATTTGACGTGATGCTGTTACTGTAATGAACACAACCCACGCAGAAAAAATAGTCATCACAAAAATATGGCTATTGGTTCCTATGATCTGGTTTAAATCCAGAAAAATAATCTGCTACTTTCCCGGCCCAAGACTCTTCTTGTAATATTTTTAATAAATTTTTCGCTGTTTTCTTCTAATTTATCAGCTGTTTTCTTCTAATTTATCATTAGGTCCGCCGAGATCTGATTTACATATTTAATGCGTTTTTAATTTATGAATAAGAGAAGCGCGCTCTTGCTGTTTTTCTGAGAGCTCGAGTTCTTGGCTATTTATTATTCTATTACCAGGTATATTGGCTGGTAATTCTTCTAGTTTTATAGCTCTTTGTTCGTACTCCGTTGCTTTTTTATTGTAATGCTGCTTGTAGATGGGTTCTCCGTCTTCTTCATCCGTAGCTTCATTGGCCCATAGCTGAGCCAGTTCCCTTAGAATGATGATTTGATGTTCAGCCGGCATTGAGAGATTGAGGCTGTCTTGTAACCCTTTGATTTTTTGATACTGTGATTTCTTATCTTCAATTAACTTTTTAATGACATTATATTTCGGATGTCCTTTTATTAACTCTAGCGACTGTTCGCCTACTTGAGCCCCGTAAAGCATCAACAATTTTATATTGCTCACCTTCTTTAGTTTAATTTCCACTTCAATTGTTGAGCCTTGAATATACCTGTCCGGGTATTTCTGGTATTGTGCTGCGTTGATACCGTTTTCAGATGTAACTATAACTGTATAGGAAGGTCTCTCACATAATTGTGCATTTGGATCAGCACCGTTTTCAAGCAATTCCACTGTACAGGAAGGTCTCTTATATATAAGACTCAGTTGCAAGAAGGTATGATCACCATAGCGAGTTTTGGCAATAATTTCTTGACCTCGTGAAATGAGCTGCAATGCTCGTTGTTCGTCACCTTTACGAAGAACGTGAGCCAGGTCGGCATTAGACGCTAAATATTTAAAAAATTGTTTTAACATTTTAAGTTTCTTTTATATTTATGGCTATTTGGTAGCCGATTTTAATAGTTATATAGCTCTGGGTTTGTTATCGGGCTGGTCATTTTGAACAACAGCAATTGTTGTTAGAACCGCTTCTTTCTTAAGTAAAAACTTTAGTTGATGCCCTCTGTTTTTCTTATAATAATGCTCGGTCACCATTGGAATGGCAAGTGCTAGTCCTCCTGTCACAGCAGCACCAGTAAAATAATCGGAGGTGGAATGTTGTTTATCCTCATTAGCACCCAGGGAGCTACAAGCCGTTGCAACAGCTTGGCAAACACCGCTCAATATTGTTATGGCAATAGCATACTTATCATTTACTGTGCCTTTACTATGCCAATTCTATTGATAACGCAGACTTTCCAGGGTTTGCCGGAATTGTCTACAAGCTTGCCATATTCAGCTGTAGCCCATTGTTTTCCTAAGTACTTTAAGAAGACAATGAAAGCCCAAAGTTTTTAAGCTTCCTGACAGGACCCAATGAAAGTTTAGAAAATTTAGCCAGTTTTAGTATTGCAGCTCCACGATTCCTCTTCGAAACTCTGCCTAGTTCTAGAGATAACAATCTTGGGGCTCAAATCAGCAAGGCTGAAGCTTCTGTTGTTAAAAAGGCAGCCAACACAGACTGCCAGCAGATGGTTTTAAGAGATAGAAATACCAGCCTGGACAGCCAAGCTCGTTCCCTGATAGATCCAAGCCTCAGCCTTGAAAGGAGAAGCAGCGACGCCTGCGCTCTAAAGCCAAGCCCGGCATTGGTTCCCGTGCAGAAACTTCAGCCCATCCCTCGCTCATATTCACATTCACCAAATTGCGCCTACACAAGCTAAGCCTTTGTTCAGTGCCTTCTCTTATACAAAGAAAAGATCCCGCTTTCCTTGAAACTATCGACATGTGCCACAGCCAGCATCATGAATCAGCGGCTAGACAATATGAGGCTAAAGAATGGCACAGCTGATACAGAGATAAGGGAAGGGAAAATATCAGGTCAAAAAGAGTTGCTCGTTCTGAAACTGCAATGGCCATGAATACAAGCCGAAAAAAATCCCGCTGGAAGTAAAGATCGATGCACCCAGTCTGTTGCCCAACCGGTAATACTGCAGTATTGGCTCGGTATTTTTCAACAGAGAACTGTGATAACCCTGTGGATAACCTGAATATTTGGAGTTCTAGTCCAGGGCTGCCAAGGCCTTGGTAAAATTGATCAATTATTAACCATATTCACCACTATACCTAAAATCAAAATGGAATGAATATACAAGCTGATAACTCAATAACAGCTTATTTAAGATTGTTTTCAACAGTGTCACGTGATAACCCTGTGGATAAGTCTCGATTAGCAGAACCAAGCCTAATGCTGATAAGGCTTAGAGAAAATTGTTCAATATTTAACCACCAAACCTTGACATAAGTTAGGCTAATAATTACTATTGATTGTTTTATGATTATCCAAGAGAAGCCATGCCACACCTCTCCGAGTCGCAACTTCAGCAAGCACAGCGCAATTTACAGGCCTTTGCCTGGTTATTTTTAGTCGATGGGGATCATCTAAACATTCCAAGCCATTCTTTGAAAAAATATGAAGCCCGCGAACCCGGCTACTGTAATGCCTCTCTCCATGCATGGGTTCAAGCCTTTCGGCAACCTTTAAACGGCAAACTTCAGCCAGATTTTTTTTTAAAGCTACATCGGGATATGTTGGCTTTTTTAAGCCCAGAAACAGCTGGATGTTGGAAGCAAAACAGCAGCCATTTTATGTTAAACCTCACAGAAAAATATAAATGGGTAAACGGCGTAGTCTATAAAAACCCAGGAATAAACTGCAGCAAAGACGGTTTTAAGCAAATTCTAAACAATTACTTCATTGATACAGCGAAGCCTTGTCATCGGTTGTACTTTAAGTCTATGCACAATCCTCCCCTCGATGATTTTCATCTTTTTCATATACCCGTAGGCAACAGCCTTCAATTAGGTATTCATAAGGGCAGGCCTAAAAATGATATTTTAGTTTCATGTGAATCAACAGATTTAGTAGATCTTTCTCATAAGATTTATCATTCCGGCTTTGAGGCCAAACTGTTCGAGATGCTGGAAGATCCACAATACTGGTGTTATTTTTTAGCGATAGATAAAGCACAATTACTCATAAGAGGTGATCGGACTGCTGTTAGTACTGTTGCCGGCAATACCGCCCTAGCACTCTTCAACGAATACAATAAAGAACTAGAAACCCAAGACTTAACACCTCAACAAAAAATTTCTATTATCGTCAAGCTGATACAACCCATCGATCAATACCATCTGACTACAGATGGCAATATCCGCTCCTGCTATGGCCTGTTAAATTACTTATTGCATCAATATCAGTTACCACTAACCCTACTCAATAACCCCAATTGCTTAGATGGCTATTCGAATGATCAGGTTGTAACAGAGATCTTAACCGGCCAACAACGATTTATCGATTTGGTTTTAAACAATAAGCTGCCCTTTTACCATCAAGCTGTCAGCCCGCATATTATTCCCCAAGGGATCCCTGGGGTTTCTTTGGAATTGTTAAATGAATTTATCAATGAAGTCTGTATAGCCAATATTGTACAAGTTTTGAAACAAAAGTCCTTAGAACAACAAGCCTTAAAACAAAAGCTATTTTTGCCGACCAAGCTTTTATTTGATATTTCTAGCTCTTCTTCTGTTCAGGGTTCACGACAAGTATACCAGGCATTGGAAACTGCCCCACGGCTTATTTTCAATAAAGCCTTATACTGGAATTCCAGGCAACAGCATCAATTTACAGACAATAAAAATTCTACTCAGGAACTGATAGCTGCCGCCGATGAATTGTTGTCTACAAAGAAAATCAGTTTGGTTTTTTAAATAATTTTAATAAAGTTCGGTGACTTGTGCACTGTTTGCTTTTTGTGCTGTTTTTTTGAATTTTTTGTTAGGGGCAAAGTCCATATCGTAAGGCATCAGTGCATGAGTTTTATCCACGTGCACAATGGCATTAAATTGTTGAGCTAAGCGACTATAATAGTAATGATTGTGGCGCTCATCTTCCTGACTGTAAATGACTCCAATAGCTCTTTGTAAACGCGGCTCGCTCAAAGGGTTGAGCTCACCAAAACGGGTGCTGCTCAAGGGCAATAAAAATAAAGGCCAACGAGCCTGATGAAACAAAGCTTCAAAACTGCCAGCTAAAGCGAGGCTTAAATGTTTCTTCTCAGGCTCGGCTCCCCAAGCCCCTGCCGCGGTAATTTGCCCGGAATAGGTTGAAAAGCCAATGCTGAGCACTTCTTGGCCATGCTGCTCTTTTAAAAGTTGACCAAAATTAAGCTCACCATAGGCTGCCATTTCAGTGGCACGCGCATCGCCCACATGGGAATTATGTGCCCATACAATAATTTTTGGCCTTTTTTTTAAGCGTTTTTGTAAATGCAGCTTCAATGCTGTCACAGTTGCTGCCATATGATAATCACGAACATTCCAAGAAGAAAAAGCACCATTGAATAATGCTTGATAATAACTTGGGCCAGATTTTAAAAAACGTTCATACTGTAAATTATAAAAAAACTTGTCCGCACGGGTTTTAGAATTGTTTAAAACTTTGTTAAAAGCCTCTATTTCAAGCTTTAAAAGAAGTTCAGTAACCTCTTGGGTATAGGTAAAAGGAAACGCATAATGTTCACTCGTTTGACTATGCCGGCCATCGTGTCTGGCACATTCAAAACAGGCATACCGATGACGCGCTTCAAGAGCCGCTGCTGCATCATGCTCTTCTAAATACTGAATGACTTTTTCCACTGAGGCTTGTAGATTGAAGAGATCTAAAGCATAACAGCCGATCTTAGATTGCCCTCGAGGCTTGGCATCATTATAAGCCCTTAGCCAAATCAAGAAGTCATACATCACCGTATTGCAAGTGAGCCAAGCGGGAAACTTTTTAAATTGTTTTAAAATTTGAGGCAGACTATCTTGAGGTAGATGGCCTTGAATATAAAGATTTAACTGATAAATATCAGGCCAGTCACCTTCAAGAACCAAAGCATTAAAGCCCTGATTTTTAATTAACTGTTGAGTTATTGCTGAGCGCAATTCACAAAACTCTTGGCTACCGGTAGAAGATTGGCCCAGCAACACCAAGCGCTTGTTGTGACAGAGCTGAAATACAGCTTCCCAGCTTTCTTGTTTATGAAGCTCCATTAAAGGGGAAGCATCCTGGTTGACTGCCGCAAGAACAGTTTCATAGTTTTGCTGTGGCATACCCTTGCTCCTTTATTGCGTCGTTTATGATCTATTGGAATTTGGTATGACAGTTTTAACATACCACTATTTTGGAATTGGCACAATTAAGGCAGGTTGTTTGCTGATCTCTAACCTCGCGCGCGCAATGGCTATTAGCTGAGAGACCTAGCTGAGAAACCAAAAGTGCGCCTGGATGCTGCAGTTGTTAATTAAAGCGCCGTTGCTGGTGATTTATTATCAGCTGAGGTTGCTGAGCTTGGCCAGGGGTTGGTTTGGGCCAATTCCTTAAAAATTAAATTGTGGGAAATGACACTCAATAACCCTCAAAATAAAAAGGTCTATCTTCTAGGCCTTCAGCTTGGCCAACAACCCCATGCTGGCTTGTTTACAAAGCTGTAGCACCGTTTCAAAGCCCTGGTTATCGTGTCCGTCATAAGGATCCGGCACTTCAGTGACTGGGGCCTCTGGGGAATATTTTAAAAACAGCTGAATTTTATGCTGATACACTTCAGGACATTGAACCATTAAGTAACTGATATTCTGATGATCCATAGCCAAAATATAATCGTAATATTCAAAATCATAACTGTGCACTTGGCGTGCTGTGAGCTGGCTGATATCAATACCATATTTTAAAGCCTGGATCTGGGAATGTTTATCAGAGGGGTTGCCACTGTGGTAGTTATGAGTGCCGGCTGAGTCTATTTCAAATTCATCAGCTATTCCTTGCTCTGTGACAAGTTGTCTAAAAACGCCTTCTGCTGTAGGCGAACGACAAATATTTCCCATACAGACAAACAGAATTTTATATTTCAAAGAGTAGATCATCCGCTTCAGCTAAAGCCTGTAATCTAAATAAATCTTCTGGAGTATCCACTCCTGGCAAAGGCATCTCGCCAATCAGGGATGCACAAATTTTTTCGCCATTCCAAAGTATCCGCAATTGCTCCAACTTTTCTATTTCTTCGATAGGGGCCGATTGCCAATTGATAAATTTCTTTAAAGTTTCAGCTCGGTAGGCATAAACACCCACGTGCCTAAAATATACCTGAGCATCTAAGCTGATATTTTCCTGCATTCCCCAGTAAAATCGGTCTCGATCCCAAGGAGCCGGCGAGCGGGTAAAATACAAAGCATAGCCTTTTTTATCTAAAATAATCTTAGGCGCATTGACGTTAAACAGATCAGCAATGCTGGCAAGCGGAACGTATAAGGTGGCAGCGGCCGCATCCGAATGTTGTTCTAAATCTGCCACCACTTGTAAAATATCAGCCGGTCGCACAAAAGGTTCATCACCCTGAACATTCACCACAATAGCATCATCAGGCAAACCCAAATGTTCTACCGCTTCTGAAAGGCGCTCTGTGCCACAATTGTGAGCAACACGGGTCATACACACCGGTATGTTTTTAGCTTTGGCCCAAGTGAACACTCTTTGATCATCAGTGGCCACCGTCACGCTATCGGCCCCACAGAGCAGAGCTCTTTCGTAGACCCTCTCCAGCAGCGGTTTACCAGCTATATCGGCCATCACTTTGCCAGGCAAACGTTGAGACTGATAACGCGCCGGAATAATAATATGAAAACTCATGCATTTTCTCCATCAAGACTCAGTGCACGTGCTTCTTGCTCCAGCATAATGGGAATGTCATTGCGAATGGGAAAAGCCAATTTGTCAAAATTACAGGTTAACTCTTGTTTTTCAAGGCTATAGCCAAGCTTACCTTTGCATAAAGGGCATACTAAAATATCCAACAATTTTTTATCCATGTGCTACTCCTCGTAACAGTTGCAAGACTGCAATATCGAATTCAGAATTTAGCTCAGCTTTCACTCTGAGCGCCCAGAAATTATTTTTGGCAAATGATCGGCATTTTACCTGGTCTTTTTCGGTCATCAAAATCGGTAATTGATCAGGAAAATTAAAGTCACTAGCCGTAAAAGGCCAATGATCTGGAAAAGGATGGGGAATCACCTTTAAACCCTGTGAAGCCAATAACTTAAAAAATCTGCTTGGATTGCCAATACCCGCAACCGCATGCACAGTTTTATCTTTAAAGCTTGCAAAAGTTAAATGTTGCTGTGGATCTTTAACATTATAAATGCCCTCTGCCACCAGTTGCATGCTGAAATCCATAGCGCTGATATCATCGGTCTTCTCGCCATTAAAGACTCGTATCGCGATATGAGTTAAGCGGCTTTTGGGCTCGCGCAATGGGCCTGCAGGCAAACAATAACCATTGCCCAGTTTTCGTTCTGAATCAAATACCGCAATTTCAATCTGTCTTTGCAACCGATAATGCTGCAAGCCATCATCGGAGATAATGACATTCACCTCAGGTGCTTCTGCTAACAGCAGTTTTGCTGCGGCTACCCGATCTTGGCCTAGGGCAAAGGGAAAACCACTTTTGGCCAACAACAAGGCTTCATCACCGGCTATCAGGGGATCGGGCTGATCTTTGACAAAATATGCATCCCGCTGCCGGCCCCCATAACCACGGCTGATGATCCCAGGCTTATAGCCTTGTCGATGCAGCAGCTGGCAGAGGTAAATCACCAAGGGCGTTTTACCACTGCCGCCCAGGGTAATATTGCCGACCACGATCACCGGGCAGGGCAAGGCCATGCTTTTAAAAATGTCCGTTTGATAACAGAGCCGGCGCAGCCAGATCACAGCTCGGTAGATAGCTGCCAAAGGCAATAACAGCTTAAGAGCCGGTGCGGAATGATACCAAGCATCTACCAGCTTGTTTTCTATACGAATTTTTAAAGAAGCAGGGATAAATTTTAGCAACCAGGCTACTCTTGGGTTTTAGTTTAAAACTTTTAAACAGAGAACCATTGTACCCCAATTAAAGCCAAAAGAAGACTTCAGTCTTCTTTTGGCTGATTTTTAGCTTCTATTCACGGGTGTCAAGATTAAAGACCGACCTATATTTTTTAGTTTTTTAAGGGACGACGACCCACCTCAGCCCGTAGTTGTTCATGAGCCTCCGCCTGTTTTCGCAGTTCTTCAGCCTGTTTTCTCAGTTCAAGAGCTTGTGTTTGTAAACCCTGAGTGATTTTAGCCCCATCTGCGCTGGCTTCTCCTATAAGCGAGCTAGTGACTTCTAAAACCCTTGCTGCAGCTTTGTCGGCGGTAGCAGCGGCTGCCTCAACGGTTTGCTGCTCAACCGCCACAGCTTTACCCCTAAATGCGTTCCACTGTCTGGATATGGCGTCACCCGTTCGAGAAACCAGCTCATATTTATCAACTAAATAAACAGTGCCCAAAGCAGACAAATCGTCGCGTAGCCTTTCTTGATTGTCATAGTAGGCATTCACAGCTTCGCCTAATTTTCGGTAGTTATTAAAACGTTCAACAATGCCAGACTCTAATTCTAATGCTTGTTGCCGTATGTCCGAGCCCGATAAAATCGTTTGACTACTTGGTTGACTACTTGTTGAAGTCAAACGGGGAGCATGGGGTGGTGAATATTCAGCAGCTGCTAATGCAGGAATATTCGGAACATTCAGGATATCCTGCAATTCATCATCATTGTAAATGGCTTTAAAGCTCGCAATATAACCCATGATAAAATTTTTCATCGGTAAAAAAATACTGGGATTGAATATCTTGAGCCCTTGATAAATCACGTAGGCCAGTATAATCCGGTCATTGTTGTTGTTCCAAGATTTAAACTGTCTTGCCGGATCACCGACGACACTAAATTTTTCATAAGGCATAATTTTATTGACGGCCAGAATTGACAGAGATGCCTTTCCCAATAAAAAAGCATGATGTATGGATTTGAAAACAAAAGATTGAATCGTGGTTCTAAGTGACATAACATACTCCTTCTTCCACCTTCTATTTAGATTTTATGCGTCTTTAGGAGTACACACATCCTGTACTCAGCATGAAGGCTTACCTGCGGCTTGTGGCAATGTCCCAAGCTACGAACCCTTTGCAATCCTTGTTGAGGCCGGTAGTCTTTAGCTTACGCCTAGCCTAAAACCAAACTAGAAGCTGGTATTTATAAATTTATTTATAAGGCAATTTATTTAATTGGTAAATTCATCCTACGCCTTTAAAACAAAAGTGACAAGAGTAGGCGCCTTTTTAAACGGTTAGCGGCAAGCCTAGCTCCTTAACCTCAATCTCTGGCTCGGGCTGAAAATTCTGCAAAGAATGGTAATAACTATTGTTCTGTAAAAGTTCTTGATGACTGCCGATACCGACTATTTGGCCTTTTTCTATAATGACAATTTGATCGGCATTTTCAATAGTAGATAACCGATGTGCAATGACCAAAGTCGTACGATTGTGCCGTAAATTCTTTAAGGCAGCTTGGATAGCTCGCTCCGATTCGCTGTCTAGAGCACTGGTTGCCTCATCTAAAATGAGTATCGGTGCATTTCTTAAGATAGCTCTGGCAATTGCGATGCGCTGTCTTTGGCCACCAGACAAGCGGAGGCCATTTTCTCCCAATAGGGTATCAAAACCTTGGGGCAATTCTTCAATAAAATCTAAGGCAAAGGCGGCTTTGGCTGCTTGTTTTATGGCGATCTCTGAAGCTCCTTCCATACAGCCATAAGCAATATTGTGAGCCACTGTATCATTAAACAGGGTGACATTTTGAGAAACCAAAGCAAATTGTTTGCGCAAAGAAATTAAATCGAGCTGGTAAATATCTTTTTCATCTATTAAAATGCGCCCTTGTTGTACATCATAAAAACGGGGCAGCAACGATAAAATACTGGTTTTGCCTCCGCCTGAGCGCCCTACCAAGGCCACGGTCTGACCACTTTTAATAGTTAAATTAATATTATTTAAAGTCCAAGCTAAATTTTCATCATAACGAAAATAAACATTTTCAAATTGAAGATTACCTTGCAAAGGCTTCACAACTGTTTGCTTACCTTGATTCACTTCTTCAGGTTCATCCAATAACTTAAAGATACTTGCAGCCCCAGCAATACCTCTTTGAATGCTGCTATTTACAATAGCGATTTGTTTGATCGGCCTTAAAAGCTGCAACATCGCTGTTACCATAGCAACCAGCTCGCCGTGGCTCAAAGGGACCGATAAAAAGCTGCCTTCTTCGGTCACAGCCATCACCACCAATAAAGATAAAGCACAGGCACCTATCATTTGCATCACAGGAACACTGGATGCGGCTATGGCTATCATTTTCATTTCTTGACGACGGTTGTTGTGGGTGACATCTATCACCCGCCTTTGTTCATAGGGGAGACCCCCACAAGTACGGATCACTTTATGGCCTTTAATAATTTCTTCTGCCACTTCAGTCAATTTTGCCATGGTTTTTTGTATATGGCCGCTTTGTCGGCGCAAGCGCTTGCTAACGAAATTCATCAACAAACCCCATAGAGGTGCGATGGTGAGTAAAACTAAAGTTAACCGCCAACTAATGCTGATCATCACCCCTACCAAAGCAAGAGTGGTAAAAACGCCCCTAATGGAGCTTGCAACTGCATCGGTTAAAGCATCGGCCACTTGTTCAGTATCATAATTGATTTTTGAAACCAACTCGCCCGAAGAGTGATTGTCAAAAAAAGCCGAAGGTAAATTCAACATCCGATTTAATAGTTGAGCTCGAAAATCTCTCACCACTGAACGGCCCACCAGGCCCATAAAATAAGTGGCCAAAAAGCTTGCTAAACCTCTCACTAAAAACACAGCCAAAATGGTCAGCGGTACGACCTTTAAAAAAGCCTGATCCCTTTCAAAAAAACCTTTATCAGTGATCATCTGGATCAATTTAATAAAATAAGCATCGACCAAGGAATAGAGCAAAGATCCCAATACACCCAGAGAAAATGCCCAGGCATAAGGACGAATACTGGCCAACAACCGGCGATAAGTTTGTGAGGCTGTCTCCAAGGATATTGACATGCAAACTCCAAATTATGTTGAATAACTAAAAAAGGCTAAAGCTCTACGCAAGTATACTATGTTTTGAGTAAGCAACTTGCCGTTAACCACCGATATCATCCGTGAATTTTCGGGTGGTTTTGGTTGGCCCCAAGGATTTATTTATAGCTAACAAAAGGCTCAGAAACTTGAGGTAGTCAATTAGTTTCCAGCCTTGCCTACTACAACGACACAAAGCCCAAGCACCAACAACAACAAAACAAAACAAAAAACAATGTGAATCAATTTATGAATGTTATATTACTGACATTGAGCACCGGCTTACGAGAGACCATCCATCTATTTTATTACTTTACTGATAGGCATGGTGATGGAATTGTGTTAGCCAATTTTAGAGTATGTTGATCAAATTAGCTTAAGGCAAACAGTACCTTGAGTTCAGACTTTCAACTATTTAAGAGCAGATTATATAACTAATTAATAGCAAGACCTCGTCTTGTCTATAAAAATTAGAACTGTTAGAGTATTAACTCTAATAATTTAAGGAGACTATAAAAAAATGACTGTTTATATTTATAGCTGTGCCCTAAAGGGCGGTTGGGATATGAAAGAAATTGGGTTTACTAAACTCTTGCCAACTAATCCCGATTCTGTTTGGTTAAAACCTGAGTGGTTTACCGAAGAAAAAAGAACAGCCATTAAAGAAACCTTATTAAAAGAAGCCTCTGAACAATTTAAACGACCATCCGAAGTTGTTTCACAAATTATTGATGGCTTTATGTTTGGCAGCCCTCTTAACCCCCTCTCGTTAGAACCCCTGCCAGATTTTTATGACACTACTCCTAGAGCCTTTGTTTGCCATAATAATAAAAATTATTTTTACCATGAAAAAGAATCCTATGCAGTAGTGCAATTTATAAAAAATAAAATTAGCGCTTACGTCAATGAAGTGGATATTGCTTTTAAAAAAGAAGCAGCTGAAAGAGATTACCAAGCAAGCGTCAGTGATGTATATAGCCAAGTAAGAACTAATCCGAATTTCCTGACTGCTTATACCAAAGCACGAAAACAATTTTTCCCTTATAAAGGTTCCAGAGATTTCTTAGAAGAAAACTATGCATTTTGTACAGAACCAAAAACTGAATTGATAAATAAGATCCAAGCGGGTCAATTTAAATTTATGGGCGTAGAAAAATTTGATCCTGTTAGCGATAAAGCCGAGACACTTCACCTTACGTTAAGACTAAAACCCAGGGCTTAAATGAAAGCTTCCGTGAAAGTGGTGTCTTTTACTCTGGCAGATCTCAGAGATCCCCTTAGTTTGATGCCCATTTCAGAAATAAATCCCAGTAATTTATACTTGAAGCAGCCTAGACAAATTAAAAATACAGAGGGAGAGGTTGCTGTGTTTTACGGAAGGACGTGCGGGCCATGGATGGCAAGGAGCTCGAGCGCAGGAGTACTAACCTGGAGGAAAATACGGCAACCTAGGCCCGACCTCCTTTTAATGCTATTTTTAAAGTTTATTTTAATAAATAAATGGGGGAAACCTGAGCTGGCAGGTTTAAAGAGTATGTAAGACAAAAGACACCACGCCTAGAATTTGAAAACTCATTTCATCGGTGATGGTGAGCACTGAAAAATCTGGATTTTCAGGCTTTAATTGCAGCCGGCCGTCTTTAGTTGTCATTAACCGTTTGACCGTCAGTTCACCATTGACGACAGCAATGACAATGCTCCTCGGCTTAGCTTTACCCTTGCTATCGACAACTAACAAATCACCATCTTGAATCCCTGCATCGCGCATAGAGTCGCCCTGCACTCCTAGTAAAAAAGTATGATCTACCGAGGTCGCTACATACTCGTTTAAATCGATGCTTTCAGAAATATGATCTTCCACCCTTTGGGGGTGACCTGCCGCTACACTATGGCCAAACAAAGGCAGAGCGCGTCTTTGTGCAGGTTTTAAGCGAAATAAAGGTTCATCAGCCAAAGATCCGGCCGTAAGATCCTCATCCAGGTTTTCTTTATGGCATTCCAATAAGCTTTTAATATGAGAAATTAAGCTTTTTGGCACCCGTAAAGGCTGGGTGGGTTCTCGATATTTGCCGCTGTGTTTAGGCCGTCCCGAACCTGCTCTGGCCCCACCAGCACCCATTTTATTCGCCACCTCATACTCCTATTGAAATTTGTACAGCAATCAAAGTCAGTATGCCAGAATTAGCGTCTAGTCAAAATGGTTCATGAAAATAGAAAACGCTTCTCCATGCAAGCATGACCAGCATTGATGTGGCAGTGATGTCATTAAATCCAGATATAAAAGTAAGAAAAAGAATCGCAATGTCCATCAATTTTGCAGACATATACTGGTTCTAGTTTGGTTTTAGGCAAGGCGCCAAGCCTGGAGCTACCGGAGTTTACATATAGTAAATGAGGATAGCGACATGGCGTAGGCAACACCGCCTAAAATCTAAATGGAACCAGTATACGACTTGCAGCAAGCGTTCTCGTGGCATAATCGATACTGATGCCAATGAGAAAAATGCTAAATCTGTTTTTTTTTATGCTAATGGAGGCAAAAGCCCCTTATCGTTGATCCTATCTCAGTCTTTACTCCAATACCAAAATTTTGGCTGATCGCGGCGATAGCGTGCAATCTCTGACAGCTCCTGCGCCCCCGCCCCCAGCCAAAATACCAAAGCGCCTTCCTCACTGGTATTCAATATTTCAATATCCGCATCCCGATAACGTTTTAAGACTTCAGCTTTGGGCAGGCCATATTGGTTTAAATAACCCACGGTAAAAACAGCATAACGAGGGCTTACTGCATCGATAAATTCTTGAGTGGAAGAGCTTTTGCTACCATGATGGGGCACCAATAATACAGTCGCTTTTAAAGCATTTTTTTGCTCTTTGATCATCAACCCTTCGCTGTGGGCTTCTATATCGCCGGTTAATAAAACACTTTGGCCCCCTGCGCTCACTTTCAGCACGCAAGAGCGATCATTGCGTTTCTTTTGAAAATAATAAGGATGGAGTATTTCAAAGCGGACCCCATCCCAAAGCCAGCTTTGTCCACCTTGACAAAATTCTCCTTTAAAAGGCAAGAGTCCCTCAGGTTCAGAAGCTAAAATACGAGATACTGGCAAAGTATTTAAAATGGTTCGTGCGCCCCCTCGGTGATCCATATCATTATGGCTAATTAACAAAGTATCGAGCTTGCTCCGTTTGCGGGTTTTTAAAAAAGGTAAAATAATCCGCTCGCCAGCATCCGTTTCTAGCCATTTTGGGCCAGTATCATAAATTAAAATATGGGAACGCGTTTCTAAAACCGCAGCCAAACCCTGGCCGACATCCAAAACAGTTAACCTCAGAGTATGCTCTGGGATCAAAGGCTGGGCTTGCCACAATAAGGGCAATAACCAAAGCCATCCCAAAAAACGCCCCGGCATGCCTTTGGGCGCCAATATCCACAAGATCCCCAGCAATGCAAAGAGAGCTGAGAAATTTAAAACCGTAGTCAATTCAGTCAATGCCCAGCTTTGATTGAGCTTTTCTAATATCGGCCACAGCCATTGTAGGGATGTTTGCGAGAACTTCACTAGGGACTCGCCCCCAGGCAGATCTAAAAGCAATAACAAAGCACCCACCAAGCTTAAGGGCACGATGCTAAAACTGACCCAGGGGATAGCGATGGTATTGGCTATCGGCCCCAGCCATGAAATACTGCCAAAGCTCAGCAGGCTTAAGGGCAACAAGCCGACTGCAACCACCCATTGGCTGCGTAGCCATTGATGGCTGGTCTGATCTGATGCTCTGCCTTGTAGCGCATAAATAAGCAGACCGACGCTACCAAAGGACAACCAAAAACCAGGACTGAGAGCAGCAAAAGGATCCCAGAGCAGGACCAGGCCCAAACTTAAAAAATACCGATGCCAAGCCGTGACAATTCTCCCTAATAATATGCCCAAGATCCAGACGGCCACCATAATCACCGCTCGTTGGGTTGCAATGCCAAAGCCTGAAATCCAAGCATAAAAAATAGCAGCCACAAGACTGAGCAAAGCCGCCAACTTCGGAGTCGGCAGCGTCGGTTTAAAGACGAAACGGCAGAACAGCCTCACTGTAAAAAAAATAAGGCTGGCCACAAAACCAATATGTAAACCTGAAATGGCCATCAGGTGAGCGGTGCCTGTATTGCGAAACACTTGCCATTCTGTAGGGGTAATGGCTGATTGTTCGCCACTCACCAGTGCTATAATAGGCCCTTTTAAAAAAGGATCTTTTAAAACGCTTTCTAAGCGCTGTATTAAATATAAACGGACTCTATCTTCAAGATAACCCACTCGTGTTTTTGATAATTTGATGGCCAAGGCTTGAGGGTCCACGCTACCTTCAGCACTCCAACGATTTTGCAAAAATTGCCGTTCTTTATCAAAACTGCCGGGGTTGCTGTAATTGTGGGCTCGACGCAATTTTACGGTTAGTTGTAATTGATCGCCAGCTTCAATAGAGAAGGGTGGTCGATGCCATTTTAAAGAGATCCGACCAGGCTTGGGCCAAGCTGCAGCATGAGTCAAGAGTTGATCAATATCCAGGGTAAAATAAGTCAGATCGCCATAAGACTGTGGCAAACCCGCAACTCTACCTAGCAGAGTTATAGGTTCTTTTTGTAGGGCTTTGGGCAACAGATGTTCAGCATAGTTCCAAGCATTTAACCAAGACCAGATAAAGCCGAGTAAAATAATGCCCCAGATTTTGCAAAAGCGACGTGTTTTTCCAAATAGGCCTAAACCCATCAGAGAGATAATGGCGACTAGGATCCAGGAGAATTTTGGCAACACGGGCAGGGCCTGTAAGCTGAGTGTTCCTATAAAGAAAACCACCACTGCTACAGGCAAGCGCATAGCTTAATCGAACGTTATGGGCAACAATTGTCCTTGTTCTAAAATTAAGCTTCTATCCATGCGTTTTGCTAAAGCCTGATCATGAGTCACGATCACAAATGCCGTACCCCGGGCTTGGCTCAATGAGCGCATCAATTCAAAAACAAGTCTGGCGTTGTCTTGATCAAGATTACCAGTCGGCTCATCTGCCAATACACAAAGAGGGTGATTGATCAGTGCACGCGCTATTGCAACCCTTTGCCTTTCACCACCCGATAGAGCTGAGGGCTTGTGAGTTGCTCGATCCGCCAGGCCCACCAAAACCAATAATGCTTGAGCTCTGATACGGGCCTCTTTGGTCGATACTTTACCCATCAACAAAGGTAAAGCGACATTTTCTAAAGCGGTAAATTCTGGCAATAAATGATGCAGCTGGTAAACGAAGCCCAACACTTTATTGCGCAAAAAAGCCAGCTGTACTTCTGTTAGCGATTGTAAATTTTTTTGCTGCAGCCAAACACTCCCACGACTGGGATTATCCAGACCACCGAGCATTTGCAAAAGCGTGGTTTTGCCCGAGCCAGAACGGCCCATAATAGCAACTTGCTCAGCCGCTTGAATGATTAAATGAATACCATTTAAGATCCGCAATCGCCGATCGCCATCCAGATATTCTTTCACCACATGTTGGCATTCTAAAATAGTGGTTTTACTCATAACGCAATGCCTCAGCAGGTGCTATTTTGGCCGCTTTCCAAGCTGGGTAAATGGTTGCCAAAAAACTCATCATAAATGCTGATAAACAAACTTTGATCACATCGCTGGCCAAAATTTCAGCCGGCAAATAATTAATAAAATAAATATCTGCAGGAATAATCGGCCAGTGCAACCAACTTTGCAACCATTTAACCCAGTCGGTGATTTTGAAAGATACAATTAACCCCGCGACCAGCCCGATCACAGTACCTAAGGCACCAATCACCGTGCCCTGTATCATAAAAATACGGATAATATGCTTTTTATGAGCGCCCATGGCGCGCAAAATAGCAATGTCACTTTTTTTATCGGTAACCATCATCACCAAAGTTGATACCAAATTAAAGCCTGCCACAGCGATGATCAGTAGCAAAATAAATGACATCACCACTTTTTCCATATTTAATACCCGCAGCAATGGGGCATTTTCTGCGGTCCAGTCTGTAACGATAAAACCGCCACCTAAAATATTTTGCAATTCTTCACCAAGGGCTCTTGCTCTAAATTCGTCTTTGATATTCACTTGCAAAGTACTGATTTGGCCTTGCATGCGAAATAAGGTGTTAGCCGCTGGTAAACTGACGAAAACATAGGAGCTGTCGTGCAAAGGGCCTAAAGCAAAAATACCAGCCACAGTAAAGCGCTTTAACCGAGGTTGTAGCCCCAAGCCGGTGCTTAAAGTTTCAGGAACCATCACCGTGACTTTATCGCCTACCAAGAGTCCCAATTGCTGGGATAATTGTTTACCGATCCATATCTGATAAGGCTCAGTTAAATTTTCTAAAGAACCAGATTTTAAATGCTCTTTTAGAGAAGCATACAAACGAGAATGGTTGTTTTCAAGGCCAGCCACCAATACGCCCTGCATACTACCTTTATTTAAAAGTATGCCTTGGCCCAAAATAAAGGCTGACACAGACACCACATCCGGGTGTTGTTGTACCCGTTTTTGTATCAACAGCCATTCTTCCAAATTTCCATAGGAACTGCGGACATTTAAATGGGGGGAAACGCCCAGCATCTGTGAGCGAATTTCATGGTGAAAGCCGTTCATCACCGACAACACGGTAATGAGAGCCATCACGCCCAAAGCGATGCCCATCAGCGAGGTCAGTGAAATAAATGAGATAAAATTGTTGCGTTTATTTAAGCCGATATAGCGCAGACCTATAAACGCGGTAAAGGGTCTAAACAAATCAATACTCCCTGATATTTTAATTGTCGTGTTGTGAGCTGTTACTTAAAGATTCATAAGCTCCTTAAGCCTACCGGAAGTTCAGTGAGAAAGCCATTGTAGGTGCTGTTCGAAGACGGAGTTTTTGGGTAAAGTGGGCCCAATGCTCACAACAGCCTTTACTTAAAAGTTAAACAAATGACAAATTATTTGATCTCAACGACTCAAAAACCAGCCAAACCGAAACGGGATTATAAAAGCCTGATCACCCACTTGCTGGCCGGTTTGGTTATTGCAGCCAGTTATGCTTTCCCAGCCTATGGGCGCATTTTAAAAACCACCGGTTTTTTTGCTTTATCGGGTGCTTTGACCAATTGGCTGGCTATTTACATGCTTTTTGAAAAAATCCCCTTTTTATATGGTTCAGGCATCATTGCTTTACAATTTGAAGACTTTAAAAAGTCGATAAAAAATCTGGTACTCGAACAATTTTTCTCCCAGAACCAAATGCAAGATCTACTGATGCAAGCGGGCGATAACCATCAAGAAAAATTTGCCAATTTTTTAGCTGAACGCTTAGATGGCGAAAAGATTTTTCAAGGATTTATCGAGGCAATTTCAAGTTCTTCTTTTGGCGGCATGCTCAACATGCTCGGCGGTGCTGCCCTCTTAAAGCCGCTCAAAGAACCTTTAATCAGCAAAGTACAACACTGGATCCATGATTTTGTCACTGAACAGTGGAGTCAAGGTATACAAAATCCGGCACTATTGGCTTATTTGCAAACCAAAATCGCCGAGCTATTAGATAAACGGTTTTTAGAACTCACCCCGGTTCAGGTGAAAGACTTAATTTATAGCATGATGAGCAAACATTTGGGCTGGTTGGTCGTTTGGGGGGGCGTGTTTGGTGGGCTTATGGGCATGCTGATAGAATTATTGTAAAGCAAAATGGCCGGTGATCATTAGTCAATATATTTTAAAGCCAGAAACTCATTCAGGCTGTGTGGTGTAATACAAAAGTAACCACGCCCAAGATCTGGAAGCTCATTTCATCGGTAATGGTCAAAACAGAAAATAGCGGGTTTTCCGGCTGTAATTGCAAAACACCTTCTTGGGTCTCTATCAAACGTTTCACTGTCAGCTCACCATTAACCACTGCAATCACAATCTTGCCGGATTTTGCAGTTAATTTGCTATCTACCACCAGTAAATCACCGTTTTGAATACCGGCATCTATCATGGAATCACCTTGGACTCGCAGCAAAAAAGTGTGTTCGCTAGCAGGCGCTACATATTGGTTTAAATCGATGACTTCGTCGATATGATCTTCCACTTTTTGCGGCTGTCCGGCTGCCACACTGTGGCCAAATAAAGGCAAAGTTAAGCGTCGTTCAGATTTAAGGCGATACCAATGCTGATCATTTTGCTGATAATTCTCCCAAGCTTCTTCTGGGCCCGATATTTCAGCTATATTATCCTTATGGGATTGCAGCAGGCTTTTCACATACTCCAGCAAGCTTTTAGGCACCCGCACAGGATGAGTGGCTTCTCGGTATTTGCCACTGTGCTTGGGTCGGCCCGAACCTGCTCGAATGCCCCCGGCACCTTTTTTGTAGGCCACAATGATTCCTTTTGAAAATTGTACATCAATCAAAGCCAGTATCTCATAAAGCAGCAAGGGCTCATAGGGGTTGCGCTGAGTATAGGCCTGCAATAACCGCTGGCAACTCCGACCAAGTCCATTAACTTGGAAGTAGTGGTACTTCATTATGGACTTGAGGTATATTTTATTTTTTGGTGATTTCCTAAATTTCAGGTTATTGCCAGCGGGATTGATAGGGCGTTAGATTTCAAACTTGTCGATGCAAGAGGAGTTGATATCATGACTAAACTCACAACAGCTGCAGGCACACCGGTAGCGGATAATCAAAACACTCAAACTGCTGGACGGCATGGACCCGTTTTGCTGCAAGATGTTTGGCATTTAGAAAAAATAGCTCATTTTGATCGTGAAGTCATTCCTGAGCGACGTATGCATGCTAAAGGCTCAGGCGCTTTTGGCACCTTTACGGTTACCCATGACATCACTCAATATACCAAAGCAAAAATATTTTCCACCATTGGTAAAAAAACAGATTTATTTATCCGGTTTTCGACTGTTGCTGGTGAACGGGGGGCCGCTGATGCCGAACGAGATATTCGTGGTTTTGCAATAAAGTTTTACACCGAAGAGGGCAATTGGGATGTAGTTGGAAATAACACGCCGGTTTTTTTCATGCGAGATCCCTTAAAATTTCCGGACTTAAACCATGCCATCAAACGTGATCCGAAAACAAATTTGCGGAGTGAGGAAAATAATTGGGACTTCTGGACCCTTTTGCCAGAAGCACTACATCAAATAACGATTGTGATGAGCGATCGGGGGATCCCTGCTTCCTACCGACATATGCATGGCTTTGGCAGCCACACCTTTAGTTTTATCAATGCAGCTAATGAACGATATTGGGTTAAATTTCATTTTCAATGTATGCAAGAAATTAAAAACTTAACTGACGCCCAAGCCACAGAGCTTGTGGGGCGTGATCGTGAAAGCGCCCAACGTGATCTTTTTTATAGTATTGAAAATAATGAATTCCCTCGTTGGAAATTCCGCGTACAAATTATGCCAGAAAAAGAAGCGGGATCTTATCATATTAATCCGTTTGATCTAACTAAGATCTGGCCACACAAGGACTATCCACTTATTGATGTCGGCATGCTCGAGCTCAACCGTAACCCTGAAAATTATTTTGCAGATGTCGAGCAAGTCGCGTTTTCTCCAGCAAATGTAGTGCCAGGAATTAGCTTCTCACCTGATAAAATGCTGCAATCACGCTTATTTTCCTACGGCGATGCCCAGCGTTACAGGCTCGGTGTTAATCACCATCAAATCCCAGTAAACGCACCAAAATGTCCTTTTAATAGTTATCACCGTGATGGGGCAATGCGGGTGGATGGCAATAAAGGTGCGACCATTGGATATGAGCCTAACAGCAAGGGCAAATGGCAACAGCAACCTGATTTTTCTGAGCCGCCTTTGGCAATAGAAGGCACGGCAGCTCATTGGGACCACCGAGTTGACGAAGATTACTACAGTCAGCCGGGTGATCTGTTTCGTTTAATGACCGCTGAAAAGCAACAACTCTTATTTGAAAATACGGCACGATCCATCAGTGGCGCCTCGAAAGAAATTCAAGAACGCCATATTGCCAATTGTACTAAAGCTGATCCGGCTTATGGGATGGGGCTAGCAACGGCTTTAAAAACCCAGGCCGCAAAAGTGCCCACTCGCTAGCGGTTGCCGCCCGCTAACCGTTGCCCGTTAACCGTTAAAAGAACCGACGGAAAAATGCCAACCCTTGGTACCGCGAGCCTTTTTAAGCATTGGAAACATAGGGGGCTTAAAAGCGTCGGCAGGGGTTGGCTGCGGTTTTCTGTGGCGGATGCAAGCTATACACTTACTTTTGCTATGAAAATACATCATCAACTGATGATCAATAATTAGTTAATTAACCAATTATTGGCCAGCCCTGGCTATTCAGCCAAACTGTACAACCCCCCTAGAAAAGCGGTATCATTTTTGGTTAATTCTTTAAAATGGGCACCAGAATGAAACCCTCTTCACGTCAACTGCTGATCACCTCTGCCCTGCCCTATGCCAATGGGCCCTTACATTTGGGGCATTTGCTAGAATTTATTCAAACTGATATTTGGGTTAGGTTTCAGCGTTTGATGGGCCACTGCTGTTGGTATATCTGCGGCGATGATGCCCATGGCACACCTATTATGCTCAAAGCACAAGAGCAAGGCATAACGGCTGATCAGCTGGTTCATCAAGTACATGCTCAACATGAAAGCATTTTGCAAGCTTTTAATATTAGCTTAGATAATTTTTATACCACCCATTCAGAAGAAAATCGCCTACTGGCAGAAGACATCTATCTAAAATTATCAGCCGCTGGAGATATTGAAAGCCGTACGATTAAGCAAGCTTATGATGCTGTTAAAAACATGTTTTTGCCAGATCGCTTTATCAAAGGTGGCTGCCCCAAATGTAAAGCCGAAGACCAATATGGCGATAGCTGTGAAGTGTGCGGCGCCATCTATAGCCCGGCTGATTTGATAGCTCCCGTGTCGGTTCTTTCTGGAACCCCCCCTGTTGAAAAAGAATCCGAACATTATTTTTTCAATCTGCCCCATTATGAAAAATTTCTAAAAGAATGGCTTCAAACCACACCTTTACAAGCTGAGATTGTTAAAAAACTTCAAGAATGGTTTGAAGGCGGCCTCAAGTCCTGGGATATTTCGCGAGATGCACCTTATTTTGGTTTTAAAATACCCCATACCGAGAATAAATATTTTTATGTTTGGCTGGATGCACCCATAGGCTACATAGCAAGTTTTAAAAACTTATGCCAAAAAAATAAGCAAATTTCTTTTGAAAGCTTTTGGCATGAAAAGCATGCCCACAATACCGAACTCTACCATTTTATCGGTAAAGATATTGTGTATTTTCATGCACTTTTTTGGCCAGCCGTTTTAAAAGGCAGTGGCTATCGCAGGCCAAGCAATGTTTTTGTGCATGGCTTTGTAACGGTGAATGGCCAAAAAATGTCTAAATCTAAAGGCACTTTTATAACCGGCGAGCGCTATCTTAAATCCTTCAACCCTGAATACCTGCGTTATTATTTCGCGGCAAAGCTGACTCCCAAGGTTGAGGACTTAGACTTCCAAAGTGAAGATTTTAGTTTAAGAATTAATGCTGATTTGGTGGGCAAATTGGTGAATATTGCCAGCCGCTCTGCAGCCTTTATCGATAAAAACTTTGACCACCAACTTGCAAAACAGCTTCATAACCCAGAGTTATTACAAAGCCTGATCCATAAGGGAGAAGAACTGGCAACTTATTTTGAAAGTCGAGATTTTGCCAAAGCGGTTCGAGAAATCATGGCATTGGCTGATGAAGTCAATCGCTATATCGACAGCCAAAAACCCTGGGTTTTAATCAAAACTGCAGAAAATTCAGACTTGGTACATGCCATTGTCACCACCAGCATCAATGCAATGCGCATATTAATGACTTATTTAAGCCCTATTTTGCCAGATCTTGCCCAGGCTGTTAGTCTATGGCTTAATCTGCCCAATTTAAATTGGCAAACCAGAAGTCAGCCTTTGTTGTCCCACACGTTAAATCCTTTTAAACCCCTAGTACAACGCTTAGAGCGAACCGAGGTAGATGCCATGTTCCAACAACCCAGTTCACAGGATACTCCCATGACAGCAGAGCCTACAACGGCTTCAAAGCTGGACATTAAAGCAACCATCAGCATTGAAGATTTTGCCAAAATTGATTTGCGCATAGCGCGTATTGTGGCGGCTGAAGCGGTGCTTGAAGCCGATAAACTGTTAAAATTAACCCTAGATTTGGGGGAGGAGCAAAGACAGGTATTTGCCGGCATCAAAAGTGCTTATTCGCCGGAAGATTTAATCGGCAAGCTAACCGTGATGGTCGCCAATTTAGCACCTCGCAAAATGCGTTTTGGTCTTTCCGAAGGCATGGTCTTGGCGGCAGGCCCGGGTGGTAAAGATCTGTGGATATTGGAGCCGGATCAAGGTGCTCAGCCCGGCATGACGGTTAAATAACCCTAATGAACAAGGTGATGGTGCGAGAAGAAGACTGCGTCGGCTGTGCCAAATGCATAGCTGCCTGTCCGGTAGATGCCATTGTTGGTGCCAGCGGTTTTACCCATACGGTACTGACCGATGTCTGTATTGGTTGTAAGCTTTGTATTGCACCTTGCCCTATGGATTGCATCGAGCTGGTAGACAGCCCCGAACCCAATGATGCAGAAAAACGCCTATTGGCCGAAAAAACCAAACAGCGCTACCAAGCCCGCCTTAAGCGTTTGGCTCAACGCCATGCACAGCGGATCAATTTTTACAATGAAGCCGATAAAGCCGGTATGAGAGCTCATCTGGCCCAGATCGCAGCAAGGATAAAAAATAAAAATGACGCCTCAAAAAATACGCAAGATATTTAAGCGCTTTCAAGAAAATAATCCCAGCCCCACGACCGAGCTTTGCTTTCAAAGCCCTTTTGAATTATTAATTTCAGTGATTTTATCTGCCCAAGCAACAGATATCAGCGTCAATAAAGCCACTCAACCATTATTTAAAGTTGCCAACACCCCTGAAGCCATTTTGGCTTTGGGGGTGGACGGCTTAAAAAGCTATATTAAAAGTATTGGTCTTTATAACACCAAAGCTAAAAATATTATAAAAACCTGCGAAATTTTAAAACAACAATACAACTGTGAGGTCCCAGAAATAAGAGCAGGCTTAGAAAGCTTACCCGGGGTAGGTCGAAAAACCGCCAATGTGATATTGAATACCTTATTTGGTGAAGCTACCATCGCTGTTGACACGCATATTTTCCGCATCGCCAATCGCATAGGGCTAGCAACTGGGAAAACGCCTTTGGCTGTTGAAACTCAACTTTTAAAAGTCATACCGAAAATTTTTCTCAAAGAGGCCCATCATTGGTTGGTATTGCATGGCCGCTATATCTGTGTGGCACGCAAGCCCAAATGTAGCGAGTGCTTGATTCGGGATTTATGCGAATACCCTGAAAAATCTCTGTGATCTTTCGGATCAGACTAAAATCAGTGTTCGCCTTCGGCGTAATACCCAGGTTGGCAGTTTTTTAGAATGGATGGGGAAAAGCTTAAGGCAAGTTTAACAGCCCTTTACCAACGCCCACTGATCTTATGCCGGGTGTTATGAACATCAAGACTGCATCCGGTGAGAAGCCATAATTGTAATCTTATAAGGCAAATAGATGCTAAATCAGCTCATCAACGAGATCCAAAAGTTTCAATCAAATATTGATAAAATTAAATCTCTATTAGAACAAATACCCAACCTAGATCTGAAAGATCAAGAAGGCAGAACCCCTTTGATGCTGGCCGCAGCCTATGCCAAACCCAAGTGCCTCCAACTGCTGCTGGAACAAAGCCCCAAGCCTAAACTAGATCTACAAGATAATTGGGGCAGAACCGCTTTGATGATAGCCGTAGGCTCTCACAACCCCGAGTGCCTCCAACTGCTGCTGGAACAAAGCCCCAAGCCTAAACTAGATCTACAAGATAAAGCAGGCAGAACCGCTTTGATGCCAGCCGCAAGCTCTCACAACCCCGAGTGCCTCAAACTGCTGCTGGAACAAAGCCCCAAGCCTAAACTAGATCTACAAGATAAAGCAGGCAGAACCGCTTTGATGGGCGCTGTAGCCTTTGGCAATCCCGAGTGCCACCAACTACTGCTAAATCAAAACCCCAAGCCTAAACTAGATCTGCAAGATAAAGAAGGTCAAACCGCTTTGATGCTAGCCGCAGAATCTAACCGTCCCGAGCGTCTCAAACTGCTGTTGGCTCAGCATCCCCAGCCTAACCTAGAACTAAAAGATAAAGCAGGCAGAACCGCTTTGATCTGGGCCGCAGATTCTGGCAGTACAGGGTGCCTCCAACTGCTGCTGAATCAAAATCCCCAGTCTAACTTAGACCGACAAGATCAAGCAGGCAGAACTGCTGTGATGCTAGCTGCCGCTTCTGGTCGGCTCGAGTACCTCCAAGTGCTGCTGGCTCATCATCCTCAGCCTAACCTAGACCTAAAAGACAAAGAAGGTAGAACTGCTTTGATGCTAGCCGCAGCTTCTAACCGTCCCGAGTGTCTCCAACTGCTGCTAAATCAAAACCCCAAACCTAAACTAGATCTACAAGATCAAGCAGATCAAACCGCTTTGATGATAGCCACAGCCTATTGGCATCACGAGTGCCTCCAACTGCTGCTGAATCAAAATCCCAAGCCTAACCTAGATCTACAAGATAAAAAAGGCAGAACCGCTTGTATGGACGCTGTAGCCTCTGGCAATACTAAGTGTCTCCAACTGCTGCTGAATCAAGGCCCCAAGCCTAACCTAGACTTAAAAGATAAGGCTGGACAAACAGCCTTTATGTTGGCTGTCCAGACTGGCCACCCTGCTACTATAGCGCTGTTGCTTCAACTAGCTCCTCAAACTTTAGAGGTGGCTGATAATCAGGGGTTGACGCCTTTATTATGGGCTGTTGCTGAGGGTCGCCTCGCAACTGCTGAGCTTTTATTAAAGCATCAGGCTAGGGTGAATGCGGTCGCTCCAGCAGGCCATAGCGCTTTGCATTTAGCCGCTAGCCGGGGCGACGTACCGATGGTAGAGCTGCTGCTGAAAAATGGCGCCGCTCCCAAAGCTGTGAATAGTGCCAACAGTGCCAACCAAACTGCAGCTGAGATTGCCGCCTTGCAGGGCTATCCAGCTTTGGTCAAAAAACTGGGGGGAACTGATGCTACAGATCCTAATACTTTTGTTGCTCATTCTCGGCTGGAAAAAATTCTAGGCCATATTGATCCCCAAAAGCCAACCGCAAAAACCAGTCTGCATTTCTTAAAGCAATATCCTCAAGGCAAGCATGCTAAATTGCCGCAAATTTCTGTTCAACAACTGCCCACCCAAACCGAGGCCTCTTTGCTCAGCTCTGGCAGCAGCTTGGCTGAGATGTTAAAACAATTTCCGCCAGCTGAATATAAATTACCGCTCACCGATATTCTGGCTCGTGAACGCGCCTCCCAGTGTAGCGACAATATCGAACAAGCTAAAGTAAGTTTGTATACTGCTTTTAACCAAGACGTATTGTTTATTCGCTTAATCCTCAAAGAGCTATTAGCCGTCACCACCAGCGGTGGCCACATCAACGAGGTCTTGAAAAAACAGCTGCTGGCTCACTACCAGCCAACCAGAAACTTAGATGCAGACAAATATAAACACCAAAATCAAGCTGAGTTTACCAAACAGAAACCCGATTACGATACCTCTCATTGGGATTGGTACAATGCTTCCTTATTTGGTTGTCATGATAGTCCTAAGGTCTCTTGTACCCTAGGTTATTTTTTAGATAGCTCCAGCGCCACACATGAAGGTTTGGAAAAGCATTTGGCTGAAATCCTGGTAGCTTTTGATATCAAGCCCAGCTCCCAGCCAGCTCAAAGCTTTATTTAAAAAGCTCTTGAGTACCAGGCCCAGTTAAAAACCAAGGTAGGTGGCTTACAGTTAGTGGAAGTACCTTACACCTTAATTGATCAAGTTTGTCGCTATGATTTTGATACAAAGCAGCCAGAGAAGATTTCGGAGTTTTTATTAAAAGCTCGCAGCCAACCAACAGAAGTCGGATCTCGGTTTAATTCTGTAGAAATTGTCATGATGCCAGATTTTTTATTCAATCCGGACACCGGGATCCGCAGCCAGCTGTATCATCGTTTAGATCTGGAGCACCCTCAGACCTTTCTGGAATTTAAGGATTGGTTGCGGCAAGAATTTGTCCGTTTATCCCTCCACCAAGCTCAGGATCAACAAAAAGAAACAATGCTGGCTGCTCAAAAAAAGATACCGACAGAGGACGCAAAGCCCCTCAAGCCACGTTCTAAACTTTGAAAATTTTCTTCTAAAAGGAGGCTGTCTTTAGTCTATGCTCACTATAATTTAGCTCGCAAGGGTTCTCGCAAGGGCTTAAGGGCATTGGTTGTATCGGGCATTTCATATCCATATTCTTTTAAATATTTGTTACACATCTGAGCATAATTTTTTTGGGGAATGCGTGGGTGAACCAAAAACTGAATGTGTGAAATATTTTTGGGGATACGAATAGGTTCAATACCCGGCACACCATCAAAATGCTTAAAATGATCGGCAGGCACCATGGAGCGCCCATGATGGAATTCACCTCGACCCGAGATACGAGCCAGGCTAGGCACAGCAGGAACAAAGATATAACCATCCCCTGCTAAACAGGATGATTTGGCTACTTGAATGATCTGCATAGGCCTTTTTTTATCAAGAATATAGGAAATTGAGTTCCCATCATATGCATCGCCAATCGTACCGGCGAACAAACCATCACTATATGAAAATGAGGGAATAATCTGTGCTGGGTTGCCCTGTTTCTCATCAAGATCAACTTTTCCCCCACGAAAGAGTAGATAGTGTCCACCTTGGGTCATTTTTTTGTACTCTTCTTCAATGGCATAGAGGGTATATGCCATCAGCTCATCGGGGAAACGGATAAACTGAGCGGTGAGTCCTCTGCAAAACCTAGGCATAACCGAATTGGGTTGTATGATTTTATTTGAAAATCCTGCTATTAAAAGATGGGACGCCTGCATGATCGCTTCAAATGTCAAATGATGGCTTTGATTTAAGTGAGGCCGTAAAAATTTAACCAGCGGAGCATTTATTTTTCGCCAGGATTCAAAAAGACTCTCAGCATCGTCTTGAAGTTTTCGTTGGCTCCTTATTGCTTCGGTATTGTGAATGTAGTCTTGACAATATTGCGAGTAGTCGCTGTGAATATCGGGGTTAAAATGAAAAAGTATCGGCGTAGGTGGATATTGTTCGGGATGAGTGTTCTCCCTTAAAAAGGTTTGCATATAAAAGAATTGATAAAAAGTTTTGGGGACGGGGATTAATACCAGACTTTCTGAAATGCTTTTTACTTTTTTTGTTAAGAAGGCATATTCATTGTGATATAACTCTTTTTTTTCTTCTGGACTGAGGCTTGCCTGAATTATTTTTTGATTGATGGGATTGCTGTTCATGGGGAAGGAAAAAGTCATAATCATTTTGTAGATTAAAGCGAGCGTTTTTTCTTCAATCGCTGTTTCAAGCCTGTTATCGGCATCCAACTGCGCCACCAAATATTCGGCATTTAAATAAAAGGGCAATGCTGCCGCCTTGGGCTTGGGTGAAAAAATAAGAGTTGGCATCATGCATAGCCTAATGATTGTTGAAAGTAAATTAATAATATCATTGGCCACGGGAGCTTATCAAATTGAGCATGGCTTTTCGGTCCAATATACTCGTTCCAAAAAGGTTTTAGGTCTTCATGCCCAAGCTAAAATTTAATAAGTTTTTTCATAGATGGGCGGGCTAGCTCTTAAGTTTTTTCATAGATGGGCGGGCTAGCTCTGATGGCTGTATTCAGCGCGGGGACGCCCTGGCTGTCCTTAGCGGTATCGGGGCTATCCCTGGTCCTCATCCCCCGCTTTTAAATACACCCATCCGCTGCCCGCCTCTGGGATAGGTAGAAAAACCGCCCATGTGATGTTGAATACCTTATTTGGTGAAGCTACCATCGCTATTGATACGCATATTTTCCGCATCGCCAATCGCATAGGGCTAGCAACTGGGAGAACGCCTTTGGCTGTTGAAACTCAACTTTTAAAAGTCATAATGAAGAGAGATCCTTATCATTTCTCACAGCGAATACTTGCTTATTTGTTACTAAACTAATAAAATATTTAATTCTTACTAACCTTATAAATTAAATAGAGAATTATGATGCCCAAAGATACTTTTAATCAAACATCCTCTTCTATCAGCTCAAATGTTGGTGAAGCACAGGGCTTTGCTACCGCAACTCACGCTGATTTAAATAACGACATGGTGGAGCTTTATTTAAGCTTTTTATCACCCGATGAAATTGCAAAAATAAAAAGAGTATCTTGGGGTTATTATGAAGGAGCCAACCAAGCTTTAAATCATTACCGCTTGATTGATAAAGATTGTCAAGAAGAAGTTGGGCTTAAATTTCTAAAGTTAGAATTATCTCATCGGCAAAACTTTCTTTTGGTTCAAAACTCTCAAGGACAAAGCCAAGTGTATGCTTGGGGAGCTAATGAGTTCAGCCAGCTGGGCTTGGGGCATGGCAATGCTGTGAACCACCCCAGTCTGCTGTCTTTCCCAGACTCCCTGGCCAATTGGACGCTAACCAGTATTGTTTGCGGAGCGAGTAGCACCTTCGCCATCTTTCAAAATGCCCAAGGGCAAAGCCAAGTGTATGCTTGGGGAGATAATAGGTTCGGCCAGCTGGGCTTGGGGCATAACAATGCTGTTGTGAACCACCCCAGTCTGCTGCCTTTCCCAGACTCCCTAGCCCATTGGACGCTAAACAACATGGTTGCTAGCGGGGATAGCACCTTCGCCATCTTTCAAAATGCTGAAGGGCAAAGCCAAGTGCATGCTTGGGGAGCTAATGGGCACGGTCAGCTGGGCTTGGGGCATGCCAATAATATGAACCGCCCCAGTCTGCTGCCTTTCCCAGACTCCCTAGCCCATTGGACGCTAAACAACATTGTTGCTAGCGGGGCTAGCACCTTCGCCATCTTTCAAAATGCGGAAGGGCAAAGCCAAGTGTATGCTTGGGGAGCTAATGAGTCCGGCGAGCTGGGCTTGAGGCATAACAATGCTGTGACTGCTCCCACTCTGCTGCTTTTCCCAGACTCCCTAGCCAATTGGACGCTAAACAACATCGTTTCTAGCTGGGATAACACCTTCGCCATCTTTCAAAATGCCGAAGGGCAAAGCCAAGTGTATGCTTGGGGAGCTAATGAGTTCGGCGAGCTGGGCTTGGGGCATAACAATGATGTGAACCGCCCCATCCTGCTGTCTTTCCCAGACTCCCTGGCCAATTGGACGCTAAACAACATTGTTGCTAGCGGGGCTAGCACCTTCGCCATCTTTCAAAATGCCGAAGGACAAAGCCAAGTGTATGCTTGGGGGTATAATGGGTACCGCCAGCTGGGCTTGGGGCATAACAATGCTGTGACTGCTCCCACTCTGCTGCCTTTCCCAGACTCCCTGGCCAATTGGACGCTAAACAACATTGTTTGCGGAGAGAGTAGCACCCTCGCCATTTTTCAAAATGCGGAAGGGCAAAGCCAAGTGTATGCTTGGAGAGCTAATGATGGCAGCCAGCTGGGCTCGGGGCATGACAATGCTGTGAACCGCCCCGCTTTGCTGCCTTTCCCAGACTTCCTGGCCAATTGGACGCTAAACAACATTGTTTGCGGAGAGAGTAGCACCCTCGCCATTTTTCAAAATGCGGAAGGGCAAAGCCAAGTGTATGCTTGGGGAGATAATAGTTTCGGCGAGCTGGGCTTGGGGCATAACAACAGCGTTCATACTCCAACCTTAATCCCGTTTTTTAAAGGGGCAACGGGTCCGGGTCAATTACCTCTTCAAAGAAGAGAGATTTTGAATCCCTTAACTAGAAATTCTGAAGCTGCTTCCTCAAGCCCTGGTGTGTCCTCCAATCAATCAAGCCGCTCTTCTTCTGAATGGGTGAATAAAATATCCAAAATAACCGCTGAATGGAGTACACCAAACTCTTCTTCCTTAAACACTGGCCTAATGAATGCTTACTTAAGCAGCCAAAGCAGCCTCAGTCAGACGGCGTCATCCTCTTTAACTGCCGAATTGGAACAAAAGTGCGTTACAGTAGCCCAGCCTTAACCATCCCAGAAACTCGGCTAAAGGCAGCAATGCTAAACAGGATAATAGAACACACCATAAGTTGAAAACCTTATAGATATAACGTTATTTTTAGAAAAACGTTAAACGGAACAAATGGGTGATTGGTGGGATCTGCAAACCCCTGGTAGTTGTGCCAATGTTTTAAAGCGACTAAACGCCTTTCCAAAGTTCTGGCATTAAGGCTCTGAGCATGTTCTTGCA
>Ga0302227_10000351_pt1 | contig 43447 bp, 35 predicted proteins | sample II_Palsa_N1_1_FD_193525 | JGI IMG/M metagenome (GOLD analysis project Ga0302227, IMG submission 193525) | Peat permafrost microbial communities from Stordalen Mire near Abisko, Sweden - II_Palsa_N1_1 | ecosystem: Environmental > Terrestrial > Soil > Palsa > Peat permafrost | place: Sweden... | reverse complement strand
CAGTAGCATCCAGCCCAAAAAGGAGAAAAATCGACCTGCTAAACCTTGAAACTCTTCCAACCGAAGGTCCATAGGGTGGGTCAGAATTCAATGCAAATCGTGGGTTAGGATTCCGTGCAAATCAACATGCACGCATTGCTGCCAAGCTGAATATGAGCCGCGAGCACCTACGTAAGCTGCTTGAGGGTGCAGACTACGAAGAAGTGGAAGGCTGGGTGAATCTCAAGAAGGAAGAGCGTGAGGCAATCGCCACGGCCATTGGCGCTGCGAATGCTTAACCCCCATACCGAAGCTAACCTCAGATTTCAGCTTGGCGAAGAAATTGGAACTGAAGGCAAAAACTCGACCGTGTTCCATGCACACGATTTGCAACTTGATGCCGACCTTGCGATAAAGCGCGTCAGGAAAGACTCAATGGACGACATCGCCTCCTACTATCGCGAAGCCAGCATCCTGTATCTGAGCGACCATGCCAACGTAGTACCCATTCATTATGCGTGTGAAGACGACGAATTTATCTATCTTGCGATGCCATATTTTTCGCTGGGGTCGCTGAACAAGGTCCTTGAGCAACGCTTCCTGACGGTGCGCGAAATCGTACGCTACTCCATTCAATTTCTTAGTGGCTTGCATAACATCCATTCGAAAGGGTTGATTCATTTCGACATCAAGCCGGACAACATCATGCTGTCTAACCGTAATGAGGCGCTAGTTTCTGATTTTGGGCTCGCCCAGAAGATGCATGCGGACGGAAAAGCGTTACAGCTTTGGACGTACTGGAAGAACATTCCACCTGAGGCACTCCTTGAGAACGAGCATACGCCGGCGTTTGATGTGTATCAAGTCGGGCTGACTTTGTACCGTATGTGCTGCGGCAACGCGACCTTCTACGAGCAGTTTGGGAAGTACAAAACTAACGATGAGTTTGCCATTGCCGTCCATACGGCGGCTTTTCCGGACCGAAATAAATTTCCAGCGCACATCCCCAATGCCCTGCGTACTGTTGTGAAAAAATGCCTCGCCCTCTCTGTAAATGAGCGTTACCCGGCTGTTATTGAGGTTGCAAACGCTTTGGCGAGCCTGGATGGTAATGAGCTAGATTGGAGTTATACGGTAGACGCCGATGGTACACGGACGTGGACTCGGTCGGACGACGAGCGGACGTTTACCTTAACCGTTACAGCCGACGGCAACTCAACCGCGACTCGGACGACCGAGAGGTCGACGTCAAAAATGAAGAATTGGTGCGTCAACCCCATCGACGAAAAGACAATCCGCCGTTTCCTGAAGGAGGTATAAATGACTGTCGTCAAGAACCGACCTGAAGACTATCAAACCCGCGCAAAGCTAGGCTCTCGGGACTCTTCTTCGAATAAGAAGCCGCCCGAACGAGTACCTGCTGAGCAATTACTCCGCCGGGTGCGCTGTATCGATTCAGCGGGCTATGTGCACTGGAATATGGCTACCAAAAAAGCCTGAGACTATGTGGGCCACTAGCTTCGGCCGATATTCCCGTCGCTAGCCCGCCCTAGTCTCAGCGTCCCTACATGCTAGCGGTGGTTTGCGCCGTCGCTTGACCCATTTTTGTGCGCAGTCGTGACCAACTGCACACTTTAGAGCTAGATTCCAGGCAGATTGACAGCCCCCCCCCCGTAACAGGGTTGGCGTTCAAACAAAGTGGGACTTCCTCAGCCAGAAATAAGCTGCCCGTTGAGTTAACTGCTCGGCCCCCCCTCATTCCCCCCCAAAAAAATGGGAAAGTGTTCTAGGCAAAAGAAAAGGGCCGCTTGATGCGGCCCTTTTTCTCATAAGATATTTACGCTAGTTCCAAGCTCTCTAATTCTGCGATAACAGCCTCTGCGCGACGCAGCGCAAATTTCACCGACTCATCGCGCCGGTCCATCGTCTTTAGCTGTGACAACCAATCGACCCAGACTTCTTTGGGGTCGCCAAGGTCGGGACTCTCAAGAAATTTCATCGTCAGGTTCTCCGGAAATTTGATGCTCCGACGCAAACTGCCTCAACTAAAGCATTTACATCCGCACCAGGCACGGCATCGTAAAGCCTTTCTGTCACTGCGTCAAGCTTGTAGGTATAGCGTACCACTTTTGCGCGGTCCAAGCCTAGATTGAAGATGTGGTTTCTTAGCATCGCGGGCACACGTGCCTGCATACCGTGCGTAGAGATGAGGCAACGCAAAAACGTTATGTCACATTCTATGAGGCAATCATCCAAATGTTTCGACCTAAGATTCTCGGCCCTATACCATTGTCTTGCATGACCGTGAGCATATTTAAACATTGTCCCAGGCAACCGACTGATGTTCAACAAATCTTCGCGGGATAGACTCGAGCCGCCAGGGTGATTATGGTGCAAAACACATCGACTGCGCTTTTCGCGCAAAATTTTTGCAAATTTCGTCGGTATAGATACAGAGTTTTGTGATTTATCTGTTGTCCTGCCGAGAATCTTCCCAGTATAACAACAGTAACCCGTCAGATATTCGTAGCCAGTCTTTTTCCCATTGCCAATGACATAGGTTCGACAGTGCGCATCAAGCTTCCGTTGCCGGTCAATTGCAATTAAGGACATTTTTAGCCAAATAAACAGATTCTACTAAATTTTTTAAAAAAACTATAATATTTTAACGGATATTCTGCGTATCGAGTGATGGATTCCAAGTGACACTCAAACTGTTTGCCAGAAGAGCTTGTCTATCGCAGATTCTTGCGAATTCTTGGAATTCGAGGCTGGGCCGCTAGCGTAAAAAGTGAGTCCGTTGCAGCATTGCAAACCGAGAATCGGCAGAGTTGTGAGCTTTGCGCTCAACGCCGCCCGGCGAGACTCCCCCGTTACGTTCACCATCTCCTGAGCGCTTCGTAGAGTTGAGCCAGACCAAACAAGCAAGATGTCCCTCAAACCATCACGGACATACTCTGAATCAAGCGCTTGCTTGCTCATGGAAGTGTGTGCGCATCGAACGCATCAATGAAGGCGGGTACCAAGGCATCATTTAAGTCCGGGGAATTGGCGAACTGCTCCTTGCTATTGCTGCTCGCCTGCTGAACGAGAAATTCATTCTCGAGTATCTAGCTAAACAAGACATCAATGCAATGCGGCGCGGTAACGCCGACGCTTGAATTATTCGCCCACATTTACTAGTTTGAAAGCTGGCATAGAGCCAACCCGAGCACGTCGCAACTGACGCCATGACCCGAAGGCCGTGGCAAGCCCCTATTTATGAGAGGGTATGACAGCGGGGTTGCGATGCTACTTAAATGGGGTCTGATTACGCGATATCTGCAGGAACGAGCGGCTACCCGCTCACTTCCGCCGCAGTTCCGCGTCCTTAAATGGGTCGTACTCCACCCCCATAGCCTCCAAACAGACCAGCAAAAAGGCCGCCGAGAACCGTTTCCGGTTGACCTTGCGGTTTATCTGGTCCGCCGATTCAACAATCCCAAACTTTTCCAGTTTCCGGGCGAGCTTCCTTGTAGCTCAAGCGCTGCCGAGACATCGCCTCTTCTATCAATCCCTTCGCTGTCTCTTCCCATCTGCCGTAGGGCTCTGCGCCCGCAGCCTTCCTCTTGAGCGGTACGTCGCCCATCTCTACCCCTTCGGTCCGTTTTGGCCTATGCGCCTGGAACGGGAGGATTTTGCCACAGATTTTCGGTCGTATACGACCGACACTGAACTGGCTCCGCTACACGGTTTATGTGAGCAATTTTTCTGAGACCGTGATGCTAGATAAGGCACAAATTACTGACCTATTTGACCGCTTCGGCACCCCGCCTGCCGGGCGTAAGCTGATTCTGGACGCCCGAATGTTGGCGCCGGTTCGTAAGGTGAAATCCTCGGGCGGAAATGTCATCACCTTCATGGCAAGCCGGAAGATGGCGCGCGAAATCGCAACGGAAAGCCATGGAATCGAATTCGCTGCTGCTATTGGATTCGAGCACGACGACGAGGTCCTCGAGTTCTATCCCCAGCCGTGTAAATTGCAGCTTCAGTTGATAGACCACGCGACCGGTGAAATTCGGTCGATTTTCCACACGCCGGATTTTCTCGTCATTCGTAAAGACGGCATCACGTTAGAAGAATGGAAATCTGAAACGAAACTCGCGCGTCTCGCCGAGAAATATCCTTATCGCTACCAACGGGATGAAGATGGACGCTGGTACTCACAGCAGATAGAGGAGCAACTCGCCGACCACGGCATCCGCTATCGGATTGTCAGCGGTGATTCGATACCTCGGCGCCGGGTCGAGAATCTGGGCCACCTGGCGGAGTACTTCCATCCGGCAGCCGAGCCATGTTCGGAGGATGTGCTCACGCGGCTCCATGCAGCGCTGAAGGAGCACGGTGCGCTTTTCTTGTCCGAGTTGCACGAACCGCCCTACGGTTTCACGGCCGACCAGCTGAATAAAGCTATCGCCGACAACGCCGTCGTCACCGACCTCGACCGGGAAACACTCGCGAACATAAGGCGATTTCGCCTGTATCGAGATGAGGCGCTACGTGAATTTCTGCTCGCCGAATCGCACCAAACCCAGTTGCCCGGGGTTGAGCGTTTCGCCTTCAGTATTTCAGTCGGCACCAGATTTGAATACGACGGACAAGAACTCACTATCGCGATGGTCACCGAGAATACGGTGGTCTGCAACAAGCCAGACAGAAAAACTGTTGAGCTTAGCCAGAGTTGGCTCATTGAGGCTCACGAGCAAAATCGAATTAAGGTTATTGATGCGGCGCCTTTGGTCAGCCTCGACCTGAGCCGATATACCGAAGAAGATTATGCGGCGGCACTGAAACGGCAGGCAATTCTTAATGCTGAGTCGGGCGAAAACATTGTTTCTTCACGCACCTTGCGTCGCTGGGTCTCACGCCAGGTCATTGCACAGACGAACGGTGACCACGAGATACTGGCATTAGTGCCACACATCAAGGCTCGCGGAAACCGTACAGTCCGTCTGAGCGACCCGCAGATTTGCCTAATGAACCGGGTCATTGATGAGTTCTGGCGCAACAGCCGGGCTATCAATTACAAGACCTGCTACCGCTACCTTTTGGTCGAGTCTGGCGACGAAAATATAACGCCACCGTCGTATCCAACCTTGATTCAACATATCAAGGCGCGGGAAACCAACTCGGATGTCCGAACCCGCCACGGCAAGCGCATAGCCTACCAACAGAATTCTTTCGTAGACACGCTGCACTACGATACGCCGGTACACGGTAACCGGCCTTTACAGTATGTCCATATCGACCACACAGAACTCGATATCGAACTGGTCTCCAGCCGAACGGGCAAAAATCTCGGCAGGCCCTGGCTCAGTCTTGCTGTCGACACCTGGTCGCGACGCATCGTCGGCTTTTACCTGACCTTCGACCCACCATCCTATCGCTCGGTCATGATGGTTGTGCGCGACATCGTACGGCGTTTTCATCGCATGCCTGAATTTATGGTTGTCGACAATGGGTCCGACTTCAGGTCCGATGCATTTAAGTCATTTCTTAAAGCAATGGGTACCCACTTACGCTTCCGTCCCGCGGGACAACCCCGCTACGGCGCGGTGCTTGAGCGCATGTTCGGCCGCGCGAATGTCGCCTACATCCACCATCTGGCAGGCAATACCAAGGCGACCAAGAATGTACGGATGGTCTCGGGGTCTCACCTCCCCAAAAGACTTGCGGAGTGGACTATCGAGGCACTGTATTACGGCATCCAGTATTGGGCCACCGAAGAATACGACCAAAACCAACATCCTGCGCTCGGAGAATCTCCGCGGGAGGCGTTTCAGCGTGGTATCCGCGAAAGCGGGGCCCGTGAACATATGCATTTGCAATTCAATCGAGATTTTCGGATTGCTACGTGCCCGCCCGTAGAGCGCAATGGCGTTCGAAAAGTCGATGCTCAAAGCGGCGTCAAGGTAGGCGACAGACTTTACTGGCACCCTGAATTCCGGTCACATCAAATTGCCGGTAAAAGCCTCCCTGTGCGCGAGGACCCGTGGGACAAAGGCTCTGTCTACGTCCGCGTGAAAGACCATTGGCTTCAGGGCGTCTGCCGCAGTCTACAGGGCCTCGGTCAACTGACCGAGCTCGAACTAAAAGCCATCAGCCAAGAATATACCCGGCGTCATAAAGCACCAGCCGCCACCGAGCACGATGCCCAGCGGCTTCGCGAATTTATGCGGGTCTTCACGCCCGAAGGCGCGGTCGCCGTAGAGTTGGAGCGTCAAGCAGAAAACAAGTCGCTTTATAACAGTTTGCAGTTCGGGAGTATCGCCCTCGTCGCTCCCCTACGTAGATTTAGCCTCACTGAGGAAACATCAAGTGCTGCCGTTTCGCCGGCAGAGACAAGGTCAGCAACTACATCAACCATCCGGTCCGAATCGCTGCCTGAGGCAACAGCGTTTGACGACCTTCCTGACTTTGACACTTTTTGAGTTAATCATGCAAAAACAAAACTCCGCCTCCCTCTCGCCGGTCTCAACCACCGCCAGTATGCTGCACTGCAAGCGCATTAAGCATCCCCGCATCGCCGACGTGATGTCCGAGCTGGGCACTCTGATTTATCCGACCAGCCAGGACAGTATCCTGCTCGTATGTGGCCCCACGGGTGCCGGCAAAACGACGCTGGCGACATACATGGTCGAGACCGCGCTCGAGGAGGCGGTCACCGAGATGGAAAATAATGCTGGCACAATTCCGGCCATTTTCATCGAGGCACCGGCCTCTGGAGAAAATGACTTCTCGTGGAGACTCTTCTATCAGCGGATTCTCGCCCAGCTCGGGGACAACCTCGACGTCCCGAAAGCAGCCTACGGCATTGACATGCATTCTGGGCGTGTAATACGTCCTCGCGGCGCGAGCGGCAACAGTCTCGCGGCACTGCGTACAGCTGTAGAGCGGGCGTTACGCGAACGACAAGTTCAGTTTCTTGTCATCGACGAAGCCGCACACATCATTCGCCAAACGCGACGCAACAAACTTGAAATCCAGTTGGATACGCTGAAGTCATTGGCAAACCAGTGCGGCACTCAGATAGTATTGGTCGGCTCATATGACCTCTACCAGCTCATGTCGCTATCCGGCCAGCTTGCCCGGCGCACGCATGTACTTCACTTCGAGCGCTACCGGCAGGACCGACCAGAGGACGTGCGCGCATTCCTCGCCTGCATTCAGGCATTCGAGAAGACTCTGCCAGACCTGTGGGGCGGTCAGCTCATGTGTCATGCCGAGGCACTCCACGAGAATACGCTGGGTTGCATCGGTACGCTGAGCAGCGTGCTGACCCGAGCAGCCAGGCTTGCTGAGGCGGATGGCAGCTGGTCCGTTGAAGCGCTTCAGCGCGCCTTGCTGACCGAGGCGCAGCGAGACCGAATCCTCACGGAAATTCTGGATGGAGAGGAAGCTATCAATCCTGGGCTCACTCGTATCATGCATAATTCGCAACGTAAGGTCCCGGTTGGCAAAAGGAGCGCAGCATGAACCATCCACTGCCGAACCCTCGCTCGACACTGCATGCCCTCGCTCCCATCGGACTAGGGACGCCCCACGTCGAAAGTCTGCTCAGCTATTTCTGCAGACTGGCGGTATCTCACAGTGTGTCCGTCGCTGCGTTGTCGCGTCAGGTCGCCAAAACCGTAGGCTGGGAGCTCTCTGATAAATTTGATTGGCACGCTAGCCAGGTCAGCGGCATAGGAGAGGCCGCAAATAACTGGTCAGCAGCGCTATCTGCTTTAACCAGCGTAGAGCGACTTGACAGGCTGACCTTGCTGTCATGGCGTCACGTCACTGCCCAGTCGAATCTCGCGGCTGCCTGCTCGCGCTGGTGCCCCCAGTGTTTAGCGGAAGACCTTGAAACGGGTAAGACGCCGTATTTCCGCTTGGCATGGGACGTGAAAGCCGTAACTGTGTGTTCTAAACATAAAACGCAGTTGGTTCACGTTTGCCCCGACTGCGGTCGTACCAACGCACGCCACAACTCCGCCTACGTCGTTCCGGGGTGGTGTGCACATTGCGGTGGGTTTCTTGGAAATGTCATACATCTCGTCCCCGCCAGGCCAGAAGAAATATGGAAAGCGTCTCAGGTCGGCTCAGTTCTGCAGGCGCAACCAACACTAGCCTCCGCACCAACCCGAGAGTTACTTCACGAGACTATTGGCGACCTGGTCACCCGGCTGGACAATGGCAAGGGAGCATTATTTGCGCGACGCATCGGTCTATCCAAAGGGACTGTTCATCACTGGCTCAAGGACGGCGGCATTCCTACGCTACCCGCCCATTTGCGCATCGCATCTCAAGCCGGTGTCGCGCTGCCGGCACTGCTGACCGGTAATCTCAAGGAGTGGCAGCCGGACTCTGGCGAAATTTATCAGCTGGCACTCCTATTTCCTGACCAAACTAGACGAACCGTGCCGCACGCGGTGGATTGGGAGCGTATTCGCGGCGAGCTCGTAGCACTGAGCAAATTGCCGTCCATTGTTAGCGTCTCCGAAGCGGCACGCCGGCTTGATATCGATGCTCGACAGCTTTATCGCAATGCAAATAAGGAGGCACGCGTCCTGTCGGAGCGCTGGAAACACTACATGCAGCGCCGTGGCGAGCAAAATTTGGCGAATGCGCGTGTCGCGATTGAAGCCGCGTGCAGGGAAATGCTCACAGAGGGGATAGCCATCAACCTTCGGGAACTGGAAACCCGCGTTCCCAAGGAGATTTTGGGCAGGGTCAGGGGCGTCATTGACCTGCTGCAGGACGCGAAGGAAAAGCTGGGAGTGAGTTAAACGTTACCGCGGCAAATGGAAAAGCTGCCCAGATTAACGTGGCTCACGGATAAAGCATAACCGGTCCATCCAGGGGCATTTTATGCTTAACGCCACATTTACAACCTTGGCCGTTATATCTTTTTTCTTCACTAACTAAATACAGGCAGTATTTTTGGAAGAAAAATGTGCCAGTAGAAATTACTTCACGAACCGCCGAAGACGCGCTGGCTGAGCTGCAGAGTCGCGCGAGGTACGTCTTTGATGCGAAAACATTCGCCGCTCTGACTGGCCGGATGGGCAATGTACATGGCATTCGTATCAGCCTGAAACGGCTAGCGGAGCGGGGGCGTGTCACGGCCATCCACAAGCGGCCGATGGTTTACCTCATTGTGCCCGCTGAATACCGTACGTACGGCACGCCTCCGTTTTCCTGGTGGCTGCACGACGCGATGCAGCTCATTGAGCCGAAGTACTATGCCGGACTACACTCTGCAGCGCGCTACTGGGGTTCCTCCCATTACGCCTTGCAGGCTGACCAGGTGATGGTCGGCAGCTACAGAGCGGCTCTGACGGCGGGGAAAAGGCAGGTTTTCTTCACGGTTCGCACGGGTATTTCCTCTGCGCCCACGGTGCGAACGCGCGGCGAGAAAGGCACCTACCTCGTCTCGACCCGCGAAGCCACGCTGTTGGACCTGATGCGGCATCGCCCCAAGGTAGGCGGGCTCGAGTCCATTGCCAGGGTGGCGAGGGATTTCGGCCCTCATCTGACACAATCCGAACTCGTGCGCGCGTTGGACGCCATGGGCCAGGTTGCCGTTGCCCAACGTATAGGATTTCTGTTCGAAGGACTCAAGCTCGACAAGATGGCCACGGTCGTCGAGAAGTGGCTGTCACCGCGTACGCGAACGACTCGATTACTTGCCGAACCAATACCCGAGAACTGGACTACCATGACGAATCCAAGGTGGGGAGTCACTTGTTCCGTGCGGGAAATCAACGAAATCAGCGAGGCTCAATGATTGAGGCGCAGGAGCTGGCGAACGTGCGCATCGCCATTGAAGCCACGTGCAAGGAAATGTTGTTGACCTTCTGCAGGACGCGAAGGAAAAGCTAGGGGTAAGTTAAACGTTACCGCGACTAAATAGAAAAAAGCCGGCCAAATTGAATTTGGCCGGCTTTTTTTTACTACTCTCAGCCCCAACGTCAAGCTGCAAAACTTATCAGCTTAACGCGGCGTCCCGATAAAGCAAAATGTGTCCTATCGGTAAATAAAGCATAAAGTGTCCAGATGGACACTTTATGCTTAACGCCACAGTATAAAACCCGTGGGGCCTTGTCTTTACTGGTGGGCCCGGTCGGACTTGAACCGACGACCAAAGGATTATGAGTCCTCTGCTCTAACCAACTGAGCTACAGGCCCGGTCTGTTGCCGGCATGCCGTGAACTGCGATGGATAATAATCGCAAACGCTCGCAAACCGCGCGAACGTTTACCCATCGAGCGCGACTTTAGTTGCCTTCGAGGAACGATTTCAGCTTATCGGAGCGGCTTGGATGACGCAGCTTGCGCAACGCCTTCGCTTCTATTTGACGAATCCGCTCACGCGTCACGTCAAACTGTTTACCGACCTCTTCAAGCGTGTGGTCCGTGCTCATTTCGATACCGAAGCGCATACGCAAAACCTTCGCTTCACGCGGGGTCAGCGAATCCAATACGTCTTTCACCACGTCACGCATGCTGGCATGCAACGCTGCGTCCGAAGGAGCGACAGTATTGGTGTCTTCGATAAAATCGCCGAGATGCGAATCGTCATCGTCGCCGATCGGTGTTTCCATCGAAATCGGTTCCTTGGCGATCTTCATGATCTTGCGGATCTTATCTTCCGGCATTTCCATCTTTTCGGCAAGTGTCGCCGGGTCTGGTTCGAGGCCAGTTTCCTGAAGGATTTGACGGGAAATACGGTTCATTTTGTTGATCGTTTCGATCATGTGAACCGGAATCCGGATCGTGCGCGCCTGGTCGGCGATCGAACGCGTGATGGCCTGACGGATCCACCATGTCGCGTAGGTCGAAAACTTGTAGCCGCGGCGGTATTCAAACTTGTCCACCGCCTTCATCAAGCCGATATTGCCTTCCTGGATCAAGTCGAGGAACTGCAAACCACGGTTGGTGTATTTCTTTGCAATCGAGATCACCAGGCGCAAATTGGCCTCGGTCATTTCGCGCTTGGCCTGACGCGCTTTCAATTCGCCCGCCGCCATCTGCCGGTTGGTTTCCTTGAGATCCTTCAGCGGCAGTACCACACGCGCTTGCAAATCGATCAGCTTTTGCTGCTGCTCGCAGATTGCCGGGATGTTGCGAATCAGGATAGTGCTGTAGGCATTACCTTCATCGACAACTTTCTGCGCCCAATCGAGATTGGTTTCATTGCCCGGGAAACGCGTGATGAATTCGCCGCGCGGCATGCCGCACTTGTCGACCACCGTATGCAGGATCTGACGCTCGACCTGACGCACTTCGTCGACTTGCGCGCGCAAGGTGTCGCACAAACGTTCGACGGTACGCGCGGTAAAGCGAATCGACATCAGTTCGGCCTGGATCGACTCCTGGGCCTTGAGATAGGCTTTGGACTTATAGCCTTCCTTCTCGTAGGCACGGCGCATCTTGTCGAACCATTCGCTGATCTGCGAAAAACGGTCGAGCGCATCGCGCTTGAGCTGTTCGAGTTGAGCGGCGTTAGCGGACGCGGCGGCAGCACCGTCATCGTCCTCTTCTTCCTCTTCCTCGACGGCTTCGACTTCTTCTTCGGCAGGCGCAGTCTCGATTTCTTCGGCTTCGGCAGCGGTGAAACCATCTGCATCGGCGGCGTTCGGGTCGATCAGGCCGTCAACCAATTCGTCGATCCGGATTTCTTCGGACGCAACGCGCTCCGCCATCGCCAGGATATCGGCAATGGTGGTCGGACAGGCCGAGATGGCTTGCACCATATGCTTCAGACCGTCTTCGATGCGCTTGGCGATTTCAATTTCGCCTTCGCGCGTCAGCAATTCGACGGTACCCATTTCGCGCATATACATGCGCACCGGGTCGGTGGTGCGGCCGAATTCGGAGTCGACGGTCGACAGGGCGACCTCGGCTTCTTCTTCGACTTCATCGTCGCTGGTAGCAGCCGGCGCGTTGTCGTTCAGCAGCAGCGTTTCGGCATCGGGGGCCTGTTCATAAACGGCCACACCCATGTCATTGAAGGTGCTGATGATGCTTTCGATCGCTTCGGTTTCGGCAAAGTTATCGGGCAAGTGGTCGTTGATTTCCGCATAGGTCAGGAAACCACGTTCCTTACCCAGCTTGATCAGCGCGCGCAACTTCGCACGACGTTCCTCGAGTTCCTCTGCGGTGCCGGGTTGATGCGATGCAAACGCGTCTTTCAGCAGAGCTTTCTCTTTAGCGCGGCGATCGCGTGCCTTGAGTTTCTCGACCTTGACTTCGGGCACTGCGACCTGGGGCACTTCGTCCCCGACAGGTACAGGCACAGGTACTACTTCGTTCAACTGTTTCTTCATGGAACTCGCCGTAGCGGCTTCTATTTCGACGCGTTGAGGTTCGACATCAACCTCGACGGCCGCAGCCTTGGATACTTTACTCGTGCGCGCAGCCTTCCCGGAGGGGGCGGCGGCGGCCTCTTTCTCTTGCTTGACTTCAACCTGCTCAACTTGCTTTGATGCGCCGCGTTTGCTGGCGCTGACAGCCGTCACGTCAGCCTTACCCCTGCCAGCGCTAGCTGGTTTAGGTGTGGCTGCGGCTGTGCTCTGCTTTTTTGCCTCTGAATCTTGAACCACACTACTCGCGGCAACCTTCGCCTCGGTTTTCCCCGGGTTTGCCGCCACTTTGGCGGTCCCTGTATTGGGTTTTGCTTTTACGACCTTGCTTGCCGCCTGCTTGCCTGCAGCCTGCTTGCCTGCAGCCTGATTTTCTGCTTTCGTTGCGGTTTTTGCGCCCGCTTTTGCGTCCTGAGGAGCGGATCGAGCGGAACCGGCTGCGGGAGCAGCTTTCTTCCGTTCTTCAGACGTCTTGCCTACCGCTGCCTTGCCGCTTGTAGTCTTTGCCATCCTGATCTCGCCCTTTACAAGAAAACGAAACGCTGAGAACCTTCAATTATATCATGCCGCCCCGTCTGAACCCGAGGGAGTCGCAAGACGCTTCTTTAAATCAGCCGCACGCCGCGATAAATCGGCGAATTCAGCGGTTTCATCGGACGTTAAACGCCCTTGTTTGGACAGGCGATCGAGCCTGTCGCACCATAAGTCGTAACGCAGACGCGCCACCGCCGCCCGCAATTCCTCGCCGGCCACGCGCTCCTGCTCCAGATGGCGTTCCGCGTCGGCCTCGACACTGGGGTCGTGCAGCATCACATCACGGACATTTTCATCATAGACTAGAATTCCGTCGAAAATTTCCTCATACATGGGGGCATTTTCCGACGCCCGCAATAATTCGGACAGCACCGTGAACTGGGCGGCGTCGCCCAAAGCACGCGCATGAGCCAGAACTTCCTCGAATAATTCGTGATTGCGCGTTGCCTCAAACAGGATTTCCTCGTCGTCGGCATCGAGCAAATGGACAATCCGGGGGAACATCACCAGGTTGCGCAAGGCACGTTGTTCGTTGCCGGTCACCCGGCGCCGCTCGCTTTTGGGCGGTGCCGCGCGCGCCGGGGCATTGGCGCGGGTGCCTACATCACATAATGCCGCAACCTCCTCGAACGGAGTATCCAGCCGATCGGCCAGCATATGCAAGATCTGCACCCGCAACGCGTTGGCCGGCATTGCCTGCAACAGCGGTTTGGCGTCGAACAAGGCCTTGGCACGCCCTTCCGGCTGCTCCAACTGCTTGCCGGCGGTAATTTCGTTCAGCAGGAATTGCGACAACGGCAAAGCCCGGTCGACCTCCTCGGCAAAAGCATCGGCGCCGCGTTCGCGGACAAAGCTGTCGGGGTCGTGCTCGGTCGGCAAAAACAGGAAACGCACACTGCGATTGTCGGCCGCATGCGGCAAACAGGCGTCCAGCGCGCGCCGCGCGGCCTTGCGCCCGGCCGAGTCGCCATCGAAACTGAACACCACCGTATCGGTCTGGCGAAACAACTTCTGTACGTGAATCGGGGTACAAGCCGTGCCCAAGGTCGCCACAGCGTTCGGAAAACCGAGTTGCGCCAGCGCCACCACGTCCATATAACCTTCGACCACCAGCGCGTAGCCTTTTTCACGGATCGCCAGACGCGCCTCAAACAGGCCGTATAACTCGCTACCCTTGTTGAATAAGGGTGTTTCCGGTGAATTCAGGTATTTCGGCTCACCGCTATCCAGCACCCGGCCGCCGAAACCGATGACCTGACCCTTCACATTACGGATCGGGAACATGATGCGGTCGCGAAAACGGTCGTAGCGACGCGACTGGCCTTGCCCGTCGGATTTGTCGCTATTGATCACCAGACCGGACTCGACCAGCGCCTCGTCGCGATAGTTGTCAAACACGGCCTCAAGGTTCTGCCATTCTTCCGGCGCAAAACCCAAACCGAAATGCGCCGCGATTTCGCCCGTCAAACCGCGCCGTTTCAGGTAATCGACCGCCTTGGGCGCGCCGCGCAATTGCTTGCGGTAATAATCGCAGGCCACCCGCATCGCGTCGCTCAGGCCGGGGGTCACCGCCGGCTTGGCGCCAGCCGCCGCGCCATAACCGCCGATGGACGGGGCTTCGCGCGGCACCGTCATGCCCACCGACTGCGCCAGGTCCGTTACCGCCTCGGGAAAACTCAGGCCGGTGTGCTCCATCAGGAAACTGATGGCGGTGCCGTGCGCGCCACAACCGAAGCAATGATAAAACTGCTTGGTCGGGCTGACCGTAAACGACGGGCTTTTCTCGTTATGGAACGGGCACAAACCCATAAAATTGGCGCCGCCCTTCTTCAACTGCACAAAACGGCCGACCACCTCGACAATGTCGACGCGATTTAGCAGGTCTTGCAGGAAGGCGTGGGGGATCATGGCCGGTTATGGGTCCGGTTATGGGTCCACTTATATGCCCACTTATATATCCCCTTAAGCCGCGCTGCAGCAGATGTCGCAGCGCGGGCGGAGACACCCGGCCCGCATGAGATACACGCGAGCGAGCGCCGTGGCGCATGATGCGTCACGGGTTCACCGGCCGGCGCGTCGAAACATAAGCTCATGCCGTCATACGGTCAGTTTGCCCCTGCCAACGCCGCCTTGACCAGGCCGGAGATCGCGCTCATGTCGGTGCGACCCGCCAGCTTGGCTTTCAGCACCGCCATTACCCGCCCCATGTCCTGCGGGCCTGTCGCACCGGTTTCGGCAACCGCCGCCTGCACTGCGGCGGCCACTTCGTCCGGCGACAACTGCTGCGGCATATATTCCTGCAGCACCAGCATTTCGCTGGCTTCCTTGTCCGCCAGATCGGTACGCCCGGCAGCCTGAAACTGGCTGAACGAATCCTTGCGCTGCTTGATCAGTTTATCGGTGACCGCAATCACGTTAGCGTCGTCCAGCACGATCCGTTCGTCGACTTCACGCTGCTTGATCGCCGCCAGCAACAGGCGGATGGTACCGAGCCGCTCGCTGTCTTTGGCGCGCATGGCGTTTTTCATATCTTCGGTAATACGTTCTCTGAGGCTCATGGACTGTCTTTCCAAAAAGGCGCTAGGGTAACCATCTAAGATGGTGCAACAAACCCTGTTTTACAAGGTCCAGCAGACAAAAAACCCGCTTCGGGACATCCTTCCCAAAGCGGGTTTATTCTATTCGGGCGGGCCGCGCCGCAAGGACCGCACGAAGCAGGTCACCCGAGCGCGCCGCGCTCACGCCGCCGCTTTGGGCCACCATGGATAGCGAGGCACGCGTGGAGCGGCGTGGCGTTGATTCGGATTACACAGCGATTTGATCGAATTATCGGGCGACGCCAGGGGAAAAACCGCCGGGCGCGCACCCGGGCAGAGATTCCGGCACGGCTTGCAAGCCCACGCCCAAGTTGCTAGTTTAACACATGGCGCTGCGCACTTTGCCATCCGGGCAAGCAGATTACCGTGCAAAGCTGCCTCCGGATGAAGCTATTTTCCGCTCAATTTTGTCTTGCCTGGGTCCCGACGCGCAGTTCCGCTCAGCATGCCCTCAGCGGATGCCGGCTTGAGTGGCTTCGGCCGCCGCCCGGCCTGCCGCCACGCCTGAAGCCCACGCCCACTGGAAGTTATAACCACCCAGCCAACCGGTCACATCGACCGCTTCGCCGATAAAATACAGGCCCGGCACGCGCTGCGCCATCATGGTGGTGGACGATAGTTCGCGGGTATCGACCCCGCCGCGCGTCACTTCGGCCTTGCGCCAGCCTTCGGTGCCGCTGGGTGTCAGGGGCCAGCGCGCCAGCGCCTCACCCAAGCCGCGCAACGCCCTGTCGGGCAAGTCGGCCAGACGCGCGTCGGGGGCCAGACCTTGCGCCTCGACCCAGGCCGTGGCCAATCGCGCCGGCAGCAAACTGCCCAGCAACGGGGCCAATTGGCGCTTGGAGCCGGCTTTCGCTTCAAGCAAGGTGGCGCTGGCGTCCTGGGTCGGCAATAAATCGATATGAAGCGGCTCGCCCGGCGTCCAATAGCTGGAAATCTGCAAAATCGCCGGTCCCGACAAGCCCCGGTGCGTCAGCAGCAAATCCTCGAAAAACTCCTGCCGCTGACGGCCGCGGCCGGTCGACACCTTGACCTCCAGCGACAAGCCGGACAGCGCGGCAAAAGGAGCCCAGTCGGCCGCGGTGAAGGTCAGCGGCACCAAGGCTGGGCGCGGCTCGATCAATTTCAGGTCAAATTGGCGGGCCAGCCGGTAAGCGAAGTCGGTCGCACCGATCTTGGGTATCGACAGGCCACCGGTGGCGACCACCAAGGCCCGGCTTGAAATCGGACCGGCCTCGGTCAACAACTGAAATGTGGCGCCGCCTTCACCGGCCTGTTGCACCTGGTGAACCTGGACCGGGGCACGCCAACTGACCCGCCCCGCATCGCACTCGGCTTTCAGCATGGCAATGATGGATTCGCTGGAGTCGTCGCAAAACAACTGGCCTTTATGTTTCTCGTGCCACTTGATGCGATGCCGGCCGAGCAGATCCAGGAAGTCCCGTGGCATATAACGCGCCAAGGCCGAGCGGCAGAAATGCGGGTTTTCCGAGAGAAAATTGGCAGGACTCGCGTGCAGATTGGTGAAATTGCAGCGCCCGCCGCCTGAAATGCGGATTTTCTCGGCCAGCTTCGGGGCATGGTCGAGCAACACCACGCGCCGGCCCAATTGCCCCGCCACGGCGGCGCACATCATCCCGGCGGCGCCCGCGCCGATGATTGCGATATCGAAATGTTCCATGGCGGGGATTGTAACCGGGCGCGGGGGGTTCCCATTGCGGAATGGGGGCCGTTTTTGGGGTGCTGCCTGTTGCTTGCCACTTGCTACTGCCCAAGCTGTGGTTTGCTTGTGCTTCTATGAAGCTGGCTAAGGTATTGGTCTGCCGGCGTTGCCCCTCGCCGGGGCGCGCCTTACTTTCTTTTGTCTTGCCAAAAGAAAGTAAGCAAAGAAAACTCGCTGCACTGCGATGAGCGCGGGACATATCTCAAGCGACGGTGCGAGCCTGATCGCAACACATCGTTCGCGCTGTTCAGTGGTTTTGGACTACCGCGCGTACTCACCATTTGGATATCGTTATTCCAAGGTCGTCGGCACGGTGATCGGTCCTTTGAAACGTTTGCGATGGTTAAACGCCGAGTCGCGCACGCTGGTTGGCGCAGAACTGCGTCCTCAGATCGCAAATCCTGGGGCGTTGGATGCATCCCTCCCCCACTGCTATCCCGCTGCTATAATCGCGCTTTGGTAGCCAGCGCCTCAGCTACAGCCCACCTGCCCCTGCCCCCATGCTTGTTCTTGGTATTGAAAGTTCCTGCGACGAAACCGGTCTGGCGCTCTACGACACGGAGCGCGGCCTGCTCGCGCATGCGTTGCATTCGCAGATCGCGATGCATCGCGAATACGGCGGCGTGGTGCCCGAACTGGCTTCGCGCGACCATATCCGCCGCGTGCTGCCTTTGTTAAGCGAGGTGATGGCTGAGGCTCAGGTCCAGTCTCCAGCGATCGATGCGATCGCCTTTACCCAGGGACCCGGCTTGGCCGGTGCCTTGCTGGTCGGTGCCGGCGTGGCGAATGCCCTGGCGCTGGCCTGGAACAAACCGGTGATCGGCATTCATCATCTTGAAGGTCATTTGCTGTCGCCGTTGCTGGCCGACGCGCCGCCGGCTTTTCCCTTTGTCGCGTTGCTGGTGTCGGGCGGCCATACGCAGTTGATGCGGGTCACCGATGTCGGGGTCTATGAGACGCTGGGCGAAACCCTGGACGATGCCGCCGGCGAAGCGTTCGACAAGACCGCCAAATTGCTCGGCCTCGATTATCCCGGCGGCCCGGCCGTATCGCGGCTGGCCGAATTGGGCACTCCCGGCGCCATCGTGTTGCCGCGGCCGATGCTGCATTCGGGCGACCTCGATTTCAGTTTCAGCGGCTTAAAAACCGCCGTGCTGACGCAAGTCCGCAAACTGGGCAGCACGGTGGGCGAAAAGGCTAAAGCCGATCTGGCGCGTGGTTTTGTCGATGCGGCCGTCGAGGTGCTGGTGAGCAAATCGATAGCCGCATTAAAACAGGCGGGCTTGGAGCGCTTGGTGGTGGCCGGTGGCGTCGGCGCCAACCGGCAATTGCGCGAAGGGCTGAACGCCGCGGCAAAAAAACGGCGTTTCAGCGTGCATTACCCGGACCTCGCCTTATGCACCGACAACGGCGCGATGATTGCGCTGGCTGGCGCGTTGCGGCTGGCGCGCTGGCCCGATCAAGCAAGCCACGACTATGGCTTTACCGTCAAACCGCGCTGGGATTTGACGACGCTGGCGCAATAAGACCCGTCGCTGAGCTTATGCAAGCGCCCCTCTTGCCACGTTACCCCGTCCCTGAACAGCATGAGGTACAGGCCCGCGAATCCAGGTTTAAACCATGGAATAAGCGAAAAATCGCAGGCACAAATAACAGCGCCCCCATCCTTACGAGTGGGGGCGCGGCACTAATGGCTTTTTAGGCGGCAAAGCTTATCGCCCGACGTAGCGCACTAATCAAGCTACCAGTTTGGCTACACCGCTAACGGCCTTGCCCTGCTCATCGACGAGAAAACGCTTACGTATCGAAGCCGTAATCCCCGCGGCATCCAGCCCTTGCAAACTCAGCAGCTTGACCGGATCGCCGTGGTCGATAAACTGGTCGGGCAGACCCAGTTGCAAGATCGGGCGCAGCACGGCGTTAGCCAAAAGGCTTTCGACACATGCCGAGCCTGCGCCGCCCATGATGCAACCCTCTTCCACCGTGACAAACGCATCATGCGTCTGGGCCAGCTTGACCAGCAATTCCGCATCCACCGGTTTCACAAAGCGCATGTTGACCACCGTGGCATTCAACGCCTCACCGGCCTCAAGGCTGGGGGCAACCATGGTACCGAATGCCAGGATTGCGATACGCTGGCCGGCCGGCAAAGTGCTTTCGCGTTTGATCTCGCCACGGCCGATAGGCAAGGCCGTCATTTGTTTGACCGGCTCGACGCCGGTACCGGCGCCTCGCGGATACCGCACCGCCGTCGGGCCGTTTTGCTGGACCGCCGTGTACAGCATCTGACGGCATTCGTTTTCATCCGAGGCGGCCATCACGATCATGTTCGGAATGCAGCGCAGAAAGGCCATATCGTAGGCACCGGCGTGCGTCGCACCGTCGGCGCCGACTAAACCGCCGCGGTCGATGGCAAATACCACCGGCAGGTTTTGCAAGGCGACATCGTGGATCAACTGGTCGTAACCGCGCTGCAGGAAGGTCGAATAAATCGCCACTACGGGTTTCAAACCTTCGGTCGCCACCCCGCCCGCGAAGGTAACCGCGTGCTGCTCGGCAATGCCGACATCGTAATAACGGTCGGGGAAGCGTTTTTCGAACTCGACCATGCCCGAGCCTTCACGCATCGCGGGGGTAATGCCGACCACACGCGAATCGAGTTCGGCCATATCGCACAGCCATTCGCCGAACACTTGCGTGTAAGTGCGTTTGGCCGGCTTGGTCGAAGGCTTGATGCCTTCGGCCGGATTAAATTTACCGGGACCGTGATATAGCACCGGGTCCGCTTCCGCCAGCTTGTAACCCTGGCCTTTGCGGGTGACGACATGGAGGAATTGCGGCCCGCGCAATTCCTTGATGTTTTGCAAGGTCGGAATCAGCGAGTCGAAATCGTGTCCGTCGATCGGGCCGATATAGTTAAAACCGAATTCCTCGAACATGGTCGCGGGCACAACCATGCCCTTGGCATGCTCTTCCAGCTTGCGGGCCAGTTCGAGCATCGGCGGCGCCACGCTGAGCATGCGCTCGACGCCTTTTTTGGCGGCGGCATAAAATTTGCCCGACATCAGGCGTGCGAGGTAGCGATTGAGTGCGCCGACGGGTGGCGAGATCGACATATCGTTGTCGTTCAGGATCACCACCAGCGGCAGGTCGTCGCAGACCCCAGCGTTATTCATTGCCTCAAAGGCCATCCCGGCCGTCATGGCGCCATCGCCGATCACCGCGATCGCATGGCGGTTATCGCCACGCAGCTTGCTGCCGACCGCCATCCCCAGCGCCGCCGAAATCGAGGTGCTGGAATGGGCCGTGCCGAAGGTGTCGTACTTGGATTCGGCGCGGCGCGGAAAACCGGAAATGCCGCCAAATTGGCGCAGTGTCGCCATCGCCTCGCGGCGGCCGGTGAGGATTTTGTGCGGATAGGTCTGATGGCCCACATCCCAGACGATGCGATCGTCCGGGGTGCCGAATACGTAATGCAGGGCGATGGTCAATTCGACCGTGCCCAGATTCGACGACAGGTGACCGCCCGTCTGCGAAACGCTTTCCAGCACGAACGCACGCAACTCGTCCGCAAGCGGGCGCAATTGGCTGCGGTCGAGACGGCGTAACGCCGCCGGGTCATCGATGGTTTTCAACAAATCGTACATCGTCGTTCCAATCTAAGGGACCTCAGCGCAACGGCTTATTGCGCGGTCTCCGGTTTAATTTGTTCTGTGCGAGCCCAAGCGCCTGTCGCCACCAGGCCACGCGCGAATATGCTGCCGGCGGCCTGCGCTCGACCGCCGCTATCTCGCGGTTAATTCGCCCTATCCACCACTAAATCGGCCAATTCACCCAAACGCCGCGCCCGTGCGCCAAACCCGGTCAGCGCCGCGTGGGCCTCTCCTCTGAGCTGCTCCGCCAGCGCGCGCGACGCGTCCAGGCCCAGAATCGACACATAGGTCGGCTTGCCATCCTTGGCGTCCTTACCGGCGGTTTTGCCCAAGGTGGCCGAATCGGCGGTCACATCGAGAATATCGTCGACTACCTGGAACGCCAAACCGATGGCGGCAGAATAAAGATCCAGCGCTTCCCGCTCGGCAGGATTGCTTTCCGATAAAGGGCCACATAATGCACCCATTCTCACCGCGGCGCGCAACAAGGCTCCTGTTTTGAGTCGGTGCATGGTCTCAAGTTCAGGGCGGGCAAGCCGCGTACCGACACTTTCGAGGTCGATGGCCTGACCGCCGGCCATCCCGACCGAGCCGCTGGCGCTCGCCAGCTCACGCATCAAGGCTGCCTGCTGAGGCGCCTGCAGGGCCGGCGCGCCCAACGTGATAAAGGCTTGCGATTGCAGCGCGTCGCCGACCAGCAGCGCCGTCGCCTCGTCATACTGTATATGCACCGTAGGTTTGCCGCGCCGCATGGCATCGTCGTCCATCGCGGGCATATCGTCGTGCACCAGCGAGTATACGTGGATCATTTCAATGGCGCACGCGGCGGCATCCAAGGCTTCGGCAGGGGCGCCCACGGCCTCGCCCGCAGCATGACACAACAAGGGCCGAACCCGCTTGCCGCCGCCCAGCGCGGCGTAGCGCATGGCTTCATGCAACCGTTGCGGCAAAGTCGTGGCAGGCGGTAAAAAACCCTCCAGCGCGGCCTCGGTACGGGTCAAAACGGCTTGGGTCCAGGCTTTAAAGCTTAATTCGGCTTGCAGGACCGTCATCAGGCGTCCCCTTTGTCTGCGTCGGAATCGGATGAGCGCGCAGCGGCTGCAACGCCGACCGCGTCGGGATCGTTTAAGGATTTCAAGGTATCGCCGTCGAGCACGCGGACCTGCTGTTCGACTTTTTCGAGTTGCTGCTGGCAAAACGTGACCAGGGTCGCACCCCGGCGATACGCTGACAGTGAAGCTTCCAGACTTAGATTACCGCCTTCCATTTGACCGACGAGAGCCTCTAATTCAGCCAACGCCGCTTCGTAAGAGGCGGGTGCCGGCACCTGGGACAAGCCGGCGGGCGCAGCGGACGAGGCGGCGGAATCAGCCGCCGTGGCTGGCCTCGGGGTAGTTTGGGAAGGGTCGACCGTTTTTGCCATAAGAAGGAAATTAGAACGAATTGGGTATTTTACGGCAAAAACCGCCCGCCCCGAGACAAGAAAGCAATTCGACCTCGGCACACCGCCACCCGCCCCAAACCTACATTTGCGACATAAATCAGCGACTTAAGGTGCACGAAAACCTCGCAAATGGTACAATGCTAGGTTCCCTAAATCGACTTTTCTTCGGTTCGGTTGTTCGCTGCTTTCACGTTTTTTTCGGGAGTGGGAATGTCCAATCTGAGCAACGCCTTGCAGCTTAAGAGCATACATAGCCAGCTGCCTGTGACGGCTTACTTTGACGAAGCGCTTTTTAAGCGCGAAATTGATACATTGTTTAAAGCTGGCCCCCGTTATATCGGCAGCACCTCGATGGTGCCCAATACGGGAGATTACTTCGCGTTACCGGGCGAGGCCGAGGGCCGCCTGCTGGTCCATAATCAACACGACCAGATCGAGTTGCTGTCCAATGTTTGCCGCCACCGCCAAGCCATCATGCTGAACGGGCGCGGCAATGCCGAGAATATCGTCTGCCCCTTGCACCGCTGGACGTACGACCTCAAAGGGCAATTGCTCGGCGCGCCGCATTTCCCGGATAACCCGTGCCTGAATCTCGGCAGCACCCCGCTGCAAAACTGGCAAGGCCTGTTGTTCGAAGCGGCGCCGTCCGCCCGCGATGTGCTCGACGATCTATCCAGCATGAAAACCGCGCCCTATTTCGACTTCTCGGGCTATTTGCTCGATCACGTCGAAATTCACGAGTGCAACTACAACTGGAAGACGTTTATCGAGGTCTACCTCGAGGACTACCATGTGGTCCCGTTCCATCCGGGCCTGGGTAGCTTTGTCTCGTGCGACGACCTGAAATGGCAGTTTGGCGAATGGTATAGCGTGCAAACCGTCGGTGTACACGCCGACCTGACCAAACCGGGCAGCGCAAAATATCGCAAATGGCAGGAAGCGGTATTGAATTTCCGCGACGGCAGCGCCCCCGAATTTGGCGCCGTCTGGATGATTTATTACCCCAACGTGATGATCGAGTGGTATCCCCACGTCCTGATCGTTTCGTCCGTCATCCCGCGCGGCCCGCGCCAGACCACAAATATCGTCGAATATTATTACCCCGAGGAAATCGCCCTGTTCGAGCGCGAATTTATCGAGGCCGAACGCGCGGCGTATCAAGAAACCGCGGCGGAAGACGATGAAATCGCTGAACGCATGGATGCGGGACGCCTGGCGCTGATGACGCGCGGCGAATCGCAGGTAGGCCCTTACCAGAGCCCGATGGAAGACGGCATGCAGCACTTCCACGAATTCCTGCGCCGCCAACTGGGCGATATCTGAACGCGTAATGCGACGTAACCTGGGACGTAACCTTGCTGCAAGCTGCACCGCGTACACTGCGCGGTGCAGTGTCGGCCAAGACACTGCCGACCTATTGCGCCGGCAGATTACATTAAGGAATCGCGCCGGCAAACCGCTTCGGCCCTGAACCAATCAGGCCGCACCACAGGGGAAGGCTATGCCGCACACCCGCTACACCACCTTGATCTCAGCCGAAACACTCGCTCAACGCCTGGCAGAGGCGCCGCATTCCACGCTGGTGCTCGACTGCCGCTTCGACCTCGCCGCGCCCGAAGCCGGCGCCGAAGCCTATGCCGTAGCGCACGTGGACGGCGCCCGTTATTTACATCTCGATCGAGATCTATCCGGCGAAAAAACCGGCAGCAACGGCCGTCATCCCTTGCCGGATCGCGCTACGCTGGCACGCAAACTCGCCGCATTGGGCCTGGATCAGGGCATGCAAGTGGTAGCTTATGATGCGCAAGGCGGCATGTATGCGGCGCGTTTATGGTGGCTGCTGCGCTGGCTCGGGCACGATGCCGTCGCGGTACTCGACGGCGGTTTGCAGGCATGGATGACGGCTGGACGGCCGGTCGTGGTCGACCCCGAGGTACTGATCCGCGCGCCCGGCAATTTTGTCGCCGGCCGTGCGCTGACCACCACCGTGAGTGTCAGTGAAGTCGAGCACAACCTGAACACCCATGCCGAGTTGGTGATCGACGCACGGGCGCCCGACCGTTATCGCGGCGAGAACGAAACCCTGGATCCGCGCGGCGGCCATATTCCAGGCGCGGTCAATCGCTTTTTCAAGGATAACCTGACGGCTGAAGGACGTTTCAAGCCGGCACATACCTTGCGCGATGAATTTTCCGCCATTATCGGCCAAGTACCGGTGCATAGCGTAGTGCTGCAATGCGGCTCCGGCGTCACCGCCTGCCACAACGCGCTGGCGCTGGAACTGGCCGGCCTGCAAGGCGCGGCTTTATATGGCGGGTCGTGGAGCGAATGGTCGGCCGACCCGGCGCGGCCCATCGCCACCGGACCGGCACCCTGAGTTCGCGCCGCCAGCACTGATACGGCATGCAGGATACGGCGGCACCTCAAACGGGGCAAACACCGGCCGCGAGCCGCTTTCCCCGCTTGGATCGGGTCAAGCTGTCAGGCCACCCTTTACGCCACCCCGTTTTCGCGGAACCAGGTCAGTGCGCGCTGCCAGCCGTCTTTTGCATCGGCCGGCCGATAACTGGGCCGGTAGTCGGCAAAAAAAGCATGCGGCGCATCGCCGTACACCACAAATTCCGAGCTTTTGGCCACCGCCGGTGCGGTGGCGGCGATGGCCGCTTTCATTTGGGCGAGGGACTCTTGCGAGATGCTCGGGTCGAGACCGCCATATAAGCCCAGCACCGGCGCATGCAACTGCGCCACTTGATCGATCGGGTTCTGCGGATTCATCGCATTGTGCTCGCCGACCACGCGGCCATACCACGCCACCACCGCTTTGAGCTGCGGATTATGCTCGGCATAGAGCCAGGCAATCCGACCGCCCCAGCAAAAACCGGTGGCGCCCAGGCGCTTCAAGTCGCCGCCATTTTGCCCGGCCCACGCCACCGTGGCGTCAAGGTCGTCCAGCACCTGGGCGTCGGGAACCTTGCTCACCAGCTTGTCGCTCAGCTCCTGAATGGTCGGATAAACCGAAGCATCGCCCTCGCGCGAATATAAATTGGGCGCCAGCGCCAGATAACCCAGCTTGGCAAAACGCCGGCACACATCGGCAATGTGCTCGTGCACGCCGAAAATCTCGTGGATCACAATAATCACCGGCAAATGAGTGCGGCCCTGGGGCTGCGCCCGATACACCGGGACCCAATCGCCATCCGACTTGACCGCGATCTCGCCGGCCTCAAGTCCGACGCTGTCGGTATGCACCGTTTGTGCCGAGACGGGCATCACGGCAGCGGCAAACCCCGTTCCCAGCGCCGCTTTGATAAAGGTGCGGCGATCGAATGGAACATGGGGAATCAGGCTATCCACTTCGGGCTTAAGCATCGGCATCTCCTCCGGGGTTTTGGGCCAAGCATGCGGGGCATCGGCTCGGGATGCAACAGCATAACAAAACCGGGGATTACACGTATTTGCTGCCGCGCCTATCGACGTCTATCCCGCTTGCCTGCCTGTTGCCGGCTACCCGCCACCTGTTGCCTGCCAGGCGCCGGCACCTGCTGTCTGGCGCCTTAACCGGCTTGATGCATGAAATTGCGCACCGGGCAGTAGGGCTCAATGCAGCTTGACGCGCGGCAAGGTGGAGCGGCGCAGCCAGTGCGCCAGCGTGTCGAGCACCATCCGCGGCCAGCCATGCAAGGCCGCGATATGCAAACGGTATAAGGACATATACATAAAGCGCGCAAATAGGCCCTCGACCAGCATATTGCCGCCGATGACGCCGCCCATCAGATTGCCGACAGCACTCAAATGCCCCAGCGAAACCAGCGAACCGAAATCGCGATAACGGAATTCAGGCAAGACATGGCCGGCGAGGCGCGCTTCCAGCGCCTTGAGCAGGAAACTGGCCTGCTGATGGGCCGCTTGGGCGCGCGGCGGCACATTGCGCTTTTCTTCAGGCCAGGCGCAGGCGGCACAGTCGCCCAGCGCGAAAATATGATCGTCGGTTTCGGTCTGCAAGGTGGCACGCACATTGAGCTGCCCCAGGCGATTCACGGCCAAGCCGTCCAGTTCGCTCAGGATGGCCGGCGCCTTGATCCCCGCCGCCCACACCGTCAAGTCCACGGCAAAGGTCTTGCCTGCCGCGGTATGCAAGGCGGTGGGCGTAACTTCGGTGACCCGTTCGCCGGTGCATACGCTGACCCCCAATTTGACCAGCAGTTCGGCGGTCGAGGTCGAGACGCGCTCGGGCAGCGCCGGCAAAATACGCTCGCCCGACTCGATCAGGGTGATGCCGATATCGTTCATCGGGTCGAGATTATGCAAGCCGTACGACGCCAGCACATGAGCCGTGGCGCGTAACTCGGCCGACAGCTCGACGCCGGTCGCGCCGCCGCCGATAATCGCGATCTCGATGCGCGAGCGGCCCGGCACTGCCAGGCCGACGCCGCTGCCAGGGCCAGATGCGGCAGGTTCGGCGATGGTGTGCGCCCGCATGCAGGCGGCAATCAAGCGTCGCCTGAAACGCTCGGCCTGCCATACGGTGTCGAGCGCAATCGCGTTTTCTTCGGCACCCGCGACGCCGAAGAAATGGGTGGTGCTGCCCACGGCGATCACCAGCGTGTCATAGGCCAGCGTGCGTTCGGGTAGCAACTCGACGCCGTCCTCCGGGTCGATCAGGGCGCCGATGCGGATGGTTTTGGCCTGGCGATTCAAACCGGCTAATTGACCCTGCTGAAACTCGAAACCATGCCAGCGCGCCTGGGCCGCATATTCGAGTTGATGGGTAAACGGGTCCATGCTGCCCGCCGCGACTTCATGCAACAGGGGTTTCCAGATATGCGTAGGATTACGGTCCACCAGGATCACCTGTGCGCCCGGCGTTTCGCGCAAAGCGCCGATACGGTCGCCCAAACGCGTGGCCAATTCGAGTCCGCCCGCGCCGCCGCCCACCACGATAATGCGATGCATATGCTGCTCCCTGATTTTTAAAATCTTTTGCAGGCCCGGATTAATGCGCCTCTTCCCAGTTGGCGCCGTAACCGACCTCGGCAATCAGCGGCACCTTGAGTTCCGCCACGCCGCACATCAATTCCGGCAAACGCCGTTTGACCTCGTCGAATTCGGCATCCGGCACCTCGAGCACCAGTTCATCGTGCACCTGCATGATCATGATTGACTGCTTGTGTGTGGCTTCCAGCCAGTCTTGCACGGCAATCATCGAAAGTTTGATCAGGTCGGCCGCGGTGCCTTGCATCGGCGCATTGATCGCCGCACGTTCGGCGCCCTGGCGTCGTGGGCCATTGCCGCCGTTGATTTCAGGCAACCACAGGCGGCGGCCGAAAACGGTTTCAACATAGCCGTGTTGCTTGGCCGAGTTGCGGGTTTCTTCCATGTAGTGGGCGACACCTGGGTAGCGCATAAAATAACGGTCGATATACAGCTTGGCCGCGTCGCGCGTAATCCCAAGGTTGGCCGCCAAGCCAAACGCGCTCATGCCGTAGATCAAACCGAAGTTGATGGTCTTGGCCACCCGCCGCTGGTCGGTCGTCACCTCCAGCAAGGTCACGCCGAAGATCTCGGCGGCCGTCGCGCGGTGAATATCCTCGCCGCCGGCGAAGGCACGCAGCAGATTTTCGTCGCCCGAGATATGCGCCATGATGCGCAATTCGATCTGCGAATAGTCAGCCGACATGATGCGGCTGCCCGGCGGCGCAATAAACGCCTCACGAATCCGCCGCCCTTCCGCGGTACGCACCGGGATGTTCTGCAAATTCGGTTCGTTGGACGCGAGGCGCCCGGTCACCGCCACCGCCTGGGCATAATGCGTATGCACCCGTCCGGTATCCGGGTTGACCATTTTCGGCAGCTTGTCGGTATAGGTCGATTTCAGCTTGGACAAGCCGCGATATTCAAGCAGGACCTTGGGCAGCGGGTAATCTTCCGCCAATTTCTGCAGCACTTCCTCGTCGGTGGAAGGTGCGCCGCTGGGGGTTTTCTTGATCACCGGCAATTGCAGGCGTTCAAAGAAAATCTCGCCGATCTGCTTGGGTGAATTTAAATTGAACTGGCCTTCCGCCAGTTGGTAGGCCTGCTGTTCCAGGTCGAGCAGCTTGGCGCCGATCTCATGGCTTTGACGGCCCAGCAAAACTGTGTCGATCAGGACTCCGTTGCGCTCAACCTTGCGCAATACGCCGGCGGTCGGCAATTCAATCGCGCGATAGACATATTCCAGCCCGGCCACATCGCGCAGTTGCGGATACAAGGCCTGATGCAAACGCAAGGTGATGTCGGCATCCTCGGCGGCGTAGGCCGACGCTTCTTCCAGCGCGACTTCGTCAAAGCCGATTTGCGAAGCCCCCTTGCCGCACACTTCCTCATACTTGATGGTCTTCTGCCCCAGATGCCGCAGCGCCAGGCCATCCATATCGTGACTGCGATGCGATTCGAGCACATACGATTCGAGCATGGTGTCGTGCTCGATGCCGCCCAGGACGATGCCGTAATTGGCGAATACCTGGGCGTCGTATTTCATGTGCTGCCCGACTTTTTTATGGGCGGCATCTTCCAGCCAGGGTTTCAAACGTGCAAGCACCTCGTCGCGCTGCAGTTGCTCAGGCACACCGGGACCCCGGTGCGCGACCGGGATATAAGCCGCCTGGCCCGCCTCGACACAGAGCGAGATGCCGACCAGACGTGCCTGCATGGCATCCAGCGAGGTGGTTTCAGTGTCCAGGGCGGTCAATTCGGCCGCGTTGATTTTCAGCAGCCAGGCGTCGAATTGCTCCCAGCTCAACACCGTGTCGTACTGCCGCGCCAGATCGACGCCAACCGCGGCCGGCAGGGTGCTGGTGTCACCGGCACCCTGCCCCGCGGAGGCCCGGATATGCGGTGTGGCGGCCCGCATGTTTTCATTGATCGCGCCCTCGGGCGCGGCGCCATTGGCCTCACGGCCGGCGGCCGCGTCGATCTCGCGCACCCAGGTCTTGAAACCATGGCGGACAAATAGCTCGCGCAAGGTATCGCGTGACTCGGCAAGCGCCGGCAGCGTCTTTTCTATGGTGTCGAGGTGCGGCGCGAGTTCGCAGATCGTGTGCACGGTGACCAGTTTTTTCGCCAGCGGCAGGAAATCGAGCACGCTGCGCAAATTGTCGCCCACCGCGCCCTTGATCTCGTCGGCATGGGCCATCACGCCTTCCAGCGTGTCATATTGGCTGAGCCACTTGACCGCGGTTTTGGGACCGCACTTATACACCCCGGGAACATTGTCAACCGTGTCGCCGATTAGAGACAGATAATCGACAATCCGTTCGGGCGGCACACCGAATTTCGCGATCACGCCGGCGCGGTCAAGCACCTCGTTACTCATGGTGTTGACCAGCGTGACCTCGCTCGTCACGAGTTGCGCCAGATCCTTGTCGCCCGTCGACACCACCACCTTCATCCCGGCCCGCTCGGCCTCCACGGCCAGGGTGCCGATCACGTCATCGGCCTCCACCCCGTCGACCATCAGCAGCGGCCAGCCCAGGGCGCGCACCACTTCGTGGATCACGCCGATCTGGGCTGCGAGGTCCTCGGGCATCGATGGCCGTTGCGCTTTGTAGTCGGGATACCAATCATCCCTGAAGGTTTTGCCCTTGGCATCGAACACGCACGCGCTATACTCGGCGCTGACGTCGTTGCGCAAGCGCCGTAGCATATTGACCATGCCGTAGAGCGCACCTGTCGGTTCCCCGCCGGGTCCACGCAAATCGGGTAAGGCATGATAGGCACGGTATAGATAACTCGAACCATCGACTAGAAGCAGGGTCTTACCTTGCAGATTGGTTTGTACGGACATTATGAACAAAAGAAAAGTAATTCCGAGCCTGAGATCGCTCGCAGATGAGGACCGGGCGACCGCCAAAAAGGCGCGCGCGTCGTGGCAGATGTTCACGATTATGGCAGAGTTTATCGAGGCGACCGAGTATCTCTCCGAGATCCGGCCGGCAGTCAGCATTTATGGCTCGGCTCGGCTGAAATCGAATACGCCCTATTACAAACTGGCGGCCAAAATCGCCCGCAAGCTGTCGGACGCCGGCTTTGCCGTGATCTCGGGCGGCGGCCCCGGCATTATGGAAGCGGCCAACAAAGGCGCGCATGCCGGCAAATCGCCGTCGGTAGGCTTGAATATCGAATTGCCGCATGAACAGCATGGCAACGCCTGGCAGGATATCTCCCTGCGCTTCCGCCATTTCTTCACCCGCAAAGTCACCTTCGTCAAGAATTCCGACGCCGTGATCGTGATGCCGGGCGGCTTCGGCACACTCGACGAAATGGCCGAAGTGCTGACGCTGATCCAAACCAATAAATCGCGCCGCGTGCCCATCATTCTGGTCGGATCGGAATTCTGGTCCGGCCTGCTCGAATGGTTTAACGGCACCATGCTGCCCGCCGGCGTGATCAATAGCGACGATCTGAAGTTGATGGAAGTGATCGACGACCCGGATGAAGTACTGGCGCGGGTGCTGGCCTTTTATGAATCGCATACGGCAGCCGAAGTCCCGGCCGCCGAGCAGAGCGACGACGACCGGATGTTTTATTTGTAGGGGGCCGCCTAGGTGCGGCCGGCTAGGTGGGGCCGGCTAGGTGGGGCCGCCTAGGTGCGGCCGGCCGAGCAAGCCCGCTCCTACTGAAAAGCCACTTCGGCAAAACTGCGCAGCTTGCGGCTGTGCAGTCTGGCCAAGCCGTTCTCGCGCAGCAACTCCATCGCCCGGATGCCGATCTGCAAGTGTTGATCGACTTGGGTGCGATAGAACTGGTCGGCCATGCCGGGCAGTTTGAGTTCGCCATGCAAAGGCTTATCCGAGACGCACAGCAAAGTGCCATACGGCACCCTGAACCGAAAGCCGTTGGCGGCAATCGTCGCACTTTCCATATCCAGCGCCACCGCGCGGCTCTGGCTGAAACGCTTGACCGGGCCGCGATGATCGAGCAATTCCCAGTTGCGATTGTCGACACTGGCTACCGTGCCCGTGCGCATCACCCGTTTCAGTTCGGTGCCTTCGAGCTTGGTGACCTGGGCCACCGCGCGTTCCAGCGCCACCTGCACTTCGGCCAGCGCCGGCACCGGCACCCACAAGGGCAGGTCGGCGTCGAGCACATGATCTTCGCGGACATAACCGTGCGCCAGCACATAATCGCCCAGCCGCTGGGTGTTGCGCAGACCGGCGCAATGACCCAGCATGATCCAGGCGTGCGGGCGCAGCACCGCGATATGATCGGTAATGGTTTTGGCGTTGGACGGTCCGACGCCGATATTCACCATGGTGATGCCGCTGCCGTCGGCACGTTTCAGGTGATACGCCGGCATTTGCGGCAAACGCGCCACCGCCTTGCCCTCGACCCGGATCTGCGACGGCTGTGCGCCGTGGGCGCTATGCGTGATGACATCGCCCGGCTCGACAAACGCCACATATTGGCTGCGATAAAGCTGCTCGTCGGGATCCTCGGACGGCTCCATCAGGCCCAGCCCGAATTTGACGAATTCGTCGATATAGAACTGATAATTCGTCACCAGCACATAATTTTGAAAATGGCTGGGCGACGTCGCCGTATAGTGGCGTAGGCGGTGTAATGAAAAATCGACCCGCGCCGCTGTAAACAAGGCCAAGGGCGACGGTTCGCCGGGCAAAGGTTCATAGGTGCCGTTGGCGATCCGGTCGTCGATCACCGCCAAATCGGGGATATCGAAAATATCGCGCATCTGCCGCAAACGCTGCTGATCCAGCTCGCCTTCCAGATGGATGCCTTCGGAAAAAGCGAAATGGATCGGAATCGGTTGCTCGGAAACGCCCACTTCGACCGATACCTGGTGGTTTTTGCACAACAGCCGCAATTGTTCGCGATAGTAGCCGTCAAACAGATCGGGGCGCGTCACCGTGGTCTCGAACACGCCCGGACCCGAGACAAAACCGTAGGAGCGGCGCGAATCGATATTCGTCATCACATCGGTGCAGATGCGCACAAACGGGTAACATGCACGCACTCTGGAAGTTGGCGTCTCACCGCGCCGATAAGCTTCAAACGCGGCGCGCAACAAGGCCGTATTGTTTTGATAGATTTCGCATAAATAGTCGACGGCGCGGTCCGGGTCGTCGATACTTTGGGTGACAGGCAAAGCCGCAGCCTGAGCCGAATCTTGATGTGTAGTCGTTTTCGTATCCATATCTCAATGCAAGCATGACAAGCTGGTTCGGTGCAGAATGCCATGGATGCGCTTACGACGGAAGCGAGTTTGCTAAAATCCGCCCACCTTTTTGGAGAATAGAGATGAAATCGCTCTTCGCCAGTACGATTGCCACGGTGGCCGCCACCACGATTGTTACGCTTGCCTTATGCGGCACAGCCACCGCTCAGCAGCTTGACGGCACCGCGGCCGCCACCCCCACCGCCGCCGCCAAAACAGCACCGATGGACGCCAATGAAGCGGCCGGGCTGCCCAATCTCGACGCGATCAATCGTCCCGCCGAACGCGGCGCCGCCAGTGCGGCCGTCGAATTGAACGTGCCGCGCACCCCGAGCTTCCACGAAAAATCGCCGGGCGGCACCGAAATCACCGAATATCGCGATCACGGCAAACCCACTGAAATCAATGTGCATTCAGGCCTGGGTACCAATTACCAGATGACCGCGCCGACCGATACCTCACCCAGGGTCAACAATGACGGACCGACTCAACCCCGCTTGCCGTCGATCAAGCTGACTTATTAAAGCTGACTTATTAAGTTACTCGATCAAGCTAACTTGGCAAGCCCCTGATCGACCTCTTGGTCAGCGGGCCGCCCGTGCGCCCCGAGGCGATGGGAGGCCCACTGGCCCTATCGCTCCCGACTCACTTATCCCGACGATTTTTGCATGGCTGTCTTTACTGCTGTTACTGAAACGGATCTCGCCGCCTGGCTGGACCACTACGCACTCGGATCCGTCACCGACTTCCGCGGCATTGCCTCAGGCATCGAAAACAGCAACTTCTTCCTGACCACCACTCAGGGCGAATATGTGTTGACGCTCTTCGAGCAACTCAGCCCGCAACAATTGCCGTTTTACCTGGAACTGATGCGGCATCTGGCGGCGCATGGCGTGCCGGTGCCCGACCCGGTGCCGCGCCGCGACGGCGACTTGTGCGGCATCTTGCTGGGCAAACCTGCGGCCATCGTGACCAAACTCGCGGGTGCCGCATTGGTGAACCCCGCTGCCGCCCATTGCGCCGAAGTCGGGCAGATGCTGGCGCGCCTGCATCTGGCCGGCCGCACTTTCACGCACCATCAACCGAATTTGCGCAGCCTGCCCTGGTGGCAGCAAACCCAAGCCGCGGTCGAGCCTTTTTTAGACGCGGCCCAACGTTCGCTGCTACAAGAAGAGCTGGTGTTCCAGAGCGCGTTTTTTGCGAGCGACGATTACCGCGCTTTGCCGGAAGGCCCGTGCCATTGCGATTTATTCCGCGATAACGTCCTGTTCGTCGATAGCGCAGCATCTGAGAGTCGCGCCCAACTGGGCGGTTTTTTCGATTTCTACTTCGCCGGTTACGACAAATGGCTGTTCGATCTGGCCGTTTGCGTCAACGACTGGTGCACCGACCTCGACAGCGGCGTGCTCGACACCGGACGCACCCATGCCCTGCTCAGGGCCTATCAGAGCGTACGTCCGTTTACCGCGGAGGAAGTGCGGCATTGGCGTACCATGTTGCGGGCAGGCGCTTTGCGCTTCTGGGTTTCGCGTCTCTATGATTTTTACCGCCCTCGTACGGCTGAAATGCTGAAGCCGCACGATCCGACACATTTCGAGCGTATTTTGCGGGAGCGCATTGCTGCCCCCTATTTACCTGGTATTGAAGGCCGTTAGAACATATGCAACTCAATGAAGTCAACGCGAAGGCGGGTTATCTGTGGTTCCGTCAGGGTATCTGGCTGTTCCGCCGGAATCCACTCGCGCTTCTGATGCTGTTTTTCACCTACTTCTTCTTGATGATGGTGCTGTCGTACGTCCCCGTGGCCGGTATCTTGCTGCGAGTCGTGCTGCTGCCCACGGTTTCGGTCGGTTTTATGATTGCCTGCCGCGACACCATCGTCGGCAAACCGGTGCTGCCGACTACCCTGGTCGCGGGGTTGCATGCCTACGGCCCGGGCGTGGCGCGCCAGTTGCTGACCCTGGGTCTCGTCTGCATCGTCGCGGTGGCTCTGTTGCTCGGCCTGTCGGCTTTATGCGACGGCGGTTTGCTGTTTAACCTGGTATTTGACGGGAGCGTTTCCGAAACCGCCCTGGAAAACAGCGATGAATCGCTGACGCTGACCCTGCTGGCCGCCGCGTCGATTCCGGTCTTGATGCTGTTTTGGTTTGCCCCGATCCTGACTGCCTGGCATGAGATCCCGCCGCAAAAAGCGCTATTTTTCAGCTTTATCGCCTGTTGGCGCAATCGCGCGGCTTTTGCCTTGTATTTCCTGATCTGGGGCGTGGTGATTATCGGCGCCTCGATGATCCTGGTCACAGTCCTGATGGCTCTGGGCTTAAGCTTGTCCGCCATGACCACGGTCATCGTGCCGTTCTCGCTGGTGATGACCACGGCGCTCTATTGTTCGTTCTACGCCACCTATCGGGGCTGCTTTACCCTGCCCGATGCAACCGCCCCCGGCACGCCGGCGAAACCGCCGATTACGATGGATTAAAGTGGTCGATATTATGCCTGGTCTGAGCCAACTGCATCGCATGCGCCTCTTGTAGCGGCTCGATGCGCTCGGTGGGCCCGACCACTGAAATGCCATACCAATCGCCGCCGATTTTTACGGCAATTGCCACGGCCGAGAGTTCGGGCGCACTTTCACCTAAATTGACATGCCAGCCGCGCTGCCTCGAAACGTCGGCTTGAGTTGCAAGCGCGGCAAAGTCCACCGTCGTATGCGCGGTAAAACGCTCGAAACCGAGCTTCGCTGCGAGCGTTTGCTGCTCGATGGGCGTAAGTTCGCCAAAGATCGCCTTGCCGATCGAATTCGCGTGCACGGGCCGGGTATCGCCCGGTGCCGCCATATAACGAATGGGCTTACGTGACTCCACCACATCAAGATAGAGCACCGTCAGGCCGTCGATTTTGCCAAATACCACGGTTTCGTCGGTCGCATCGCGCAACCCGACCAAGTATGGATGCACGCCTTCAACCACCGGATCGGCTGCGGTGATAGCTCGTGCCAGTTGCATCAGTCGCCGCGTTGGATAATAGCCGCCGCGTTTCCTGACTTCGTAAAGATAGCCTCGTCTGACAAGAGTACGCACCAGCGCAAGGCAACTCGACACCGGCACAGCCATCAGTGCGGCCAGTTCGGTTAGCGGGAGCGGCCGCAATTCTGCGGCGAAATGCTCAAAGAGATCAAGCGTACGTGCAACAAGTTTAACGTCCATACAAATCCCATCATCCATGTGACATGGGTCAGTCGCGATTTCAATACGACTTCGGTAAGCCAAGCACTTTTTCCGCGATAAAACACATGATCATCTGCGGACTGACCGGCGCGAGCCTCGGAATCAAGCTCTCCCGCAAATAGCGTTCGACATGGTATTCCTTTGCATACCCCATGCCACCCAGGGTTGCGATGGCGGTCTGGCATGCTTGAAACGCCGCTTCCGCGGCAAGATATTTGGCGGCATTGGCTTCAGCGCCACAGGCCTGACCCGCGTCGTACAGCGCTGCGGCCTTGAACACCATCAGTTTGGCCGCTTCAAGCTGCATCCATGCCTGCGCCAGCGGATGCTGGATCGATTGATTGCGCCCGATCACCCGGCCGAACACGACCCGCTCCTTGGCATACTGTGTAGCACGTTGCAGCGCTGCCTGGCCGAGACCGACAGCCTCCGCGGCGATCAATATCCGCTCGGGGTTCAAGCCGTGCAGCAAGTATTTGAAGCCTGCGCCCTCCTCGCCAATCAGATCTTGCTGCGACACCCTCAAACCGTCGATAAAGAGCAGATTCGAATCAACTGCCTTACGGCCCATTTTTTCGATTTCGCGTACTTCGACTTTAGAACGATCGAGATCGGTATAGAACAGACTTAGACCCTGAGTCTGCTTCGCCACCCGATCAAGCGGCGTGGTACGCGCAATAATCAGCATCTTGTTGGCGACCTGTGCCGTCGAAATCCAGATTTTTCGTCCGCTCAGCACATAGTCGTCGCCGTCACGCGTGGCTAGCGTTTTCAAATGGGTCGTGTCGAGGCCGGAATCGGGTTCGGTTACCGCGAAGCACGCCTTGTCCGAGCCCTGGATCAAAGGCGGAAGAAAGCGCTGCTTTTGTTCGGCGGTGCCAAAGACCTGCACCGGGTTCAGGCCGAAGATATTCATATGCACCGCTGACGCACCGGAAAGGCCGGCACCCGATGCACTGATGGTCTGCATCATCAGCGCGGCTTCGATCATGCCGAGGCCGGATCCTCCGTAGTCGGAAGACATCGCAATACCGAGCCAACCGGCATCAGCCAGAGCGCGATGAAAGTCGTGCGGAAATCCGCCCTCTCGATCATGTTGGAGCCAATAATCATCGTCAAAATGTTCACAGAGTTTTTCCAGCGCGGTCTGAATCGACTGCTGCTCTGGCGTGAGTTCGAAATTCATGACGGCATCCCAACACTAGAAAAATTTAGATTTGTCGCCGAATACCTGATCCGCATGCTGATCCAGCTCCGGTGGCGGCATACGATAAGTGGCGGGGGTACGGCTCAGTTTGATCGGAGACGCGATGCCCCGGTAGCTGCCAAGCGTCACGCGCATTTCACGCTGTGCGGTATGCGGCAAATCGAGCGCGGCGTCAACGGACAATAATGGAGCGCATGGCACGCCCTGGCGCATTAAAGCATTGGCGAGTTGTGCCCCGTCCCACACCAAGAATGCGCTTTCGAGTTCAGCGCGCAGCGCCAGCCGGTGGGCACTGCGGGTGTGGTTATTGTCGAAACGAGCGTCACTGGTCAGGCTAGGCATATCGATTACGCCGCACAGCGCCGTGAATTGCGCATTATTGCCAACGGCGAGAAAAATATCGCCGCTGCCGGTATGAAACAAATCGTACGGCGTGATATTTGGATGCGCGTTGCCGCTCCGCTGCGGCGACTGGCCCGAATAGAAATAGTTTGCCGCGTGGGGGTGCAGAATGGACAGCGCGCTATCGAACAGCGCCGCTTCAACAAATTGACCACGCTGACTGCGCTCACGCTCGCGCAGTGCCATCAGAATGCCAAGGGCGGCGTTCAGGCCCGTCACCATATCGACCACCGGAATCCCCACCCGCAATGCGCCGCCACGCGCCTCGCCATTGACACTCATGATGCCCGTCATGGCTTGAATCGCCGCGTCATAGCCCGCCAATCCACCCAGTGGTCCATCGGCGCCGAAACCCGACACGCGGCAGTGGACGAGACGCGGAAAACGCGTCTGCAAGAGTTGCTCATAACCGAGACCCCAGCGTTCAAGCGTGCCCGGCTTGAAATTTTCGAGCAGCACGTCTGCATGCTCAAGCAAACCGAGAAGCTTGAGCCGCTCCGCCTCTTGCGATAGATCCAGCGATACGCCGAGCTTATTGCGGTTCACGCCCAAAAAATAGGCCGCCGTGTCATTCTCGAAGGGGGGCCCCCAGGTACGCGTTTCATCGCCGGCCGGCGGTTCGATCTTAATGACTTCTGCACCGTGATCAGCCAGGATTTGGGTGCAATAAGGGCCGCCCAGGACGCGCGACAAGTCGATGACACGGATGCCTTCGAGAGAACCAAGGGAATTTTCAGTCAAGATTTCAGCTCCATCGGCGATAAGAGTTCGCCTATCCTTTTATTCCTGCAGGTGAATAAAAGTTTATGGGAGTGAATTTACTTTTGGCATAACTGAGCGAAAAATCGGACTTTGCCGAGCAGTCACCTGGCCGACCTGTAACACAGGCAGTTCACCTCGAACTTAGAACAATGGGGCGTTCAAAATAGAACACCCCATTTGTCGGGTACACACCCGCGTCCGCGCTAATTCAATGACTTGCAGCTTGACCGTCGTTTGTACCCGATCACGCCGCCCAATCTTCAACCGCGAGATCGCTCACCAGGCCGAACGCTTTATCGTTGGTGACCAATACCGCGCCGACTTCCAACGCATGAGCAGCGATCAATAAATCGAGGGGAGCCAGGATCTTGCCGCGCCGCTCCAACTCGGCTCGCACCCTGCCGTAACGCTGCGCAATCGGGCCGCCCCAGGGTAAAACATCAACCCGGCGCAGGAGCTGTCGAACCGCCAGGTGGAGCCGCTCAGCCTCCGGCCGCTTCGCCAAACCGAACAATAACTCCCCTTCGGTAATTGCCGAAATGCACAGAGCCGCCATCGGCACGGCAATGACGCGCTGAACCACGGCGGGATGTGCCTTGATCAAGTGGCTCACCGTATTGGTGTCGAGCATGTAATGCTTCATTCCGGCCATCCATCAAACGGATCTCGCTCTTGCACACCTTGGTTGCGCTCCCGCGTATCCAGAAAGTCGGCAGGTATCTCGGCGCCCTTTAGCGTGGTAAAAAAATCATCCCAGGTCGCGGGCTTGAGCGACAAAATAACGTCGCCGGTTTCCGGATCCTGCCGGATGAAAACTTCTTTGGCGTCGAATCGATAAGCGGCCGGCAAGCGCACCGCCTGGCTGCGGCCGTTGGCAAATAATTTGGCGATTTGGCTCACGGCAATGCTCCTTTCAGCGGTATATATTAAAGTATATGCCATGAGAATGGTATATATCAAGGTATATGCCGAACGGCCTAAAACGCGAACAACAGACCGATTCGGCGCGTAGACTCAGGCCGCCGTCGGTTTGCATTATTGAGCCCAAGAGGCCGCCTCAAAAACAAAAAGGGGCGCTCCTTTTTACTATTGCAACCCACATCACCTTGAATCCAAAGCGCTTTATTCAATCGCCTGCAGCTTCGCCACCGCCAAGGCCAGCCATTTCTGCCCATGCCGCTTGAAGTTCACCAACGCCTTGGCATCGGTGCCGCTGCCTTCAAGGCCCAGTACCGCGCCTTCGCCAAATTTGGTGTGGAATACCGCCTGACCGACCTTAAAACCGGCTTCGGCCGCGCGCTGTTTTTGCGCAAACGCGGGCAGGCGCTCCACCGGCGGCGGTGCCGCAGGAGCGGCCGGTCCGCGACCGAACCAGTCGCGGCCCCAGCCGGCATCGCTACGGCCGTTATTCCAGCGTGAACCGGGCTCGACCTTGGGCGTAAGCCATTTCAGCACGCCTTCGGGCAATTCGTCGAAAAAGCGTGAGCGGATGTTGTAGCGTGTCTGGCCGTGCAACATCCGGCTTTGCGCGAACGACAGATACAGCCGCTCTTTGGCACGGGTAATCGCCACATACATCAGGCGCCGCTCTTCTTCCAGGCCGTCGTTTTCGATCGCGCTGTTTTCGTGCGGGAACAGGCCTTCTTCCAGGCCGGTGATAAATACCGCGGTAAATTCCAGGCCCTTGGCCGCGTGCACCGTCATCATTTGCACCGCGTCCTGGCCCGCTTGCGCCTGGTTATCGCCCGCTTCCAACGAAGCGTGCGACAGGAAACCGGCCAGCGGCGTCATCTGGTCGGGCAGCGGCACGCCATCGGCATCCAGCAGCTCCACCAAACCGTCTTCATCGGGCACAGTCAATTGAGCCGCATCGGTGGCGCCCGGACGCAACGCCAGCATGCGCGCCGGGGCATCGATGCCATACCCTTCTTCACTGACAAAGGCGGTGGCCGCGTTGACCAGCTCCTGCAAGTTTTCCAGCCTATCCTGCCCTTCGCGTTCGGCCTGGTAATGCAAGTTCAAACCGCTGGCATCGGTGATGTAGGCAACGGTTTCAGGCAAGGACATGGCCTGCGTCTCGACCCGGATTTTTTCGATCAGGCGCAGGAAAGCGCCCAGGCTGGAGCCGGCCTTGCCGGTCACGTAGGCAATCGCCGCAGCCATCGAACAGTTATACAAGCGGGCCGAATCGGCCAGTTGTTCCAAGGAGCGGGCGCCGATGCCGCGCGCCGGGAAATTGACCACCCGCACAAACGCGCCGTCGTCGTTGGGGTTGTCGATCAAACGCAGATAAGCCAAAGCGTGCTTGATTTCCTGCCGCTCGAAAAAGCGCAAACCGCCGTACACCCGATACGGCACCCCGGCCGCCACCAGGCTATGCTCGACCACGCGCGACTGGGCATTGCTGCGATAGAGGATGGCGATTTCGGTGCGGGCCACGCCGGAATTGATCAAGGAACGGATTTCCTCGACCATCCAGCCCGCTTCCTGGGTATCGGTCGCAGCTTCATAGACTCGCACCGGCTCGCCGTGACCGGCGTCGGTACGCAGGTTTTTGCCCAGACGGCGCGAGTTGTTTTCGATCAGATGATTGGCGGCATCGAGAATATTGCCGTGCGAACGGTAGTTTTGCTCCAGCTTGATCAGATGGCGCACATGGTACTCGCGCTCGAAATCGGCCATATTGCCGACGTTGGCGCCGCGAAAGGCGTAAATACTCTGATCGTCATCGCCCACCGCAAACATGGCCGCATGCTCGCCCGCCAGCAACTTCAGCCAGGCGTATTGCAATTTGTTGGTGTCCTGGAACTCGTCCACCAGCACATGCTTGAAGCGGGCCTGGTAATGCGCGCGCAAGGCGGCACTGCGTTGCAGCAGCTCGTAGCAACGCAGCATCAGTTCGCCGAAATCGACTACCCCTTCGCGTTGGCATTGCGCTTCATAGGCTTGATACAGGTCGACGAATTTCCGGTTGAAACTGTCGTTGGCTTCAACCTGATCCGGGCGCAAGCCCTGCTCCTTGGCGTTCGAAATAAAACTCTGGACGCTTTTGGCCGGATACTTTTCGTCGTCGATATTCAAGGATTTCAGCAAACGCTTGATGGCCGACAACTGGTCGGCGGTATCGAGAATCTGGAAGGTCTGGGGCAAACCGGCATCGCGATGATGGGCGCGCAACATGCGGTTGCACAAACCGTGGAAGGTGCCGATCCACATGCCGCGGGTATTGATCGGCAGCATCGCCGTCAAGCGTCCCAGCATTTCGCGCGCGGCCTTATTGGTAAACGTCACGGCCAATACGCCCGAGGGGCTGATTTGCCCGGTCTGGACCAGCCAGGCAATGCGCGTGGTCAAGACCCGGGTCTTGCCGCTGCCCGCCCCGGCCAGTATCAGCGCGGGTTCGTTGGGCAGCGTCACCGCTTCAAGTTGTTCGGGATTCAGGTTGGCAAGCAAATCAGGCATGGAGGGGCTTCCGTTAGGGCCTTCATTATAAAGGTCATGGGGCTTGCCGGCACGATGCTCTATGTTTAGGGCCGGTTCGCCAAATTCCAGCCTTGGGACGACAGCCGCGATAAAAACCGCCCGTCCTCTGCTAGATTGAGGCCACGCCACCTTATAATTGAAAGCTTTACACGTAACCTCGGCGAAATTCACCATGAGCGACAGCGAAAACCTGGCTTCGGCACCCCTACCGGCAACCGATGCCCTGGCCAAAAGCTTCGAACCCCAGACCATTGAGGCCCACTGGGGGCCGGAGTGGGAAAAACGCGGCTACGCGCAACCTACGCTTGACGCCGACCGGGAAAACTTCTCGATCCAACTGCCCCCGCCCAATGTGACGGGCACGCTGCACATGGGTCACGCCTTTAACCAGACGATCATGGACGGCCTGACGCGCTACCACCGGATGCGCGGCGCCAATACCTTGTGGCTGCCGGGCACCGATCACGCGGGTATTGCCACACAAATCGTGGTCGAGCGCCAGCTCGATGCGCAAAAACTGTCGCGCCACGACCTGGGCCGCGAAAAATTCGTCGAGCGGGTGTGGGAGTGGAAAGAGCAATCGGGCTCGACCATAACCCGTCAGGTTCGGCGCCTGGGCGCCTCGATCGACTGGTCGCGCGAATACTTCACCATGGACCCGAAGATGTCCGAGGCGGTGCGCCAGGTATTTGTGCACCTGTTTAACGAAGGGTTGATCTATCGCGGCAAACGCCTGGTCAATTGGGACCCGGTGATGATGACCGCGGTGTCCGACCTGGAAGTGGTCAGCGAAGAAGAAGACGGTTCGTTATGGCATATCAACTACCCGCTGAGTGACGGTTCGGGCCACCTGACGGTCGCCACCACCCGCCCGGAAACCATGCTGGGCGACGTGGCCCTGATGGTTCATCCGGAAGACGAACGTTATCTGGCGCTGATCGGCAAGATGGTACGGCTACCGCTGACGGATCGCGAAATCCCCATCATCGCCGACGATTACGTCGACCGTGAATTCGGCACGGGGGTGGTCAAGGTCACCCCGGCCCACGACTTGAACGATTATCAGGTGGGCCAGCGGCACGGTCTGCCGATGATAGAAATCCTCACCCTGGACGCAAAAATCAACCATAACGCCCCGGCGTGTTATCAGGGCATGGACCGTTTCGTCGCGCGCAAGCAAATCGTCGCCGATCTCGAAGCCGCCGGCGCACTCGATTCGATCAAACCGCATAAATTGATGGTGCCGCGCGGCGACCGCACCGGCGTGGTGATCGAGCCGATGCTGACCGATCAATGGTTTGTCGCCATGAGCAAACCCGCGCCGCAAACCTCGCGCCATCCGGGCCAGTCGATTGCCGAGGTGGCGCTCGAGGTGGTGCGTTCGGGCGAAATCAAGTTCGTGCCCGAAAACTGGACCACGACTTACAATCAGTGGCTGGAAAATATCCAGGACTGGTGTATCTCGCGGCAATTGTGGTGGGGTCATCAGATTCCCGCATGGTATGACGACGCGGGCAAGGTCTACGTCGCGCTCAATGAAGAAGACGCACTGGCACAAGCACGCGCCCAGGGTTATAGCGGCACGCTGCGCCGCGATGAAGATGTGCTGGACACCTGGTTCTCCTCGGCGTTGATCCCCTTCTCCGCGCTGGGCTGGCCGGAAAAAACCCCGGAGCTAGAGCACTTTCTTCCCTCATCGGTATTAGTTACAGCGTTCGACATTATTTTCTTCTGGGTGGCGCGGATGGTCATGATGACCACCCACTTCACGGGTCTTGTGCCGTTCAATACGGTCTATGTGCATGGCCTGGTGCGCGACGCCGAAGGGCAGAAGATGTCGA
>Ga0302227_10000344_pt1 | contig 44125 bp, 38 predicted proteins | sample II_Palsa_N1_1_FD_193525 | JGI IMG/M metagenome (GOLD analysis project Ga0302227, IMG submission 193525) | Peat permafrost microbial communities from Stordalen Mire near Abisko, Sweden - II_Palsa_N1_1 | ecosystem: Environmental > Terrestrial > Soil > Palsa > Peat permafrost | place: Sweden... | reverse complement strand
CATGTTCAAACGCAAACTCGATTTACATCAGATGACTTTTGCCCTCGGCGAGGCGCTGGCGCATTTGCATCTGCTTTGGCATGCGGGTGAGTTGATGCGCAGCCAAGGCGACGACGGGGTGTACCGGTTCGCGCTCGTGTGATTTTTACCCGGCGTGGTGCCGGGGTGGTGCCGGTAGATTTATAGCGCCGGTTTGCTCTCGAATGGCGCTTGACCGGTTTCCGCCGTACCGAAATTGTCTTGGGTCTTAAAGGCCAAACGCCAGGCAACGGGCACGGCCAATAAGCCCAAGGCGATGATATAAAAAGCGGGTGCCGTCAGCAGATGTGTACGCTGGACCAAATAAGCGCAGACCAGCGGCGCGGTACCGCCGAAAATCGCCGTAGACAGCGCATAAGAAACCGTCATGCCCAGGCTTTTCCAGTTGTTTTTAAATAGATCGGGCAGCACTATAAAAATAACCCCGACCAAGCAACCGGCCATCGCCGCAAAAGCCAATTGCACCGACAGCAAGATAACAAAACCACCGCCCTGCAAGAGCGCAAATAGCGGGTAGGCGCTGATCACCAAAGAGCCGATTCCGAACAGAACCAGCTTGGGCGCGGCAATCCAACGGGTGGCATAACCGGCAATGACCATGGCCAGAGAAAAAGCGATCAGTGCGATCACGTTGGTCAAGCGCGCGTCGAAGCTGGCAACGCCGAGATAGCTATGTAAATAGCTGGGCAGCCAGACGAACACCGTATAAATATGCATTTCCATAAACGCCACCAATACCAGCGCCTGGATTAACGGTGCGATGGGTCTCTTGTGTGATGCATGGGACGTGGATGCTGTATCGACGGGTGTCGTGGATATCGATGAGCGGATTGAGAAGACCCATAGCGACAAGGGAATACACAGCAAAAATGGCCAGCGCCACGGTTCCGCCAAATATCCGATGTGTCTTTCTCCCGTCAGCCATGACGCAGCCATCGCACAATAGGGCAAAACGAATACCACAAACGACGCCAGCAACATGCCGAGGAAACCGCTGATAGCAACCAATGAGCAGTACAGCCCGCGGCTTTTGTCGGGCGTATTAAGCGACACATAATAGCCGCTCATCGGCACCTCACCTCCAGCGGCAAAACCTTGCAGTATCTTCAGCGCAAGCAACAAGCCGGTCGCCAGATAGCCGGTGCTGGGATAAGTCGGCAAAAAAGCGATCAGCGAGGCGGGAATCGCCATCCCGATCATGCTCAGTTTCAGTGCCGAGCCGGCACCGTGGCGGCTACCCCAAATGCCGAAAAATACACCGCCTATGGGACGCGCCAGATAACTGCTGGCAAAGACGGAAAAACTCAACATCAGAGCTGTCTTATCTCCCACGGCCGGAAAAAAGAGTCGACCGATTTCCAAGGCCATAAAGGCCGTAAGCGAGAACTCATACCACTCGAAAATATTGGCGGTAAGCGCAATCCGCACCATAGGATTCAGTTTTCGGCGCATGGGCGGCTCCGCTTGACCAGGGATAAAACGCGCCGCAGATCACCTTCAACCACCTTATTGCGCAACGCGTCCAAATGGCATTCGACGGTACGCGGCGACATACCGAGAAACTTCGCGATGTGTTTGTTGGGGTAGCGCTCGGCCTTGGCGAGGAAAACGCGGAATTGGGTTTCGGTGGGAAGGATGAAGAAGCTGGCCTCGATGTTCAGGCATGCCAGCACGCGTTTTATCGACTCGTGAGCAGTGTAAAAATCGCGATATAACTGGTACAACTTGCTATGTGACAGCATTTCTGTGCGGTCATACCGGTACGTGACAATGCCGAGAATGTTCTGTTGAGATCCGAGCACCGGGAATTTTGTCATCTCCTCATATTGAACTTCACCGTTATCGTCAATAAATTGGTGCTTGCCTAACACGGCCGCTTTTTTTTCGCGAGCATGGAAGTCCAGGGCTGCAATCATATTCGCGTAATGAGTGCCCCACTCGACCTGACAAAATTTCACATCATGTATTGTCAATCCGATGAGATCCTTGGGATTCTGTATGCCAAATTGCCGTGAGTTGGCAAAATTGTTGACGATGTATTTACCCGTGTCGGCTTCCTTGAAACTGGCAGGAACCGGGAAATTTTCTATCACATTGATCAGCGTGCTGTCAGATCCCATAACTCCCCCTGCAACTTGGCGTGGCGTTTTTTCCATCAAGCGGCTCATGGCCAAAACGATTCGGTCACATAAGCTGCCTCATCCGCCAAAATTGACGTATTAGTCAAAATCCAGAAAAAGCTCGAATGAACATAGTGAATCGATTTTCATTGAGATAGAGAGCGTTTAAAAAAATAAGACATAAAGAGAATCGCGTGGGAAGTGAAAGCTTGCGTCGTATCAATAAATTTTAATAGTTATACTAAGCAATTCGGTGATATGGGAGAGATCTTCATAAATTAAAATTCTGGTTATCCAGTAGATGAAGCATATCTGACACAGCAGCACTGAGACGGATATTTTCCGGATCCACCGGTCAAGGAAATCCAGTAATAACCAGATCTTCTTATGCATGAAATTAAAATTAAATCGTAAAAACAAGATTAATCTCATCGACGTGTAAATCATGACGCGGTATTTCTGGAGCCTTCCAGAACTTCCAAAACCTGTGCCATGTTTACCTCCCCGTCGATACCATCCCGTGAAATCCTCACCCGCTACCTGGCGCCTTTTGGCCTGACGGCTTTACTCAGGCCCCCCGAAAATCTCGGGCAAGCGGTCGACTCATTTTGGATCGGCAGCCAAGGCGAGTCCGGCATCGTGTTGTTCTTGTCGGCGCTTGATGCAGAAATCTATCGACTGCAAGCCTTGTCCCACGGCGAAAAATGGGTGCGTCATCCGCTAGAGACCATCGGCTTGCAACGTTCGGTGATGCAACTTGGCCAAGCTTGGACCAACCTGGTTTTTGGCTTTAACGCCAACGCCTATCGGCACCTCACGCTGGGCCCTTCCGGATGTTTACTCCTGCCTTATTTCCCTGAATGTTTTGGCCCTCTTGATCGGCCCTCCGAGTCGCTGACCTTCGAATTCTCGACCAGTTTATTTGAAACCATAGAGCACCAATGGGCGCTCACGGGTGCATCGCATTACGCCGAGACTGTCAGGAAATTGAACGGCTTGGGCGCCACGCGAGCAGGTGCGGTCGAACTGCACGGCTTGGCGGAAAGAGCTTTGAATCTGGCGAAACTAGGTCCGATAGGCGAGTCGCCCGATGAGCTGACTGATTGGGCGGTGTTTTCTCCCGACGCTGATGCATGGTGTTTTGGACCGAATCAGCGGCGGCAGATTTTGCATTAATCAATGCCTAAGCAATTCGAAGTGGCTTGGTCACAACTTACCTTACCGATCCACCGGACATCTGTCGATATTGGCAGAGCAATATCCGCCGCGATTGACGGCGGGCACGGAGAAAAAATATGCGGCGCAATTATATTAAAAAGGGCGATAAAACCACCAGCGGCGGGGTAGTGACAGAAGGGCTGGAATTTATGTCGCATCATGGCACCCAACTGTCCTTTCTTGGGGCCCAGATCTCTTGTCACGCCTGCGGTTCAATCGGGACGATAGTTGCTCAGGGTCCACGCTGGCCCGGCGATATCATGGGAAAACACGCTGCGCTCGAAAACGATAAATGCGTTTGCCGATGCCATCCCGTGCCCACTTTGGTGGCTTCGCAAAACGACATGTTTCAGTTTTTCAAACCACACGAATTGGAGGGCATGGGTTATGCCCCTGATGGAACTCCACTCGCCGAGCCGGTGAGCAAAATATTTGACGAACAGGTGCGCGTTATTGATGGTAAAAATCGACCAATGGCAGGTGTGCCCTACTACATCAAAGTACCGACAGGCGAGGTTCTCAAGGGCCTAAGCGATGAAAACGGATATTGCGCCCGGGTGGCGACGGAGAGCTCCGAGCAATTGCACGTCGCCGTTGGAATCAAGGCATTGGAGTATTGGACGAAATGAGTGCATACCTGTATCAAACCGAGACGAATGATCGCAAGGATTCTCAATTTGATGTGCTTGGGCATCTTATGCCTGCACGTGCGTTCTTCTTTGTGGTTGTCGAAGAACCTGGCAAAGATGGTTTCTTGACTCGCCATTGTTATGCCTCCGTCGACAACCAATATCTGAAGGAAATGAAGCTTTTTCCGGTACAAGAACAAAAAGAGGTTTTCCCCGAAAAATACGGAGTGTGGCCACGAGATCCTGACTCCACCGCCAGCATCGCCGATCATGTGCTTGAGAACGAGAAAATAACGAAATTCGTTTCGGCTAGCACTCTATTTCCAGCAGGATCGCCGCGTTTTGATGGTAAGAGTGTTTATATCGACATTGCGAAAGCAAAACGCAGCGGAGTACGTTTCGTCGCTACGGACGAAATTCTCCAGGCGCTTGATCATTATGCGGTAGAGAATCCGCAGGTTAAGAAGAAAGTTGAAAGAATTGCTCGGCATGTCCGTAATGCTGATGGTGAAGTACTGCTCCACGGGAAACCCGTTCCTCCTTACGGCGTATTTACCGAACGTTCTCTTGCAGGGGCTTTAGGTTTAGTAAAATATGCGCGAGTAGTTCAGGTGTTTGGGATCGTATTTACGGCATACGATTTGGGTGTCTCCGCTGACCAGTCGTTCCATGCCAAGAATGTGCAACCAATCGAAAAAGAACTTGTTCTACAAGCGGGTGGATGGGGTGGAGCGGTGGCCGGAGTCAAAATCGGCGGTGCCGCCGGGGCTCTGGTGGGCATTGAGGCGGGTCCCGGTGCAGTCATTACTGGGTTGATTGGCGGCATAGTATTCGGTGCAATCGGCTATTTCGGTGCTGGTTTCGTAGCTGACCACATCCATACGCAATAAGGAGGATCCGTGTTTTCAATCCGGCGAACGTTGGATAATTTCATCATGAAGCGTAGCAATAGACGAGCAGTGGTCGCTGCTGAGTACGCACGGGTGGAAGCACTGGAAAAGATATTTGCCATTAAATTGCCGGTGATGCAAACAGCTTTTATGAATGCACCAGCTGATTTTTTTGACGGAACATTGCCTGAATATCCTCCCGCGCTGTATCTCAACGAGATTGGCGTCGATGCATTCGTCACGAACATGGCAATTGAGGATTCGCTTCTTGAGAAATTCTTCGACATTGCAGCCTCAGACATGGTCGAAGTCGAGTCCATGCATTACATGAGCAAGGGCGATGCGCATAAGATATGCCATACTTTTGTCGCGACGAAATCAGAGTTCCAGGGGCATACGGTTTATGTTCTGACAAATGACATGAATCTGCTCAGACGCCTTGGTGATGACGATCTGAATCCACCGCCGCCGTGGAGTCTGTTTCCAAAGCTAGGCCTGCCGGTAGGAGATATGCAGGGCGATGCCCAGTATTGGTATGAGAACCACTGGGACCCTTACTGGCGCCATCTGAGCCCAGACCAGCGAACCAAATTTTTGCGAGACCGCAACCCCGGCCCAGACTGGGAAGAATGCCTTCGTTGGCGTGAGCCAAAACAGCAACAGAACAAAGTTACTGCTTAACCGGTACTCGGTGATTGAACCTGATGAGTGCGATCGAAGCAGACAAAAAAACGCCGCCTAAGGGGGTAGTCGGCGGCGTATAAGATCCTGCGAGGGCGGGCGCTTTACTCATTTCTGACTCTGCCTGGAAGCATCCTCAGCTTATGGTCCAACCGGGAATCAGCGCTTTTCATTTATGGGTCGATTTAATCGCGTTACAAGGTGTTGAAACCCTGTAGTGAATTATAAAGAGACGCTGGTAGCGTTAATCCGCGGGAAACACGGATGCTGAGGAATAGCGAACTGTGCTGAGGCACCTTTCGCTAGGCGGGAATGCAGAAGGGACGGGGTTAAGGCAGAAAATATGCCGGACGATTGCCGCCCGGCATCATGACGCTAGCGCTGCTTGCAAATGAGCACTCGAATACGGGTGTCGATGTGCTTATTGCACCGACACCGTATCGAAATTCACCCGCCCAAACGGGCTGACCTTATACCCCACCACATTCGGCCGCGTCAGTGCCGTTGCGGTCGGGTAGCCCAGCGGCAGCCACAGGGCTTGATCGTGGATGATCTTCTGCGCGGCCTCGTAATCTTGCGCACGTTTGGTGGTGTCCGAGGTGGTCTTCGCGTCGGTGATCAGGCGGTCCAATTCAGGGTCGCAATAACGTGCAAAGTTAAGCCCGGACTGTAACGATGCGCAGGAAAACTGCGGCGTCAGGAAGTTGTCCGGGTCGCCGTTGTCGCCGGCCCAGCCCATGAACAGCAAGTCGTGTTGTCCTTGTTTGGCGTTACGGATCAAGGTGCCCCATTCGATGATGTCGATCTTTGCGCGAATTCCGATTTGCGCCAGGTCGGCTTGCAGCAATTCAGCCCCGGTCTTGGGGTTGGGGTTGAGCGTGCTGCCGGTGGGGCGGGTCCAGATGGTCGTGTCGAAGCCATTCGGGTAACCGGCTTCCGCCAGCAGCTTCTTGGCTTGCGCGATATCTTCCGGGTAAGGTTTGATATCTTTCGCATAACTCCAGGTGTTCGACGGATACGGATTGACGGCCGGAGTCGCGGTGTCCGAGAACACGGCTTTCAGGTAGGTCGAACGGTCGAAGGCCAGGTTGATGGCCTGCCTGACCTTCACGTTATCCAGCGGTTTATGCTGGGTGTTGATCGCGACAAAGGCGGTCATAAAAGCCGGTGTCTGCAAGATTTTTAGCGCGCCGTCATCGCGTGCGGCAAGGACGTCGGTCGGCTTGGGCGAGAGCGCGATTTCGCATTCGCCGGTTTTGACTTTTTGCGCGCGCACGGTCGAATCGGGGGTGATCGCGTACAGCAGCTTGTCTATCTTGGGTTTGCTACCCCAGTAGTGCGGATTCACGTCGTAGCGGATCAGTGCATCGCGTTGATAGCTGTGCAGGATAAACGGCCCGGTGCCGATCGGCTTGCTGTTGAAGTCGGTGGTCTGGTTGGCTTGCAGCAGTTTATTCGCGTATTCCGCCGAATAGATCGAAGCGAAACCCATCGTCAGGATAGGCAGGAAGGTCGAATTCGGCTCGCTCAATTGAAACACTACCGTGTTGTCGTCGCTCTTGCTGATCGATTTGATCAGCTTGGGCAATTGCAACGATTGCGCATGCGGGAAACCGCTGGCCGACGATACTTTATGCCAGGGATTATTCGCGTCCAGCATCCGGTTGAAGGTGAACAGCACGTCGTCGGCGTTCAGGGTGCGGCTGGGCTTGAAGTAGTCGGTGGTCTGAAATTGGACGTTGGGGCGCAGGTGGAAGGTATAGGTCAGGCCATCGGCGCTGATATCCCATTTTGTTGCCAGTGCCGGCACCACCTTGTTGGCGCTTTCGTCGAATGCCACCAGGCCGTTGAAAATGACGTCGGCGCTGGCATTGGTGGTGACGAGAGAGTTGTATTGGACCACATCGAAGCCGTCCGGGCTGGCTTCGGTGCACACGGTGAGCGGTTTGGCCAACGCGGCCGGGGACCCGGAAATGAGACTAAGAGTGCTCAGGCAAAGCGCAACGGTGGTGATAAGACGCATGAATACTCCGATATCGATAAGCGGATGGTCACGTCGCCAAAACTGGCTGTATCCGGCAGGGCTGTTTAAGTAGCTAGACTACTGTTCGGCTAAATCGTCAGTGTGCGTCATTTTATGACGTTCTGCCGAACCTGGAACGGGACGCGAATTTTTCGGACGGGCTTCACCTTAGCGCCGAACCGCGTTGGGCACAAACAACGAATTGCTATATCGATATGGTGCCCGGCAAGGGCCGAGCACCTGTTTCAGGCTATGTCTTTATGCTTGCGGCGCCCGTGGTTTGCGCGGCGCATTTTGCATCACCCGGTCGTAGAGCCAGCGCGGCATCACGTGCAGCAAGGCCGAGACAAAACGCATCGGCCAGGGCAGGACGGCAAAACGCAGGCGCCGTTCAATGACGCTGGCGGCTTTGGCGGCAAAGCGGTCTGCATCCATCAGGAAAGGCATGGGAAACGGATTGCCTTGCGTCATCGGGGTGCGGATATAACCGGGAGCGATGGTGACCACGCTAATGCTTGCGGAACGTAATTCGACCCGCAGGCTTTCGAGATAGCGCAAGGCCGCGGATTTGGAGGCGCTATAAGCGCCATGCCCAGGCAGACCGCGCACGCCGGCAACGCTGGCGATACCGACCAGGGTGCCGTGCCTGGCCATGCTCATATTGTCGATAAACGGCTCGAAGGTGGCCACCATGCCGAAATAGTTGGTATCCATCACGGCGCGAAAGGTTTCAAGGTCGCCGCAACCGGTGAGGGCACCCGTACTGATGCCGGCGTTGGCAATCACGATATCCGGGGTGCCGAAGCGCGCGGTGAACGCCTGAGCGGCCAGTCGCATCGACTCGGCGTGGCACACGTCCGCCGCCAATACCGCGATGCTGGCTTGCGGATAGGCTTTTTCGCATTCGCGGGCGAATGCTTCCAGTGCTTCGGCGCGGCGCGCCACCAAGCCTAGTTGCGCCCCTTGACTTGCATAATGGCGGGCCAGGGCCTGACCGATGCCGCTGGAGGCGCCCGTCAGAAAGACCTTGAGCGGGCGTGCGCCGTTAGTGGGCGGCGGGGTGCCGGGTTCGGCTTGGGTGGCTGGGTTCACTGCTGCCGATTACAGTTTTTTGGCGCGAATTTGCGCGACCAGATAATCGAGTACTTGGATGGTTTCAGCCAAGCCTTTGGCCTGGGCCGGCGAAGTCTCGTATTTCCCTTGGACGGCCAGAGTCGGAACGCCGTCAATCTTATAATCGGTCAACATCTTGGTGTCGCGTTGCAGTTCGCTATTGGTGCTGAACGACTCGTAAGCGGCTTTGTATTTTTGCGGATCGACGCCGTTTTTGCTGAGGAAATCGGCCTGTGCTTGCTCAGTCAGCAAATAATCGTGATTTTCGTGGATTTCATGAAACACCACAGGTGTCAGCTTGCTGGCGAGGCCCAAGGCATCGAGTGCGTGAAACATTTTCGAATGCGGCACAAAACGATCTTCAAATGCAACCGGCACGCGTTTGAACACGATGTCGGGTCCCTGCCGCTTCAGCCAGGCTTCCAGCGTCGGGTTAAATTCATTGCAATGCGGGCAGCCATACCAGAAAAACTCGGTGATTTCGATTTTCCCCGCCGGCGAATCGACCGGCTGCGGGCTATTCAGTACCAGATAATCGGTGCCGGCAACGGGTGCCGCAGGCGATGCATACGCTGCGCTGGCAATCAGACCAAGGGAAAGAAAAACGGCACTGAGAAGTTTTTTCATGGCGTGAGGAAGTTGGCGACGTGAGGTAAGAGGTTGGGTACTGCGTTAGCACTGGCGATATCACCCGGCCGGTACAGCCTGGCGAGCAGGCCGGCCTCTGCTTGCGCTACGCATAGGACCGGGCTGCGGTAACTTGGTTCCGAAACGCTGCACAATTGCTGCGGCGTTTCGGTCCGGACACTTATTGCTTGGTAAAACGAATCACCGCCGCGTCGATGCCGGCATTGGAAAGCTGCTGCCGTGAGCTGTTCATATCATCGAACTTGGCAAATGGGCCGATACGCACCCGGTAAAAGGTGACACCGCCGCTGTCGCGCTGCGTCACATTCGATTCGAAGCCCTGCAAGGCGAGCTTGGCGCGTTGCTGTTGAGCATCCTGCGAAGTCTTGTAAGCGCCGATCTGCAGATAAAAGCCGGTATTGGCGTCGGTTGCGCTGGAAACGCCGGGTACGGTCGGGGTCGGGGCGGCTTGGGCTGCCTGCGATTTCGCCGGCGGGGCCGGCACGGCCGGTGCGGTGTTCAGCGCGTGGGCGCCGGTGGGCGCGCCGATTGCCGCTGCGGGTGCCCGGTTCGGGGTCGGCGTATCTGTCGCAGCGGGAGTTGCCGCCGGGACTTCGACGATCTGCGGTTCCTTGAACATGCCGGATTGGGCGGCAGGTTTGGCATCCGCCGCCGGCGCGGTATTTTCAGGCGCGGGGCTGACTGCCTGGCCTGGCGATTTGCCTTGCAGGATCCGGTTGGGATCGAATTGGCTGGTCGGTGCAATCGACGCACTGGCGGAGGTGTCGCCGGCGGCGCCCCCCTTGGCCACGAACGGGGTCGGTGAGCGTGTGATGTACAGCGCCACCACCACGGCGATGCTGAGTGCCACGATCAATCCCAGCACAAAGCCCAGGAATGTTCCGCCCGTTTGGCGCGACATGAGGTGCGACATGAGGTGCGGCATAAGGTGCGGCGAAGCGCGGCGAACCTGGCCGGACTGCGGGGCTGGCTGTAAATCCGTCGGTGAATCAGATTGTGCTGCGGGCTGCAAATCGGACTGTGAATCGAAGCGCGGATTGAGCAGCCGGCGAGGCTGCCGATAAATTTTTGCCATTGCGTTAGTCACCACTTGTGCGTCAACAGAATAGGCCGATTATAGCGGTCGCGTTATTACATCTTGTTCGGTGCCGAAACACCGAGCAAAGCCAGACCGTTTTCCAGCACCTGGCGAGTTGCCGCGAGCAGTGCCAAGCGTGCCAGCTTGACCGCTTCGTCATCGACCAACACGCGTTGCGCATTGTAGAACGAGTGGAATTCACCGGCGAGGTCGCGCAGGTAAAATGCCACCGCGTGAGGCGCCAGTTCATCGGCGGCACGGGTCAGCATATCCGGGTATTCGGCCAGTTTTTGCAGCAAGGACATTTCGTGCTCGCTGGAGAGCGGTGCCAGATCGACCGGGCGCAGGTCCAGTTGCGAGCCGCCCCATTGGGCCAGGATCGAACAGATACGCGCATGGGCATATTGCACGTAATACACCGGATTTTCGTCGTTTTGCTTGAGTGCGAGGTCGATGTCGAACACATATTCGGTGTCGGCCTTACGTGAAATCAGGAAAAAACGCACCGCATCGCGGCCGCGCCGCAACATCTCGGCTTGCGTGGCCGGATCGAATTCGGCGCGGCGTGCCGCGCCCTCGGCTTGATCGTCGGCCGGATCTGCCAAGCCGCCGGACCATTCGATCAGGTCGCGCACCGTGACATAACTGCCGGCCCGCTTCGAAATCTTCACTTCCTGGCCGTCGCGCATCACGGTGACCATCTTGTGCAGGATGTAGTCGGGGTAGCCGCGTGGAATGCCCAGGCCCATGCCTTGCAAGCCGGCGCGCACGCGCGCCACGGTGCCGTGATGGTCCGAACCCTGGACGTTGATTACTTTGGTGAAGCCGCGTTCCCATTTGGTGACGTGATAAGCGACGTCCGGCACGAAATAGGTGTAGGTGCCGTCGGTTTTGCGCATCACACGGTCTTTGTCGTCACCGTCGTCGGTGGTGCGCAACCACAGCGCGCCATCCTGCTCATAGGTGCGGCCGGCCGCCACCAGGGCGGCCACGGTCTGTTCGACGCGGCCGTCGGCGTAGAGCGACGATTCGAGGTAATAACGGTCGAATTTGACGCCGAAAGCGAGCAAATCCTGATCTTGCTCGTGGCGCACATAGGCCACGGCGAAGCGGCGTATCGACTCAAGATCGTCGATGACGCCGGCGCCCTGTACCGGTAGGCCGTCGCTGGCGGCTACCGTGGCCCCGTTGAGGTAGTCCTGGGCGATTTCGGCAATGTATTCGCCGTTATAAGCGTTTTCGGGCCAGCCCGGCTCGCCGGGTTTGATGCCGCGCGCGCGCGCCTGCACGGTCAGCGCCAGATTGGCGATCTGCACCCCGGCGTCGTTGTAGTAGTACTCGCGCGTGACGTCCCAGCCCTGGGTCGCCAGCACCGCGGACAGCGAGTCGCCGAGCGCTGCCTGGCGGGCGTGACCGAGGTGCAGCGGGCCGGTCGGGTTGGCCGAGACAAATTCGACCAGCACGTGTTGGCCGTCCGCACCGTGGGTACGGCCGAAAGCGGCCTGTTCGGTGAAAATGGCCTGCACCACGGCCTGCTTGGCTGAGGCGGCCAGGCGCAAATTGATAAACCCCGGGCCCGCGACTTCGACCGCGTCGATCAGGCCGGCGGCGCGCGGGTGCGCCAGGATGGCGTCGGCCAGTTGCTGGGCAAGCTGGCGCGGGTTGGCGCGCAGCGGCTTGGCCAATTGCATGGCGAGGTTGCTGGCGACGTCGCCGTGCGCGGCGATCTTGGGTCGCTCCAGCGTGATCTGCGGCTGGATGGCGGCGCCCTCGGGCTGAGGCGTGGTGCTCAGCAAACCGGCAACAGCGTCGGCGAGGATGTGTTCGATAATCTGATTTTGTGCTGGCAGCATGCGTGACGATCCGGGCGATCGATTATCGCGGCTGCGCCACGCAACTCCGGTGCCACGCATATGCCGTACAAGAACCGATCGCGGTAGTAAAAAAACTAGTCTGTAAGCGGAGAAACTTTTTTTTGCAGCTTTAATATGATGCTGACGTGCCCTGGCGCATCGACGGAATCATCCCGCGCCCCACGGAAAACCCCAGGCAGATCAACGCACACGCGACGAAAGGTCGGCGCTACGAGTGGAGTATTTTAACAGGTGCTATGATGCGGGCAGAGTTTATTCGCGCGCGGTCACTGTCTGTCGGGCAAACTCGGTATCAAGCCAGCCCGCTTGTCGGGGTTGGCCGGCCATGCCGGGTCTGCCCTGGATAGTTGCGCTGTGGTTGCAGCCCGGCCGCCGCCAGTCAAAAAACCAGGGAAATTCTTATGTTGATTACATTCAAATCGTCGGCTTCACCGGATGTCCAGATGCTGGAAAACCTGGCTCAGTACCTGCTCGGCATTGCCGGCAAGAGCCTCGGACAGCGCGGCGTGATTACCCACGAAGAATTACCGGTCATCATCGCCAAGCTGGAAGCGGCGGTCAGTGCCGACAAGCAGAACAACGCCGAGCACAGTCTGCATCATGGCGCGGATGGCCACGATCACGAAAACCAGATGCCGGTCGGTTTGGCCCAGCGCGCCTTTCCCTTCCTTGAGATGCTGCGCGACTCGGAAAAGCTGCAGGCCAATATCCTCTGGGGTATTTAAGGCAAAACGCGGGGCGGTTGGTCTGCCTCGCGGCGGTGTGGAGTCAAGGCGATAAAGCTGCCGTAGGGACTATCGCGGCAGGTTTGAAGCCAAAAAAAACGGTAACGCTGCAATCTTGCGGCGCTACCGTTTTTTTACATCTGCGGTGACACTTTACCGCCTCAAACCTGAGATCAGACGTGCCAGCAGGGTCTCCGCATCCGAACATTTCGTCCTTCAAGATGGCTGGATAGTCATTTCAGACGCTGAAAGCATCGCATTAAACAATATCTTGCCAACAGTTTAAGCGTACATAAAATATACAAATCTTGTATTTTGAATACCAAGATTAGTCTTATTTATTGTATTTCCATATCTTTTAGATTTTAAATTTCCTAATCTAGAGACGACCGCCTGCCGGGTGGTGGATGACAGAAATTTTAAATTAAATTTAAAAGTGAGAAAATTATGGAAGAGACGAATGCCATCAAGCAGCTTGAAGAACTCGAAGTGATCGAATCATCAGATTTGGCGATCGGTCATGCTTTTCACGCTTTCAAGTTCCAGATCAGCACTCCTTCCCCAGAGCTTGAGGAAGAAAGCGACAATAAAGCTGGATCGGATTGATTTGAGCGGTCTGTCACGTAAACCTAATACTGACAGACCTTTTATGCGCCCTTTCCTACTCTTATTTCCACCAGCTACCGAAGCCACGTTTTTTCCGTATCTAAGTCTTCCGGCGCTGACCGCAAAAATCAGAATGATTAATGCGGAAGTTCAGCAAGTTGATTTGAATCTCAATGTTATAAAAAAATTATTAAATCCCGATTCTTTGGACGCCTTGGCCTATCGTGTTATTGAAACTTCCAGCTCTGACGAACGACGCGCTTTACGATTGAAGTTGTTGAACTATGTCGCACAACATCCAAATCTGTGGGCGAACGCTTGCGGTAAAAATCTGGATGAGTCAAGAGATTTTCAAGAGCGTGCTATAAAAATTGTCAAACGTGTGCTTGACCTGGCATTAGAGTATTCAATTTTTGGATTAAAAACACCCGATTTACGCATTGCAAGTGAATTTATCAATTCGACGAATTTTGATGAACTCATTCGAACCGATGTGCTATTCATTTCATTGAAGGCCGTACTACTTGAGGCGGTACAGTCTTCGGTGGTTGAAGATCTAATCGTTGGCATATCCGTTCCGTTCTTCAGTCAAATCGTTCCTGCTTTGGCTTGCAGTCGACTCTTGCGGGTGTTTGTACCTACAGCAACAATCATTTGGGGCGGACCACAAGTATGGCTTTTCTTCGACCGCATCCGCTCACTCCCCGGGTTTGAACGCTGGGTTGACGGACTATGCTTCGGTCAAGGGGAGTCGACTGTTATTGAACTGGCCCAACTTGACCGAGGCACACAGTTTAAGTATCCGAAAATCTCCAACTTATGGTGGAGTGGCATAGCCAATTTGGCGCCCTCATTTGACGATCAAATTTTTTCAAATATCAACGAATTACCTACTCCAGATTTTTCGGACTTCAATCTTGATGATTATCTTGTCGGTGAACGACAATATCCGCTGATCACATGTTTGGGATGTTATTGGGGACGTTGCACATTTTGCTCCTATGGAAATCGCTACTATCGAGCCGGCGTATATCAAGAACTCAGCGCTGAACGTCTAGCATTTCACTGTGCAGCACTGATTGACATTTACGGGGCAAATAAAATTCTCTTTGTTGACGAAAACAATAATTTAAAATTGATCATTCGAGCTTGCCGATTACTAGCTAAACGAGGCTATCGTTTCTCTTTTAACACGCGAAATCGTTTGGAAAAATGTCTTCTTAATCTCGATTTTTGTCGGGAGCTTAAACATTTTGGCTGCAACGATATGGCCGTCGGCTACGAAACAAATTCGCAACGATTACTCGATAATTTACAGCGTGGCGTATATGCGACTGATTTTCAATTAATTTTGGATAATTTACATCAGGTAGGCATATCTGTTCGACTGTCGGTAATGGGGGCGATACTTGATGAAACCGTCGATGAAATGCGGAGCTCGTTTGATTTTTTGAAAAAAAATAAACATAAAGTCTTTATCGATACAGTACAAACATTAATTGTTGAGCCCATGACGTTTTTGGCAGACGAACCTGAATTATATGGAATCGCCGAATTGCAATCGCTGGGTACTGCATGGAATCGAGCGACCAATTTTGGATTGGGCCGAGTTGGATATGATTATTCCGTGCCGAGAAATAGCAGTCGGAACAACATGTCAGACGAAAAGTCATTCGCACGGCTATATCGCCAATTGCCAGAACCCGTCGGCATACAGAATAAAGCATCGCAAAGATGCGGCCAGACGCATTTGCCTATTCAACTTGCCCGGCTAAGGCCTTCGGTGGTGGTATTGCCACGAGCAAATGGCGATGCTCTTTTATGCGACCTAGCATCGCAAATGTTCCTCAGACTGGCAGCAGGAGATATACGCATGATAGATAGTGATCTGCAGGCCACAAGTCGTAGTGGAGAGGCCCTGCTGGGTCGGTTGACGGAAGTGGGGTTCGTTGTCCCAGTTATTACACGCGCCGGAGAACAATGGGAATGATAAATCGAAAAAGTGCACCTCAATTAGGGGTAGGAATGGATATGCCATGGGGCACGGAGCACGGATTTGAGGCTTTTCAGACTGGTGATGCCGTCACCCCAAATATAAAGGCTTTTTTTGAACTGAATGCACATTATTTTCGTCATGTGTTTCTAGCTTTTCAGCCGAAGAGCAGGGCGACGCTGAAGGCCGAGGATTACTTCCCCGCATTCGAGTCGTTCTTCGATTGCTGCCATAACATCCCTGAGCGAGCTCTTCATCATACGATGCTGAATCTGGCCGGGGAGGAGCGCTATGCGCGCGGTGCTCTGATCGAATTTACCAACCGGTTAGTCGAGCGTTTTGATATCCGTTGGATCAACGAGGATGTCGGTATTTGGTCGTTACACGGAAAGGCGCTTCCCTATCCCTTGCCCCCTATTCTGACCGAGCGTTCTCTTTCGCTGGCCGTGGCAACCGTCCAGGAAGTCAAGCGACAATTAGCCGTACCGTTGATTCTGGAGTTCCCTGGGTTTACCGAAGGGAGCGCCATCATAATTGGAGACATGCATGCGTATGACTACTTCCGCGTGTTGGCTGATGAAACGGACTCGCTGGTGAATCTAGACACGGGTCATCTAATCAGTTACCAATACTTGAAAGGGAGTCGGGGGGAGGATTTGGGGGGCGAAATTGATCGTCTGCCGTTAGCGCGCTGTTTTGAAATACATCTTGCGGGCTCGGAATTGTCGCCGACCGGCTTTCACGATATGCATCACGGTATTTTGCTGCCGCAACAACTAACACTACTAGACTGTCTGATTCCACGCTGTTCCAAGCTTCACGCCGTAACTTATGAGGATCCACGTTTCACGCAAAACGGTATTTTGTTGGAGCCGACGAGGCCGAGCTTTGAGCTGCTTCGCCAAATCATGACCACTCCGAGCGTGATGTGACATGGATACAGAAATTCAACTTCTTTACCGTTTAGTGTTCTCCCGAACATTTAGACAATCACTGGCCGACATGTCCATGGACCAGCGCAAGGCTTTTTTGCGTGGCTGGGGTGTGCCCATGGAATTCCTAGATTTGGCCGAAGTAAGCCGATTCGCGGATCTGACAAAAAATATGCTCATTGCGGGGCTGGACCGCGGAGGTTCAGAACTGAGGTCCAGCTATGCAGCGAGCCTGCGAATTCTCGAAGAGCAAGGTATTAATGAGGACGAGACCTTCGATCGATTTCTGGAGTCGCGCGCATTCGATAAATTTATTGAAATCGAGTCCCATGGGCAAAGTTTCTGTTTGGAGGAAGCCTTTTATCGCTTTGCAAGCATGGAACTCCCCAGATACTTCAACAGCTGCGACGCGGGGCTCACCCTCGTTCACGAGTCGCTCCACTGCATTACTCGCAGGTTGGCAAGTCGCAGCATTTCTCCGGAATCCGTATGTCACCCGCTCCTCCGTTCGACCGGTTGCGGAAAAGGGGGAATTCTCTTGGCTCCGCGCCGTATTGTTCAGCCAGCGGGCACCGAATCAGCGCGGAACGGCTCCGACGAAGAGAATATCGTTTACTTTTATTTTGCAGGCCGATCATTCATTTGTGGAGAAATACCGCCATCCGCCCAGGCCATCATTGAGTTTGCAATGATGCTCGATGAACCCATTGCCACCCGCCGACGCTACGGAATTGAGATTGTTTTTCGTGGGAGTCGCGTCGCTCAGCGGTTGATCTCGCTTGGGATCGTTTAGCTCGAGGTGGTCATGAATCAGAGCAGCGTGTTAGATATTCGGCGGTTTAGCTCAATCTTTAAATCGGATATTGAGGTGGTTGATTTGGCTCTGGCGGTCTTACCACGGGCAGGGTGCTGCATAGGCGACAGTCTCGACGCAGGCCTTGCCAAATTACACTTGAAACGCCTACTCACAATTATGGTTCAACTTGAGAGGATTGATCAGGGAACGGTCTCCGAGAAAGCGAAGATGTATCTTCGTATACTCCATACCGCGTCCGACGATTTGCTCAGGAAGTATGTGACTAGTCCCTGCGTTTCGGGCGTGCTTTACAAGGTGCGCGACTGGACAAGTTTACGGCAAGTAATCGATGGCGAGCGGATTCTCAAGATGCTGGGCAATGCAATGTTGGACTTGGTTCTATGCAGTCGTGCGTCTTTCCATGGAAAAATTTCACTGCGCGCATCGGCGCGCGGTCGGATTGAATTGCCGCTCTGCGGGACCACGTTATGCATCTCCGGTATTGCCATCACTCCGGAGTTGGAGGTTGTCGTAAATGATAGGGAAATAGATATCCTTGATCAGCAAGGTACATCGCTTGGCAGGTTGTCACTTGACTGCAGGGCTAACCCAATTCCATCCGGAGTGCGATTCGAACCGCTGACACGAATTGCAAATTCATCGATTACGCTTGTACGCGATGCCGCCGATTTATATGAGCTTTACCCGCAAGACGATTCCAAGTTTCAGCGCTGCTTGGCAGACGACGAGACTTCAATTTTCGTGGATGCGTTGAATGGTTTGGCGTTGGTGCGGCGCCATTGGATCGAGGGATATGACGAAGTTATTGACACTATCCATCGAGTACTGCCATTGGAAAGTGACGGTACGCTGAATCCGAGAAATGAAAGCGTGCATGAGCTTCGCGGTTTGGTTGCCACGACCCCGCGTCCGTCATATTTGGCTGCGCAGATGTGGATGCACGAAAGTGGACATAACCGTTTTAGCACGATTTTGGATCTCTACGACATTTTGCCGCCCTGCGGCGAGTTGTTTTTTTCGCCCTTTGTCCAGCGCCTCCGTCCACCTAATGCTCTATTGCACGGTATCTTTTCATTCATTCGAGATATGGAAATTACTCGGCGATTGCGGGGGCAAGTCGATGAGATTCCAGGTTACTCCATGGAGCGGTATTTCCAAAAAAACTTGGAAAAGCTGCGTGCCGCGATGGACACGGTTCGCACCCAGTTTCAACCCACCCCGATGGGCGCTCGCCTGGTGGAAGGCTTTGAACACGCGATTCAACGGTTAAGCCAATGTTAGTCAACAGTTATTCAACGAGGCAGATCGCAAACTTCCGATGGGATCCATCGAATGGAGTACGGCGGAATAAATTGCCACCTGGCTTTAGCGCGCGCGGTAAGGAGTTGCTCCAACAAGCTGAGATTTTGTTAAGGGCTGTCGTGGCGTCTATCCGGCGTGAATCGCATCGGGTCATTTCGCTGACGCTCAGCGTAGGCATCGCCAGTCGTTCAACTCTTAACGGTTCTTACCCGAGGTACGAGGAATTCCTTTATCTCAATGCCGTTATTGATGGGCCGCGCTCGCTGATTCCATTTCTATGGCAGACGTCCAAGCAACAACTCGATCCATTGCAGCATCAGGCGTCAATCCTGCAGTGTCTACAGGGCGAATCCGATGCGGGGGAAAACGGAAAGGATTTCCATTCACATCGGATATTAGACATCATCCTCGATCCTTGGTGTGCGTCACTGTTCGTTCATGAGGTTCTTGGTCATACTTTGGAAGCAGATAATTTCCTCAACTACACCAAGCGGCGCGGCAAGGATTTCGGCGATAAATTGAGCGAATATCCGATCAACGTGATCGACGATCCTGCTGGTTCCTGTAACCGTGGCGGATACGCGATGGATGACGAAGGCACATCGGCTCGTTCTGTTTTGCTCGTAGCCGCTGGTGTTCTGAATGATGTTTTGTCCGATTCGGTCTCGGCGCGCAAGCTGGGCCGGCAGAGTAACGGACATGGGCGCCATACGGGCTTGGAACGACCGATACTGCCGCGTATGGGGACTACGGTCCTGTTAGGTGGGCACGATTCGCTAGACGAGCTTATCGCTGGCGTCGAAGCTGGTGTTCTGTGTATCGGTAACTGGGGTGGTGGATCTCAGGGAGATACCTTCGTGCTGAGGCCCGCGTATGGCCGTCTGATACAGCAGGGTGTAATCACCAATAGGTATATCCGTCGCTTTGATCTCATCGGCGACAAGTTTGAGACATTGAGTCGTCTAGACGGAGTCGGCCGCGATACCACTCTATTTACGCCGGTTTTTGGCTGCAACAAGGCAGGGCAAGACGACTTGCCCGTCGCCATGGGTGCACCGCATGTGCGCTTGCGTGAAGTCGGCCTTCGACCATTTTGAATCATATGAAGATAAAAATTTCTGGTGAGCTAGGATTCATCGTGTCTGTATCAAGCGCGGTGATACCGGGGGTTATGTCGACAGCGATGCTGTCCCTGGCATTTGGCGACATCGCAACTTTCTTCGACATCAGCTACCAAGTTCTGCAATGGCGCAATGTACTGTTCTTTAGCACGTTTGCCATTAGTATTCTTTACTTCAGTGCCGTGGTTCCGCGCTATGGGGCCAGACGGGCCTTGATTGCAGCACAGGTTCTATTCGTCGTTGCGGCATTCGTCGCATCTCTTACGTCAAACTGGATTGTTTTTCTCCTTGCCCAGACCTGCCAAGCAATCGCTGATGGCGTCATGGTGCCGGCGCAAATGTCACTACTGCGACACTATGTTGCCAAAGAACGTTGGGGATGGGCCTTCGGGTGGTTTCAAGGCACACTGGCTATCGCGACACTGATTGGACCTCTATCCGGTGCGTTATTGATCGCGCGGTTCGGCTGGCAAAGTATTCCTGCGGTATTAGCAATCTTACAGTCGATCCTTCTACTTATTTCGCTCCGCTTGCCGGTACAGGATGACTCGAACAACCCAGGTCAGCGGCCACCCGTGCTCAGCGCATTCATTCTATTCATGGGTCTGTGCCTTACACAATTGGCATTACAGTATATTGGCGACCATGTTACCTCGGTGATGTCGTGGCTATCAGCTGGAGGGTTGTGTGTCTTAATGGTTTTGTTCATATTGCGAGAGTGGTGCCTAGCGCGAGGAAAATTCCAGACTCTTGTACCTTGGCACTCCCTGAAAAATATATTTTTTTCTTTCGCGATTCTCAGGATTTTTTTGGTGTTTTTTGTTTCCAATGCGGCTTCATTACATCTGCCGACTGCCCTGCGCGCGATTTCCAGCATCACGGTTGCTGAGATCGGTACGGTCCTAACCGTTGCAGCATTGCTGAGTGCGATGCTGGAACCGATGTTGGGGCGTATAGCTGATCGCTGGGAGAGCGGTGCATTGGTGGTGGGCCTCACAGCCATGACATTGGCTACGAGTGGCTATTTCTTCGTGCAGCCATGGGGAGCACTTAATGCTCTGATTTTTGCGTCGCTGGGCGGCGTGATGGCCGCCGCTTTGTTCGGCCCAGCCCAATTTCGCATTGCGACATTATCTGTTGATGAATCCGAGCGTGACCATTTCATGGGTTTCTATATGTTCTGCCAGTTCATCAGTGGCGCATTCGCCGCTACGATTCTTGGTCATGTGATCGAAGACAGTGTGACCCATTCAATTTCCAGCGTTAGTTTTCATCGGTATGTGGCGATCTGTGTCAGCATGTTGGCCATTGCAACCCTGACTGGCATTGCATCGGAATACATGGCGCATCGTGCGCGGGGGGAGCTATGTTGTAGAGAGCCAGTGCCGTAGCCTAAAGCGGTAGCAGGCAATGTGCCGTTGCTACCGCCTTTCGCTACAACGACGGCGCCAAGGCGCGCCGGGCGTCGCTCGGGCTCAAGCCGCTGCGGCGCGTGTAGTCTTCCAGCTGGTCCTGGCCGATCTTGCCCACCGAAAAATAAGTGCTGTCCGGGTGGGCCAGGTAAAAGCCCGACACGCTTGCCGCCGGCAACATGGCGAGCGACTCGGTGACGGTCATGCCGATTTCTTCGCAGCGCAGGACTTCGAACATGTCTCGTTTGACCAGATGGTCCGGGCACGCCGGATAACCGGGCGCGGGCCGGATGCCCTGGTATTTCTCGCCGATCAGGGCCTCGGTCGGCAGGTTTTCATCCGCCGCATAACCCCATAATTCACGTCTTACCCGCTCATGCATGCGTTCGGCAAAGGCCTCGGCAAAACGGTCTGCCAGGGCCTTGAACATGATCGAGCTATAGTCGTCCTGATCTTTCTGGAACTGCAGTTCCTTGTTTTCGACCCCGATCCCGGCCGTCACGGCAAACAGACCGATATAGTCGGCAACGCCGCTTTCCTTGGGCGCCACAAAATCGGCCAGCGAACGATTGGGACGCGGCACGCCGTCGATTACCGGGCGTTCGTTTTGCTGGCGCAGATTGCGCCAGGTCATGGCAACCTCGGTGCGGCTGTCGTCGGTATAGATTTCGATATCGTCATGGTTGACGGTATTGGCCGGGAGGAAGGAAATGACCCCGTTGGCCGTCAGCCAGCGCCCCGACATCAGGCGTGAGAGCATGGTTTTTGCATCGGAAAACACCCGCCGGGCCGACTCGCCGACGATTTCGTCATTCAGGATGGCCGGATAAGGACCGGCCAAATCCCAGGTCTGGAAGAAGGGGCCCCAGTCGATATAGTTCGACAGTTCCTTGAGGTCGTAATTCTTGAAGATGCGGCGGCCGATAAACTTCGGCTTGACCGGCTGGTAGGACGACCAGTCGATCGGCGTGCGGTTGGCGCGCGCGACTTCGAGCGACACCATCGGCAGCGCTTTTTTATTGGCATGCTGCTCGCGTACCCGCTCGTAATCGGTTTTCAGGTCGGCCAGGTATTTCGCCGCGCCATCGTCCGACAGCAAGCTCGACGCCACCGATACCGAGCGCGACGCATCCGGCACATAGACCACCGGGCCGTCATAATGCGGCGCGATCTTGACCGCGGTATGGACCCGCGAGGTGGTGGCGCCCCCAATCAGCAGCGGGATTTTGCGAATGCGGAAATAATCGTCGCGCTGCATTTCGGCCGCGACATAAGCCATTTCCTCGAGGCTGGGCGTAATCAAACCCGACAAACCGATGATGTCGGCGCCTTCGACCTTGGCCCGCGCGAGGATTTCGCTGCACGGTACCATCACCCCCATATTGACGACTTCGAAGTTATTGCACTGAAGCACCACGGTGACGATGTTTTTGCCGATGTCATGCACATCGCCCTTGACGGTGGCGATGACGATCTTGCCTTTGGCTTTCACGTCGTCGCCGGCGGCCGCCATGCGCGATTTTTCTTCTTCGATGTAAGGCAGCAGGTGCGCCACCGCCTGCTTCATCACGCGCGCCGATTTCACCACTTGCGGCAAGAACATCTTGCCCGCGCCGAACAGGTCGCCGACCACGTTCATGCCGTCCATCAGCGGGCCTTCGATCACCTGAATCGGACGGCCACCGGCGGCGGCAATTTTTTGCCAGACTTCTTCGGTATCGTCGACGATAAAGTTGGTGATGCCATGCACCAGCGCATGCGCCAGGCGCTTTTCCACGGTCACCGGATTATCCGGTGTGCCGCGCCATTCCAGATTGTCTTCCCGTTTTGCGCCGCCGCCCTTGAAGCGGTCGGCGATTTCCAGCAAGCGCTCGGTGCCGGTCAATTCACCTTCCACCGGGCGATTCAGCACCACGTCCTCGACCCGCTCGCGCAGTTCGGGATTCAGATCCTGATACACGCCCAGTTGGCCGGCATTGACGATGCCCATATCCATCCCGGCTTCAATCGCATGATAGAGGAACACGGTGTGGATCGCCTCGCGTACTTCATCGTTGCCACGAAACGAAAACGACACATTGGAGACGCCGCCGCTGATTTTGGCGTAAGGCAGGTTCTGTTTGATCCAGCGTGTCGCATTGATAAAATCGACTGCGTAGTTGTCGTGCTCTTCGATGCCGGTGGCAATGGCAAAAATATTCGGATCGAAAATAATATCTTCGGGCGGAAAGCCGACTTCGTTGACCAATATATCGTAGCTGCGCCGGCAAATTTCAGTCTTGCGCTCATAGGTGTCGGCCTGGCCTTTTTCATCGAAGGCCATCACCACGGCAGCCGCGCCATAACGGCGAATCAGACGCGCATGCTGCTTGAACGGTTCAACCCCTTCCTTCATCGAAATCGAATTGACGATGGCTTTGCCCTGGACGCATTTCAGGCCGGCTTCGATCACTTCGAATTTCGACGAATCGATCATGATGGGTACCCGTGCAATATCGGGTTCGGAAGCGATCAGATTCAGAAAGCGCACCATCGCCGCTTTCGAATCCAGCATCGCTTCATCCATATTGATATCGATGACCTGAGCGCCGTTTTCCACCTGCTGGCGCGCCACGGCCAGCGCTTCGTCGAACTGATTATTCAGGATCATCCGGGCAAACGCCTTCGAGCCTGTCACATTGGTACGTTCGCCGACATTGATAAACAGCGTGCGGTCATCGACATTGAACGGTTCGAGACCGGCCAGGCGCATCGGATGATCGGGCGCCGCGGCAATGCCGTCGTCGAGGTCTTCGGGCTGATCGAGTATTGCGCTGGGGCTCATGCGGCATTCCGGTAATGTTGGGGCCAGCGGCGCGGCTTCACGGTTTTCAGGGACTGCGCGATCGCGGCGATATGTTCCGGCGTGGTGCCGCAGCAGCCGCCTGCGATATTCACCAGCCCGGCATCGGCGAACTCTTTCAGCAGCGCCGAGGTGACGTCCGGGGTTTCGTCGAAACCGGTGTCGCTCATGGGGTTGGGCAAGCCGGCATTGGGATAACACGACACATAACAGTCGCACAGCTTGGCCAGTTCGGCGATATAAGGACGCATCAGGGCAGCACCCAAGGCGCAATTCAGGCCGAAGGTCAGCGGTTTGGCATGACGCAGCGAATTCCAGAAGGCTTCCACGGTTTGCCCCGACAAAATACGCCCCGAGGCATCGGTGACGGTGCCGGAAATCATGATGGGCAGGCGTTCGCCGCTATCTTCGAATAACTCGTCCAGCGCAAACAAAGCCGCTTTGGCGTTGAGCGTATCGAAAATAGTTTCCACCAGAAACAGGTCGACGCCGCCGTCGAGCAAGGCTTTGGCCTGCTCGTAATAGGTGTCGCGCAGTTCGTCGAAAGAGGTATTGCGCGCGCCCGGATCGTTGACGTCGGGCGAGATGCTGGCGGTTTTCGGGGTCGGGCCGATGGCGCCGGCTACAAAACGCGGCTGTTCCGGCGTCGAATATTTGTCGCAGGCGGCGCGAGCAAGGCGTGCCGACTCAAGGTTCATTTCGGCGGCGAGATCTTCCATCCGATAGTCGCCCTGGGCTACCCGCGTTGCGCCAAAGGTGTTGGTTTCGATAATGTCGGAGCCGGCCGCGAGGTATTTTTCATGAATCTCGCTGATGATCTGCGGCTGGGTCAGCGACAATAATTCGTTATTGCCTTTGACATCGCGCTCGAAATCGGCGAAGCGGGTGCCGCGATATTCGGTTTCGCCGAGTTTATAACGCTGGATCATGGTACCCATGGCGCCATCCAGGATCAGGATGCGTTGCTTGAGCAACTCAGGCAGTTGCGCGCCGCGTGTGTATGGGCGTGGTGCGGCACCGGCCGGGCTGGCCGGGTTGGCCGGGTTGGCCTTTGGTGGCGCGATTGCCGGCGTGGCATCCGGCTGGTGGGCGGGCAGAGTCATGGTGGCGGATAGTGTGGCGGATAAGGGCTAAATGAGGCGGAATGCAACCTGTCATTGTAGACCAGTCGGGCCGGCCCGGGCGATACATGTGCCAGGTCCTGACGGGGCCTGGGCGGTAAATACGGGAGGGTCGGGGCAGGGCGGGTGCATCGCGCACCCAAAACCGTGAGCTCGCTCGGCCCAGGCGGGTTGCCTGGGCGAGGGCTGTTTAGTGCAAAATGACCGGCTGGTTCATCAAGCTATCGAACTGGCCAAGAAATTCGTCGACCTCTTCGACCGACGGTTGCTCATCTATCAGACGCTGTACGTGCTCCCGGAATTGGGCGGCAAGCGCACCATCGATAAAAATTTCGCGTTGATTGGTTTTGTCGACGATTTCGTAGCCGCCATCCATCAGGGCTACATTGCCATCCAGCGCCGGAAATTCAACGACGCAATAGTTGGGGCTGTTATAGATCATTTGCATGGCAACACTCCTTTTAGCGACTGCATCAAGGAAATTCTGCGAACCTGAGGCCGGCTTGCCGTATTAAGGCGTGTCATGTGCCTGAACCGCACACCGGAGCCGGATTTGCGCACCGCTTTTACCTTGATACGGTCTTTCTATACCGCAACTTCAATAGGGTTAAGCGTTTATCCAAATTAGATGGCGCAATTTGGATGGATTTCAAGAGGGCGCCCCGGAATATCCGATACCGCCGAATATCTATGTCCTCTTGACCACTACCCTTGCGTAAGACCGACGTTTGCCACAACAATTCCAGCATAGCCGTAAATCCTCTTGACTGCTTGCCCGTACTATTACCGTTGTGGTGAAAAAGCACAGGCAGGCGTCAAGACCGTTACATATCCGAGCCAAAATGTGATGCGACCCTAAAAATGGCAAATCGGTCGGCAGCCTTTAGTGGATGGCGTGGGCGGCGTTCAGGCAGCACCACTCAATTTCAGTTTATGCGGCTAACCTGAAATAGGCCTTAACCGCAGCGATAAAAGTATCGATATCGGCTGCCGACACGTCGAGATGCGTGACAAAACGCGAGGCATAGAGCATTTGCGTCAAAATGCCGCGCTCTTTCAGCCACGCCTCCAGAGGCGCGCAATGCTGCTGCGGGAACTGGGCAAACACCATATTGGTGGCTTGCGACAAAACCGAGGCCTGGTCGATCTCGGATAAGCCACGCGCCAACCGGGCGGCATTCTGGTGGTCTTCTGCCAGTCGCTCGACCTGATGGTCCAAGGCGTACAGGCAACCGGCCGCGAGCAGGCCCGATTGGCGCATGCCGCCGCCCAGGACTTTGCGCCAGCGTTGGGCCAGCTCGATCAATTCGGCGCTACCGACCAGCACCGAGCCTACCGGTGCGCCGAGTCCTTTGGAAAAGCATAGCGAAACAGAGTCGAACGGCGCGCAGATTTCGGCCAAGGTTGCGTTGGACGCGACCGCTGCGTTAAATGCCCGCGCGCCGTCCAAATGGGTGGCGAGACCGCGGCTGCGCGCCAATTGCACGGCTTCGGCGACATAGCCGGCCGGTAAAACCTTGCCGCCGATGGTGTTTTCCAGCGCCAACAAACGGCTGCGGGCGAAATGATTGTCGATCGGCTTGATCGCGGCCGCGATTTTGTCCAGCGGCAGCGAGCCGTCCGCGGCATTTTCCAGCGGCTGCGGCTGAATACTGCCGAGCACGGCCGCGCCACCGCCCTCATATTTGTAGGTGTGGGCGAGCTGGCCGACGATATATTCGTCGCCGCGGCCGCAATGCGCCATCAGTGCGGCGAGATTGCTTTGCGTGCCGCTCGGGAAAAACAGGCCGGCCGCTTTGCCCGCGCGCTCGGCGACCGCATTTTGCAAACGCAGCACGGAGGGGTCGTCGCCCCAGACATCGTCGCCAACCGGGGCACTCATCATGGCTTCCAGCATGGCGGGGGTGGGGCGGGTCACGGTGTCGCTGCGAAGGTCGATCATGGTGCGGGTTTCCTTGGGATGGTCGGATTTCTGATTTGCGCTGCGTTGAATCAATGACAGGCGTCTGGGCAGGCTAAAAAACTATCACGGTTGACTCGAATTCGGTGCTGCCGGAGAAAATATTGGGACTGACCCTTGCCCCGGCGCTGACCCCGGTTCCGCGGCACTCGCCGCGGGCCGGGTCGCGGCAGGGCTGCCGCCTGCGCTTTCGCTCAAGGCTTCCAGCCGGCGCGGGGCATCATGCAGCAGTAATTCGATCTGGGTGCCGTTGGGTTCGGTTTGCATAATCCGCACCGGGAAATAACCGAGTGCCGGGGCCAGCCACACATCGATTTTACGATTATCGTCCTGGTGACGGGGCAGGCGCATGAAATGCAAGGCCGAGACATAGGTTTCGCCCATGCGTATGGAGTCCGTGCCGACCATCTCGATCGGCCAATTTTCGCCGCTGTCTTTATCCACCACGTAAAACGAGCGCGTGACGCCGGGGGTGTAGCGCGCCGGATTGCCGCGCACCAGACTGGTCAACTGAAATACCATGCTGAAACGATCTTGTGCGCCATCGGGCAAGGCCAGGGTGGTCGGCGTGCGGGTGAACCCAATGCGTTTCGCACTCCGATCAAAATCGGTCTCGTCTTGAGCGCGTGCCCCGCGTTGTTCGATATAACGCTCGGGCGCCAAGCCGAAAGCATCGACCCGGCCGCGGCTGTGATAAGTATATTTGCCGACAAAAGGCAGCGGTACCGAAACCATCACGTCGTAGATTTGACCGTCGGTGACCCAACTGACGGTGCCGGGGGTATTTTGTACGCCGTTGAAAAAGGTGTCGTAGCGTAAATCGGCCGTCGGCGGTAAAGAGAATTGTTCGCCGTCTTTTTGCGTGCGCGCCGTATTCGCCGTATTCGCCGTATTGCCGCCGCTGGCGGCCGACGCGGTGGCGCTGCCGGCGGCGGCTGCCGCTACGGCGGATGCCGCCGCCGCGTCGCTGGCGGAACCCGGCGCGACAGCCTCGGCGGGGTCGGCCAGCGCCTGCATCACGGGCGCTTCAACCGCGCCGGTGCGCGGGGTGCGATGTACTGCAGCCGGCTTGGGCCGCACCGGCTTACTGGCCGGCAGGGCGGGGTTCGGTGCGGTTTGCCGAATTACCTGTGCTTGCAACAACAGCACCTCGAGCGGCGGCTTGACCTCGGCCGTTTGCCGCAGCAAGCGTTTTTGCTGATTAACCCAATGCCCCGCGAGCAGATGCAGCAGCAATACCGCCACCACCAGCGCGGCCACCGAGGCCCAGCGCAACACACGTGTCACCGGCGACTGGGCCGAAGCCGTTACCGAGGCTGGTGCAGCGTTGAGGGTGAGCGCGGACGAAGAGCGGGTCAAATTCGAAAATGGGCTGGATGCGTCCGGCTGATGCGTCTCTTACCGCGGAGCATACGGCCGGCCTAAGTTAAAGGGACACACAGGTACAAGTGAGATACCAGCACGCTGCACGGCATATCGTGGCGCACGCATCGGTCTGGCCTGCGCCGGGAAGCCTGATTATCCCCCGCTGCGGCTTTTTTTGCTGGCCGCATGGCAGATAAAGCGTTGCCGAATTTTACTGCGCCTCGCTGAGGTAACCCAGTTCGTACGAGAGGCGGCCGGCACACGCGCGCAACGCAAGATCGATGGCGCCACCCCAGTCGATCTCGAATAAACCTTCCTGCCCCAGGGCGATAATCCCCAAAGCCAGGTCGCCATTGGCATCGAATACCGGCATCGCAAAAGCATGGATGCTTGGCAGCAGCATGCCGGTCACGCGCGCGGCCTGATGTTGCCGGACTTCATCGAGCAAGAGCTCAAGTTCCGCAGCCGTCTGCGGCACACCGGCTTGACGCTGGCGGCGTGCATCGCTCAAGGCCAGGTTCAGCATCGCCTGAGTTTTGCTGCGCGGCAAATAAGCGCTGAACAACAGGCCGGTAGCCGAGCCGGTCAAGGGCATCACGTCGCCGAGCTTGAGTGCCGCCTTGGCGGGATGACTGGATTCCATCCAATGCACGATGGTCGGTCCTTGATTGCCCCAGACCGCGATACCCACCGTCTGGTCGATTTGGTCGCGCAACAGGGTCAAGGCGATACGCGCCAGATTCACCCCATCGACGCGGGCCAGCCGCGCCAAACCCATTTGCAAGGCGAAACCGCCGAGTTCGTAACGGCCCGAGACCGGGTCCTGCGCGACCACACCCAAACGCAAAAAGCTGACCAAATAACGGTGGGCCTTGGCTGGACTCATCCCGGCGGCCAGTGCCAGATCGCGTAACATCATCGCGCGCCGCTCCTGCGTCAGGACTTCCAGCAGGCGGAAGCCGACTTCAATCGACTGAATCCCCGAACGCGGTTTTTCTTCGGGGCCCGCGGCCTCCGCTGCATCAGGGTCGATCTCGTTCGCCGCGCTGACGGCGGCACCGGCCGTGGCGGAGGGTGGATTGCGGCGAATCGTGGATGCGGGCATAAAATTCAGTAAGGGACGCCGGCTGGAAACGCGAGCGAAATGTGGATAGACACGTGTATAAAGAGAGTTGGAAAAATTGCCGAATTTACCTTTATTTTAAAGCTATGAAACTTGCCACCCTGAAAGACGGTTCCCGTGACGGTCAATTGATCGTCGTGTCGCGTGACTTAAAAACGGCGGCGATTGCCGATGGTATCGCTGCCACACTGCAAAGAGTACTCGATGACTGGGTTTTTTATGCGCCTCAGTTGCAGTCCTTGTCGGATGCCTTGAATCAGGGGCGGGCGCGCAATGCGTTCCCGTTCGATCCGGCCAACTGCATGGCACCGTTGCCGCGTGCATTCCAATGGGCCGACGGCTCGGCTTATGTCAATCATGTGGAACTGGTGCGCCGCGCCCGTGGCGCCGAAATGCCGCCGGAATTCTGGACCGACCCATTGATGTACCAAGGCGGCAGCGACGATTTTATCGGGCCTTGCGACGATATCGTGTGCCCCTCGGAAGATTTTGGCATCGACTTTGAGGCCGAAATTGCTGTTATCACCGCCGATGTGCCGATGGGCGCAAGCGCGGCCGAAGCATTGCACGGCGTGCGTTTGCTGATGCTGGTCAACGATGTGTCCTTGCGCAACCTGATTCCCGCAGAGCTGGCCAAAGGTTTCGGTTTTTTCCAGAGCAAGCCGGCCTCGGCATTTTCGCCGGTGGCCGTGACACCCGACGAGTTGGGCGACGATTGGCGCGAAGGACGCGTACACCGGCCGATGACGGTGCACTGGAATGGTAAAAAAGTCGGACATCCCGATTGCGGCACCGATATGGTGTTTCATTTCGGGCAATTGATCGCCCACGTCGCACGCACACGCAATCTGCGCAGCGGCAGCATCGTCGGTTCGGGCACCATCTCCAACGTCGATCGTAGCCGCGGTTACTGCTGTATCGCCGAAAAACGCATGCTTGAGACCATCGAACATGGCGCCCCCAAAACCGAGTTTATGCGTTACGGCGACCGGGTCCGCATTGAAATCCTCGATGCCGCCGGCAAGTCGGTGTTTGGCGCAATCGAACAAGCTGTGGCGCCGCACGAAACGGATTGAGCCGAGGTCTCCGCCCGCGGCAGGTCGCCGGATTTCCGCCCGGCCGGCGACCGCATCATGACCCCGGGGGCGCGGCCCGGCACATGCTGGTTTAGCCCGATGCGGCGGGCGCGGCGTGCCGTTAGAATAAGTGCGGCAGGGATTCAGCCTGATGCACGCCGGCGATATGAGCTTGCGCCGTGTTGCGCCGGGTTGCGCCGTGTTGCGACTAAAACTATAAAGCCTCGGAGATGCCTGATGCGCCAACTTCTTTCGTGCCCGCTGTGGTCCGCCGCGTTGCTGGCGCTGGGGCTGGCCGGTCCATGCGGCAGTGCTGCGGGTCAGGTCAAGATCGGGCTGGTGTTGTCGCTGACCGGACCTGCGGCATCGCTGGGCATTCCCGAACGCGACACCGCGGCGCTGCTGCCGCATGAAATCGCCGGGCAAAAGATTGAATACATCATTTTCGACGATGCCTCCGATACCACGCAGGCGGTGCAGGACACCAAGAAGCTGATTTCCGAGCAGCATGTCGACGCCATCATCGGGTCGTCGATCACGCCGAATTCGCTGGCGATGATCGACGTGGTGGCCGAAGGCCAGACCCCGACCATCTCGCTGGCTTCATCGGCGCGCATTATCGACCCAGTGGATGACAAGCGCGCCTGGGTTTTCAAGACTCCGCAAACCGATGCCATGATGGCCTCCGCGATTGCCCAGCATGCCAGCGACCATGGCGTGCGGACCCTGGCTTATATCGGCCAGGCCGATGCCTTGGGCGAAGCATTTTATGTCGAAGTCGCCAAGTTTGCGCAAATCCATCATATCCAGATGGTGGCCAACGAGCGTTTTAATCGTACCGATACCAGCGTTACCGGCCAGATCCTGAAAATTCTCGCGACCCATCCCGACGCGGTGGTGGTGGGTGCGGCCGGCACGCCCGCCGCATTGCCGCCGGCCACTCTGATCGAGCGCGGTTTCAAAGGCGCGATTTATCACAACCATGGAGTCGGCAACCAGGATTTCCTGCGCGTTTGCGGCAAAGCGTGTAACGGCACCTTCCTGCCGACCAGCCCGGTACTCGTGGCCGCGCAATTGCCTGACGATCACCCGGCGAAAAAACCCGCGCTGGCTTTTATCAAGTTATATGAGGCACAACATGGTGCCGGCTCGGTTTCGGCTTTCGCATCGTATACCTGGGATGCCGGCGTACTGCTGAATCACGCCATCCCGCAGGCGCTGAAAAAAGCCCAGCCGGGTACGCCGGAATTCCGCCACGCCCTGCGCGACGCTTTGGAACAGACGACCAACTTGAGCGACAGCAACGGCTTGGTCAACATGAGCGCGCACGACCATCTGGGCTTGGACCAGCGCGCCCGGGTGATGGTCGAGATCGAAAACGGCAAATGGATTTACCAACCATGAGCGAGCCGGAAGACTTGCCCGGAATGGAACACTACGCCCGTTACCAGACCCTGGTATTGCGCCGCCACCCCGGCGGCGTGCTGGAAATCGTGATGAACGGCGTGGCCACCAATCGCAGCGGATTGGCGACGGCCGATCAAATGATGCACCGCGAACTTGCCGAAATCTGGCGCGATATCGACACCGATCCGTACACCCGGGTCGCGCTGATTCGAGGCGAAGGCAAAGGTTTTTCCGGCGGCGGCGACCTCGACCTGGTGGCGGCGATGGCGGACAGTTTTGAGGTGCGCTCGCGCGTCTGGCGCGAAGCGCGCGACCTGGTCTATAACGTGATCAACTGCAGCAAGCCTATCGTTTCGGCAATGCACGGACCTGCGGTGGGCGCGGGATTGGTGGCCGGTTTGTTGGCCGATATCTCGATTGCCACCAAAAGCGCGCGCATCATCGACGGCCATACCCGGCTCGGCGTGGCCGCCGGCGACCACGCGGCGATCATCTGGCCGCTCTTGTGCGGCATGGCCAAGGCCAAGTATTACCTGCTGTTATGCGAGCCGATCAGCGGTGAAGAAGCGGAACGTATCGGCTTGGTGTCGCTGGCCGTCAATGACGACGAATTGTTGGAGCGTGCGTTCGAGGTGGCCCGGCGTCTGGCGAACGGCTCGCAAAGCGCCATTCGCTGGACCAAATATGCCTTGAATAACTGGTTACGGCTGGCCGGACCAACCTTCGATGCGTCGTTGGCTTTGGAATTCATGGGTTTTGACGGACCGGATTTGCGCGAAGGTGTGCAATCGTTGCGCGAGCGCCGCGCTCCCGATTTCAAAGGCGATGCTCCATTTTGAGCCAAGCCGTAACACGGTTTTATCGGTCCGTTCCACCTCAGCTTGCGCGCCGTGTTCAAACGGCATTGCGCAGGTCCTGAACAGCGTATTATCGAAATACCGGACGGTGCGCGCGTTTGATCCGGACACATGACCCGGATGCGCATCCAGCAATTGCTTTCAGGAGACATTATGAGTGATACCGCGGATTCATCCTCTTCCCCGTTTGCCTCGTTTTCGACGGCTCCGGGTTTCGACATGTTTGAAAAAATGTGGCGCATGATGCAGGTGCCGGGCCTGGGCAGCACGCCTTCTCCCTCATCCATGATCTCCGGCATGATGGCGCCGATGACCAACATCGACGAGCTCGACAAACGTATTACCGATATGCGTGCGGTCGAACAATGGCTCAAGCTGAATCTGAGTATGTTGCAGTCGGCGATCCAGGCGCTTGAGGTACAGCGTGCAACGTTGGCTACCTTGAAAGCCTTCGGCGCATTTGCGCAATCGTCGATGGAACAGGCGGCAGCCAAGACCCCTGAGACATCGAAAACGATCAGCCAGCCGGTCACCCCGGCCCCCGCTGCCTCGCCGGCATCCGCCAAAGAGGCTGCGGGGGCGGGCGAGGCGGGAGAAGCTGCGCCCGTCGATGCGACGCCGTGGTGGAATCTGTTGCAGGCTCAGTTTAATCAGATCGCCGGACTCGCCTTGGCAGCGCAGTCGGCACCGCTGGGGGCGGCTGATGCAAGCGCCAAACCCACGGCGAAATCCGCCGCAAAACCGGCTGCGAAAACCAGCAGCGCCGCCAAGCCCGCGGCAAAAACGACAGTCAAACCGGCAACCAAAACAACCCCACCCAAAAGCGGAGCCGCGCCGAAAAAATCTTGAGAACCGTACCGCCCCCGGCCGCGGAGGGTGGGGATAAATGCACAGCGTATGCATGAATCGGGCGGTGCGAAAGGACCGTGCCGGTTTAGGGGAAAACCTATGCGATTGGCGATTGTGTTGATGGGCGGCGGTGCCCGTGCGGCATATCAGGCGGGCGTGCTCAAAGGGTTGGCCGAAATTGTCAAAACGGTGCGGCCGGACGAGCCCGGCATCCCCTTTTCGATTGTCTGCGGCACCTCGGCCGGAGCGATCAATGCCACGGCGCTGGGCGTGTATGCCGACGATTTTAGCTATGCGGTGGAGCGTATCGAGCAGGTCTGGAGCCAGTTTCATGTGCCCCAGGTCTACCGTTCCGACTGGCCCGGGGTGATTGCCTCGGGTGCGCGCTGGCTGGCTGCGCTGACCATGGGCTGGATGGTGCGCCGCTCGCCGCGGGCGTTGCTCGACAACTCGCCCCTGGCTGAATTGTTACGCGAACAAATCGATTTCGAAAGACTCGGGCCCATGCTCAAGTCGCGCCATTTGCATGCGGTGGCGGTGACGGCATTGAGTTATTCGTCCGGGCAGCATCTGACTTTCTACCAAGCTGATCAGCCGATGGAAGCCTGGCGGCGCGCGCAACGTTCGTCGCGGCTGGTGATGTTGACGGTCGAGCACCTGCTGGCATCGAGCGCGATTCCCTTGATGTTTCAAGCCGTGCCGCTCGATTTCGACGGGCGCCAGGAATATTTCGGCGATGGCGCGATTCGACAGATCGCACCGCTGAGTCCGGCGATTCATTTCGGCGCGCAAAAGATACTGGTGGTGGGCGCCGCGGCGTCCAATCCCGAAGTGCCGATTGAAACCGGTCAGGTACCGGCTTACCCGTCATTGGCGCAAATCGGCCAGCAAGTCATGGCCAGCGTGTTTCTCGACGCGCTCGGCGCCGATATCGAACGGATTCGCCATGTGAATCAGATCGTCCAGCAATTGCCGCGTGCGGTGGACGCCGGCAGCGGCTGGCGCGCGGTCGACGTGATGGCGATTGCGCCCAGCCAACGTATCGAACTGATCGCGGCACGTCATCTGCACCGGCTGCCGCTGTCGATCCGCGGTTTGTTCGGCGCGGTGGGCGCGGACCGCGCGCGTGGTGCGGCCTTTGCCAGCTACCTGTTGTTTGAGGCGGACTATACGCGCGAGCTGATTGCCTTGGGTTATCGCGATGCGATGGAGCAACGCGAGGCGCTGGCTTCATTTATCGGTCCGGGCTGAATTGCCTGGGCCGTCCCGCATCCACCGGAGCTGGGTGCCGGTGCCCCGGTGCAAACCTCAAAAGAACATCATCGATTCGATCTGCCCGTAGCAGGTCGATCTGCCGCCGATTTTCTGCAACGCGGCACCCGGCATGAAATACGCAAGCGTGAAGGTGAGCAACTGATAGCGGCTCTGGCGCCAATGCAGAATGATCTCGGGCAAGCTGCCGATATATTTGCCGCGTACCCCCACCGTGCGGTAATACGGATTGAAAGCGCCATAGCCCAAGGCCGACCCGTTGTAGATGGCATCGTTCTGGTTCTGCCGGTAGTTAAACGACCACAGCAGATCGAGGCGGGTATTGTGGGCGAAATTCATGCTTGCGCGAGGGCCGAAATCCAGGTTATTGGATTGCGAAAGCGTCAGCCCGTCGCCGTAATAGGGCACCAGATAGTACAGCGGCTGATAGGTATTGATTTCGCCCTGCCCGGGCTTGCCCGAGGTGCCTCCCGATCCCGCATCGAAACGCAGGCCGATTCTGGGCTGGCTTTGCATGTCGCGCCAGACGTAGTCGGTCTGGGTGGTAAACATCCATGCCTTGACCTTGTCGCCGAGGGTTTTGCCGCTTTGAAACACGCCGGTATAGTCGAAATCGATGGGTCCCAGGCCGCCGTAATATCTGATGCCAAAGCTGTTGCGCGTATCTGGCCCTTGCGCGAAATGCGGCATGGTCCCGGCGCCGCGCTCCAGCATGGCGGCACTTTGATAGGCGTTGGTGTCGGCGGTGTAACGGATGAAAAAAGGGTCGATCGAACTGCTTAAAGGCCAGCCCGCCAGGCGGCTTGAGGGCAAGCCGAAGCTGCCGTAGAGTCCCGATAGATGCAGCCCGGTGCCGAGTTTGCCCGCCAAGGGGTTTTCCGCATAGAGCGTCGGCACCATGTCGAATATGTCGATATGGCCGTAATCCCAGTCGGCATAAGCACGCGCGCCATTCCAGGTGGTCGGGATATTGGCCAGATCGCGGTTGGACATCACCATGCCGTTGCCTAGCCAGAGTTCCTGGCGGCCCAGGCGCAAGCCGTATGTCAAGTCGCCGGTCTGATTCATGATCTCGCCAAAGGCATTGTAGATACCGAAAGCGGCGCTGGTTTTTCCCGGCGAGTCGGCCGGTCCCTCATATTGACCGCTGATGCCTTCGAGGTAAAAGCGCAGATGGCGGCCCAAATGCAGGTCCGCGCCCAGCGTGGTGCGTGCTTCAAATTGGTTGGTTGAGGACGCCGGTGTGTTGACCACATTGATGTCGTTGTGATCAAAAAATAGACGTTCTCCGCCGATCAAGGTCAGCCAGCTATCGCGCTGCGCATCCAGCGGGATGAATTTATAAGGCAGGCTGCCGTTGGCTACCGCCGGGTCGCGCATAGCGCTGTAATCTTCATCGAAGCGCAGTAGATATTGATTGTTGCGTCCCGGTCCACGGCCCTTGTTCGTCAGGGGTTGCGGCACTGCCGGGATCACCGGCAGCGGGGCCGTTTTTTTTGCGCCGGGCGCGACCTTGGGTTTGACCTGCAGCGCTTGCGCGGCGGCGCTTGGGCCGAGATCGGACGCCTCGATGCCATGCCCTTTGCCCGGCGTCGGTGCCCCATGCCGGTCGACCGGGCTGGGCGCAATGGTTTGCGCATGCGCCGTCAGCGTGCCGAAACACGTGGCGACGGCGAAGCAGGATGCCCGGAGATAACGATGTACGGCGGGACGCCGCATTGCATGGCGACGGCGCGTGACGACTGGGGTATCGCGGCACCGGCTTTCAAGTGCGCGGCGACATGGCGCTTGTGGGGTGCGGCAACGGCACGCCGCGTGGTGTACATAATGTGTTGAGGACAAGAGTGGCTCCAGCGAATTCGATTGATATCGATCTTGTTCGCCCCCGAACTCACCGCGCGGCCAAGAGGTCGCCCTGGTGTTCTTGCTATGGTGTTGCCCGGCTCGATACTGACGGCGCTTCGTTGCATGGCGAATGCGGCAGCACGATTACGATAGGCGAAGTTACGGCGTATGGCGTTGGGATTACTCTTATATTTGAAGGCGGCGGCCCATTATTTTTGGCATTTCCCGCAATGTAATAACTTTTATCGCCCTACGAAATTTTCCGCGATGAGAGCGTTAAAAATCACCCGTTACACCTTGGATTGGCAGCGTCCACCTGCTTTCACACGGCTTGTGCGCAGATGCAGGGGCGGCGGCGCAGAGGCCGCGCCCGGATTGACTTGAGCCGTCTCAGGCGTGCTCCAGCGTGAATTGCATTACGTTGGTATTGGCATTGGCGAAAGCCGCCTCGCAATAACACAGGTAAAAATCCCAGGTGCGGATAAAACGCTCGTCAAAGCCTTGCTCCCGGACTTCCGGCAAATGCGCCCGAAATGCCAAACGCCATTCGTGCAGCGTGCGGGCGTAGTCCGGCCCGAAAGCGAATTGCTCGACCACCCGCAGGCCGGCTTTTTTGGCTTGGGCGCAAAATACCGCGGGCGAGGGCAGCATGCCGCCGGGAAAAATATATTGCTGGATAAAGTCGGTGCTGCTGCGGTAACGCTCGAACAAAGCGTCGGCAATCGTAATGCTTTGTACGCAAGCCCGGCCGCCCGCTTTCAACGAACGCTTCAGGCAAGCGAAATAACTGGGCCAGAAGGTTTCGCCGACTGCTTCGAACATTTCGATGGATGCGATCGCATCGAACTGTCCGCTGACGTCGCGGTAATCCTGCAAGCGCAGATCCGCCTGTGCGGATAAGCCGGCCTGATCCATTCTTTGCCTGGCGTACGAAAGTTGTTCGGTCGACAGGGTCAAGCCCGTCACGGCGACGCCGGCTTCGTCCGCCGCCAGCTCGGCAAAACCGCCCCAGCCGCAACCGATTTCGAGCACGCGCTGACCCGGCGTCAGCTTCAATTCGCCTAGCAAGCGGCGATACTTGGCGCGTTGAGCTTCTTCCATTGAAATCTTGGCGCACGGCTCCCGGTAGAGCGCACTCGAATACGACATGGTCTGGTCCAGCCAGAGTTTATAAAACGCGTTGCCGATATCGTAATGAGCGTGGATATTGCGTTTGCTACCGCCGCGCGTATTGCTGTTGCGCAGATGTTTGACCCGGTGCAGCAAACGCCCCCACCATGAGCCGTAAATCACTTCTTCGATCAAAGTACGATTGCGCACCATCACATTCATCAACGCGCTCAAATCGTCGGTGTGCCAGTCGTTGGCGATATAGGTTTCGGCAAAGCCGATATCGCCGCTCTTCAATGCCGCGCTGCAAACATTCCAGTTCGACAGCGTGATTTGGGCGCAAGGTTCGCCCTGCCCAAACCGTTGCGAATGGCCATCCGGAAAACGGACTTCCAGGGTGCCGATACTGAGTTGGTTCAGCAGCCGCATGACGAAACGCGCCGCGGCCGGAATTGCCGCCGGGCGATGCTCGCCAAACGAAGGCAGGGTGGACGAAGGTCCCGACGAGGAGTGCTGAAAAGTCATGCGTATCACCTGGCTGACGGTTGGTCACGCGGGTGCGCGACAGTTATTTGGGGGCGATTTTGGGCGCTTCGGGCTTGCCCAGGAACGGTACACGTTTAAGCAGCAATTTGAGCGCCTGCCAATGAATCCTGAGCACCACACCCAAGGTCATCATGGGAAAGCGGATAAAAGCCGACAAACTGCGTTTGCTGTCCAGTGGATAGGCGTTGGCGGAAATACTGGTAAGCAGAAGCGGACCTTGGGCGTCGTAATAGTCAATACGTGCGAGGGTGCGTAATGGATGCAACGCAGGATGCAACGCAGGATGCAACGCAGGATGCAACGCGGCAGGCACAGCGCGCGGCGCCACCGTCATAAAGCGGAATACATAGTGGCCCGCGACCTCGCAAAAGGGCGAGACGTGAAATGCTTTGGGCGCGTGCAAGGGCTCGCCCTGTTTGAGGGTGGCGCCGGTTTCGAGCAAATAGCAGTGGCGCTCGCCGAAGGTATTGTTTACTTCGCAGACGACCGTGCGCAAACTGCCGTCCGGCCGCTGGCAAAACCAGAAGCTGACCGGGTTAAATACGTAACCGAGCACGCGGGGAAAGGTTTGCAGCCAGATTTCCCCGGTCGCATCATGAATCCCGGCTTGTTCCAGCACGCGGGTGATCCAGGCCAGCGGGGCCAGGCCGCCGTCGCCATGGTCGCGGTCGTGGAAACTCAGCAGGTTAAAACGATTATGCGAAAACCAGCGATTGCCCCACAAGCTCTCGTCGGCGGCCAGTGCGCGCAAGGGCAGCCGTAGCGCATACACCCGATAGGAAAAGGCATGCACCACCGGCCGCAGGCGGCGATGGTAGACCCGCCCCAACAGCAAACTGGGGCGGGCGGCGGTAGCGGGGGCGGATGCTGTCATGATCTTCAGCGCCGTAAGCTCAAGCAGCCTGGGATTCGGTCGCAAGGTTGAGCGACTGCGGCAGCGGGCTACCGGTCTGTTGCGCCAGATCTTTGAGTTGTTGCGCCACCGCCAGCCCTGACTTGAGGCCATCCTCGTGGAAACCATAACCGGTCCACGCGCCGCAAAACCAGGTATGACGGTCGCCCTGCAGACCCGGTAAACGGCTTTGCGCAAGCACGGCCGCGGCATCGAATACCGGGTGGCTGTAATGGATTTCCTGCAGCACGCTGGCCGGATGCGGCTCGCGAATCGGGTTCAGGCTGAGCAATACCGCTTGTTTGAACGGCAAGGGCTGCAAACGATTGATCAGATAATGCACACAGAGTTCGGCATCTCCGCCCGGCAGGCCCTGGCGACTCTCGTAATTCCATGCTGACTGCGCGCGCCGGCTGGGCAGCAATGAGGCATCGGTGTGCAGCACGGCGCGGTTAAGCGCGTATTGGATCGCCTCAAGCACGCGGCTTTCCTCGCTTGAGGCATCGTGCAGCAGGCGCCGCGATTGATCGCTGTGCGTTGCCAACACCACATGGTCAAACCATTCGGTACCGGTCGCGGTCTGGACGGCGACGGCCGGTCTGCCGTTTTGGCTGCCGCGCATGACCGCGAGCACTGGGCTTGCGACGCGGGCGTCGGCCAGTTTAAGCAGCATCCGGCGCACATATTCGCGCGCACCGCCTTTGACCGTGTACCACTGCGGCCTTTCGCCGACTTGCAGCAAACCGTGATTGTGGCAAAACTGGATCAAAGTGCCGATCGGGAACGCCATCATTTGCTGCGTCGGACAAGACCAGATCGCTCCCACCATCGGTAACAGGTACGCGTCCTTGAACTGTTGCGAAAAACCGTGGCGCGAAAGAAATGCGGCGACCGGCTCATCGCGTAGAGCATTCACTTCGGCGCTGACTTCGGCCCCGGCTTCGTTCTTCTTGAGCGCAAGCGCGGTGGCGAGTTTGTTGAAGCGCAGGACATCGCGCAGCATGCGCAGAAACCCGGGCCGCAGCAGATTGCTGCGTTGGGCGAACACCGTGTTCAAGTTGCTGCCGGCCCATTCCAGCTTGCGGTCGGTCAGCATCACCGAAAACGACATATCCGATGGCGCTGTCTCGACTTCGAGTTCGTCGAATAACTTTAATAAATTCGGATAGGTTCGATGATTAAACACCAGGAATCCGGTATCCACGCCGTATGTCATACCCTCCAGCGTCACATCGACGGTATTGGTATGGCCGCCAAAATAGCTATTGGCTTCAAATAGGGTCACGTCGAATGGCTGACCGGGGCGCGATAATTCGTAGGCGCATGACAAGCCGGCAATTCCGGCTCCCACCACTGCAACTTTCATCCTGGCACTCTCCGTTCTATGCTGTTGTTACGGGCGCTTGTGCTTGCCGCTCGGTTCCTCCGGCATGGAGGATTTGCCACTGGGGTCTATCTAATTGAATACGTTGCAGCGGCGGGATTGGATGCAAACCAGGGCTTGCTTGTGCTTGCTTGTGCTTATTGGGAAACAAGGCTGAACTGGACGCAAAATAGTGTTGGCGGCTGAGTCACAGGATGGTTTTATCTGTGGAATGTCGGATTTGTTCGATGCAGCGACCCATGCCGGCCTGCGGCCGATCCGGCTCAGCCTTGCTGCACGGCCTTCACCCGGGGTTGGCGTGGTCCCGGGGGCCGGTGGGCGAGGCCGCATGTTATGATTGAAAGGTTTGCGTATATAACAAAACGCACTAGAACACGCGGAACAGACACGACAGAGCGCGATAATGCACGGCTGGTCATGACTTGAGCCGACCCCGATCGAGACGTTGGAGTAACAGATCCACGTCGAAGATGGGCTTCGCGCAATCAGCAAAGGAGCGGCGCCTGTTTGGGGCGCTTGCCTGCGGCTGCGGTATCCAGTCGCTTTGTCACAACGTATGTTTAAGATGAGCGAGGCCATCCGGCCTGACCCGGCTCCAAGTTATTGGATAAGGCCGGTCCAATTGAGCCGCGATGCGAGCTACGCGTCAGATCGAAAGTCGCTCAAAACGAATTACTGCAGAAACAGGGGTCATGAAAATGAACACCATGCTTTATCCGGAATTATATAAATCGCTCGAATCGATCCGCTGGGATATGGAAAAGGATATCCCCTGGGACAGTTTCGACGCTTCGTTGCTGACCGATGAACAGGCCAGAACGATCAAAATGAATGCGATCACCGAATGGTCGGCATTGCCCGCAACCGAAATGTTTTTGCGCGACAACCATCACGATAGCGATTTCTCGGCTTTCATGAGCATCTGGTTTTTCGAAGAGCAAAAACATTCTCTGGTGCTGATGGAGTACCTGCGGCGTTTCCGTCCGGAACTGGTGCCCAGCGAAGCCGAACTGCAGGCGGTGCGTTTTCCGTTTGACCCGGCACCTCCGCTGGAAACGCTGACCTTGCATTTCTGCGGTGAAATCCGCTTGAACCATTGGTATCGCCGTGCCGCCGAATGGCACACCGAGCCCGTGATCAAACACATCTACGAAACGATTTCGCGCGACGAGGCCCGTCATGGCGGCGCTTACCTGCGTTATATGAAAAAGGCCCTGGTCCAGTTCGGCGACGTGGCGCGTGCGGCATTTGCGAAAATCGGCGTGCTGATGGCGTCTGCCCGCCGCACCGAAAAGCCGTTGCACCCGACCAATCTTCACGTCAATCGCGACCTGTTCCCGCTTGACACCATTCAGTCGCGTCTGCCCGATCCGGAATGGCTTGAGCATTGGCTGGACGAACAAATCCGTTTTGACGATACCTGGGAAAAGAAGGTTGTTGAGCGGATTCTGCACAATATGTCGCTGCTGTTCGAGCGTACTTTCAATACGGCGCAGGAACTCAATCGCTACCGTAAAGAAGTGGTGTTGCGCCTGCAGGCCAGCGCCGCTGAAGCGCAAGCTCAAGCCGAACCGCAGCAGATCTGACGCTGTTGACCTCCCCGTTTTGACATACCCTATGGCGCCGGCTTTCGAACAGAAAATTGTTACCCTGGATGCGCTGCAGGCCTTGCGTGCGACGCTGCCGGGCCCGGTGGTGTTCACCAACGGGGTATTCGATATCCTGCATCGCGGGCATGTCACCTACTTGGCCGAAGCCCGGGCCTTGGGCGCGTGTTTGATTGTCGGGGTCAACAGCGATAGTTCGGTGCGGATGCTGGGTAAGGGCGATGACCGCCCGATCAACCAGGAAATCGACCGCATGGCCTTGCTGGCCGCGCTCGGATGCGTCGATTGGGTGATCGCGTTTACCGAGTCCACCCCGGTTAGCCTGATCGAAGCGCTGCGGCCCGATGTGCTGGTCAAGGGCGGCGACTATCAGATGGATACCTTGCCGGAATCGGCGCTGGTGCGTAGTTGGGGCGGCCGGGTCTTGGCCATCCCGTTTCAACATCAACGCTCTACCACCGCTTTGCTGCGCAAAGTCCGCTCGGCACAGGGCACCTGACACCGGGCGCCATTCAGCCGCGCCCCACTTTCAAGCATCGGTGCTTCAAGCATCGGTGCTTGTGTCGGCGACTGTGCCGGCGGGTATGCCGAATTTGGCACCGACGAATGATTAACCTCCGCTCGACCTTACCCGTTGCGACCCCGATCAACCGCGCTTGAGTTTGGGATGGTGACGTTTGTGCACCGCCGCCGATGCAGGTTTCGCATTTGACGCGGCGGAAGCTGAAGCCGCCGACCCGGCCGTAGCCGCGGAGGCAACGGCGGGGGTGGACGCTGCGGCAGCCGATGCTGCGGCAGCCGACGCTGCGGCAGCCGATGCTGCGGCAGCCGACGCTGCGGCGCTCGCGGCCGCTATACCCGATGCGGCAATCGCGCTCGACCCGGCCACCGCCGCAGACGCACCTGCGGCAGACGCCGCGTCGCCGCCATTGGTCAAGGCCGATTGTTTGACCTTGACTGTCGGGTCGGCCGGGCCGACTACCGGATGATCCACGTATTCACCGGGTGCCATGGGCCTGACCTGCATCGATGCCGGATTAAGCTCGCGCGCCAAAGGCGCAGGATTGCGCAGCCCGGCGGACGGCTGGGGACCGAACATCTGATGGTTCGCGCCAAACAACATCAGGTTGGCGAGCAGCAAGAGCAGGATCAGAAGGATGCGCATAGGGTCGGGTTCGTCAGGGACTCAGCCGGTCGCGGGTGCCGGACGTGGCGCGTTCCGCAGCTACCGTGCCAGAATCTTGCCCCTTATGCAAATCAGCGGGCAAATTATCCGCCGCAATCAGCCCAAGTCCGGCCAACACCAGATGATCATGGCGCGTGTGCGGGATGCGCAACACCGGCGCGATTGCATCCGCCGCTCCGCCGCTCAGAATCAGCCTGACGGGCGCCTGCAGGAAATCCACCCAGGTTTGCCAGGCGCGTTCAATTACCCCCGCTTGGGCCAGCAAACATCCGCGGCTGATCGACGCCTCGGTGTCGAGCGCAAAACCCTGAAAGTCTGAATTCTCTGTTTCATCCCGCTGGGCCGGATTATGCGCCGCAGACGTCGCGTCGTGCTTGAGCAGGTCGCGCGCGTGCTGCGCCGTCAAGGTCGGCAGTTGCGCGGTATGTTGTCCCAGTGCCTGCATCATCAGCGTCCAGCCGG
>Ga0302227_10000336_pt1 | contig 44661 bp, 60 predicted proteins | sample II_Palsa_N1_1_FD_193525 | JGI IMG/M metagenome (GOLD analysis project Ga0302227, IMG submission 193525) | Peat permafrost microbial communities from Stordalen Mire near Abisko, Sweden - II_Palsa_N1_1 | ecosystem: Environmental > Terrestrial > Soil > Palsa > Peat permafrost | place: Sweden... | reverse complement strand
GTTTTAATGCGTCTATCCATCCAAAGCGGAACGCCTGCGCAAGTGATGGCGGTCACTGCAGAAGGCAACTTTTACCAGTATTCGATCGACATGGAGCAGGGCGGCGAGTGCGTCCTGTCCAAGCAATACAACCTCTTGGACAACAGCGGTACCAGCACAGAGCAAGCACAATAATATCATAGTCTTGAAAAATCCGTCCCCTCTTGTACAGTACACCCTCTAATTAGTGGTTCGTAACACTAAAGGAAGATGTAGCATTGAACGCTCCTCGGCCATCATCGTCTCACTCCACACAGCCGTAGCCGCTGCCGCAAAGGCCACCTGCTCGAACGACGAAGACCTCAACGCAATCCGCGAGTCACTCTTCAACGAAATCCTTCGCGTGGCGGACGCCTCATCGCGCATCGCAGCATGCACTGATGACGTCAACCTGCACAAGCGTTAATTGCACTCTTTTCTGGCTCCTCCATGTGTTGTGCACCCCCAGGTTAAACTGTAGTTTTGTACAAGGCGATGAGCGATGAGCCGATGAGCGATGAGCCGATGAGCGGCAACTATTGGGGTGCGTTGGATGAGCTCGCTGCCGCTCAGCTCGTCGATTCGCCGCCGGGCACGTTCATCTACGGCGACGAGCTCAAGAGACGCTGCGGAAGCGGCCACTCCTCACCAGAAGCTTCCAGTTCGAAGCATGTTGGTGCTCGGGAGGCGCACGACGAAAGCGACCTGGAAACTGACGACCACGACACCAAGCTGCACACGGTGCCAGCAATTTCGCCCGTGACTGCGCCCGCAGCTGTCCCCGCGACTCCACACGCGGTCGTGAGCCTCGACTCGGACGACGGCAACGACGACGAGCCTGAGCATACCCACCGTTACGTCAACACTACTGAGGATACGCAACTGCAAGGTGAGCCCGAACCAGGGCGACAAAAGCACGCGCGACACGAGCAAGTGTCGTTGCAGCCGCCAACTAACCCGGCAAGTGCGCCCACGGGGGCGGTGACCGCTGCAGCAAAGCTTGCACAGCAAGTCAATCGCAAGGGGCCTTTCTTCATCGGTGTGGTGGCGCTACTAATTTTCGGCGAGAGCAAGAAGCAAAAGGCGCTGTTCGCCAAGAAGATCACAGAGGGCGGTACCTTCTTTTCATCGTTCTCATGTTGTTGTTTTAAATAAAAATAAATTGCGATAGGTGGCAAAGTCGTCAATGTCGCCACACCACACCTCACGCACATCATCACCGACCTCGAGGAGAGAGTGGTCGCAAAGCTCAAGCCGCCGCTCGTGCCTAGCCCACTGCACCCGTCTGTGCTCGTTCTCAAGGACGGTTGGATGTCAAAGTCGCTCAGTCTGGGCGAGCTCGTGAACGACGCCAACTATCGGATCAGCGTGCACACGGCATCGAGCCCCAGCAAGACCACCAGCAAGCACGATCTTGATAACAGCACTGGTGCCGATGCGGATGCAGGTAGCGCAAACAGCTCCCCGAAGCGGCTCAAGGTGGAAGACGGCAACGAACCGGCTTTGCTCTCGTCCACGCAGCAAAGCTTTGACAATGAGCTGAGGGGAATCGCGAAAGCATTGGAGCAAGCTGGCAAATTCAAGAGTGCCGACGACCATGAGATGGTATTCTGCCATGCGCGCTTGTACGATTGAATAAAAAAAAATTTTTTTTTTCTTTTCATTCCCACAGAAAAAGGAAGATGAAGACTACATCGAGAACGAGTATGACGAGTTTGACCCTCAGACCGCCGAGGAGTTGAAGCGCGAACTCAAGGTATGTGGATATTATTTATTTCTTCCCTGATCAACTCGAGTGGATTTGCAGTACCAAAGAGAGTTTATGCCCCGTGGAAAATGGGCGTGCGCCCAGGACCTCACCTCTGCAACGCCAGTCAATTTGAACGCCCACATAACCAAGGCACTGGGAGAGCTTAAGAAACATCACGAGGCCATGCCAGGCACTGACCACCACTGGAGGGCGTATTCGTATGGCAAGGTTGGACCTTGATAGGAAACTTGAATATCGTATTTTACGGTTTTTCCCATAGGCTATCAGCAAGATCGCCAGTTATCCCAAGCCGATCGAGTCCCGCGAGGATGCTGTCAAAGCTGTGAGCATGTCTGACAAGAGTAAAGGGCACAAGATTGCCGACAAGGTGCCGTAATTGTTTTTTGCTGCCTGCCTTAAACCATACGTGTAGATTGAAGAGTTGCTGGAGACGGGAAAAATCGCCAAACTCGAAAATTTCAAGCAGAATGAGCATTGGATCACCCTAAACAAATTCTGTGAGATCTGGGGTGTTGGGTCATCGATCGCACACGACCTTTACGTGAAGGGCTATCGCTCGCTTGCAGATCTGACGGATCCAAATCATCCCGGAACGCGTATGCAACAAAAAAAAACTAAAACTAAAAATAAAACTAAAAATAAAAAAAAACGTTGTGACTTTGCAGTACAATATGGAGAGCCCCTGTCCAAAAATCAGCGCGTGGGCCTCCAGTTTGTTGAAGAGTTTAAGCAGCGGATCCCGCGGTCAGAGGTCGAAGAGGTCGAAAAGATCGTCAGGGCCGCCGCCCAGGAACTGCGCCCTGGCACAATTGTCACGGCCACTGGCTCATATCGACGAGGCAAGGAAACATGTGGAGGTATGTTTGCAACACGAAAACACCGCTATTTTCTTATTGCTCCTACAGATATCGACCTCTTGATCACGCACGAAAACAGCGAAATGCACCACGGTATCCTACTGCCGCTAGTCCGCAAGCTCGAGCAGATGCAACTCTTGACGCATCATCTCGTCGTTGTCAAGGATGCGTCGCAGCATAAGTACATGGGCGTCTGCCAGCTGAATGGTCTGTCGCATCGGCGCATTGATATCCTTGTCGTTCCGATCAAAGAGTGGCCGTTTGCCCTCATCCACTTTACCGGCAACGACTATCTCAATCGCAGTATGCGATGGCTCGCTCACTTTAAGGACATGCACCTGTCTGAGAAGGGTCTCTTCGCGGTACGTCGCCTTGCAAGTTTTAAAAGAAAAAATAAAAAAAATTATTTTGCAGAAAGTCACACGAAACAAGAGCGAACGACTCAACGAAGGCACACGTGTTCCCAACATCAAGACCGAGGAGGACGTATTCGAGGCGCTCGGCCTCAAATATCGCCCTCCGGCTGATCGCGAAGTCTAGGAGAAGCTTTTTTTTTGCGTCACCAAACGTCACCAAACTCGTCGCAAAAAAAAAAAAGAAAAAAAAATTTTAAAAATGCTCGGCCTTCAGTACTGGCACCAGCATGCACAGCAGCAGCAGCAGCCACTGTTGCACGCGGGTTTACACGCCACGGGCTCACTGGGAGTAGGCAAGGACACGCCAGACCTGACGCCAGACGTCATGACCGCCGCGGTGCGACCTCGCTCGTCTGCTGCGTCATCCCGCCAACGGCACCGACCGCAGCATAGCCACAACCACTTCCCGGGGCTCGTCAACCCCGGCAACCACTGCTTCCTCAACGCCATTCTACAGGTACCTAACTGCGTTGTCGGAGCTCAAATACCATGAGATGTACGTAGGCCCTTGCGTCCATGTCGGCACTGGGCGTGTTTCTGTCAAGCCGCTTGCGTGACCGTGACGCCGGTGGCGTTGACTATGACGGCAATGGCGATGACGACGGACTCTCGCACAGGGCCGATGTTTGCAAAGGTAGTACTGCGTGCTACCAAATGGCCTGCTCACGCGTCTTCTTTTTTTTTTTTTTTTGTGCAGCGTTTAATGAGCTCTACATGGACCTGAACCGGCCGGGTGCTCTGCTGCGGACAATCAACCCTTCTGCCTTCAACGCTGTGCTCGTCGGACAAGGTCGCGAACTCTCAGACCGGCAGGAGGACGCGTTCGAGCTGTTTGACCTCCTCGCTTCCAAGTTGAGCGATGAATCGTTGGCCTTTGCGTGTCCGCCCTCGTTGACTGACGCTCTTGTCCCGAAACAGCCTACGCCGTCCAGCTCGATGATCGGAGGGCACGCAACGACGCCTCTGCTCGTGCGCATGAAGATCACGTCGTCTCTGGAGGGGCTTCTTGGAACGACCATACGATGTCGCGACTGTGGCTTTAGTGCACCCGTCCGAGTCGTCCCCTTTGACTCGTTGCCGCTGGCCGTGCCGATCAATGCATGTTGTACTCCTTTTTTCTTCTTCTTTTTTATTGTGTGTGTGTAACATGTTGACTTTTTGTAGCAGACAGGCGCTCCGTTGGACCTGCTGGACCTCATTCGGCGTTTCTTCGAGCCAGAGACGATATCAGACTACCAGTGCCCCAAGTGCACCGTCGTCGGCACGATTCGTGTCGTCCGCGACAGCATTGCCGACCTCAAAGTCCAACTGCGAGCCCTCCCTAGGCCGTCCTCGCGAAAAACAACCAAGACTGACCAGGCTAATCAGCCCAACCTCGTTGCCGCGGCAGCACCGACACAACAAAAACTAGAGGACAGGGAGCGACGGGTAGGGTTTCTTGCTTTGAGATGGGAGCTACTTTTTTAACAGTTTTGTTTGTTTGTTTTCAGAGGCAGATCAAACTACGACGTGACACACTCGATGGGATCACCGAGCATGAGGGCCTCCTGCACGATCTCAGTTCCATCCTTCAGACAGGAAACTATGAGGAACAGTTTGATCGATTACGCACCAATCCCAAGGTTTGTTTGAGGATTCTGCATGTTCAATTTTAGTTTTTACTCTCTTTTTTTTATTTTTATCCCAGTATGCTGCGATGGAGTCGATGAGGCCGTCGGTCTGCGTCAAACACACCGCGTCCATCCGTCTACCCAAAGGTACCCAAACATCTTTCAGGTCTATAACAAAAAAAAATTTTTTTTCTGTTACACAGACTTGTGTGTCCACCTCGGCCGATTGACCTATTCGCCCGCTCACGGAGCCCTTGTGAAAAGCGAGGCACATGTGGCGTTTCCGCTTGTTCTGGACCTTCGGTGGCTTCGAGCAGCCAATATCCTCGCGCAGTCGACGTCGATTTCCGAGCAATGGCGCGTGCTGCATCACCAACAACCGCGCGTCGTTCGAGCGAGCGCCACGTTGTCGACCGAGCGATCGTTCATTTACCAGCTGACGGCCGTGATCGAACATGAGGGCAGCGCCGTCTCGGGCCATTTTGTAACCTATCGACGCATCAGAATGGGCGGTGTGCTTCAGCACGACGACGACGATGATGCCAACAAGGACGGTAGATGGATCCGTTGCTCGGACGAAAGCGTCCGTGATGCCGACGTCACAGAGGTTTGCAGCGCTAGGGCCTACATGCTATTTTACGAATCAACTGCGTTATGAAAGTATCTATTGTACAACTGCGAAACTTTACACTGACAGTGATTTTATGAAAATTTTTTTGTGAATGACTTGAAAAATGTGAGAGAGAGAGAGAGTGAGAGAGAGAGAAAGAGAGATAAAAGACTTGATCATTGGCTGTGGAATGAACGGAAAAAAAAAAGAATAAATGGATCCTTTACAATGTCTTGGCACAGGTATTGCCCTCTAGCATAGCAACTTTGACGGCTGTGTCGGTGAGGTTGCCACTGTGGTCGATAATTACTTTTTCAAACTGCAAAAAAAAAAAATTTTTTTTTTCATTATCATTGTGATAAAAATTTTCTTGGCAACATACGTCCAAATCGGTCAGCGAAAACAGACGACAGTGCGGGGCATAGTAGTCGCAAGACTGTGCCAAGGTCTGCCATGGGATTGAGCAAACTTCGTTGAGGCGTTTTTGCATTGTCCGGAACTGAGCCAGTTCGACCCAAAAATCTGGCGGTTGGGCGGCCAGCTGCTCGTTGAGTCTCTTCCTCGCAAACTCATAGATCTGGATGTCGTAGCGGATGAGGTGCGCGAGGAGACCCAGCGTTTCCTCGTCTAGATGCTCCTTCTTTTGTGGGCACGTCACTTTGAGGCTATCCCATTGCCTGGCAGTCTGCTTGCACGTTTCTAGCAGTTTCATGTACACAATGTCCTCCAAGCGCCACTTGAACTTGCGTTTCATGAGCACGAGAGACTATTTGTGTTTTTTGGGATCAGTTTTACCATGTGAGTATGTGTGTGTGTATGTGTATTAAACAGCGCACCTCGTCAAACTGCTCCGTGATGAGGAACATGGAGAAGAACGAGTGCCAATGCGACAGAAACATGTTCATGTGGTAGTCGTTGCGTACGCCAAGGTCGTTGGACATGAGATGAATGTGCTTGGACAGTGGGTGCGTCTGGTTGCGGAGAAAGCTCTCGAGTGTGTTGTCGGGGTGATCGGGCTGGATGAAAAAGTGGTAGTCGGAGAGGGCACGGGAAAAGGGCTCGCGCAGGATGGTGATCATGTGATTGCGCGGGACGACTTTGAGGTACCAGCGGGCGTAGTCGCGCGTGGACATCTGCTGCGAACGGTGGTGATAGAGCGTGATGTTGACCTGGGGCAGCTCAGGGTACTCTGCAAAGGGGTAGATATAGTGCCAGTTGCGGGTGAGATAAAACTGCAGGTTGTGCGACGCGCCAAAGCGGAAGAGGATGGAAGCCATGGTCGTGGACGCGGTCTTGTGTGTCTTGACCAGGACGATGTTGGTGACCATTTCGTGCGACTCCATATCGATGGCCGCAGGTTTTGGCTCATGCTGCCGTCTTGCCCTGGCAGTAAAAAGGAAAGAAAGAAACAGTTTGTGTTTTTAGTATTTTTTTTTTTTGCCTCACGATAAGAGAGAGAGAAAGTGCGAACACAAGGAGAGTGTGTGTGTGTGGGGGGGGAGTTCTTTGCGATAACAAATGGAGGGAGGGCGATAACATACTGGAGCGCGTCTTGCACTTTGGAAGTGTTGACGTGGAAGCTGTCCTCCCACCACGCCGAGGCTATCCTCTTGGCGTCGAGGTCGGCCTGCAGCTGGGTGATCCGGTTGCCTCTGCTGCCGCGGCCGCTCGCCCTGTCGCGCCCCTCGCCCTCGCCCTCGCCCTCGTCCTCGTCCTGGCCTCCTCCTGCACTTGCTCCGCCAAATAGTGCAGGTTCGTCGCCGCCGTTTCTCCGCCCCCGTCCCCCCCCTTCAGGGCTGCTGTCTGGGCTGTTGTAGCCGGTCAAGCCGTGCAGGGCCCCGCCGACGAGCAGGAGCACGGTGATCAGGGCGGCGAGCGCTGCCACGACTCTTACCACGCTGCTGGCCACCTTTTTCATGTCGAAATTGGTTTGGGAAACTGTGTGAGAAGAGTTCTTTTTTTTTGCCACGCTCTGGTTCGCACTCTGGTGCGCCGATGCCCCCGCTGAAATGTCCGCCGCATTGCTCCACGTCCTTGTTGCCGCGGTCGTCAGTACTGTTTCCGTCGGCTGCGCGAGCCAGCCCTTGCTGCTCACGAACCCGTCCTTTGAGGCCGCAACCACACATGGCGCTCTGCTGATGGGTGATGTGGCCCCGGGCTGGTTTGTCCCCCCACCCGCCAGAGCGTATCCTCATGCGAAAGCGGTGGGAGGGACGATGGCCCACGACGGCGATCGGGTGCTCGAGGTGACGGTCGTGGCAGAGGCACCGTCGGATGTGGTGATGCAGGCGCTGACGCTCGGCCCTCCTTCTGCCGCAATGGTCTCGCTCAGTGTGTGGACTCGCGTCGTCGAAAACAGCGGGTGTCCGATGGTTATGGACTGGGGCATTGCCGCCGCCATAGAGAGGAGCAACGGAACGGACGGCAACCCGGGAAAGGACGTCTGGTCGGGCCAGTCAACGCACGCCCTCGAACACAACGGAGGCGCCTGGCAACGACACGTCGTGACATTTCGCCTGGACCAAGCGCTCATGGCCGAGTCGTCCGCTTCAAGCGGACAATGGGCTTGGCGCATCTGGTTCCAGTTTCGCCGACAGCAGTGCGGAGATACAGATTCCACGGCGCCGGCCGTCGTCTGGATTGACGACTTTGGGGTGCTCTCTGCACACTCTGTCTACTCTGGTCTCATCGTCCCCGTCAAGCAAGACACGACTCATCGCACATGCTCTGTACAGGTCAATCGCCGTGTGAAGCTGCCGTCGCACACATCGTCGTCCAGCAAGAGCATTTCAGCATGTGTTGTCCTGACCGTGGATCGGGTATCACGTTTTGGTTACTCACTTTAATATTCTTTTCGTCTTGTAGCTGCAGTCACTCGCATGGCAGGCAGGGTCGTGGAACGGGCCAATGTCCGTGGTCCTCTTTGCCAACACAGAGGCCTCGGCGCAGCGCGTCCTTCAAATGGCGTTAGAAAATGTACGTTGGAGTCATTTATAGTTTGTAAACCTTGTCATCAGATTCCCAAGCTCGATAGGCTGGCCGTTATCCATCTCGCGTGGTTTTCGTCGTTGGCTTCCTCGCCTTCATCGATCTTGGGCTGCCCGTTTCCCACCAACACCCTGCGAAATGTGATGATTACAAGAGGACTCTTTTTTTTCTTCTTCTGACGATTGCATTATAGGTTGCTGTGCAAGAGGCCCTAACGAGTAAAATCATCGTAGTAGATGTGGACCTGTGGTCGACCGAGAATGCCCACGCAAAGGTAACTTTTTTTGTTTGTTTGTTTTGTAAAATAAGCCCAATCCAATCCAACATTATTTCTTCAGCTATCAAACCACCTACGTGCCCTGCAACACAATGCGACTACAGCAAAGACGGCTTGGGTGATTCCTGTATTCCAGTTGAGGGTAACAAACAGCTCGCAAATGACCTGTGCCTTACCTTTTTTTTTTTTCTTTTTTTTTTTCTTTTTTTTTTTCCCGGCTCCAGCACGCACTGTCGTATCCCAGCAATCGTTCGATGATTCGTGACATGCTCAACCAAGGCACGCTGGAACCCTACAATTTCCGTACGAGCCGGCTCAGCCAGCATCAAACCAATGCGTATCGATGGGCGCAGCTAGGTATACCCGCACGCAAAAATGTCATTCAACGTCGGCCACTGAAAACAGACACGAGTTCATCACCCCAAGACTACCAGGTGTCATACACAGATGGATACGAGCCTTTTGTTGTTCTCGAGCGAGGCGCCCGTGGCGAATTACTTCGTGACATTGTTTACGATCCTTCCATGAACGGGAGCCATAAATCAAGGGTACGAAATGTTTTTTTTTTGGTAAGGGCTGTTGTCGTTTCCTCCCTTTTTATATTTTTGGGTCTGCTAAACTTCCTTGGGTGAGCCGAATTCTCCTATGCTAAAACTCCCCACCGTAGATTTTTTACACCATGCGATTGGTGCAACAGCTGCACTACCAACTGTCGGTAGTCGTAAGCGATGTCATTTTCGTCCACATCCGGCACACCTCTGGCGGCTCTGCGGTGGCGTCGACCGCTGCCTCGCAAGACTCTAGCTACTTCCTGGCCGAGCTTTTTGCGTCCACCACGTGAATGCCTGTTGGAGCCGCGCACATCAGTGTTCCTTCGACCAATCGCACAACATTCCCCCATTCCTGACGAGATGGCCCTCTCCTTTTGCCTCGGTTGTTTTTTTGGAGTTCCCTCTGTACGCGCACGCACGCACACAGCTTTCAAATTTGTTTGGTGTCACCAAGCACGTTCCCTCCCCACTCGTAGTATTTCTGGCTTCCCAGCCTCCGTTTCAGTTTTTCTTCCTTGTTTTTTTGCCTTTCGTTTTCCTCACAGCACCTCGGTAACTCGGTTTCTGTCGTTTTCTTTTTCTCGACCTCTAATTGGCCCGCTACTTGTGCTGTAAAGTTGCAGGGCGTTGAAAAGCGTCATGGAAAAGGCGGCGTTGTTTTTATTTTTGCTTCGTTTTTTAAATTCTATTTTTGGGACCCATTTTGTGGTGTGTCCGGCCACCAAGGGTGACGTACGTGTGCAGCAATAATGCATACATCGCTCCAGGGTTCAAACAGAGTATGGCCTGGTTCGGTTGGTTTTCGTGGGCGTCCGAATGTCGTAAACAATGACACAGCTCATTTTTTTCGCCCGTTCAGGCCTTTCGGCGTTTCACTCTTTTGTTTTTCATCCGGCCCCTTCCTCCTCTACGGCTCAATTATTTGTGTGGCCGGTTTGTGCTTTATCCTGTTTGAAAAGGTGCAACAACTCTTTATTATCTCGCCTTCGCCGGTAAAAAGTTGGCAGTCACCTATTTTTGTGCACTGGCACCAATAGTTTTTCTGGCCAGCAAGAAGGCCTTCCTCCTTCCCTTTCTCTCGTACCCTTGGACCCTTGCTCTTTTTTATTTATTTATTTATTTACACCTTGTATGTAAATACCAGCACGCAAGCGACGCCACGCTCAAATGAAGATGGAAGAAGCCGCCCCGGAACGAGAGCGCGAGTTCCTCCAACGGCGCTACCACTACGGAAACAAGTACGGCGATCAGCAGCAGCAGCAGCAACAACAAAGAGACTACGAGCAACAAAGGCAGCAGCAATGGATACAACCTCAATTCCAGCCCTCGCAGCAGCAGCAGCCACCGCCGCAACAACAACAACTGCAAGAACAACAGCTGGTTTACGGGCAACAACTCCAGCAGCAGCAGCAGCAGCAACAACAACAACAAACGCCAATGTTTCCCATCATGACGTCGACCAGGCAGCCCTCCAGCAATGGTTTCATGAATTTGCAAACGCCCCAATTCGCCACAACAACCACGACTGCCCAAAACGGCTACATGCAAACGCAGCGTCGGTCATCGCTTCCACTAGCCTCGACTGTCAACATCAGCAATTCGCTGCCAACGGGTTCGAGCCCTCGCTTGGCCACATTGACGACATCGCAGAGCCCGCATGCAGCATTCCGCCCGACCCCGCCCCTCCTGCCCATCATGAGCAATGGCAGCACCGCCAACAATTTGTCCTCATCTACCCTGCAAGACCTGCTTGCCCACGCCCGCAACAAGCAGATGATCACCGACTATGACTTTGCTTCCTCGGTGACAACACAATTCTTCCCCCATCAGCTGCAGCCGTTCCCATTCCAGCAGCAGCTGCTGCTGCAGCCTCAGATTTCGTCCTCGAGCTCGGCGTCTCTGACAATGGGTGGTCCAGCCTACAATGGCGCAAGTAGCTCCTCAGTTGGCCTCCCATCCCAGTCGACGGCACCGTCCCTGTTCACGTCGCCGAGCTCCAACAGCGCGAGTTCCAGCAGCGGCGCCGCCCAAACGAAGCCCCGAGGCGATGAGGACGACGGCGTCGACAATCCTGTTTTCGATGACGACCAAGATCAACATTTGCAAGACCAAGACGTCGCCAGTATCGAGACTGAGGGCGTCTTTATCTGCCCTGAGCCATTGTGTATGCGCCCGTACACCCGCATCAACTCGCTTCGCAATCACGTCAAGGAGCACAAGGATCGCGACTACCAGATTTGCTTCCAGTACGTTTTTATTTATTTATTTTCTTTTTTTTTTTTAATTTAAGGTGGGGACTTACTGTAACATAAAATTTGCAGATGCGGCGCAGCATTTACCGGCCTCTCTGATTTGGAGGCGCACGTCGTCACGCACACGCCGCAAGAACTCACACGGCGTAAGCCATTCCGACGCCCTCGCATCCCCAAGGCTCAGCGTCTGCTCATAACCCCCACTGGACCCAATGGCCACTTTTTGTGCGATCACGTTGGATGTACGATACCAAAAAGAAAAAAATTTAAAAATTTAAAAAATACAGGCGGGAAAAAGTACAAGCGCATCGAACATCTTAAGCGCCACAAGATTGAGCATACTGGCCTCAAGCCGTGGGTGTGCACGTTCACCAACTGCAGCAAGAGCTTCACACGGGCTGACAACCTCCAGCAGCACATGAACACACACATGCGTGCATTGCGACGACGTTCGGTATGTCTTGTTTGCTTACGTACTTTTGCATATTGAAAAAAAATTCAATACCAGCAGGAAGCCGACGATGACGACGGCCAAGTGCCAATGACGATGCCTTCATCCATGATGTTTGCAAGTGGAGTGGACGACGTCCTGATCAGACTCGAACAGAGCCAGTTCTCGAACGACTGGGCTTGCTCTGTGCCCTCCTGCGATATGCGATTCAACTCTGCATTGGAATTGCAATCACACGTCAACATGCACATGGAGGCGTACCGCAATCGCAACCGACGAGGGGTAATCTCATTTAATTTGTAATCATGAATTTTTTTTTAAAAAAAAAAAAAAAAAATTAATTTTAGAGCTTCGCCGACGAGTTTACCAACCACGGCACTGGCAACAGTGTTTTCAGCAACGATGTTGATATTCCTGTCCCCCTGCAATAATGACCATGATCCTAAATTTTTACTTTTTGAAAAACTACACGATCGCATGTCTCCCTATCCCTGTATTTCCTATTTCTCTCCCCCTCTCACAGTCGCTTGCCCTATATATCTCAGTGAAACGGTTCCCTATCTTTGTAATCGTCGTGAAACCCCTAGAACACTTGGAATCAATCCAGTCGTACTGTACACGCATACACACATTTACAATTGCATCACGCTGTCGACGATGAAGAGCTTGCGATGAAGTCGGCATGCGCAAACGAGGAACACTGTTCCATCAAGGCAAACGGTCTTTGGCAACGCTCGTCCGCAGTGTCCTTGTAGCGATGCAAGCAGGCCGAAAACTCTTGAATCCTCTCAGAGCAACGGGACTGTACATACTGCGCTAATTGGGATCTGTCCAGATGCTCCTCAATGAACTCTGCGTCGTCCCCCCCCTTCTTCGTGTTGCTTACTTTGAGGAAGTGCAGGCCACCAAGGCTCGCTTCGGCCCGTCGCACAACGGGGAGTCTCCGTTCGCATCGTAGCACATCATGTACGTCTCCATCTGCCGGGCGCACATCCGGGCTGCCTCGCTCAGCACGTCTTCCATGTGTGAAGGCAGTTACGACAATGCGTATGTGATTTTGCGAGGTGGCGGGTTAGGGAGGGTCTTCTGTTAATCATGGTTCCCACGTCTGTGCCTTTGGCAAACCCGGATTTCTTTCAATTCATTCTTTCTGTTTTTTTCTTCACTGGTCTGCCGCAGGGTCTGCTGGTGCAGTCGACTAAGATTTGGCGTCGGACGTCGCTCTCCTAGTTATTTTTCGGGATCGGGGGGGAAATGTCTCAGGCCGCACCACGTTTTGTGCTCGTGTCCAACGATGACGGACCACCAAACGAGCACGACTCACCGTTCGTCAAGCCCTTTGTGCGTGCGCTGGACGAGATCGCACAGTGGCCTCGAGGGTACGATTGACAAAAAAAAAAATGCAACACGTGGTGAGTCGTGGTAAAAAATATAACACGTGTCGATGTACAGCGTGTGCCTGCCATCGCAGCAGCAATCGTGGATAGGCAAGGCGCACCGTCCCAAAGACACTGTTGTGCACACGACGTACGAGAACAATGACACAGGTACACCAATTCATTAAAACCCAAATTACAAAACGACACGGGCCCCCCAAAAAAGACAAATGGAACCTGTTGAGCACCACTCCTGCTGGATGTGTCAACATTGCCCTCCACAACGTCTACGCCGACAAGAACATTGACCTTGTCATTAGGTGCGAATTTTTTTTTCTTCGACCTTACCTTTTTTTAAAAAAAATAAATATTTTTGGTAACTTTGTTCCTTGGACACAGCGGTGCAAACAACGGACGCAACACGGGAACGTACGCTTGGTTTCGATTCACTACATAATTATAAAAAAATGTTATTTGGGTGCGTACGTTTAGGATCTTTTCGGCAGCCAGCGGGACAATCGGCGCTGCTCTGGAGGCAGCCTTGTGCGGCGTGAGAGCCGTGGCCGTTTCCTTTGCCTACTACCGCGATCACCCGTTCACAGATGCTGATGTGTCGATTGCGTCCAAAACAGCTGTTAAGGTCATCCAGGAGCTTTGGGCTCACTGGCCCGAAGGCGTCGAGCTTTTTTCGATCAACGTGCCACTTTATGGCGGCATCCTCGAGAGCCCCAAAGTATATACAACTCATTTCAATCGTGCACGGTGTCGTAGTCTTTTTGCCCCATCGCCAACAACCCCAAGCACCTTTGCTTTCAAGCCAGACTATCCGGGCATGTTCAAAAGTGTACGGAAAAAAAATACATTTTTCAAAAAAAGTAAATTTTCTTTTTTTTCCCTCTTTCAACCATGTACAGGGTCCAGAATTTGGATCGGATGCTTGGGCAATCAACCACAGGCATGTCAGCGTTACGCCAATGGTCGCAACTTGGGCAATGATGCTTGAAGCAAACGTCGTTTTCCCCAAGCCGTCGACGATCGCTCGCGTTCTTCCTGATGTCAGCGAAACAACTCAAGATCAGCCTCAGGCGCAAGAAGGCGACGCCTCCTCCCCTGAGGCCGACCTTGGCACGATGGCGGACGGATGAAGAAAAGAAACTGGCCGTGACGTCACTGACCTTGTTTTCACTTTTCTTCTTTTTTTTTATTCGTGCTGGAAACGTGCGAGGTTTTGGAGTACTCTGTTGCTGTCCTCTCTGTCTGTCCTCTCTGTTTGGCTCAATATTTTCGAGTGATTTGAGGGGCAAAGCGCTGGCAAATTTTTTTGGCGAAAAGCAACGTGTGTCGATTTTTGGCGAAAATCCGTTTGGACACTCTCGCTCAAAGTCTCGACGTGCGCACTTGCGCTTTGTGTGGGCGTGCCGACGTGCGTGCGTGTGTGTGTGTGTGTGTGGTGCTTGTATTGCGTAACGTCGACTCGTATTTTCTTTTAACCAACCTCTATGATTTCCAACTCCACACGTCGTCGTGATTACGCAACCTCACGCAACCTCGAGCACTAAACCTCAAATTTTTTTTTTCTGTCCTCTGCAGGCCTCTTTCTTGTTCAAGAGGTTGCTTGTTTCGACTCTGTGTCCCAAAAACAACAAGCCCCTCCCCCCAGCGCATGGTTTATTATCACAACAAGGAGTCACCAGTGTCGTTGTTGTCCCGTGTCAACTCTCACTCGCCGTCAGTTCTCTGCGACGACAGCAGCGATACAACCTTCCAGCCTCCTTCTCTGCAACAGCAGCGAGGAGTCGGTATGTTTGCAAAGGCATCGGCTCCATCCTTTTCTTCTCCTCCTCCTCCTTTCTCTCTGGCCTCATCTGCTTCTCTCTCTGCCTCTGTGCGTCGTCGTCGTACCTCTTTTGCGACAGCGTCTTCCCTTTCGCCCATGTCCACTGTCCACTTCAACAGCAGTGGCAACAGCGACTTTGCCCAGACAGTCCTGTTCGAGCCCGAGTGGAACTGGGACTGGGAGCCAGCGCCAGCGGGCAGTCGATGCCAAGTGAATAATCAGATGACAGGGCAACAGCAACGCCCGCTCATGTCGTTGAAGAGAAAGATGAGCAGCTCCACCAACTGCAGCGGCGACTACTACGACTACTACGGCGGCGACAAAGAGGCTAGCCTGGCCTGGTTCCGGGGCGTGGACGATGACAGCGTGCTCGGCAAGTTCCTGATGGAGCACGACAATGGTGACAATGGATCTGATTTTATTGTTGATCTTGCTTCTTTCCTTCCCTCGCCTCTCACTCTTGCTGCGTCCGTGCAAAACACTGCGTGTGCTCTGAGTGAGGTGGTGGGGGCTGTGACTGATCATCATCATCATCAGCGGCAGCAGAAACAGAAAAAGAGTGGGCAGCAGCCGCAGCTACAGTTGGAGGAGGTGGAGGAGTTGGAGAAGATGGAAGTTGAAAACGCGGTCATGGCGGATTTGGAAGAGGAAGACGAGGAAACACAGAAGCAGATGATGCACAATCACCACCACGTTGCTAACCCACTTTCTCCCCCTTTCACGGAAACCTCCTCCTCTGTCTGTTCGTCTGATGTGTTTATGTGGTCCCTCCCTGCTGTCTCACCTACTGTCTCGTCCTCTTTTTCCGATCAACTCTCTTGGCTGGAAACTTTTGATGTCATTTCTGACTCATGGATTGAAGACGACGTCAACGCATCATCATCGGTCCAAGATCAGCAGCAGCAGCAGCCTCACCGCCAGCAGCCATCCGATGACACCAGCGGCAACTGCGGCAACTGCCTTTCGAGCATAGTCGGACGCAGAATGTGCAGCACCGACAACAACTTTGCCAGCAACAGCAACAACACCAGCATTGATTTTCTCCAACTCTCCTATGCCGCACAGGACAACCAGCAGCAGCAGCAGCAGCCCAGCGGCGGCAGCATCCCCGATGGCAGCAACAATGGTCTCCAGAGCTCGTACTTCAACAACCATCAAGCAATCCCCGAATTGATCATGACGCCGGCGTCTCGTGTCCCGAGCGGCAGCACCACACCCGCCCGAGAGTCGGCTATCGCCCAGTCCATATGGTCTTCGCCCTCGTCGATGACCGCAACAAACGGCGATCGCGATTTTCTTCGCGTCGTACCCGAGATCAAGAAGGAGCCCACAGCACCAGCCCTGTCTCTCGTCGATGTGCACCAAGGTGTCTCGCCCCAGGACGTCTCGCCCCGCCTCTCGTTGATGCATGAAGGTCTCGTGGATGAGATGCCTCATCCCGAGCCGCGTCGCAGCACGCATCGTCCTCCACTTCAGCAGCAGCAGCAGCAGCAGCAGCAGCAGCAAACAGCCACTGCAACATCGAACGGATCGGCCCTTGGTGTCACACCCCTCATCCTTGCCCCCACTCTACTCAGGCTCGTCGATATTGCCGCACCGGTTCAAGAGAGCGCCGCAGCCCTTGCTGAGCCTCCTGCCAAGAAGCGCCGCTTGAGTTTGACTTCTTCACACAAGGTCTCTGTTGGCGGCAGCAACCACGCGACAGTGCCCGATCTCGCAGACGCGGACAGCTCTTCATCGACGACCTCATCCGACTATGAAGAGAACGACGATGACGACCAAGACCACAAGGGCACTCGAATGGACCGCGACGATGCGCCTTACTCTCCTGGCCGTCGTCTCACCCCGTCTCGGGCTTCTGCCGCCAAACGAGGACGCCGTGCCGTGCCCACTCTGGAGAGTTTTTCTGCACCAAACACTCGCAGCAGCCGCGGTCGTCCGCCGATCACGTCTGTCGCGCCCGCGCCCGCCAGTGATGACAAAGACAGCGATACGGACAGCGATGAGCATGCCGTACCCGAGTTGGCCGGCAACGGCGAGATCTCCAAGCTCAACCCCACGGCCGTGGCCGCGCGCAGCAAGCAAGTCGTCGCCATGTTTAAACAAGGCCGCCGTCGCAACGGCACGTCCGAGCCCGAGTCCCTGGAGCAGTTTGAGGACCGCATCGTCCGCCGTCTCAAGGCCATCATCATCGAGCACATCCAGGCCGTCGGCGCCAAGATCCGCCGCGAGGCCGAGACCAAATCTCGCCAAGGCGACTATCTCTCGCGCATGAAGGGCTGCCTCCGCAACGCCGCCATGGGTCTTTGGGTCGTCGAGAGTGTCGTCTCGGGTAATGGCCACGTTGACCTCGATCTCATCCACACCGTCCTGGACTGCGTACCCCCGCCGTCCACACGCCCTTCGTCGCGCCTGATGGACGCAAAGCTCTTGCAGATCCAGCACCGCCTCGGCCTCCCCGACGTCGATCGCAACACAGTCGACCACTTTTGGACCGCACATATCCTCCACCCCGACCGTGTCTTCATGCGTCGCCATGCCAAGGAGTGGCCCGGACACTGGGAAAAGCTCGGCCTCTAAATATTCTGTTTTTTTTTTTTTTATGTTTCCTCTCTTCCTCTCTCTCTCTCTCTCTCTCTCTCTCCATTCTAAAATATAGGAGTAAAAAATCTATCTAATTGTACAGAAACACTACCCTCTCCTCCCCACTCTTTCAGTCGACTTGATTGCTTTTGGAATTGATTTCTGACCCAAGTTTGTAGTGCTGCGAGTCCGTTCAAAGAAGGATGTGGGAAACACGCAGTCCACAGGACTGGCTCAAGCAGGTGGCGGAGAGCCCCGAGAAGATCCCCAACACGTTCAGCAACCAGGACAAGCTGCCGCGCCTGCCCGTGCCCGACCTGAACGAGACACTGGACAAGTACCTTGAGGTCGTTCTGCCAGTCGTAACCGAGGCCGAGTTTGAGACGACCAAGAAGCTTGTGAACGAGTTCCGCAACGGCCAGGGCAAGATCCTCCAGGCCCGCCTGCTCGCGGTACTGTTCGTGATGGCCGTGACCCCCCGGCTGTGTGTGTGTGTGTGTTTCTTTCTAAATCCTCTATTGGTCCAGCACGAAGAGGACTGCAAGAAAAAGGGCGTCACCAATTGGCTCAAAGACTGGTGGCTCTACGGCGCGTACCTGTCGGACCGCGTGCCTATTGCCATCAACTCAAACGTCTATGCGGGTACAGTACTCTCGTCGGCCGTAACACCTCTCTAATGCTGTTTTTTTTTTTTATATTTTATAATTATTTTCGCAGTGTCGCGCGACCACCCGCTCGCCGTCATCCAAGCGATCGACCCGGTCATCCGTGCCTCCGGGGTCGCCAACCACATGGCCATCAGTGTCTTGCTGCACGCGCGAGGCCAGATCCCGATCGACTTTGGACCGGTGATAACACACACTGCTTGCTCCTTTTAATCACTCTTATCTTCATCTCTGCAGGGCAAGAAGCCATTCTGCATGGACCAGCACACCCGTGTCTACTCGACCGTTCGTGTGCCCGGCGAACAGGTCGACCACCTCGTGACCTACCCTCTAGAAAAGTCGCGCCACGTTGCTGTCCTTATCCGCGAGCACTTTTTCTACCTCGAGATCATTGACGATAAGCTCCAGCCGCGCTCGGCCAAGGACATTCTCTTTGACATGGAGGACCTTGTCGCCTTTGCAAACTCGCAGCCCGTCGCCGCGCCCATCAGCGTCTTCACGTACCAAGATCGCACCTTTTGGGCCAAGGCACGCGCAAAGCTTGTCCAGCACTCGGCGCAGAACGCCGCAAGCATCGAGGGCATCGAGAGGTGAGACTTACTTTCAAAGGACGCAATTTAATCAAATGCACGTCTAGCTGCATTACCGTCATCGTCTTTGACGACAACTCGCCAAAGACAAACGACGAGAGCGCCCACCTGTCCCTGAACGGCGAGGGGCGCATGCGCTACTTTGACAAGTCGGCCCAGGCGATCTTTTTCGCGAACGGCCGCATGGGCAACAATGCCGAGCACACGCCGTACGATGCCCCGCCCACCGCACATCACGGCTTCTCCTTTGTACGAGGTCAAAAAAAGGTTATTTTTTTTTCAAAATTTGCGATTGCGTAGATCACCGCTTTGGAGACGGCCGAGGAGTACATTGGCCTGTCCAACGTGCACCGTTGGGACCACAAGTGGAACTCGGTGTGTGTGAACACTGATCTCTTTGTCTGATATTTTGTTGTTTTACAGGACAAGCAACCCAAAACTAAAACGTGGTGGCACCTGCCGATTGAAGTCCCGCCTTCAGTCGCAGACGACCTCACGATCGCCATCCCCAAGGCTGTCGCTTACGCCTCCTCGTCCGACATCAAGCTGCTCGAGTACCCCAAGTACGGCATGCATTTTATCCGCAACCTGGCCAAGCAGAGCCCCGATTCGTGGGTCCAAATGGGCCTTCAGGCAGCATACTATCGCCTCACCGGCACCTGCACGGCCGTCTACGAAACCCAGACCACTCGTTCCTTCCGCGATGGCCGTACTGGTAAGCTAAAAAAGGCGGCGACCTTTGTTGTTTAGGCTGCTTAAACATTCCGACCCGCCAGAGACCGGACGCCCCCTTTCCGTCGATCAGGTCAAGTTTGTAAAGATCTTCCACGACAGCAAGTCCTCTGCCATCGCCAAGTACGCCGCATTGGCTCAAGCCATCGGCGCTCACGTCAAGTACATGAACGAGGCCGGTCTTGGCAAGGGCATGGATCGGTATTTTTTTTTATAAACTTGTTTTAGACGATGGGGAGATTAACAGACTCATCAACTTGATCACCCGCAGCCATCTCCTTGGCCTCCGCTTTTGCGTCCAGCCCAACGAAGAACCCCCCAAGTTTTTGTCCGATGTTGCTTGGGCCAAGTGCAACAACTTTATGCTGGCAAGTCACATTTGATATATTCTTTCAGCTCAACAAAATTTTTTCATGTGGTGTAGTCGACGTCCAACATGACCCCTGGCACGTTCTGGGCTGGTGGCTTTGGTGCGTACCTGCACGATGGCTACGGTTGCTGCTACGGCATCCGCCCGCACGCGATCTGGGTCTCGATTGCCTCACGTACGACCAGCGGCAAGACAAGCTCTGAACTGTATGTGCAAAAAACTCTTCGGAAATAATCTGAACTCTCTTTGTTGCCTTTTTGTCAGGTTCCGCAAGACTCTCTACCAGGTCTTTGACGACATGTACACGATGGCCGTCGAGGCGAGCGCGGCTGCGGCCAAGAAGGGCAAGGCCCAGCTCTAAGTTTTGCTCTCTTTTGTTTGTCACCTTAACAAAAAAAAAAATTTTTTTTTTTTCATATATGTATCAATTTTTATTCTAATTTTTTACAAGAAGGGGTTGTCTGGATCTGCGGATCGCTCGGTTGGAGGTGTCGCTGACGCAGATTCGCCGGCGCCAGCGTCAAACGAGAATGAGTCTGGGGTGCCGTCGCCCGAGCTTCGCAGGAGAGCGATGACATCTGCGCTCCCATTTTCCGTCGCATGATCAAGCGCTGTTTTGCCGGCATTGTCGTGATCATCCAGTTTGGCGTGCCGCTTGAGCAGTGCGGCCACGTACTTTGGCTTGGACACGAGAGCTGCGTGGATGAGAGGAGTCTGCCCGTAATTGTCCTTGCACTGTACATCGGCGCCCCACTGTCGAATAACAGAGAGTTTACCATACCGCACTGTGAAAGGAAAGCATAAAAGACGTACCAACAGGAGCCACTCAACGCAGAGATCACTCTGGATCCCGATGGCCTGAATGAGTGGAGTGCAGCCGTGTTCGCCATGGACAGAGTTCAGATTGGCCCGAGAACATCTAGCTGCCAGCATGTCTACGATATTGCCCTCTAATACCGCGTCGAAGAGTGCCTACAAAAGTACCCGGTTAAGTGATCGCGAAAAAACAAAGCGAGGTACCACGTCAGGATTGTCGAGTGCAACGACCATCGCAAGGTCTTGGTACTTGGCCTTGATCCATGCTTCCTTGTCGGGTCTCGACGACGTTGGCTCAGGTGCGGTCAAGCCAGCTTTCCTGCGGTCCGCTTCAAGGATAGCATTGACCTTTGAGTTTCCCATCGACAAAAATATCTAAAGAGAGAGAGAGAATAGTGCATCTTGATAAACATAGGCCAAAAAAAAAAAAAGCACACGTACCTTTTGCAGGTTGGTGTCCCATATGTCGAGGGTGATGGATCGCACCTTTGACAAGTGGGTCCCAAGACTCCTGTGAATGCCCGAACACTCAATGCAAAGGAGCACGGCTTGCGTGATGCTGCACCAGTCCGGGGCAGGAGCTCCGCAGTCGGCGCATCCGGCATTGCCCTCCCGAGCTCGCAATTCCGGCAATCGATCTGGGGGGAAGCCGGCTGCCACACTCGAGATGCTTTCCTTGCTGATGGACCCGCTCACTGCCGACGCAGATGACGATGGGTCCCGGTGGACACCCACTGCGCTCGCCAAGGCTGTCGATGCTCGACCAGCGTACTTGGCGAGCTTGGGAGACATAAACTGCATCAGTGGGGACTGCTTGGTTTGCTGCCTAGCGTCCCGTTGAAAAGAATCTGTTAGTTTAGCATGGTATAGGTGCAAGTCGTACGGTTCTTGCAGACGTCGTTGAGGTGGGACGACCATTCCCTTGGGCAGTTTTTCCTTCTTCTCCTTGTTCATGCCAAAATCGCCCATGTCTGGACTGGACAAAGCCACGCCTAGGGTAGTTTCCGTGGGTCAAGGACAGAGAAAAGGCAATTGCCGCATGATGATGTTTACCTATGGCCTGGGTGATTGCACTCACCCAGTTGGAGGCGTCCTCAGCACTGGACGCTTGGAGGACGTATGATCGAATGGGCGAGATGATCTGAAAGCAAAAGCGCCTCTCGCTGTCAGACACGAGTTTGACCGTGCACACGCGCAAGTTGGTGGCGACCGTGGGCTCTTCGTTGTCCTGGGAAGTTGGACCCATTAAGACTGTGCACTCTCCTCTGCGGCTTACCTTTCCGCGCGTGTAATAGATCAAAAGACCACCGCGAATGACAAAGTAGCGGCGCTGCCACTCGTTGAGCTTTAGCTTCTGCGACGATTTCTGCAGAACCAAAGAAAGAAAATCAGGGCAAGGTTACGAAACGACGTTACCTTGAACAGGTAGCCCTGTTTGGCCGCGACAATGCCATCGTCCGCGGAATCGCTCATATTCTCACGAACGAGCGTGACGCTTGGCGGCGGGATTGCAGTTGGGGGGTAGAATGGCGTACAGGCCTACGGTGAAGTTGCAGTAAAGAGGAGACTCGGCTTGTGGATATTACCTGGACGATTGTCTCCTTGCGCATGTTGTTCTGGGCATGCTCGGCCTCCTTTTCGTGCCTGACTTGGTGCAGCTGAGCCGTCAGCTGCGTCATGAACGGCTGGAGGTCGTGCAAGAGCTCGTACGCTTGATGGTGGAACGACATCTGTGCGTAGAGGTACGCCAGGACCTACCGATGCCAGTGAATGTTTTTTTGGGGGCGTGGTGGGGTGTGGGGGTGGGGGTTGCCATGAGCATGCGCGACCGGGGGGAGGGCGTGTGTACCTTCTCGAGAAACTCAAACTTTTTCTTGGCCTGGAGTTCGTTGAGCTTGAGGACGTAGTCGAGCGAACTGGTGTGGAAATCCATGTGCGCTTGAGTCACTTGTTTGACCTCCTGGGACTCATCGGCCGGCGCCTTGCGTCCAAGGTACTTGTTGAGCTGTGAGTCGTAGTCGTCGCTGTTTCTGAGAAACTGCTTTTGGATGGCCTGCAGAGCGTAGTAGTGGTGTGTCCACGTTTTAGAAGCGCGTTGGAGAGAGAAAGGGGCTCCTTTGCGTACTGCCAGCGTGCCCAAGTCGTTCTTGACAAACCGTTCGAGCGGCTCGATCAGCACCATCTCGGTCTGGTCGTTCAGGATACTGCGAAAGCTCTCGATCTCTCGCAGCGTCTCGCCAAACTTGTCCAAGCCCGCGTCTAAAGTACGTACGGGAACGTGGTGATGAGCCGACATGATCCCAAACGCCGTGTGCCCAAACATACCGATCGCGTGATCCTCGTTCCTGCGCTCGCTCTGGGCAAACCGCAGGAGCTCGTTTGCAAACTGCACGCTCTTCTGTGTATGCACTGGGTTTTGCGCGCCACCGGGGACTCGGATTTAGAACGGAACGTCACAGCTATTTATAGCAAGTAGTACCACGAGACGAGTCCACACCCGTGCGCGCCAGCTTGAGCAGGCTCTTGGCCGTGGCCTCAAAGTCGCCCGTGTTCTGCTCGACCAGCGCCAGATCCGCACGGAAGAACGGCGAGTCCTCGAAGCAGCCGTCCAGAGGCAGCACCACCGTGGACGTCGTCGTCATCTCATGTACACGTATTTTTGAAACTCTAGATTTTTTTTTCTTCTTCTTTTTCTTCTTTGTCTCCAGCATCAGTGAACTGCTTTAGACGACGACGACGACGACGACGATGCGGCAGCCGCAGAGGCCGCGAGGAACGAAGGGGAGATCGGGGGAGCGCTTGGCGGCGCACCGGGCCAGTTGGTGTGCGGATTGCCCTGTGGAAGGCGGGATGGGTCCTTGCACGACACTTCGACGACGTCGCCGCTGACGCACAGGAGGACGTAGGCGTGGTTCTTTTGCACGTTCTCGGTCAGCACGAGCATTTCTGAGCGGAACGAGGTCAGCGCGTTGCCGCCTCTGCTTCGGACGTGGGATCGGGCGATGGCCTAGAAAAGTTTGTAAGATTAACAGACTAAACATTTTTTTTTTACAAAGCCAGGTACCATAGTCTCGTAGACAAACGATTGCAAAAAGGCCCCAGAGCCGCCGGTCTCGTGCAACGCCTGGGTTTCTTTGACAAGGAAGAGGTTGACACGATCACAGTAGGTTTCGATCGTCATGCCAGGCAGGGTTTGCAGGGACGTAATTTGGACCGATGTGGGGAAGTGCTTGACTATGTCTGGCGAGTCAAGTTGCTTGTTCTCTCCTGTTTGGGTTTTTTTAGTTTTCAAAAACGCAAGAAAAAACACAACATCATGCGTACCTTCCATGTCAAACTGCATGTGATGGTCCTCAGCAGCTCCCGGTGACGATGAAGATGCTGCCGTGGCGACGGCAGGGGCAGGCATTTCGCGAGGGATCAGAATTGACGCTGTCAGTAGCAGGATCACGTCATTGTCGCGGGGCAAGACGACGCGGTACTTGACGCCACAAATCACACAGGGCGCCCGATTGCGCAGAGCAAAAATGAGCTCGTCCTGGAGACGGCGGAAGACTTGCGCGAGCTGCCGGCTCGGATGGTGCTCGGGTGACTTGATGACCATACGCTTGGACACGGTGGCCAACTGGCTCGACACAAACTGGTGCGTACGCCCCTCGCCGAGCAACGTCATATTGTCCGTGCAGTGAAGCTGGATGGCAGGGGAGCGTTCTGGGTCCAAAAGGACTGCAAGCATGTCCTCGTCCGTGTCATCGTCCACGTGAACAACAAAATTGTGCCGAGTGTCCTCATTGTCCAGCTCCTCGGCAGTACCGATCACTGTCCAGACAGAGGTCACATCAGTACATTAAAAAGGCACTGGTTGTTTCCGACGACTTACAAGTACTCGCGCCAGCAGACACGATACGCGCAATGGACGGATCTGTTCGCTCAAAGCGGCTGCCCGACAGCTCCGTAAGGAAGGACCGATCGGTGTACGCCGACTGGGCGTACGACGTATTGGGTCGTGGCCCAGGGTTGACGACGATCGACGATGGAGGCCCTCCTCTACCGGGCGAAGTGCCCAAAAGTTCTTCGTCCTGAATAAAACGTATCACAAGGAAAAAAAAAAAAGTCTGGTTTCGCAATACCCCAGACTCATCATCGGTGTCGACGGCGCATAATCGCACAGCCTCGAGTTTTTGTTGATAATTCTAATGTTGCGAAATTACTCGCGCAATTCAAGAGAAACGCTTACCTTTTCAGAGATTTCCGCTATGCGTTTGTAGACTTCGAGGAGGGAAGGATCCTCCATTTTGGACTGCCGCCGAGGGGCGATGGCGAGGACTTTGGGTGGGGCGAGCGCACGAAGGTAGACGGCTGTGCCAACAGCTTCAGCAGTGATGAGGGTATCACCCACGGTCACTTGCACCTTGAGGTCAAAAATTGCGTTGAGACCCTTCACCTTGAGCTTGTACATGAGTTGCTTGTAGAGGTCGTTGTCTGTTTTTGGATTGGCATGGTTGTAAGAAAAAAACACAAACAATGCAAGTGATACCAATAAAGGGCAAAATGTCGCTCACTTGGATGGCATTGTTTTCGCCATCCTTCCTCTTCTTGGGCCGACAGAGGTACGCTTCGATCATTGAGCTTGAACCGACCATGGCTAGTTCGTCCAATGGTGACACAGTCGTGATGATCAACTCGGGAACGTAGTGCTTGCCGCAGACGTTACACAGGCTCAGCTCCATGGGATAAATGGACTCCTAAACAAACAGGTCTTGTTCAGTAAAGAAGAGAAAAATACATTAAAAAAAATGGCTACATGGCGGAACGCATGAGGAATATGGAGACTTGCGCACGAGGCCTTGGATTTCATGCTGGCAGCCTTGGAGGAGATTGCTATTGCAGAAGAAAAATATGTATTTAGGAATTTTTTGTATGCCATCCTCCCCACCATCCTTACTGCGACGAAGGCGGCTGGTTGCGCTAGTGGGACCATCAGCAGGGCCAGAGAGGGAGAACTTTCGCGGCGACCCAAAGCTTTGGGGGCCACCAAGTCCACCTCCGCCAGCAGTTTGGAGCCCGCTGTCGGGCTCATCGTCATCCGATCCTGCGTTGGCCATAAGAATTGCCGCTGCTGCACGCTGATCTGCGAAGAGGGCACGCTCACTCTTGAGAGTCTATTTTTTTATTTTTTTAAAAAAAAGGTTTATTTATCCGTTTAGAAGGGGGAAAATATAAATTACCACTGCGGTGCCAAATGCAGACAGAACGCATAAGTCTTCGCTGATGGTCATCAACTCAGAGTACCCGACGACTTGGTCACATCCGAGGTACTATTGAATTTTCCTTGGAATGAGCTACAGAAAAACCTCATTATCTCGAACGTACACGTGCGTGCGACCTGATCTCTTGTCGCACCTCTCGCCACCAAGAGTCGTGGAGTTCCTGCTGTGTCGATTTTTCCTCGCCAGAGATGAGAAGCTTGACCGCACGCGCAGAGACGGAGCCGCCCAGGCGCACCACTTCTCCCGGTCGGAAACTCTTTAGGGTGTAGAGTGGGAGTTCTTGCAGGCGGTTCTGCACAGGTGCGTTTTGGACAATCCGCTTGATGAATCTCTACAAAAAAAGAGGTGGATATATTTTGTTTCAGCAGAAAGCAAATCAGACAACGTCAAGGTACGTTTGGGTTCTCGGGAGTCGACGACATGCCTCCCAGTTCAAGAGCTTCCATGCCCGAACTCAGGTCTCCACCCTGCGAAAGAATAATTAGTATTTTCATTTGCTTTTTTTTTTTTTGGCACTGCTCAGACAACATACTGAATGGTCATTGTTGCCCGGGAAGCTGGTTCCGAGCTTCCCGGTTTCACCCACGCCCTCGTAGTCTTCATCCTCTGCGTTTGCCCTTGTTTATTTTTCATACAGTTTGTTTATGAACGGGTAAAGTGGAAACACACCGGGAACGTACTCGCTCGTTTCGAGAATGGTGCAGGCCGTTCCAATTGCTCGGGCAACAATATCTCCAACCTTGGTCTCGAGGTCAAAGGATAGCAAGTATCCAAGGACAGCATTTCCTCCCTAACAAAAAAAATTTGACTTTCATAATTACCACACACACACACAGAGAGTACCATCTCACGGACTTTGCGACCAACGAGACGCCGCACCTTGCCCGCCAGTTCTGAAAAGGTACGCTGGCGCTCTTCGTTGGAGAAGCGCGAGGAACGGAAATTGTCACTCCAGTGGTACTCTGGATCGTCGGCGTAAATGAGCTCTTCGACAAAGCCGAGAAGCTTTGTTTGGTAGCCCTCTGGAAAGGACGTGGACGAGTAGAAGAGCACACCCGCCGACGACTCCTTGAACGGATTTGCATTGTCAATGTAGTCAAGCTTGACGGCAAGGTAGAGCTCTCCACGGGCACCCCGCAGGGAGTCGTAGATGGGGAACCACCCTGCGATCTCCTTCACAGACTGCAGGGTGATGAGCGGGTTGAGGTCGACGTAGACGACGCCGACAGAGTCATTGCGCGTGACTTGGTCATAGTCAAACACCTTGAAAGCAGCTTTAGTTGGAATCAGCGCTTTCGGGTTGGCTGCCTTACCTTGAACTCGAGCGGCGCGTCCTGGATGAGGCTGTCGTCGTTCACGTTGAAACGAAAGTCCTCGTTCCACACAGGGTTGAGCGTCTTGCGGCAGACCTTTGTCCGCTGCTCGTCCTGCTCAGCAAAGTGGACCTGCTTGTTTCATATTTTTATTTTTTAGTCATTTACAAAGGTCATGGCAGCAGCACAGTGGGCCAACGCACCTCCACAAAGGCGTCCGTCAGCTGCGAGATCGTGTCCATGATCGGCAGCCCGCGGGCTTCTCTGACGCGCACCTTGACAATGCACGGCATGATTATTGAAATGCCTTGCCCGTAATAGCCATTTCAGTGCACCCAAATGATGGACGCGCGGCGAGGGCACAAGCGGCGGCGCTACCTGCGAATCGACCGCTCCCGTGTCGTGCCGTACGTCCTGGTGGTGACAAACAAGAACCCATCAGTGTTGACGAGCGCGATTGACCAGGTTGGAGACAAGACGTGTTTTTTCCTCAAATTGGCGCCAAAAAAAATTAAATTAATTGTATAGAAACTCTTGGCCGCGTTGAACGTCCTTGTTCCTCCGCTGCTAAGGGTCCCACGTGCAGAGCTGTTTGTGATTCCGGGCTTGGCATATCGTGGTAAAACAAATCGCTTGCTTACGTTGCGCCTGAACCCGACTCATTTCGCAGAGGCATCATTTCGCATGAATCTATACTTTGAGCCGACCCACAACGGCCGCGAGCAGATTGTCTTGCTCAATACCCCGGTACGTGTTGGTCATTTGGTTAAGCATCTCTAACAACATCAACTAGGAGGATGCTCAAAAAGATCGCCTCACGACAATGAGCTCGGAGCTGCAGGTGGTAGTCCACGTGAGTCCTGCTGATCCGAGCGCCCCATCATCGTCGAGGGCTGCAGCCGTAAGTGATACGAGTGGCTCGGGGTCGACATCATCTGAAAAGGAAAACTACATGAGGAGCATGGCGAGGCGGAAAAAGGCCGCCAAGGATGATTTCTTGCATGGCGACGATGGCAGTACGTTCACCGGTGACGGTGACTCGGATGATTTCAAGGTCACGTCAAAGAGGCGGAAACGACAGTACGAGTAATTAATAAATAAATTAAAAAATGGTGCACGTTCAAACAAAACAAACAATCAATCAAACTACAGCCACAAGACCACAGAAGTGCAAGCAGTGGAAATCGACTCGCCTGATGAAGGAGACAGCCAAGTGGCGTCGGTGCTGCTGGAGAATGGAGCTGAGGAGGAGGAGGAGGAAGAGGAAGAAGAAGAAGCAGAGGAGGAGGAGGATATCGCGTCTAAAATGCCAGAGTTGGCTCACCATGTCAACTCGTTTTCCGGCGAGCTGAAACGAATTCTTCGCGGGGGACTGCCTTCTTGGCGGAGAGACGCATTTCTGGGTTCCAATAAGGCACGCGACACGCTCAAGGCCACGTTTATCCCAATCGACCTTTTGGATGAAGAGGTAACTTTATATTTCTTATGTAGTTTTGTTTAGCATGCATGCAGGTGGACGCTGTGATGGAGTTACTCTTGCAAAAGTTCTGTTCGGCTGGCCACGAAAGCCGGATGCCGTTTGTACTGGATGTGCTCCTACCTGAAGCCGTGATCCGACTCGTCATGGCACGGAAGCAGCTCCCGTATGATCAGGTGGACCGCATGATGCTCAAGGCCGTCCCTTCAGCCTACCTTGCCGAAGTCAATTCATATCGTTTCAAGAAAACTACAATTGTAGCAAAGTGAACAATCATATTTTTTTTTTTCCGTACAACAAGGAAGAAGGTCAACGGGGAGGGAGCAGTTCAAGAGAGACTTCAAAAAGCAAAAACTGAGAAAGGAACCAAGACAATAAAATGTTTTTTTTCTCTTCTCTTTCTTTCACAGAGCGTGGTGTGGTACTCACAGGATGAACCCGCCACCCATACCCATGCCCATGCCCATGCCCATGCCCATGCCCATGCCGATCGCGCCGCATGTGCAGGCACCGATACAGCCACAGGCAAGCGCAGCCATCTCGGCCCCGATCACGGCACCGGCGAGTCCACGGCCCATCATGGGCATGCCCATGCCCATGCCCATGCCCATGCCCATGCCCATCATGGAGCCACACGTGCATGCACCTTTTGTAAAACAAGGACAAGAAATTAACCATTATATAAAAATTAAAATTTTGTGTTCAGCAGCATACCGATACAGCCACAGGCGAGGGCCGCGCCCATGCCCATGCCCATGCCCATGCCCATGCCCATGCCCATGCCCATGCCCATCGGCATCATGCCGAGGCGGCCACAGCTGCACGTGCCCATGCATCCGCACGACAGGGCCATCATCGCGGCGCTCGCACCGAGTGGGTTGACGAGGCCGACACCGGGATTTGCGACGACCACGGTGGTGCGCGGCGGCGGCGGCGCGGCGTACACAACTTGTTGCGGCGGCGGCGGCGGGTAGAACTGCTGAGGCGGCGGCGGGCCGTACTGCTGCTGAGGCGGGCCGTACTGCTGCTGAGGCGGGCCGTACTGCTGCTGAGGCGGGCCATACTGCTGCTGCTGCTGCTGCTGCTGGGGCGGCGGGTACTGCTGCTGCTGTGACGTGTACTGTTGTTGTTTCTCATACTGCTGCTGCGACTGCGGATACTGCTGCTGCGACTGCTGCGGATACTGCTGCTGCGACTGCTGAGGCCACTGCTGCTGCTGCTGCTGCTGCTGCTGCTGCGACTGCTGCGGCCACTGCTGCTGCTGCTGCTGGTAGTTGTTGTTGTTGTTCGAGCTCATCGTGGAACGACGCGTGCGATTGTGTTTTTATTTTTAAACCGTGGCCACGTGGATGACTGAGATGCCTGCTGCTGCCACGAGTCTACTGTTTCGAGGAACGCTTCGACGTGCTGGTTCGTTCCCTGTTCCGCCCTCCTTGCGATAACACACTCCCCTCTAGTTGTCTTGAGCCCGACCACGCTGCGCACGGTGGCGGCCGCTGTGCGCCCATACGCGACCCACGACGCTGGAGCCACGCCCTTGGCGAGCGAGGCCACGAGCCAGGCCGCGAGCCAGGCCGACGTGGAGGCGCTGATCAAGAGCGTGTCGGAGCCCCCCGAGGAAGTCAAGCAGCACTATCGCAGCAAGTACGCGGACAAGATCAAGGCAAAGCTAGAGCAGTACGGACGCCCCTTCGTTTTTTTTTTATTTTTTTCAAACAAAACGCGCAGGGCAAATGCCCCGTCCCTGGACGACTATGTCAGGCAGAAGCAGGAGCAGGATCTCGCAGGCGCCAGTTCGCAGCATGAAAAACGGAAAGCCGCCGTGCTCGCTGCTACTGCGTCCAAGTCGTCGCGCGCCCGCGCGGTCGTTGCCCTCAACGACATCCTCAAGATCGACTTGCTTGAGCAGCTCACCAACCGCGAAATCGTCGAGATTTGGACTCGACATCACATAGAAAAGGGCGACTATGTTGCGGGAGGCATCAACGGGACCATGTATGCTACGCTCCGCGAGCGTGCCAGTAAATGCCCTCAGGTGCGATCGTATTTTTATTTTTATTCTGCCCTTTCGTAAACCATCCCTTATACCACAGTTCATCTTTCCCCTGCCCAAAGGCGAGGGCATCGAAATGTACTACTTTCAGTACAACGGGACGCAGTTTGCGTTCACGTCGCTGATCGAGTACCAGACACACCGGGACACCGCACCTGCCTACCTCGTGCTGGATCTCTACTCCGAGCTGCAGGGGTCCAAGGACGTCGTCCTCTTCCGCGGCCAGGTCGACGACAAAAAGCTCTCGGTGCAAGAGGGCCAGCTGCTCGTTCTGATGATGATCGAGTTCTTCATAAGCAATGACGAAAAATACAAGCTCGTCGAGATCTTCAACAAGACGCCTGGTCAATTTGACCTGCAAAAGCTTCTGGATAGTGTCAATGTTCAAGTATAGTACATGTACTAGGAGTAGAAATCTAACAGCTAGCGTCAGGTTGCTTCTTCTTCTTCTTCTTTTTAGGTTTTACGGATTCCTCTGCCGCTGGAGCCTGCTCTTCATCATCAGCGGGCTGGTCCTCTGCCGTGCGCTTCTTGGACTTTTTCTTCTTTGGCTTGGTTGACTCTCCGTGCTCTACTGCCTCTTGATCGATTGATGAGGACAGATCGTCCTTGTCCCCCGCCTCCACCTTGGCCTCCACTGTAACCAGACGCTTCTCCTTGCCCGTCTGCTTGTAACCCCCTCGATGGCCAAACCGGCGCCCCTCGCACGCCTCAAGCAGCTGCTCGTCCGTCCACTTCACGGAAAAGTCCTTTGAGTCGGCCTCGGCCACGACGGCGTTGTCGGCCGTCGCACTCGAGACAAAGTTGCGGTACAACGGGGACACAAGCGTGGCAGGCGTGGCCACGGCAGCCTTGGCCTCGCCTGTGGGCCGCTTGGTCGTGACAATGTCCTCCCGCTTGAGCTCCTTGACTGTCTTGCACACGACCCCGCCGCCCTCGTCGTCACTACCGTCCGAGTCCTTGGCCACGACAATGTTGCTCGCGGCCTTGTTGTACACATGGTCCCACCACGCAAAGTCGTACGAGTCGCCCTCGCGTCCAAGCCCGTTCGTGTCTTGCTTGCGCGTGACCTTGATCGACTCGGCATTGCCCGAGTTGGTCTTGCCAAGCCCCTGCCCCCTGCACACATCCGTCTTAGCCGCACAACCATCATGCCATGGGGCACATCCGTTACTTTGTCCAGCCGTAACGCTCGAGTTGTTGGGTCGCGAAGCCCATGCCTCCGCCGCCACGTGGCATCGACATATTTTTTCCAAGTGTGACCCACCGAGTCCACTGCTGCAGATGGAAGCGTTCTGCGGCGCCGATGGCTTCGTACGTACGAGTAGCCGGTAGCTATATGCATCCGTATTCTCTGTGTCTGCTGGAAACCCTCCATGTTCCACTCTCGCTTGATTTCCGCGCTCAGAAGGATACTACGGATTTTCGTGGTGCTTATGTAAGTCGAAACAACTAATTCTACCACCCATCCATCCACCCAGGGCCCGTTCAGCACAGCCCGTGAGCCAGACTTTACATCGTGCTTCGAGGCAGTGTACGTTTTTATTATTTAATTGCTGCAAAAGGCTGACGTCGGGGTCTCGCATTTTATCCGAACTCCGTCGTTACTTTGGTGACCGAACCAGGGTAATTAACACGATCCCTCGTGGACTCGTCATCCTCCTCGGGTTCACGCGTCTCTACGAGCTATGGTCGCAACCCGGGGGTGCTCAGTACCCGTACACACCGCTGTACGTCCTCAAGATGGTACGCATCTCATCGTCGTCTTCGTAAAATTCTAATACAACTTTTTTTTGTGCAGGTGTTTGCCGTGACCATTGTTGCCGTTTCCATCGCCAATTTCGCTCTCTTTGCCCTCGATGGGTCGGTCGTCTCTCAGGCGCGCGGTTACACGATGCTTGATCTGGGACTGGCGCTCGTCGCCAACGTAAAAAAACTGTTGTTTTTTTTTCCGTTTTTTGTACTTGAAAGTTTTTTCAACAGACGATGGCCGCTGTTCTTCATCATGTCGAGTACATCTGGGCTCGCAAATCATCGTCCATTCTGCTTATCTACTGGTTGCTCATGTCGTGCGCAATGGCGATCCAGGTTTGTTTGTTTTCGACCGAGCATGTTTGCTGTTTTTTTTTTAATTTTTTATGTGCAGATCCGCACCCAAGTCCTGATCGTCGGTGGCGAGCCTATGCCCACCGAGTCCGTTCTAAACTGCACGCTACTGGGTCTTTACGCCCTTGTGTTTGCCCTCGAAAACATTCCAAAACCAAGTAGTGGCTACGAGGAAATTGATGGCGTCAAGGTGAGGGCCTCTTTTTGTTTGTCATTGCAGCGCGGCAACTGAATGACGACAATTTATTCAGCACGACCCCGAAAGCGATGCCAACCTATTCAGCGTCATCACGTTCTGGTGGCTAAACCCGCTGATGGTCCTGGGACGCCAAAAGACGCTGTCGATGGACGACCTGTCGGAACTCTCGACCGAGAATGAGGCTGTGCACATTTCCAAACTTTTCCACTCGGAATGGGAGAAACAAAAGGCTACCGGCAACCCTTGGCTAATTGCCGCTCTGTTTTCAAGCTTTGGAGGCCCATTTTTCGTTGCAGCAGTAATTACTGGGAAAAAGAAAAAATATAACAAAAGTAATTTGCTGTCTCTAGTTCTTCAAGCTTGCTCAAGACTGTTTTGCGTTTGTTCAGCCACAGCTTCTGGAGCAGTTGATCGGATTCATCGAAAGCTACGCCACCGAAGAACCCGAGGCGTATTATATGGGCTACTTCCTCGCCGTTGGCATGTTTGTCACTGCGGTCCTGCAAACCATCATGTTGCACCAATACTTTCATCGCTGCTACTCCACTGGCATGCGGGTAACTAACTGCATCCTAAAAAGGGACTTTCGTTGATTGTACTCGCAGTTCCGTGCAGCCATCGTGACCGCTGTCTACCGCAAAGCCCTTGTCCTTTCCAATGACTCGCGCCAAAAGTTCACCGTCGGCGAAATCGTCAACCACATGGCCATCGACGCTCAGCGACTTCAAGACCTCACCTCGTACCTTCACATTATTTGGAGTGGGCCTTTCCAAATTGCCTGTAAAACAAAGCGTACGACCGTTTAAAGTTTATTTAAACTCTTTTCTTAGTATCCCTGTACTTTTTGTACACAACCCTGGGCCCGTCCGTCTTTGGTGGTCTCGGAGTCATGCTTTTGATGATTCCGATTAATGCCTGGACTGCCATGCGCATGAAGAGCCTTCAAAAGATCCAGATGCAAAACAAGGTACGTTCAGGGTTTTTACGTACATTTTAAAATAATAATTGTAATTAAAAAACTGCTGCAGGACAAGCGTATCAAGTTGACCGATGAAGTACTCTCTGGTATCAAAGTTATCAAGTTGTACGCCTGGGAGCGCTCCTTCTTGCAAAAGGTTTTTTTTTTTTAATCCCCCCCTCCGACGAAGTACACTGACACCGGTCATTGTAGATCTTTGGCGTGCGTGAAAGCGAGCTTGCCACCCTCAAGATTGTCTCGTACTATGGCGCGATCCAAACATTTACGTGGACTGCCTCGCCGTTTATCGTCTCCCTTGTCACGTTCATGTTTTATGTTCTCGGTATGCTTATGGAGAAAACATGCAATTGTATTAAAAATTTCCCCAAAAAGTCCAAAAGGAGATCCTGACCTCGGAAAAGGCATTCGTGAGTCTGTCGCTCTTCAACCTGCTGCAGTTCCCGCTGGCCATGCTCCCTCAGGTGATCACAAGCTGTGTCGAAGCCTCGGTCGCCATCCAGCGCCTGTACAACTTCCTACTCTGTGGCGAGCTCGATATGTCGGTCCGTGAATTTTCCTTTTTTTTTTAATCTTACAGAAGGCTGACATGTATTTTGAAGGGAGTTGCGCACGCCAATGCTGATCACTCCAAGAGCGAGACCACATTGTCGTCTGCTGTGTCGCTTCCGATGGGTGCAAACGACGAATACATGGTCGAGATTGCGGATGGATCTTTTGCTTGGAACAAGGTTGTTGAGTCTCACATCTCATGAAAAAATACTGATCTTTTTATTTTTCGTGACAGACCTCGGATGCGGCTACCCTTCGCTCTCTCAACGTTAAGATGCCCAAGGGATCACTGGTGGCTGTGGTCGGACAAGTCGGCTGCGGCAAGTCGTCCTTTGTGTCGGCCTTGCTCGGCGAAATGGAAAAGCGTCGGGGGAGGGTATTTCTTAAAGGTCAAGTGGCATATGTGCCCCAGCAAGCATGGATCCGCAATGCTACGGTGGAGGACAACATCCTCTTTGGTCGTCCCCGTGACGAGAATCTCTACAAGGTGCTAAAGAGTTTTTTCTGCCATGCATATTTATTGACTTTGTCAGCAGGCTGCAATCTCATGCTGCGCTCTGCAAGCCGACGTCGACATGCTGCCTGCCGGGGACCAGACAGAAATCGGTGAAAAGGGCATCAACTTGAGCGGTGGTCAGAAGCAACGTGTCTCGCTCGCTCGTGCATTCTACTCCCAGGCCGATGTCTACGTCTTTGATGACCCTCTCTCTGCTGTGGACGCACATGTCGGTCGACATATTTTCGACAATCTTATTGGCCCTCGAGGTAAAAGGCTTTCCTCACTCAGTATAATTTTTTTTTTTTTAACAACATCTCTCTACCGAAAGGCGTGCTCAAGAAGAAAACGCGTGTCCTCGTCACCCACAGCGTGCAATTTTTGTCCCAGTGCACCAACATTCTCGTGCTCAAAGACGGGGAAATCGTGGAGGCAGGCTCGTACGACGATCTGTTTAAGCAAGGCGGGGCCTTTACTCGCCTCATTGAGGAGTACGGCTCGCACAGCAAAACTCGTAACAATTTGGAGCAACAATCATTCCTTTCTCACCCGGTTACCAAATATACTAGAGGCACCAGAGTCCCCAGTCGCTGCCTCAGATGCTTCCAAAACTGTGGCAGCGCCCACCATTGTCGACAAATCTATCAACTCGCAGGTGCCTGAAAAGGTATGATTCAAGTTTATGTATTTGTTATTTGACGCTTTTCTAGGAGGCTGCCCCTGCAAAGAATGCCAAGTTGATTGAGACCGAGACGTCCGAAAAGGGCGATGTGAGCTCAGCTGTATACAGGGCTTACTTTGACGCGATGGGCATAACTGCTGTCCTTGCCGTCTTGTTAATGTTTTTCCTTGGCCAGGGCGCGTCTGTAAGCACACACACACACACACACGCGCGCGGATTTGTCATCTCTGATTGTGTTTTCTACTCTTAGATCGGAAGTTCTCTTTGGCTCACATACTGGTCGGATCAGAACAGCAACGATCAAATCGGCTTGTATCTCGGCAGTACGTGCTCATTTTTATCTTGATAACTGTGCTAAGAGCGAGCCTGTCAGTTTACGCCCTCTTTGGCATTCTCCAGTCAGTATTCGTCGTCGTCACGTCGATCATGTGCTTTGTTGTTTGTGGCATTCGGTAAAGCTGTTGCTTGATCCATAAACAAATTAAAAATAAAAATAAAAATCCTCTAGGGCTGCCCGCTTCATGCACATCCAACTGGCCGAAAATATTTTGCGTGCGCCCATGAGCTTTTTTGACACGACACCACTTGGTCGCATTGTCAACCGGTGTGTATCAATAAAATCTTTACTTTTTTTTACTAAAATGTAAATTAAAAAAAGTTTCTCCAAGGACCAATACACCGTTGACGAGGCCCTTCCGTATGTATAAAACAACGCTGCTCCTTTTAACAATGGGGTGATTAGACGGTCTTTCCAATCTTATGTGCGCCAGCTGTTCAACGTTGCAGGAATTATCATTGTCATCACCTATTCCACGCCGATCTTCTTGGCAGCGATCGTCCCGCTGGGTGCCTTCTATTATTACGTGCAGCGTTTCTACCTGGCCACCTCGCGAGAACTTAAGCGTCTTGATTCGGTCTCTCGCTCGCCAATCTACGCCCATTTCAGCGAAACCCTTGCTGGAGTCACGACCATTCGCGCTTACCAACTAAAGGAACGGTTCATTCTGGAGAATGAAACGCGGCTCGACCTCAATCAGCGTGCTTACTATCCTTCGATTGTCTCCAACCGATGGTATCAATGTTCAGGTAATTTCTTCTTTTAAAACAAAATCACGTGAAGGCTCGCAACCCGCCTCGAGTTTGTCGGTAATTTCGTGGTGTTGCTCACAGCGCTGTTTGCCGTCATCTCTCGTGACACGATTGATCCTGGGCTCGTGGGCCTGTCCGTCTCGTATGCCCTCAGTGTGACACAGTCCCTGAACTGGATTGTTCGGTAATACGTCCCTTTTTTTTGGTTCCAACGCTAATCAAAATATGACACAGCATGTCAACCGAGCTCGAGACCAACATTGTCTCTGTGGAGCGCATCCGCGAGTACATGTATGTCCCCACCGAGGCAGCGCCAAAGAAGGAGGACCTGTACTTTTATTCAATTGATTATGTTATTTTTCTAAAAACTATCTCAGCGAACCGCCACAACATTGGCCTGAAAAGGGCGTAATCCTGTTCAACAACTACTCGACCCGCTACCGTGCTGGCCTGGACCTTGTCATCAAGAACCTGACGTTTGCGATCCAGTCGCGCGAAAAAGTTGGCATTGTCGGCCGAACTGGCGCAGGTACGCCAAAAGAAAAAGAGTGCAAAATTTTTTTTTTTCATCTTTTTTTTTTTTTTTGGTTACACAGGCAAGTCGTCTCTGACCTTGGCTCTCTTCCGCATCATCGAGGCCGCCGAGGGCAGCATTGTTGTGGACAACGTGGATATTGCCCAGATGGGCCTTCACGACTTGCGTTCCAACCTGACGATCATCCCGCAAGACCCTATCATCTTTTCGGGCACGATCCGCGAGAACCTCGATCCTTTTGAGACGCACACGGACGATGAGATCTGGCGTGCCCTCGAAAACTCGTCTCTCAAGCCTTTCGTGTCGGGCCTTGACGGTGGTCTCCTGGCAAAGGTCGTTCCTGGCGGCGAGAATTTGAGTGTTGGCCAGCGGCAGCTCCTTTGCCTCGCGCGTGCCCTCTTGCGCAAGAGCTCGATCCTGGTCCTGGACGAAGCCACAGCCGCAGTGGATGTGGAGACGGACAATGTCATCCAGCGCACGATCCGACGAGAATTCAAGGACTGCACCATTTTCACAATTGCGCATCGTCTCAACACTGTTATGGTATGCATCCTGCTTTAATAATGTTTCCGCGGGAGTAATAGAAAAAAATGTTTTTTTGTTCTGGTTTGTAGGACTCGGATCGTATTATGGTGTTGTCACACGGCGAACTGAAGGAGCTCGACTCGCCCAGCAACCTCCTCGCCGACAAATCGTCCATCTTCTACTCAATGGCCAAGGAGGCCCACCTCGTTTAGAATTACAGTACATACAAGAAGACAAGTGGAAAGAAAAAAAAAAGAATTACTGGAACTCCCGTTTACAAAGTAAAAGTCAATAGTTGACAACAGCCAAGGCGGGGCTGACTAGTCGAAAGGGTGAAATATTGGCGCTGAAGTCACCAACAAGATCGTTTCCGTGTGTGTTGGGCGGCTGCACAGTTATGTCGCGTTGGTCCACTTCATCACGTGGCACAAAGACAAACGTGAACCAGCCCTCCATCGTCCCCACGAGCGTGCTCGGCAGAAGACTGACGCGGTTGCGAGTGCTTTGTCGATTTGTGTACGGCAGACTATGAGCAAAAATAAGTGCAAAAAATATATATATTCTTTTCCCTGAGACGTACTGGGTGTTTTCTTGTTCAAAGAGTGTGCTGTGGCCGTTCTGTTGAAGATCGACTGCTAACTCGTTTTGCTAAATAGTTGATATTGGAATTTTTTTTTTTTTCCCCCTCAAAGACAAAATTGTGCCTACCACTTTGGGATAAGGAAACGTGGTTTGGGAGCAGTAGTGAAACGGCTCGCCACCGGGGGAGAGTACAGGGAAGAATCCTACGAAACTGATTAATTTCATTTTTTTTCAAAAAGAAAAAATAGGAGTTTTACCAATCACGCCCAGACCGTCCACTGGCGTTGACGAACCATCGGCATTGTGGATGCGCCAGTGACGGCTGAGGAGTTGCAATGGCTGGCGTGGTCCATCATTGTCCATCCACATGGACACTCGGTACGAGAAATTGAGTATGCGTTCGTTTGCAAGCAGTTGAGACGACTCGCCGTTAAAACTCGTCTGCACGCGAATGTGGACGCCTTCGGTGATGGTCTCGCTGCCATAGATGATGCCATCAGGGGCAACGAGGGGGCTGCGCCCAATGGGCGATGCCAGGTGGCGGTCGATTCCTTCAATTTCGAAATTGCTGGATGGGGGCAAGATCGTCGTGTACCCATCACAGACTTTTGTCACAAAATCCTGTTTTTTTTAAAAAAATTATATATTTAATAATTGATCATACCCTAATACGCGCAGTATACCATAAAGAAGGAAGCAAAGGATGGTGCGAGAATAAACGCGCTTCCCTTGCGATCGTTGGTCACCGCTGGATGGAGAATTGTACCAGTTGGGAGCAATCCTGCCGTTGCGCCTGGCGTCGTCGTCGAAGCCTCAGAAGCCGAAATGGTTGATGTCTGCCGCTCACACACGACGCTAAAGCGAATAATCTTTTCAGGTATCTGGCACGCGAACCGCACGATGTTGTCCTGCTGGAGGGCAAAGTCTCTGCAAGGGTTGGTTTAGAAACTACATATTGTAAAAAAAAAAAATTAATTTTATTAATACCCGATCTCGCTCAAGGCGATGGACACACGTTTGTTGTACACAAGCACCGACCCAAAGAGTCCACCCCATAGAAAGTGCATTTTGTTGTCGTTTTGAAACAGAGGCAGGCCCTGTTTTAAAAAAAATGCCATGTCAGCAATACTAGTCATTTGGCCTCTTGCTGCGTCACCGAGAACCGCTGCCCGTTGTGGATGCGGTACGAACACCGGAGATCGAGGGGAAGGTGCACCCCCAGCTTTTCCTCGGCCGTGTCCAGCTCCTCTTCTGTGCACCCCGGCCGCAGAGTGGTCAGCAGCAACGGGAAGTGGGCCCTCAGGAACGCCTCGAGCCGATTCCACGCCCGCTTCACGCGCGCATACTGCGGCTCGTACCGATGCCACGCGATGTTGTGCAGCAGGTATGTCTGGTACCACGAGCAGTCCTTGCTGGGCTCCTCCACCAGCCAGTCGCGGACACACAAATTGGCCCACAGTCGGTCATCGGCGGCGGCCTGTCGCCACATCCGATTGACCTGCGCCGCTCTAGGATGACAATAAAGGTTTAGCGGCAACTGAAAGCGGGCGGCGTACCTCGCAAGGTCGCGTGCATCGAGCTGCTTAAACAACTCGACGAGGACGTCGACATTCAACTGAGGGGCAGTGGACGGCATCGGATCGGTTAGTTGGCGCTTAGTTGGAAGTATCCATCTTTTTGACAGTTTCTGACCCAGCTGCCCGGCCGCCGATGTTCGTCTACGACTTGCGCCTCCAACAGCCCACGGCTATAACGACGGCCGCGCTGGGCAACTTTAGCGGCACCAAGGCACAGGAGATCGTGACGGCCAAGGGATCGGTGCTGGAACTGCTGCGTCCGGACACGACCACGGGACGAGTCGTCCCCGTGCTGACCCACGAAGTCTTTGGTGTGGTGCGCTCGCTCAGTGCCTTTCGCCTTACGGGGAGCAGCAAGGGTAATGGTTTTTGGTCTTGTGTGAGCTGGGCATTGGTACCTGACCGTGCTGGGTTTTTTTTTTTTTGTTTTTTTTCGTGCGCTAGACTATGTCGTCGTGGGCTCAGACTCTGGCCGCATTGTCATCCTCGAGTACAACCCCGAGAAGAACGTCTTTGTCAAGGTCCACGAGGAGACCTACGGCAAGTCGGCCGTGCGACGTGTCGTGCCCGGCGAGTATCTGGCCGCCGACCCCAAGGGCCGTGCGGTCATGATCGGTAGAAGAAAGAAACCTTACTTTTTTATTTTATTTCTTAAAGCCGTATTCCCTCTCTAGCGGCCGCGGAAAAGCAAAAGCTCGTCTACATCCTCAACCGCGATGCGTCCGCCGCCCTCACGATTTCGTCGCCGCTCGAGGCCCACAAGGCCAACACGATCTGCTTTGCATGCATTGTAAGCAAGCGATGGATTCCCTTTTGTTGACCTTTTTTTCCGTCCCTTTCTTACTTTTTCACGTTTCGCCCCCGGGGGGGGGGGATAGGGTGTCGATGTGGGCTTTGAGAACCCCGTGTTTGCATGCCTCGAAGTGGACTTTACAGAGGCCGATCAGGACCCTACTGGCGAGGCTGTGGACTCTGTGCAAAAGGTGCTGACGTACTACGAGCTCGACCTCGGTCTCAACCACGTTGTGCGCAAGTGGAGCGACCCTGTTGACAATCGCTCCAATCTCCTCGTCCCCGTCCCGGGAGGCACGGACGGGCCCTCGGGTGTGCTGGTGTGCTCGGAAAACAACATCACCTGGAAGCACTTCAACAAGGCCGAGCTGCGCTGCCCGATCCCCCGCCGGAAGCATGTCCTGGAAGACAAGAACCGTGGGCTCATGATCGTTTCCTGGGGCATGCACAAGTCGAAAAACATATTTTTCTTCCTTCTCCAGTCTGAGGATGGCGATCTCTTCAAGGTTTGATCCTCCCATTTTTTTTTTCTTCTTCTAAAAAAAAACGTTTTGATTGTATTAGGTAACGATGGACTATGACCTCGAGACCGTCCGCGACATCAAGATCCAGTACTTTGATACCTTGCCGGTCGCATCCTCCCTTTGTGTCATGCGCGCTGGCTTCCTTTTTGCTGCGTCCGAGTTTGGCAACCAGTATGCAAATGTTTTTATTGATGCTAGGACTAAACGAAAATTCAGTGGCTTCTACCAATTCGCGTCGCTCGGTGAGGACGAGCTGCCCGTGTACGCTTCTTCGTGGTATCAACAAGCACTGGCCCAACGTGAAGCTGTAAGCAAGAGATCCAAAATAAAATGCAGAGAACGGGACTAATGTTTTTTTTTTGGCATGCACAGGAGGGAAACGCAGAGGAGCTGCTGGTTCACATTGAGCCCCACGCACTCAAGAACTTGACCCTGCTGGAGGACATCCCGTCGTTGTGCCCCATTGTGGACGCAAAGGTGATGGACCTTGCCCGCGAGGACACCCCTCAAATCTACCTGTTGTGCGGTCGCGGCAAGCAAAGTTCTCTCAAAGTGCTGCGGTATGGTGTCGTTTCTCCGAGCAAAGGTCTAACTGCTTTGCACTAGGAATGGCCTCGAGGTAACTCAGCTCGTGTCGATGGACATGACGGCGACGCCTTTGCATGTGTGGACTGTCAAGGCTACCGTTGCGGACGAGTACCACTCGTACATTATCCTGTCGTTCATCAACTACACCATGGTCCTGTCGATTGGCGAAGTTGTCGCCGAGGTATGGAGGACCTTTGGTTTCGAGGTTTCGCTTTCGTTTGCTTACGAGGTGCTTTCACGTGTAGGTGACCGATTCCGGTTTCCTGGGCACAACTAGCACGATTGCCGCTGCGCAGATTGGCGACGATTCACACGTGCAAGTCTACGCTGGAGGCGTTCGACACATCAAGGCCGACCGCCGAGTCAACGAGTGGCAAGCTCCTCTTGGCCGACCGATTGTCAAAGCGGCAATCAACCAACGGCAGGTCGTCGTCGCTCTCTCAGGTGGATCGCTGGTCTACTTTGAGCTCGACAACTATGGTCAACTCAACGAGTACCACGAGGTATCGTTTCAAGAGAGTGCAAAAAAAGTCAGGGGGGCGAATTCACTTTTGTCTTGTTTGTAGCATCGCGAGATGACCACAGAGGTCACATGTTTGGCAGTTGGCCCCATCCCGGAAGGTCGTCAGCGATGCCGATTTTTGGTAACAGGCTTTTAAAATTATCGTATTTTCTAATCTTAACAATAAAAAATAAAAAGTCGGTCGGCTTGGCGGACAACACGATTCGCATGCTCTCGCTCGACCCCGATGATTGCCTACAAAACCTTTCGATGCAAGCACTTCCCGCTCCGCCAGAATCACTGCATATGTTGGAGATGACAGAACAGGACGGCTCAGGAACGCTTTTCCTGGCGATTGGTCTGCGCAACGGTGTGATGCTGCGCACCGTGCTGGATCCAGTCGTGGGCACGCTAACAGATACACGGACACGTTTCTTGGGCAACAAGCCCGTCAAGCTCTGTCCGATCCTTACACAGAAAAAATCAGCCCTCATGGCACTTTCATCGCGTCCGTGGCTCAGCTATCCCTACCAAGCGCGCGCCCACCTTGCGCCTCTTTCGTATGACTTTTCTTTTTCATTTTCTTTATTAATTTATTTACAAAAGATTTGAAACCCTCGAGTGGGCCGCCCCGTTCTGCTCTGAGCAGTGTCCCGAGGGCATCGTCGCTGTCGCCGGCACAACGCTGCGCATCCTCCTGTTGGACAAACTTGGCACTGTTTTCAACAGCACCACGACGCCGCTCAAGTACACACCGCGCCGGTTTGTCCCCAGCCCCTTCTCGCAGCACGTCGTTATCATCGAGTCGGACCATCAAGTCCACTCTGCCGTTGTGCGAGCGCAGGCAGCGGCTCAGATGGCTGAGGAGAAGAAATCGTCTGCTGGTGCCGATGAGGTTGCGATGGAAATTGATGCATCTGCCGAGTAAGATAGATAATTATAATAAAAAAATGGTACCCTGGCGATGTTTAATATTTAAACAAAACAAAATCTACCCCAGACCATCGGATGACTTCCCCGTCAAGGCCGAGGTGACCAAGTGGGCGTCCTGCATTCGTGTCGTCGACACCTTCCGCAGTGAGACCACGTGCCTGCTGGAACTGGAGGACAACGAGGCTGCCTTTAGCATCACGACGTGCGTTTTCCAAGACCAGCCGAGTGAAGCCTTCCTCGTGGTCGGTACGGGCAAAGACATGGTTTTGGCCCCGCGCATGGTCACTGCGGGCTTTTTGCGAGTGTACCGCTTTTTGGAAGATGGTGGCAAGATTGAGCTTGTGCACAAGGTATTTTCATATTTTTTTTTATTGTCTAGAAAAAAGCTAAAATTATTTTCTAGACGCAAATCGACGATGTTCCGATGGCGCTCTCGCCGTTCCAGGGTCGCCTCCTTGTCGGTGTCAACCGGACACTTCGAATTTACGACCTGGGCAAAAAGCGCATGCTTCGCAAGTGCGAGAACAAGCTGCAGAGCAACACCATTGTCTCCATCTACACACAGGGCGACCGCATTGTCATTGGCGACGTCCAGGAGTCGTTCCTCTTTGTCAAATACCGGGTTCGTGATATAAAATAAAATTAAAATTAAAATAATAATCTTTTTTTTTTCCTTCTCAGGCGCAAGAAAACCAACTGTACGTCTTTGCCGATGATTCTCTGCCTCGATGGGTGACGTGTGGCACCATGCTCGACTACAACACAGTGGCTGGCGCTGACAAGTACGTGACCTTTTTTCCCCCGAGATATTTTTTTTTTAATTAAAAGTCTGTGCACAGGTTTGGAAATTTCTTCATCAACCGTCTGGCAGAAAAGGTCACGACCGAAGTGGACAATCCTGAGCTATTTAGCAAGACACTGCTCGAACGCGGCTACCTCAACGGCGCGGCCTTCAAGACCGACAATCTCGTCCAGTACCACGTCGGCGACACGATCACATCTCTGAATCGGTGCATCCTCGGTAAGCACGCGCGTTTGGGGGGGGGGGGGGGGGGGGGGGGGGGGGGGGGGGGGGGGGGGGGGGGGGGGGGGGGGGGGGGGGGGGGGGGGGGGGGGGGGG
>Ga0302227_10000333_pt1 | contig 44820 bp, 44 predicted proteins | sample II_Palsa_N1_1_FD_193525 | JGI IMG/M metagenome (GOLD analysis project Ga0302227, IMG submission 193525) | Peat permafrost microbial communities from Stordalen Mire near Abisko, Sweden - II_Palsa_N1_1 | ecosystem: Environmental > Terrestrial > Soil > Palsa > Peat permafrost | place: Sweden... | reverse complement strand
TAGAACTAGCAGCCTTGATTTGAAATTTAATGAAAAAATTAGCTTCCAGTAGGAAGTAGGCCTTTTTATGCCTTGCTTAGGAGTAACTTCAAATTTAAGTATGTCTCGTTTGAGCGGGAGCCGCTGTATGTAAAAGTTAACCCTTTTAAATATCCTTGAGATATGACAAACTGTTTACTTATCCTCTCGCTATCACATTTACTCGCTTAGCTTTTAGTTTCCTTACCTCGCAGAGCATGTCGCCAGCAGAGCATGTCGTCATTGGTCTTGAATGTGCCCATGGCCTTATCAGGCCTAAGGCTGTCATCCCGGTAAGCCGTTATCCCAAAAATAAGCGAGGGATCTTAGGGAGCTAATGTTGCTATAAACCAGAGGGCACCCACCCAATGATTATTCAAAAAAGCTTTAAAGGAGCCGGAATCGCCTTTTTTGACGAGTAACCATTGATAATAAAATAATCCACTGATCCCCAAAAGCAGCCAGTAATAGCCCCAATTTTTGTTTGTCAATATTCCCAAATATATCAGCAGCCCCAAGAAAATGGCCTGCAAGGTGCATATAGCCGTTGTAGCCAAACGGCCAAAAAATATAGCGGAGGAATGCAGATCCAATTTTAAATCATCTTGTCTATCGACCAGGGCATATTGGGTATCGTAAGCAAAGACCCAACAGACCGTAGCAAGATATAGCCACAGTACTTTGAGATCCATGGCTTGATCCAAGGCTGCAAAAGCCATAGGGATAGACCAGGCAAAAGCACAGCCCAGTATGGCCTGGGGCAAAACAAAAAAACGTTTACAAAACGGGTAGATCAGGCTGAGGCCAAAAGCACCTAAAGACCAAACTAGGGCCTGTTTATTTAAACACAGCGCAAGGCTGAGAGCGGTTAAGCTTAAAATGATCCCCAAGCTGGCTACTTCTTTAATGGAGATCAAGCCTTGGGTTAAGGGGCGATGCTGAGTGCGGCTCACATATTTATCGAATTTTCTATCAGCCCAGTCATTGATCAGGCAGCCCAAAGAGCGCATCACGACAACCCCAGTAACAAAGATAGCGGTAATTTGGGGGGGCAGCTGTCCGGCAGTGGCATCACTTAAGGCTACTAGGCTTGGCCAAAGCAGTAAATAAATACCGATGGGTTTATCGAGGCGCAAAATTTTCGCATAGAGCAGGAATTTTTTATGTAATAGATCACTGTGATAAAAATTTAAGATGCTGTGCAGTTTTTTCATCATTTAAAATCAACTATTCATGTTGGAAATCATAGATCGAGCCTAAGTTTAAAATCTGGGTGAGTTCATCTAAAGAACGCTGATTTTCTTCTAGCAGCAAAGGATCGCACAAATCTGCCAATTTTAAAGTTTCCCGATAATGTTTTTCAATCCAGGCTTGCAGCTGGAGTAACCGTGCGGGAGTTAAAAAGACATGGCTGCTTTTTTGAGCTATGGCCAACTCTTGTTGAGTCAGTACGACCCTTAAGCGCAGGCAGGCTGGGCCACCGCCATTTTTCATGCTTTCTCGACAATCCACATAATAGACTTCTTTAATGGGGTTGTCTTCAGCCAAAATTCGAGCCAGTACTTTTTGAACAGCAGCTGAGCGCTTGGCCTCATAGGGAGCTATTAAAACCATATGGCCTGCTTGAGTGGTCACCAGCTGGCTATTAAATAGATAGCTCTCTACAGCAGCCTTAATACTGAGCTCACGGCTGGTGACCGGGAGTAAATATAAAGTATCCGCATAGCTTTGTTGAATTTTTGAAATAGCATCCGGAGCTAAAAATGCATCTTGATGATAAAAAAATACATTTTGATTGGCAACACTGATGACATCATTGTGAAACACCCCCGCATCAATACAATCAGGGTTTTGTTGCAAAACCAGCATTTTATTTGCATTCAATTTGTGTAACCTTGCCACGGTCAGGCTGGCTTCTAAGGTTTGCCGAGCGGGATAAATTTTAGGGCCCAGGCTTTGGCCAAAGCCCGCTTTGCCATAAACAAAAATTTCTAAACCAGGTTTGCCATAGTCAGCACAGAGTCGATTGTGATTTGCTGCCCCTTCATCTCCCAATTGGCTATTGGCGGCAATGGGCGGGTGAATTTCAAAATATTGGCTGTCATTAAATATCCGCTTTAAGATCGAATAGGTTGTCGGCGGTTCGATGGCTCGGTGTAGATGGCTGATCAAATTGGCCACTGTTAAATGTACTTTAGAGTCGGCAGTATCGGCACTGGGCGACACGGTTGCAGCATTGGCAGCCCACATGGAAGATGCAGAAAAGCAGGCTGCTAAGATGGATGGCGCTTTAAGATAAGCTTGTTGCAGAATTTGAGCAGTTGTGCCGCTAAATCCTAAGTTTTTTAACACAGAGATAGCCGGGCGAGATTGGGGGGGTAAAACAGCTTGGCACAGACCGAGCTCCATCAGCAGCTGCATTTTTTTTAAACCTTGCAATGCTGCTTGCTTGGGATAAGCCAGACTCTCTGCGTTTTGTTCGGAGGCCATATTACCTGTGGGCAGACCACCATAAGTGTGGCTCAGGCCTACCAGACCATCGAAATTAACTTCTATTGCTTCATCCATAAAGGTCTTCCCTTAACCATATTTGAGGAATCATATACCTCTTTTTGAATTTAAGGCTATATTTGATTTTACAATTTAACTATAATACGCCCTGGCCTAAACTCACAGACCCTTTAATACCTTTGGGAGAAACGGTGCTTTCCAAGCTAGCACAGCTGTCGTTGTTGCTTTTAAGCCAAGAACTATGGATCACGATATTTTTGGCCTATGGTTATTTGATCCTGGATCAAAAAAAATATGGCAAAGCTTTCTTTTTGCTACTTTTTACCATGGTTTACAATACTTATTTGAAATCTATTTGGCAAATCCCTTTACCAGCAACTTTGATGAGCCAAGGCTGGTGTTTTCCCAGTGGCCATATGCATGTTGCCATTGTATTGTGGGGATGGTTAGCCTGGGAATATGGCAATTATTGGCTGATGGCTTTGCTCGCGGTGTTATGGGCAGGAGCAGGTTTTGCTTTAGTCGACTTGGGTTATCACTATCCTGTTGATATTTGGGGCGCATGGTTGTTTGGCTTAGTCTCTTTATTGGTTTATGGATGGATCTCGGAATTACCCTATTTAAAACAACGGCCACCGATCTTGGGTGTGTTACTGGCTATCATTGCAGCTCCCATGGCTTATCTGTTGCCAGCTGCGGCTAAGCAAGCCCATGTCTGGCTAAGTTTAGGTGGGCTCTTAGGTTTTTCACTAGGCTGGACTTTGAGCCATCAATGGCCAGTTCGACAACCTATTTCTATAAAAGGGCAATTTCAGTGCCTTTTATTGATGTGTTTGGGCTTGGGGCTGGTGGACTTGTTGAGCTTTGGATTAGCCAATTATCTGTCGCGTAACGCTTTTTTTGAATTTAGCCGATTTTTTGCCATGGCCTTATGGATAAGCTTGGGCAGTCTTTGGGCTTGGAATAAATGGTTTTTGTCTGGCTCGAGGACAAAAATTTGGGCCCTGCATGAAGAGTCTTATAAAGAAAAGTAACAATTCAGAGCTTTTTTTAAAAAATTTTTGGAGTTTTGTTTTTATTTTGCTACACTAAGGGCATCGATATTTTTGGTTATTTTTCAAACAACTGGGAGAAATTACATGGCAGCAGCAAAGGCTAAAAAAGCAGGGAAAGCTAAAAAAGCCGCAAAAGTGGTAGTGAAAGTTAAAAAAACTGCAAGCAGTTTAAGTACCCGTAAAAAAGCAGCACCTGCTCGCAGCACTAAAAAAGCCGCCGCAGCACCCGCGCGTCTTAGCCCTATTAGCGTCGGTAAAGAGCCTTTCAACAAAGCCGCTCTTATCAGAGTCCTAGTAGAAAGAACCGGTTTAGGCCGTAAAGAAGTGGTTAATATTCTGGATACCTTGAAAGATGTGATGATTGCACATCTTGTTAAAAAAGGTCCTGGTAAATTTAAATTGCCTGGCGTTTTGAATATCAAAATTAAAGACAAGCCCGCTACCAAAGCTCGTAAAGGGATCAATCCTTTTACTGGCGAAGAAATGATGTTTTCGGCTAAGCCCGCACGTCGGACCGTTAAAATCAGTGCTTTGAAGAAACTCAAAGAACAGATTTAACTGCCCAAAAGAAAAAAGGGGGCTATAAGCCCCCTTTTTCTTTCCTCCTCAAACCGCCTCAATAATAAACCAGCAGTGCCTGTGTTTTTAGAATATCTAACCTTCGTTTAGTATTCAACAGAAAGCCCAAGCTGGCATAAAATGTAATCTTGCATCCTCATCATACTCATAGGGCCCATTGTATATATAAAATCCTTGTGTCGCACGTGACTCCCCTTCCATAAATTGTCTCAAGTGTTTAATTTTTTTACCATCTTTATGGATCCCCACTGTCACTTCGAAGGGGACGACCTGAGGTTTTTTATCTAGGACAAAGTCAACTTCAACTCCGCCGCTGGTGCGCCAATAACCAATGCGATGCTGTCCCACTGTTTGATCCTGCCAACAATTGAGTGCCTGTAAAAACCAATTTTCAAAACGATGGCCTAGTAAGCCAGTTTTTTTCAAATTCTCTAAATCATAAGCTCCCGTGAGCAAGCTGATCAAGCCATTATCAATTAAATATCCTTTTGGAGATTTTGTTAATCTTTTGAGGGAAGAATCAATGAAAGGATAAATTTCTTGGTACATAAGGGTTGCCATTAAATAGCCCCGATATTTTTTGAGAGTTTCCCGAGAACAGCCTAAACTTTCTAAAATTCTTTTATCTTCTCGAATAGAGCCAGTTTGTGCGGCAATCACTTCTATCATTTGTTGATATACATTGAGGTTGGTAATTTCGTGAATGGCACGAACGTCTTTTTCCAAGTATGTTTGTAAATAATTGCCCAGATAGATCAGCGATTTTTGCTCAGAGTTTGTTAACAGCACCTCCGGTAGCCCGCCCCAAATCAAGCAAGTTTGTAAGCCTTGTTCTAGCAGAGGTTTATAAGGGCTCAGTGCTTCAATCGCTGATGGAACTTCTTTGGGGTTTTCTAGAGAAAGATCTAAGATGGACAGTTTTGGGATCTCTCTATTATTTTTTAACCCAACTATTTCACGTAAAGAAAACTCCCGCAAATATAAAATTTCAATACGTCCGGCTAGTGTTTCAGAACTGAACTGATGTAACGATAATTCCCCAGAACCCGTTAAAATAAATTTGACCCCCATGGGGCTTTCTTTAAAACTGTCATACAAAATTTTAATTTGTTCAAACAATGCTGCACACTTTTGTGCTTCGTCGATGACCACCCAGATGGTTTCTTTTTGGCCTATCAAGTGCTGGGTTTTTTCTTGGATCATCGCTTGCAAATTACCCTTTTCAGCTCGTTGTCTCTCAGCGAGGGAATCCATATTAAATATGGCCCAAGATCTATCAGGATGTCGGCTGATATAACTCTTGACCACAGTAGACTTGCCAACCCGTCGGGGACCGAGTAAGGCGGTGATATAGCAGGTCTCAAATGAGTCGAATAGCTTTTTCTCTAGATCTCGGTTGATATATATCCTAGTTTCCTGCAAAAGTTAGACTCAAGTCTTAAAATTACATGTAATTTTAAGACTTGAGTCTTAAAAAATCAAAAATTTCTAAAAAAATTAATTTAAACCCTTTTGGCTGTTAGGCAGCTTTACCCAAACCCACCGTTTTAAAGCAAAAACGACAGCACATGTTGAAACAGGGGATTGCTAAGCTAATTTTGGAAGTTTAACCTCGGAATAAATATTTTTTATACTTATTAACACTGTTAATGAGTGAAAGTTATGGTTATCTATTTATAAAAAGTGATGAAAGCGTTTATATGCAAGCATCCAGCAAAACACAGATTTTAATCATTCATAACATGGGGCAGTTGTCATTTAAAACAATTTTTTCCCATTAGGCACTTTTGGATTGGCTGACACCAAACATACCGCTCCGTGTTCATCAGGAAATCCAACCAGCAAAAACTCGGATAAGAATCCACCAATATTCTTACTGCCAAGATTGATACAACCCACTACGGATCTGTCGAGTATGGACTCTAGGGTATAATGTTCGGTGATCTGTGCAGAGGTTTGTTTGACACCAATTTCAGGCCCAAAATCCACCCATACTTTATATGCAGGCTTTCTAGCCTTGGGAAATTCTTCAGCTTTTATGACTGTGCCAGATCGCAAATCAACCTGTTCAAATTCTTCATAGCTTATAGTCATTTGATTTATGCTCCCCTTTTGAGATCAATAGCAATGCTCCAACCATGATGATGGTACCAACCCAGTGGTACACAGTCGATGCTTCTTCTAGGAATATGATGGCTAGCAGAATCGTAAAGCTTGGCATCATATTCGTAAAGACACCGGCATAAGTTAAGATGCCTCTTATTCCCAACCATGGCTGTATAAGTGCCTGGTGAGCTCTATCAAAGATGAATGCTCCATTAAAAAGAAGGCAGACCTGGACTGAGCTCATCTGGTATTTGTAGTATGGAAGATTCAAGACTTGCAACCGGGTAGGCGCAGTAGTCGGCCGCATAATAAGCACTGGGCCGATGGTTACCACTTTTGCCGACACCGCCAAAAGGCGCGGAACTGCTGGCACCGGTTAAAGGCCGATTCCAGTTAACGATACCGGCGCGTATTTCTTCTAAAAACTGCTGGTAATGTTGAATATTATCGCTAAACAAGCCTGCAGCAAGGCCAAAAGCGGTGTTGTTTGCTTCTGTTAAAGCCTGAGCAAAATCTTGAACCCATACCAGTTGCAGTACAGGACCAAAAATTTCCTGATCAGCTTTATTCTGAAGTTGAGAAACGTCTAAAATGCAAGGCGATATAAAAGCCGAATCAGGATCTTTTCGCATTAATGGCAACAGGGGTATGGCGCCATCACGGATCAGTTTATTGTAAGCGGCTTCAATTTTATTGGCAGCAGAACTCGAAATAACTGGACCCATAAAAGGCTCAGGTTGATCACTAAAACTACCCACCTGTATGTTTGCAGCAGTTTCCACCAAAAGCTTGACAAAATCCCGCCCTATGGGGCTATCTAGAACAATCAGCCTGCGTGCACAGGTACATCTTTGCCCGGAGGTGAGATAGGCCGATTGGATAGCCTGGTAAACTGCAGCTTTCAGATCACTGGGATTATCGACGATTAAAGGGTTATTGCCACCCATTTCTAAGGCCAGTATTTTTTGCGGCATCAGAGCAAAGCTTTGGTGCAAGGCCAGGCCCGCAGCAACACTGCCAGTAAATAATAGGCCATCGATCCCTGGGTGCTGGGCCAGAGCTTTGCCAGTGGCAGCACCTCCTTGCAATAAGTTTAATACCCCTGCAGGCAATAAAGCTTCATTCCAAGCCCGAACCATAGCTTCAGCAACCCGAGGCGTGTAGTCGCTGGGCTTAAACACCAGTGTATTCCCTGCTAGTAAAGCGGGAACTATATGGCCATTGGGCAGATGCCCGGGGAAATTGAAAGGCCCTAAGATCGCCAAAACCCCATGAGGGCGGTGACGTAAAATAGCATGGCCATCTTTCTGGGATTGAGTTTTTTCTAAACAACGTTCCTGATAGGCAGCCTTAGAAATAGCTATTTTATGGATCATGGCGCCCACTTCATGATGGGCTTCCCACAAAGGTTTGCCGGTTTCTTCAGAGATTAAAATTTTAAATTCAGCAGTTTTAGTTTGAAGAATGCTTTTAAAGCGTTCGATATATTCAAAGCGCTGCTCTATAGATAAAGCCGCCCAGTTTTTTTTGGCAGCCTGTGCCGACTTAACAGCGTTATCTACCTCAGTCAGGCCGGCTTCTTTACCAGACCATAAAACTTGTTGGCTAGCAGGGTTGTAAGAGAAAAAATCTTTTCCTTTATTGGTTAGCCATTCACCATTGATAAAATGAGAAAATTCGCTCATAGATGCTCACTGCTCATGTTTAAAAAATAAGGGACAAAATTTAAGATTGCTGCCTTCGGTCACATCCAATAACCGAGCGATCTTGCTGTCGATAAGGATATGCTCTGCTTTATCCAGCGAAGCTTTTGCTATCGTAGCTCGAAAATCACCCTCATTGCGGCTTAACAAATAAAACGCCCCTTCAACCGCGCTTTCACTATGGCGACACGGTAAGACTTGACTTTCCTTAACAGTTTTTAAATCTTCAATCCGGGCTTCTACTGCAGGGCCGCCATCAAAAATATCAATATAGTTATGATAGGTGAAACCCTCTTGCTTAAGCATTTTTAAAGCAGAGCGAGATTCCGGATGTGTGACGCCAATAGCCTCTTGAGCAGACTTGGGCAAAAGCTCAATATAAATAGGGTAATGGGGCATCAGCTCTGCAATATAATCTTTATTGGACATTACCGTTAAGTAATCAGCTTGTTTGAAATTCATCGAAAAAAAATGTCGCCCCAAACCTTCCCAAAAAGGCGATAGACCATTGCTATCACAAAGGCCGCGAATTTCAGCCATAATATATTCAGAAAAATATTCTGGATGTTGGCTGATAAATAAACAACGTGCATGAGACAGCAAATAACTACTGCCTTGTCTGCGGTATGTGGGATGGAGCAGCAGGGAGCACAATTCGCTATAATGTTGATAATCATTGACCAGCTGTAAAATAGGGTGTTCGTGGTATTCAGCCAAAGGTTCACAAGCCTGGCTGATCAGAGAAATTTTATAATCATAGAAAGGTACATGAAAGCCTGCGGTCGCTTCAATGCCTGAAAGACCGACAACTTTTTTTAGCTCAGGATCTTCTAAAACAAATAGAAATAAACAGGCTTCTTTGGGCAATTGATGTTTGAAGCTGGCTTCAGCACGAGCCAGTTTTTTTTCGAGCATTTCACGATTTTTTGGCAAAGAAGTCAGGCCTGGGCCTGCTTGTACTATCAAGCCCCAAAGAGCATCGATATCCTGCGGGGTGACGGATCGATAGACGCCTATGTTATCAGCCATTTTCATTTACTCCGCCACTTTGATTTTAGGCGTTGTTTAGTTATATCGGCTGATTTTGGGATAAATTAACCAGCAGGCCCAAGGTTAATTGGGCTCGGCTGACCAATGATGAAATATGAAGGTGTTCTTGAGCGCTGTGTAGGCCACCACCGCAAACACCCAGGGTGTCAATATTGATCAGTCCGGCTGCAGCCAGATTATTGCCATCACAGCAACCACCGCTGGGCTGCCAGCTTAAGTTGTGGCCTAGAGTCTTTCCGATATCGGCTGCCCATTGATAAACTTTTAAAGTTTCTTCGTTAAAAATTTTGGGTGGTCTGGTAAAGCGGCCGTGGAGTTTTGCAATAATGCCTTCTTTTTTGGATAATTTTTCGACAATATTGGCCAAAGCCTGTTCTATCCAAGGCATATCCTGGGGCTTGGTAAAACGAATATTAAACCGGCACAGAGCCTGATCAGGCACTATATTCACAGCAGTTCCACCGGTTACCACCCCAATATTGAAAGTGACTTCGGGATGTTGGCCATTTAAAGCGTGCAAGGCTGTGATAGCTTCGGCAAGAGCTGCAATGGCATTTCTGCCTTCATGAAAGTTGCGACCCGCATGAGCTGCCTTGCCTTGTACCATCAAAGTAAAATTGGCACTGCCTTTGCGTTCACCTGCAAGCATGCCGGTTTCATTTAAAGCCGGTTCGTAAACCAAGCCCAGTTTATGGTGAGGCGCACGTGAGGCTAAAATTGAGCTTGAGGCTGGCGAGCCAATTTCTTCATCAGGGGTTAATAAAATTTCAAAGCCGAGTGCGTCTTTATAGTCGGTTTGCTCAAAGGCTTGAAGTGCCCATAACATCACAACCAGCCCACCTTTCATATCTGCAACTCCAGGTCCTTGCAGTATTTCAGGTGTTAATTGGCTGCACTGCTGAAAAGCATGCTCTATGCCAAACACCGTATCATAGTGGCCGACTAAAAGAATTTGAATCGGGGCTTGAGGACGTTTCCAAAAACGCAATAAAGGGCCTGTGGTTTGATGGTGCAACTCACCCTGATCATTGATGGTTTCAAAAGGCGGTAAAACCAGTTCTTGGCTTTCACAGTTTAATTTTTCTTGGAATAAAGGCTTTAAAGCCTTAGCCATGGTTTTGAGGCCGGCGATATGGTAGGAGCCTGAATTGATTTGGCACCAAGCCAAAACTTGGCTGAGCATAAGGTCTTTTTGGTCATTTAACCATTGAAAACTTGCTAAAGAATCGATTGCGATGATTGGCATCCTTGCCTCTCCTGATAAATAGTTTTTCTGGTGGCTTACCTATTTATCATAGGTAAGCCACCCTCTTATAAACGGGAATGAAGTTTTCTTATTGAAGTGGACTCACTGGTATTTTCTTCGAGTTGTAAAGGCTCCGTAATAGAATTTTTAGAAGTGCTCAGCCAGGGACCCCCTTTTAAGACTTCTAAACGTTCATGGGTTAATACGGTAGTTGTTAAAGCATTTTTTTGATTGAGGATGTTGAGCGCATCCAAAACCAATTTAATAGTCTTGGGAGGTTGCCAACAAAGAATAATTAAATTACAGGTTTCCCCAGCTTTCAAAGTCCTGGCTATATAGGAGGCAGCAACAGGATCAGCTTTAGCGCTGGCTATCAAAGATAAACTCAGATCAGTAGGTTCTAATATTTTTTTAATATAAGACAGAATTTTAAATTCTTCCTCGGATAGATCTTCAGCTGCTGCGGGCTTGGCACGCAATTCTGAGGGATTATTATTATCAACCAGATAGGGCACGATGTTGGCACTTTCCATCGATAGGCAGTCGCTGATACGGGCGCCTTTAAAGTTTAATTCTTCTAAGACGCGGTCCCATTGTTTGGAGTAACCTGCAGGTTCACAATCGGGATCCGCTGCCGGATAAATAACATGGGCAAACATAATCGCGTCAAGCTGTTTAGCCTCAATGGCTAATTTAAAAGGCTTGATACCTTGTTGGATGTCTTGCATGGAACGGTTATCTACGGCTTGAGCCGCAAAATGTGAATCCGCTTCTGTAGAACCATGGCCTGGAAAATGTTTGCCAGTTACAGCCATGCCAGCTTTGCGCATGCCGGTTCCAAAACTACCGGCTAATAATGCGACTATTTCAGGATTTCTATGAAAAGCTCGATGGTAGCCTGCAATAACTTTGCTGACACTGAGTAAATCGTAGATCGGAGCAAAGCTTAAATCGACACCACAGTCTCGCAATTCCTGGGCCATGATATAACCGTATTGCTGGGCTAGGGCTAAAGCGGTTTTTTGCTGTAATTCGGTCTGAGTGATATTTGGAAGATCCGCAGTTAGGGAATTTTGAGTTTCTTCGAAAAATTTATTAAAAGTCGTGCATTGGGTGGCTGTGGCAAGATCGCAAGCTTCAGTAATTTTTCCATCAAAAATAAGCCCGTAACATTCAGCTGCTGGTGGTCGGGTAAAGCCTTCTTCAAAGCGCCAAACTTTGCCGCCTTCGTGATCCACTGCAATAATAAGGTTTGAATTTTCATTTTTAATGGCCGTGCACAAAGCTTTTAGCTGTTGTTTAGATTGATAATTGTGCTTAAAAAGAATAATTCCCTTAAGATTGGGATTGCGCAGCAATGCGCGCTCTTCATCCAGTAGAGTGGACGACTGGGCGTCTTGATGGGTGGAAAACTTAGGATAGAGCCCAAGATTTTCGGCCACGTTGGGCGTGGAGATCGGTTGTTGGGAGGCAATATATTCTGCCTTGGTAGCTCTTAATGAAATCATTAAAAAAGGCATGGGATAAGTGCTCCAAATAAAGGGTTAAGGTTTCACCCGTGACACACGGGTGACAATATCAATATGGTGTAGTTTCTTTAAAATTTTAGCCAAATGTAGCCGATTTCGAACTTGAATTAAGAATAACAGTACATAGTGGCGGCTGTCTCTTTCGTCAACATTGATGTTTTCAATATTGGTTTCACATTCTGTTAAGGTATTGGCAATGATAGCTATCATGCCTCGTTTATTTAAAACCTCGATTTTAATTTCGACATGGAATTCTCCGGTGACTTCTCTATCCCATTGTACAAAAATATATTTTTCAGGGGTTTTTTGTATGCCAGTCACATTTTTGCAATGTTCCGTGTGTATTACAATACCCTTGCCAGCACTGAGGAATCCTACAATCGCATCACCTGGAATGGGGTGGCAGCATTTCGCGTAGCTGATCACCATGCCTTCTGTGCCTTTAATGGCCAGGGGCATGCCGGGGAATAAATTTTCTTCCTCTGAGATTAATTCAGCGGTTAAACGTTTCGCCATAAGAGGCGCTACATAATTCCCCAAGCCAATTTCTTCAAATAAACGCTCGATGCTTTCTAGTTTAAATTCTTCTATAACTTTTTGCTGTTGTGCTTCAGCAATGTCGTTTAAGCTGACAGAAAACGAGGATAAAGCTCTTTCTAACAGACGTTGTCCTAAAAGCCTGGATTCACTTTCCTGTTGGGTCTTCAGCCAATGGCGGATATTACTGCGAGCTTTGCCGGTGACCACAAAACTGAGCCAAGCGGGATTGGGATGTGCACCCTCTGCAGTAATGATTTCAACGGTATGACCACTGGATAAGCGCGTGCTTAAAGGTACCAGCCTTTGGTCAATTTTCGCAGCGATACAGGCATCTCCTACATCGGTATGCACTGCATAGGCAAAATCGACTGCAGTGGCACCATTGGGTAAAGAGAGAATATCGCCATTGGGCGTGAAGACATAAGCTTCATCGGGATAGAGATCAATTTTGACATGTTCAATAAACTCCAAAGAATTCCCAGTATTTTCTTGGATTTCTAGCATGCTTTTCAGCCATTCTCGAGCACGCAATTCAGCTTCATTGGCCAGAGCTGAAGACTTATATAACCAGTGAGCGGCAATCCCATTTTCTGCCATGCGGTCCATTGCGATGGTACGAATTTGAACTTCTACAGGGATCCCAAAAGGACCCACGACCGTACTATGTAAAGACTGATAACCATTGGCCTTGGGAACGGCAATATAATCTTTGAAGCGGCCATGGATCGGCTTGTAAAGATTATGGGTAATGCCAAGAATGCGATAGCAACTGTCTACCGATTCCACACAAATGCGCAAGGCAAAGACATCCATAATTTCTGATAAGGATAAATCTTTTTTGCGCATTTTTTTGTATAAACTGTATAAATGCTTTTCCCGGCCATTTATAGAAAAACTGCTAACTTTTTCTTGAATTAACCGCTCTTTCAAAGCGCCTTCAATGGCTTTAACAATTTCTTTTCGATGCTTACGGGCTTTTTTAACGGCGTCTTTTAAAACTCGATGGCGAATAGGATACAGATAGGCAAAACCTAAGTCTTCAAATTCAATGCGAAAGGTGTTCATCCCTAAGCGATTGGCAATGGGTGCGTAAATTTCTAAAGTTTCTAAGGCAATGCGTCTTTGTTTTTCAGCTGGCAAGCTGCTTAAGGTCTGCATATTGTGCAATCTATCGGCCAGTTTAATTAAAATGACCCGTAAGTCTTTAGACATAGCCATGATCATTTTACGGAAATTTTCTGCTTGAGCTTCAGCACGGCTTTCAAATTTAATCAACGCAAGTTTGCTGACCCCATCAACCAGCTCAGCGACATCGATACCAAACTGTTCGGCAATCGTGGCTTTATCAATAGAAGTGTCTTCCAAAACATCGTGCAGCAGTGCTGCCATAATGCTTTGGTGGTCCATATGCATTTTGCCAAGTATGCTAGCAACTTCAATGGGATGTGAAATATAAGGCTCGCCGCTACGACGGAATTGGTCTTGATGTGCATTGGCCGCTAAATGATAAGCACGCTCAATGTCTTCGATGTGATGAAGAGGCAAATAACTGGCCAGCTGATTTTTGAGAACAGCAAAGCATAGGCGAGCTTGTGGATCGCTGGCCATAGAGGTGACTGCTTTAAGGGTTTCCTCCTGGGGCATCACTTTCCTCGCCTGTTGTGTTTAATAAACCTTCGGCAATTTCTCGTAAAGCGACCACCGTGTCCTTATCGTTCTCACGAGGCACAGTAGGCTCTGCACGGCCTAAGGCCAATTGGCGGGCTCTCGTTGAGGCGGTTAACACCAGCTGAAAACGGTTGGTAATGTGTTCTAAGCAATCTTCAACAGTAATGCGCGCCATAAGAAGCTCCAGCTATAATACAAACTTATTTAAGAATACCGAAATAAAGGCCTGTTGGCAAGCCTCCAAAAAAATCAAGTTTTAAGAGGTAGCTAATAAACTTTTAATCAAGGAACTTTGTCGAATTTCTTGCCGAGAGCAGGCTAAACGGCAAGCCTCAATGATAGACTTTAATTGAGTTAAGGTCTGCTCAAAATCTTGATTAATGACCAAATAATCATACTCATTATAGTGAGAAATCTCTGATTTTGCCTTGTTTAGCCGTTCGCGGATCACGCTGTCATCGTCTTGTCCTCGGCTTTTTAAACGGATAGCTAAAGTTTCTCGGCTGGGGGGCAAAATAAATATACTGGCGACCTCAGGCATTGAATTTCGAATTTGCCGTGCGCCCTGCCAATCGATCTCTAGGATCACGTCTTGATCCTGGGCTAAGCGCTGCTCAACCCAACCCCTAGAGGTGCCATAAGCATGGTGAAATACTTGGGCGTGCTCTAAAAACTCTTGGCTTGCTATCAATTGCTGAAATTTTTCTAAGCTTACAAACTGATAATCAATGCCTTCTTTTTCGCTAGGCCGGGGAGTACGGCTGGTATAGGATACCGACACACATAAAGAAGGCAAAGCTTGCACCAGCGCTTTAACCAAACTGGTTTTACCAGCTCCAGACGGGGCTGAAACCACAAATAAAGTTCCTGACATTCTTTTAAAACCTATTTAAATGCAAAACAAAGATTATTCTAAATTCTGGGCTTGTTCCCGAATTTGTTCAATTAAAACTTTGAGGTTCACCGCAAGTTGGCTTAAAAAGCCATCCGGGGATTTGGCTGCTAAGGTATTGGCCTCTCGATTGAGTTCTTGGACCAAAAAATCTAGTCGTCTACCCACCCTGGTTTCATGCTGTAAAAGCTGGCTAACAGCTTGTAAATGAGTGGTTAAACGTTCAATTTCTTCAGTGATCTCGGTTTTTTGTAGCCAATATATCCATTCTTGTTCAAAACGGCTGGCATCTAGGTTGAGGGAAATTTCTGATAGCCGGCTTAATAAGCGGGCTTTATATTGGGCTGCCACCTGGGGCAGGCGGGCTGTAATGGCCGCAACATGGTTGCCTATTTTATCAACCCGACCTTGGATCAGGCTGGCCAATTGCTCGCCTTCTTGCTTGCGTGCTTCTACAAGTTTATTTAATGCCTGAGCAAAACAATCCGTGATCAGCGGGATCAGATCGGGATCATTGCGTTTTGCGCCGATCACAACCCCTGGCCAAGCAAGCAGGGCTAAAGATGAAACCGGTGCTTTTTCTGGCAATAAGGGGGCTAAGGTTTCACAGAAGGCCAGCAGCTGTTGTGCTAGGCTCATATCTAATGATAAAGACGGTCTTTGGCTGTTGGCCAAGTCGATTTGTAAAAAACCATCAATTTTGCCACGCTGTAGCTTTTGACGCGCCAGATCTCGCAATTGGCTTTCTAGGTGAAAAAAAGTATCGGGTAAGCGCAGCTGCAATTCCAGATAGCGATGATTCACCGAGCGCAGTTGCCAGCGTAGATTGCCCCAGTCACCTTTTATTTCGTGCTCGGCATAGCCGGTCATGCTTGCTATCATGGGCTTACGCTAACATAACGGCCATGAAAAATATACCGGAAGGAGTATGGATAGAAATATGCGAGTGATTACAGTGAACACCAATGGAATTCGAGCTGCCGAGCGCAAAGGAATATTTATCTGGCTTGCTGAGCAGAATGCGGATGTGATCTGCATTCAAGAAACCAAAGCCCAAGAGCATCAACTCTCGGATGATATTTATTATTTGTCCAAATACCATCGATTTTTTTTCGATGCTGAGAAAAAAGGTTATAGCGGAGTGGCCTTATATACCCGTCAAAAACCAGATGCCGTACATCGGGGCTTGGGTTTTGCGTTAGCAGATCGCGAAGGTCGCTATATTCAAGCAGATTTTGGCAATCTTTCTGTGGCGTCGCTCTATCTGCCTTCAGGCTCCAGTGGTGACGAAAGGCAGGAGCAAAAATTTACATTTTTAAATGAATATATGCCTATATTGCAACGACAACGTCTGGATGGCCGCTCTTATATTTTATGTGGCGACTGGAATATCGCTCATAAACCCATCGATTTAAAAAACTGGAAGAGTAATCAAAAAACCTCAGGATTTTTACCCGAAGAGCGTGCTTGGCTCGACGAGCTATTTAATACCGTCGGTTATGTCGATGCATTTCGGATCATGAATCAAGAGCCGGATCAATACACTTGGTGGTCACAGAGATTTCGTGCTTTTGATAAAAACGTTGGTTGGCGCATTGACTACCACATTGTAAGCCCCGATTTAAAAGAAAAAATTATCTATGCGGCTATTTACCGGGATCAGCAATTTTCAGATCATGCCCCACTGACCATTGATTATCAAATTTAGCTATAAATGTGGTATTTCTTAGAGATTATCTGTAAAAACGGTTATCGATGGTTATTGCTGTTGGCGCTCTGTTTGCAAGGTTGTGAAGATCCCAGCCTCCCCTTTGATTTGCAAGCGGTTACTTTTGCAGAGCTGCCGGGCTTTCAAACAGAGCCACTTCAAGAAGCCTGGCCGGTTTTTATGCGCTCTTGTGAAAAAATTATTAGTTTGCCCCAAGATTTTGTTTTTTTAAATGGCCAAAAGGCTGCGCCTTGGGCTCAAGTCTGCCAAAAAGCCCACAGTGAAAACCCACTGACAGCAGTCCAAATAAAACAATTTTTTCAAAGCCATTTTACGCCTTATCGGGTGAGTGCTCTGGGTAAAAAAACCGGTCTTTTTACAGGATATTATGAGCCACAAGTTTTGGGCTCGCTGTCACCGTCTCAAGAATATACCGTACCACTATACAAAAGGCCTGCCGATTTGGTTCTGGTTGAGAACCTGTTTGTATTGCGGCCTGATAAACCCGACTATAAAGGTGTTCGGATCGCCGGGCGCCTTCAAGATGGTAGTCTTAAGCCCTATTACTCGCGCGCTGAAATTGAAAACAGCCGTGTATTAAAGGGGCAAGAATTGGTATGGTTGGCAGATCCCATCGACGCTTTCTTTGTGCAGGTGCAAGGCTCGGCTACAGTGATGTTGCCTTCGGGTAAGACATTGCGCTTGGCTTATGCTGGCACCAATGGCCACCCCTATACTTCTTTAGGTTCCGTGATGCTGGCTAAGAAATTGCTGATAAAAGATGAGATCACCATGCAGAGCATTCGGGCTTGGTTGAAAAACAATATCAGTGAAGCTCGAGCTTTGATGCAGCACAATGCATCTTTTGTATTCTTTAAGATCATAGATGGCCCAGGCCCCTTGGGGGGGCAAGATCTGATCTTAACACCGGGTAGAAGCTTGGCCATCGATCCTGCTTTTATCGCTTACGGCACACCTCTGTGGTTGACTATCCAGGGTGATGCCCATCAACCGGCATTGCAACGCTTGGTGATAGCCCAAGACAAGGGTGGTGCTATCAAGGGGGGTATTCGAGGAGATTTATTTTGGGGGACTGGAGCTGATGCGGCCAGTAAAGCTGGCAAAATGAAAGCAACTGGCACTTATTATGTGTTGTTGCCTAAAAAATAACCAGTCAGCCTTTATATACTGGTTCTAGTTTGGTTTTAGGCTAGGCGCCAAGGGCTGAACAACCGGACAAAACATCAGGAAAGATGTTTTGAACGCAAAGCGCCCATATGGGTGAGTGCCATGGAAGACACGAATTCGTTGACATAGTAGTCAATGAGGATTGTGAGGACCCGCTGGCAACAACGCCAAAAATCTAAATGGAACCAGTATATTTAAAATTTAGACGCTTAGTTTACCATGCTTGGCTTTTTAAGGACCGAGGATTTAAAGCTAAAGCAAGATCTTTTTGACAGTTCTGCAAGCCAGTTGGTTTGGCCCTGAAATCTTTAAAACTTCGATATAGGCTTAAGGCCGCAACGCTGCCATTGAGCATCCATAATAACAATTCTTTTTTTGAAACAGCTTGGAAACTTGTTAGTTCCATCTGTTTATGGGTAAATCTTGTCCACTGAAAAGGCCCACTTAAGCATATCCTTTGAGCTTCAAATGTTAAGGTTTGCTTTCTGAGTTCTTTTTTCGAATTTTCCAAATTGGTGATCTTGAAGTTTTGTTGGTTAATGGTTGCATTGAGGTACAAATTGCCGCCATAAATAGCATGGGTTAAGCAAAGATGTAATTGTGAGCTTATAAATAAGGTTTTTAGGAATAGGTTTAAAAATTTATTTCTTGGCCAGTTGGCTGCATTTCCAAGCATCAATGGGAAGACGGCAGAAAGAAGTCCAACCAGGCTTGTAAAATTGACCAGGCTGAGAGTCCAGTCTTTCCAGCGGGGTAAATAGATCAGCGGATATAAAGAAGTTGTGTATTTTGAATCGCTGGCAAAGTGTTCATAAAAAAATTTAGCAAATGGATTTATGGACACGATAAAACTACGCTGAGCTTCATAACGGTATGGTGGCTTCTGTTTATGTTGGTAAGCTTTTCTTCTCATCAGAAAATTCTGCAGCATATCGTGCATCAACCCAAGTTGATATAAGCTGATATGCACCAATAAAGGTAGGGGTAGAATGCGCTTTATTAAATTGAGATTTGACGGCACTGTCATAACTGAATAACTTCCTTAACAGGTTTGTTTTCATCAGCAAGGGTTCGGCCTATAGCCAATTCCCATAAGATTATTCCAAAACTATAGATATCGGATGCTTCACTCGATCTGTAGAAAACTTTTGACAGAACTGCTGCGGGCTTCAGAGGGTCTGGGAGCTATTATTTTACACTGGACAGCATATATTCTACGGCCATTTTAATTTCTTCTTCGCTGCAGTCTATGCAACCTCCTTTGGGTGGCATGGCTCTAAGGCCATGAATGGCATATTTTAAAAGGGTTGCTTCACCTTGGGCGATGCGGGGATCCCAGGCGGCTTTATCACCCCATTTAGGTGCTCCTGCCATACCATGAGCGTGACAGGTTGAGCAGGTTTCTTCATAGCGTTTTTTACCGGCATCAGGAGCTAAGGGTGCAGGCGCTGTAGCCACTTTGGGGCCTGGTTGTTCGGCGATGTTCACTTGCCCAATGGGCTTTAAACGTTGTGCAATCGCTTTGGGATCTAAGGAGCCGGAAAGAGCCGCCAATGCCACTGGGGGGCAAAGTGCCAGGCTTAAAGAAAGAAATATATGAATATAGCTTGGTTTTAAAGTTTGCTTTTGCACTCTGCCCTCCTTGGGTCTTAGCTTGATTACTTAAGGGGAAGATCATACCATACTCACTTTGAGTCTCGTAGCTAGGCTGACAATAGAATAACCTGGGACAGCCTCCCCTTGCCCTCTTTATATTAATCTATGGAACAGCAGAATGAGTGATGAGATCCAACAAGCTTTAGAATATTTACGCCAAGGTAAATTGGTTTCTTTTCCAACTGAGACGGTATACGGCTTGGGTGCTGATGCCCGCAACTTGAAGGCAGTTAACCGCGTCTTTGAAATAAAAGGCCGGCCGACCGATCATCCTTTAATCGTTCATTTGCCGGACAGCAGTCATTTAGCAGCCTGGTCGGTGAATATTCCGAAAGAAGCCTGGCAATTAGCCGAAGCTTTCTGGCCAGGTCCTTTAACTTTAGTTTTGGCTAAACATCCCTCTGTACTCAATGAAATAACCGGTCATCAAGAGACGGTGGCACTGCGAGTTCCGGATCATCCTTTGGCTTTAGAATTGTTAAACAAGTTCAACGATGGTTTGGTGGGCCCTTCGGCTAATCGTTTTGGACGAATTAGTCCTACGACTGCGCAACATGTGCAAGCAGACTTAGGCGCAGATTTGGCCTATATATTAGATGGTGGGCCTTGTCGAGTTGGCATTGAATCGACCATTGTACAGATCACTGAGATGGGTTTTAAAATTTTAAGGCCGGGTGATATTTCAGCAACCATGATAAGAGCGGTATTAAACCGGCCTTTAGAAGGCAATGATCATCAACTGCGCGTATCGGGAGATTTGGCTTCCCATTATGCACCTCAAAAAACCCTGCAGTTGGTAAACAGTGAACAGCTGCAAAATGCATTGCAAAGCTATCTTAAATCGCATAAAAAAATTGCTGTATGGGCATTTTCTGCAATTGCTGAACAGGTAGGCATGATTGTTTACCAAGCTCCAACCGAGCCTAAAAGCTATGCTCGGGAACTCTATGCCATGTTGCGCAAGCTCGATATGAGTGAAGCAAGGCTGCTGATCTTAGAAAAACCACCAGAAACGTCAGAATGGCGTGCAATCCAAGATCGTTTAGGGCGAGCCAGTTCGACTGAGTTCACAGGCGGTTCCCTTGCCTAGGTTGATACTCTGGGACATGATTCTCTTCGGCTTGCGCTGCAGCTATGTCCCTGGCTGCTCGATGATCAGCATGCACCATCGGTGCTCCATAGATAAACGGTTGAGGACGAAGCTTTGGATCTATACTCCTTCCATTTTGATTTTATCTGGAGCATCCATGCTCCAGCCCCTTTGGGCTGACGTGGAAAATTGCTCCAGGCAATTTTTTAGGCGTTGTTGAGCACTCATCATGCTTTCAATATGAAGGCTAACCTCAGCGGCTTGTGGCATGCCACAAGCCTTGTAGCTCTAGCGGATAATGACTCGTACCATCCTGGCACTCGCCCTTCGGGCGCTTTGCGTCCAAAACGTTCCATACGTTTTGTCGCAATCCTCATTACGAGCAACCCTAGTCTCGCTTTACTCCTAGCCTAAAACCAAACTAAAAGGAGTATATAACAGGAGTAAGCTAGGGAAAGACAGATTCAGTTTTACAGAACATCTCAGTTTTTCTCAAAATTTGGGTTATCTAACAGCCATTGTTCTAATAAAATCACCGCAGCCATGGCGTTTAACTGGGCAATATCTCTGGGTTTTTTTGGGTTTTTGATATTTAAACGCTGTTTTGCGGCCCAGCTGCTTAAACGTTCGTCGACCGTATAAATGGGCAGAGCAAATTTAACTGTTAGACGTCGCACAAAGGCACGGGCACAATAAGTGATATTTTGTTCACGACCATCCATATTCACCGGAATGCCAACAATCAAAGCTTGGGGTCGAAAGCTTTCTAGTAGGGTTGCAATTTCAGGCCAGGCTGGAATGCCGTCTTGGGCTTTTAAAGTGATCAGCGGGCTGGCACTTTGGGTTAAACCTTGTCCGACTGCAGTGCCAATGTATTTCATACCAAAATCAAAGGCTATATAGATCCCTTCTCTGGCCTTATAGGGAGCTGTCATCAGATTTTCCTGTTTTTCATAAAAACAATAAAATAGGGGTGTTTAAACAAGTGAAAATTTTTATCATGCATGCCCCACCAGACTGGTCATACGTTGCAAATCAACCCCCATTAAAGCTGCAGCTTTGTGCCAACGCTCATGAACGGGAGTCTTAAAGAGAATTTCAGTATTTGCGGGGGCGGCAAGCCACGAGTTTTCTACCAGTTCTAATTCTAATTGCCCAGGTTCCCAGCCAGCATAACCCAAAGCCATTAAAAATTGTTTGGGTCCCTGTTGTTCAGCTATAGCTTGTAAGATATCGGGAGAAACGGTCAAGGCAATTTCTGAGCTGCAGGCTATGGTGCCTGCCCAAGAGGTTTCAGTGCTGTGCAGAATAAAGCCGCGTTCAGGTTGTACCGGGCCTCCCAAGTAAACAGCTTGGTAAGCTGAAGCTAATAGCGGCGGCTTTACCCCCACTTGTTGTAAAACTTCTGCAAAAAAAACTGTTGATAATTGGTTGACTACGATGCCCATGGCTCCCTCTTTGTCGTGCTGCCAAATATAGGTCACCGTTTTTGAGAAATAGGGATCTTTTAAATTGGGCATGGCAATTAAAAAATGATTTTTTAAAGAAGAAAAGCTACTCATATTTTCCTCATCTTAACGCTACAGGTTGTGCTTGAGCTTCACCCTATGAAGTTTAAATAATAACTGAGTAGCCTTCAGAATGACAGTCCTCTAGAGCAAGAGTAAGCAAACTCTTTTATCCATGATGGTCAGGGATGGATGATTCAAAAATGCACCATAAAAACGGGTGACTGTCAGCCAAATTCAGCTAAGCTTTCCCAAAATAAGCTATCTTTATAAATAGGATTTGATGATAGAGGGGATTTACACTTTGGGATCGGCATTTAAAATTTTATCCGATATGGAAGCCAGTTATCGCACAAGTGCTATTGGCTGGTCGGAAGGAAAAGCTGCTACCCAGGGGTGGTTGGGTATAGGCATGTATGTCCTGGGGCGCGCCCTGGCGGTGCCTTTGCAAGAAATTGCAGAAATTGTCCGTTACCCCCTACTCACTGAATTGCCCAGAGCTGCAACTTGGTTTAAGGGGATGAGCCAAGTGAGGGGGCGTTTGCTACCCATTACAGATTTACAAGGATTTTTAGAAGGGACAACTCTTGAGGAAAATCATAAAAATCGAGTATTGATTGTGCAAAATGAAGGTGCGTTAAGCGGATTTTTAGTGCGCAATCTTACAGCTTTACAAAGGTTTCATGTGACAACCAATCAAGAAGAACATTCTTCTAAGCTCAATAAGGATTTTCAATACATGATAGGTAAAGCTACCTCTGAAAGCGGCGAGTGGGAAATACTCAGCCTTCAAGCTGTCGTAAATAGTGAAAAATTTAAACGAGTGGCTCAATTATGAATGCAATAAATATACGTGTAAGCTTTAAAAAAGATATGGCTTATACCTCAGTACTGCTGGGGTTGGTTATTATATTGTTGATAACCAATTCATGGTATGTAAGTCGTCAAGAACGATGGGATCGTGAATATATTTCGCATGCAGGTGAGCTGCGGGTATTGTCGCAAACCGTAGCCAAAGACGCCAGTGAAGCTTTGGAAGGTAATTTAAATGCTTTTTTACCTTTAAAAGAGTCTGCGCTGAAATTTACCCATTATATTGAAATATTGAAAAACGGTAAAGAAGACGCCCAAGGTTATTTACCTTCGACCCCAGACGACCAGAAAGAACCTTTGTATCTTCTGGATAGTATGTGGCATTCGGTAAAAGAAAAAACCGATTTAATTATTATAAATGAAAAAGGCTTTTCAACTTTGCATGATAAAGCCAAGCAATTAGATAGCCGTATACGAGAATTGCAAAATCATGCTCAAATGTTTACCGAGGCATTGCTGAAAAAGCAAGCGTCATCCGATGTTGTGATGACGGCGGCAGAACAGCTGTTGTCGTCTGAAAAAATGCTTCATGAAATCAGTAAAATATCTCAGGCCGGATCTTCAACCAAGGACAGTTCAGATGCGTTTTTGAAGGATGTTGTTGAGTTTCAAGATGTATTGATTAAATTGCGTCAAAAAGTCGGGGTGGATCCTGCTCTGCAAAAGGGGTCGGAACCCGAACAGCACTTAACCCATTTAGAAATGTTCTTTAGCCAGGTTCAGGCTGAAAGCACAGATTTTGTACAATATGCAGCGATCATGGCCAAGTTAAGAAGTAGTGCACAAGACATCTTTACCAACAGCCAAAAATTGCTGGAGCAAGCTACAGCGTTGACAGATGCCTACACCATGGCTATACAAGAACGCTTTATTGGTAATAAGTCTGAATACATTTTAGGGTTTATCACTTTGATGTTATTATTGTTTTTAAGTTACCGTGCCCATAAAAATGCGCAGATGGATCTCTCTTTGACACGTGCGCAAAATGAAAGAAATCAAATGGCGATTAATAAATTATTGAGTGAGCTTGCAGATTTGGCCAATGGTAATTTAACGGCACATGCAACAGTGAATGATGAAATAACGGGGGCCATTGCCGAATCGGTTAACTATGCTATAAATGCTTTACGTAAATTGGTGTTAACAATTAATGAAACCACTACAGAGGTGGCAAGTGCCGCTCACTTGTCTCAGCTGACTGCAAGACAATTAGCAGAGGCCAGCGAACATCAAAGTCGAGAAATCGTGGGGGCCAGTAATTCTATTAATGCGATGGCTTTGTCTATTGAACAAGTTTCAACCAATGCGACGCAGTCAACTTCGGTTGCAGAGCGTTCAGTTAATATCGCAAATAATGGCGTTGCAGTAGTTAAAAATACCATTTTGGGCATGGAAAAGATTCGAGAACAAATTCAAGAAACTGCAAGACGCATTAAACGCCTAGGGGAAAGCTCTCACGAAATTGGCACAACACTTTCAGTCATTGACGATATTGCTGAGCAAACCAACATTTTGGCGCTTAATGCAGCAATACAAGCTGCAATGGCCGGAGATGCAGGCCGAGGCTTTGCAGTTGTTGCCGATGAAGTGCAAAGGTTGTCGGAGCGTTCTAGTCTTTCGACTAAAGGGATTGAAACAATTGTCCGTACCATTCAAAATGACATCAGCCAGGTAGTTGTAGCAACCGAGCAGACTTTGGTGGAAGTTGCACAAGGTGTGAGGCTTGCTCAGGATGCGGGTGTGGCTCTAGAAAAAGTAGAAAAAGTATCTAGCCAGTTATCAGAGCTTATTCAAAACATTTCCAATGCGGCACTTCAACAAGCACAAACGGCAAGTAAAATCTCTAAAACCATGGGCGTCATTCAAGAAATTACCAGTAAAACAGCTTTAGGGACTGTAGAAACCGCCGACTCGATTGTCAACCTTGCGGAGCTGGTTTCCGATTTAAGACATTCAGTTGCAGGCTTTAAATTACCCTCTGCAATTGGCTAAGAGTTTTTTATGATTGAAGATGATGAATTATTAGATATATTTGTAGAAGAAGCTGTGGATCTTTTAGCAGCTCTCAACACCTCTTTGCAAGAATGGCATAAAGACTTAAATAATAAAGAGTGGCTTTCAGCCTTGCAAAGAGATTTGCACACTTTAAAAGGTGGCGCTCGAATGGTGCAGCAAGCTTCTATCAGCGAGCTGGCTCATGAGCTGGAATTTCTCTATCAAGATATGTTCAAGGGCAATGTGCACGCCTCCAAAGAGATAGCCGATTTTTGCCTGCTCACACAAGCTCATTTACAGGGCATGATGTTTGCCTTAAAAAACCGCCAAGCCATACCCAGTATTCAGCCATTTATTGAAATAATTCGTAGTTTTTTGAAAAAAATAGAACCCAAAGATACTGGAAAAACAGAAACTTCTGAGAGACTGGGTGAAGCGAATTTAGAAATTGTTTCCGAAATTATAAAAAAAGTAAATAAAGACAATGAAAAAACTGCGTCTTTACCTAGGGGGGTTGTGCGCGTCAAGGGTGAAGTCGCCGAAAGGCTCAATGATTTGGCTGGTGAAAGCGCTGTTTTAAGCATTAACCTTGAACAAGAACTCAGAAGTATGCGCGGCCAAATTACCGATTTGAATCTGGATATGGGCGCTCTCAATGAACAATGTAGACATTTGTTTCGAGAGGTTGAAAGTCGAGAAAACACTTCTTCATATAGATTTACATCGATGAGTCATGACAATGTAACGGAAATATTGGAAGTAGAGAAATACGCTGAATCTCAGTTAATTGTTAGACGCTTGGAGGGATCTTTAAGCAGATTGCGCGCCAGCAGTAAAGCATTGTGGGAAGTCAGTGAATCAATGGTGGAGATCATATCCAATCAAAGGCCTATTTTCAGAGAGATGAAAGATCTCTTGAGTCATACTCAAATGGTGCCATTTACCACTATTATGCCGCGCTTAAAAAAAATAGTTCAAAATGTTTCTGCAGAGTTAAATAAAGAAGTAGAGCTGGTTGTTGTTCAGGCAGAAGGAGAAATGGACCGCAGTGTATTAGAAAGAATAATCCCTCCTTTAGAACATTTGTTGCGCAACGGATTAGATCACGGTATCGAACACCCGGATGCTCGCGAGGCTGCGGGCAAACCGCGAGTTGGTACGATTAGCTTAAAAGCTATTCGCAATGGTAATAAAATTCATGTGGAAATCAGCGATGATGGCGGTGGCATTGATATTGAAGCTGTCAAAAGAAAAGCCATTCAAAAAGGTTTGCTTGAGCCAGGTGATACGCCTTCTGAACTCGAAATACTGCGTTATATCTTAGAGCCTAATTTTAGCACCAAAGAAGTGGTTACAGAGATTTCAGGCCGTGGTGTTGGTATGGACGTTGTCTATAACGAAGTCAAAAAACTTAATGGTAGCTTAGATATCAATTCAGTCAGAAAGAAGGGCACAACTTTTCTTTTAAAGTTGCCTCTCACTGTAGCTTTAAATCGAGCTGTTATGGTAAAGATACATGATTCAATGTACGGCATTCCTGTAACCCATATTCAAGCCATCGCCAAAATAAGCCCTTCTTTGTTGAAATATTATTTAGGAAAAAATAGTCCCAGATTTTTGTATAAAGACGATGCCTTTCATCTGCGATATCTGGGAGCTCTTGTGCATGGTGCTGCAGAGCCTCTCTGCACCAAAAAACATTTTTACCCGGTTGTGTTATTGAAAGGGTTTCAGTCAAAAATTGCTTTAATTGTTGATGCTTTGCACGGTAGTCGAGAAGTGTTGGTCAGATCTTTAAACCCGCAACTCAGTGATATGTCGATTTTTTTTGGAGCGACAGTTCTGGGGGATGGTCGCGTCGTTATGTTGATTGATCCGATGGCCCTAGAAATCAAAGTGAAAGAAAATCTGCTGCATCAGGAAGAAAAACTTATTCCAGCCCCTGGCTTTGTAACTTGCTTATTGCGAACTGTTCTGGTGGTGGATGATTCACTCACCGTACGTAAAGCGACCGAAGATCTTTTATCGCGCAGCGGATATCAAGTGGTTTTAGCGGCTGATGGACGAGAAGCGATAGAACGAATTTCAATTCAGGTTCCAGATTTGGTTATTACAGATTTAGAAATGCCACAGATGGATGGCATAGGGCTCACCGATTATATAAGAAAAAAAATGAATTTATTGAAATTGCCCATTATTATGATTACCTCCCGTGCCGGAGATAAATTTCAGAATAAAGCTTTGGAAGTCGGCGTGAATCAGTTTATGCCCAAACCTTATCAAGATGCCACTTTATTAACAACCATTGCGGAGCTTATTGAAAAAAATGGATCATAACATTCGCAGCCTTCTGATAACTTTACAAAATGTAGTTTTATTATTACCGAATACGGCTGTCGTTGAAATTTTGCCTCAGGCAGAACTGACACCTCTAGACAATGTCCCTCAATGGCTTTTGGGAGTGTTTACCTGGCGGAGTTTTAAATTGCCTCTCTTATCATTTGAAGGCCTTGCAGATGGGCTCATAGTTCCCTCGCCGTATATTGGTCCGATTGCCGTTGTTAATCGAATCAGTGCAGCCTCAACACAACCTTTTTTCGCGATTTTGATGGGGAAATATCCTCGATTAAAAAGCATTGAAGAACAAGACTTAACCGAGGTTTTTATGCCTGAACAACCTTGGTATTTGCGCCAAGTGACTCTAGAACATGAGACTGTGTGTATTCCTAATTTTTCAGGGGTAGAACTGGCTTTGGAACCTTACCAAAAACTTTTAAACAAACAAAGTGATTAATGCAATTCAGGATCGTCGGCTTCATATTCAGATAATAAATCTGAGTCTTCATTGACAGCCGTCGCTGCGACTCGATAGCTATCGCTGGCCCAGGCGCCCAGATCAATCAAGCGGCATCTGTCACTACAAAAAGGCCGATGGGGATTTGTTGAACTGTACAAAGTTTTTTTCTTGCAACCAGGGCAAGTTACTTGTTTCATAGCCAATCTCCTTTTAAAGCTTGCAAGCTGGCAATAATAGCCAGTCCTGCAGTTTCAGTACGCAGAATTCTTGGGCCTAGTTTAAGACGGGTGAATCCTTGCGCTGCTGCAGAGTTTATTTCACTTTCAGACAGACCACCTTCGGGTCCTATCAAAATAGATATCGGGCTTTTTATCTCGATGTCTTTTAAGGAGCTACTGCCATCAGGATCTAAAACCAAAGCTGTGTTCGATGTTTGCAGACTGAACCACGGAGCTAAATCCGTGACCGGATGTACGATGGGCAGATCAAAACGTCCACACTGCTCTGCAGCATTGATCGCAATGGCCTGCCAATGTTGCTGTTTTTTAAGTTGCCGTTCAGAATTGAGCTCAACGTCACAGCGCTCTGAGTGCAAGGGTGTAATGCACTGTACGCCCAGCTCAATGGCCTTTTGCACCGCCCAATCCATTTTGTCACCTTTGGCCATGACTTGCCCTAAATGCAATTTTAAAGGGCTGTCATTTTTCTGCTCAGTTTGGCTTTGTAACAGCACATAAGCGGTGTTTTTAGAAAGGCTAGCTAAAATTCCGTGATATATCCAGCCATTGCCATTGAACAGCGTGATGGCAGCACCCACTTTAAGCCGTAAAACCCGCAAAAGATGATGGCTGGCCTGTTCATCTAGCGTGAGGGTATTGCCCACAGCCAGCATTTGTTTTTGATAAATACGGATGACTCTCATGCTTATCTTTCATTGATGTTAGGTGTTGCCAGGTTATCAAGGCCGGAGGCTTCTTGTAAAGCCAAAACTTTATCAGTTGCTTCCCAACTGAATTCATGATCAAGACGGCCAAAATGACCATAGGTTGCAGTCGGTAAATAGATGGGCCTTAATAAATTCAAGCTCCGTATGATAGAGCGAGGTCTTAAGTCGAAGATATGGCTGACGATTTCACAAATTTTCGCATCATCCATTCGGCCAGTACCAAAGGTATCCACACTGATAGAAATTGGTTTGGCTACACCAATAGCGTAAGAAATTTGCACTTCGCAACGTTGGGCTAAGCCTGAGGCGACAATATTTTTAGCAACATAGCGGCCTGCATAGGCACCGGAGCGATCAACTTTGGAAGGATCTTTACCAGAAAAAGCTCCCCCGCCATGGCGAGCCATGCCGCCGTAGCTGTCGACCATAATTTTTCTGCCGGTTAAGCCACAATCACCGGTTGGGCCACCAATGACAAAACGCCCTGTCGGATTGATATAAAAACGGGTTTTGCGATGTAACAGCTTTTTAGGCAGTATTGGCTTGAGAATTTCTTCATGTACCGCTTCAATGAGATCTTTTTGAGAGATATCAGGATGGTGTTGGGTCGATAGCACCACAGCTTCAATACTCACGGGTCGGCCATTTTCATAAAGAAAAGTTACTTGGCTTTTGGCATCCGGTCTCAGCCAGGCTAAACTCTGTGAGTGGCGCAACTTAGCTTGTTGGCGCATTAAAAGATGAGCATAGGTAATAGGAGCTGGCATCAAAACATCGGTTTCATTCGAAGCATAGCCAAACATCAAGCCCTGATCGCCCGCACCTTGGTCGCCTTCCAGGCTAGCGTCCACACCTCGAGCAATATCGGGAGACTGCTTGCCAAGAGCAGAGAGCACCGCACAGGAGTGGCCATCAAAGCCTTGCTCAGGTGAGGTATAACCAAGATCGATCACTGTTTTACGAGCAATGGCTTCAATATCTATAGAAGCTTCGGTGGTCACTTCGCCACCGACCAAGATAAAGCCTGTTTTTATATAGGTCTCACAGGCCACGCGAGCCCTGGGATCTTTTGCCAATAGATGATCCAATACCGCATCGGAGATCTGATCTGCCACTTTATCGGGATGGCCCTCGGAGACTGACTCGGAAGTAAATAAAAAACGTTTGGTCACGATGCTCTCCTTATGTACGATGGCGCCTTGCCTAAAACCAAACTAGAACCAGTATATATACCCATTCTGGTTGGTTTTAGGCTAGACAGCCAAAACTAAAAAATTTTAGGTTTATGGCAGTGCCACAAGCCTTAAGTAAGATCCTCGGGGCGAGTGATATGAGGTGGACTCAACAACGCCTAAAAAATTGCCTGGAGCAATTTTCCACGTCAGCCCAAAGGGGCTGGAGCATGGATGCTCCAGATAAAATCTAAATGGAACCAGTATAGGTGCTATTCATCCTAAAACCCAGTCCTGATAAGCTATCCTATAAAAAGGAGAGGATCTATGATTGAATATTCTGCCGTTATTCGTGAATTGTCAGACCGCATTGTTAATGCTCAAAGACCTATTCGTATTCTAGATGCCTTAAAATGGGATTGTGACATCCGTCGTGGTTTTATGGAGAAGCAATGTAAAGAGTTGCCCCAGATCACCGAAGCCTACTACCAAAAGAATCCACTGCGTTTTGATGCCACAGAAAAAATTGATGAATTTGTCCAAATTGAACGTGATGTGCGCCGCCGTTTAGGGCAGTTCAATAGTATTGGCTCAATTATGCAGCGCATGTGTCGTGAATATATTACCGTCGTGCAAATGTTGCAAGCACGCGGAACCAGTCATTTCACTCGTTTATCACAACAGCTCTATGGCTGTTCTGAAGATGCTTTTTATGCAGGTGGCCCTACTTTAAAAGATTTAGCGAATACAGTTAGCGAAACTCTCCACAGCATTAACGACAGAACCAAAAATTTGACCGACGACAAGCGTTACAACAGCAATCAGACAGTTAATATTTTAGGTAAACGTTTAACCAAATATTTTGATGGAGAGAAAGAAGTCCGTGTAGAAATTAGCGACGGTATTATTGCTGATGCTGCAGCCGGTGCTGAAAAAATCAAACTTCGAAAAAGTGCCAAATTCAGCAAAAGGGATATAAAAGTATTAGAAGTTCACGAAGGCTGGGTACACTTGGGTACAACTTTAAATGGACTTTCACAACCCATTTGTACCTTTTTGAGTAAAGGGCCACCATCTTCCACAGTGACCCAGGAAGGCTTGGCTATTATTATGGAGATCTTTACCTTCGCCTCTCACCCTGCTCGCTTAAAAGGCTTGATGGATAGAATTATTGCCATCCATATGGCAGAAGAAGGCGCAGATTTTTTAGAAGTCTTTAAATTTTTTAAAGCACAAGAATTTCCCGATGAAGAAAGCTATGCGCGCGCCACCCGTGTCTTTAGAGGCAGTCTTCCGACTGGCGGACCATTCTCGAAAGACTTGGTTTACAACAAAGGTTTTATTTTAATTTACAACTATATTCGCTTGGCTATCCAACGTGGATTTCTCTCTTATATACCTCTGTTGTTTCTGGGCAAAACCACCCTTGAAGATTTACATGTATACAATGATTTAATGGCAGAAGGTATAGTCATACCGCCAAAATATGTGCCGCCTCAGTTTCGAGATTTAACGGCGCTCAGTTCTTGGATGTGCTACTCGCTGTTTTTAAATCAACTTGATTTAAAACGCCTGGCAGCCGAATATAAAAATATTTTATAAAGAGATAAGTCTTTCATCTTTGGGGCGATAACCTCGTTCTCCTAAATTACGCTTAAACTCCCTTGAAATCGTTGACTGATGCACTGAAAGCTCTTTTGCTATTTGGCTTTGGTTGTTGCCTGCATTCATTAATCCTGAAATAGGATATCTTTGTTCCTGGGTGAGCTGTCAATACTGTTTCATAAGTCTTCCTTCTATTAGCATATAAGTAAGACTTAACAGTATTGCAGTTAGCCCACTTATACAATCTTAAGAAAGTTGCACTTATTGGTTGAATCCAAGCCTTAAAGATAGTTTAGAATGGAAACTGTTGAACTTTAAACGGTGAGGTAAAGACGATGAAGGTTATTATTTTCGGAGCAACAGGCATGGTTGGGCAAGGCGTACTGCGCGAATGCCTACTGGACTCCGCAATTGAGCATATCTTATCAATCGTGCGCAGTCCTTCAAGACAGCAGCACCCAAAACTTCAAGAATTGATACATCAGGATTTTTTTAATTATTCAAATATTGAGGGAGATCTAACAGGCTATGATGCGTGCTTTTTCTGCCTCGGGGTGTCGTCCATTGGCATGAAGGAAGAGGCCTATCAACATATAACTTACGATCTCACATTAGCAGCGGCCAGTACATTAAGCAGCCACAATCCTCATATGATCTTTATCTACGTCTCGGGAACGGGTACAGACAGTAGCGAGCGGGGGCCCATTATGTGGGCGCGAGTCAAGGGAAAGACCGAGAATGCACTTTTTAAGCTGCCTTTTAAAGCCGCTTATATGTTTCGCCCAGGATTTATTCAGCCTATGCATGGGATTAAATCTAAGATCCAGCTTTACCGCATCATGTATTCCTTCATTGCCCCCCTCTATCCTCTATTAAAGGCCCTTGCACCAAAATTTGTGACCACCACTGAACAGGTGGGCCAAGCCATGATTAAAGTTGCCAAGCAGGGAGCAGATAAGAAATTTCTCGAGAATCAGGACATTAATAGACTCAGCATAGGCAAATAATGCTTGGGTTTAATAGGGTTTAACTCTTGAGATCTCATGTAGAGTCGAGACTTGACGCAAAAATTTCAACTTAATGATGTATTGGCTCCCGCTTATTTATTAATGGGTGCTGGTATATTTTTTGGGATGGCTGCAAGTTGCTTTGGCTATTTTTGGCAAGGCCTAAAGCTGATATTCGCGCATGGATAACTATTTCTTGCGGCTTTTAACCAATTCGCTGTCTTTATGCAACAGCAGGATGCTGGCAAAAATAATCAAGGTTCCAAACCACATCGACCACTCTTCTGGAAATTCATGAAAGGCAAAAAACCCCAGTGCAGCGCTTAAAAAGAATTTTGAAAAACCAAAAGGTGTTAAAAAGCCCACTTCCGCCAAGGCATAAGCTTTGCTGAAAGCCATATGAGCGACAGCAGACAATAACCCCAAAGCCACCAGCCAAATCATATGTTGCTCCGAGGGCATGATCCAGTCTGCTAATGCATAAAAAAACGATAGGGGCGTCATAAAAATCAAGAGATACAAAGCCAAGAGAGAAGCTGGCTCTCCTTTAGAGGCTAATTTGCGGGTGGTTAATTTATTAATGGCTAGCAGCAAAGCTGAACACAGGGGGAAAAATGCCGCCCATTGAACCGTGTCTCCCACCCATAAAGCTCTATCGGGACGAGTGATTAAAAATGCGCCAACAAAGCTCAAGCCTATGGAGATGACTTTGTATTGAGTAAAATATTCTTGCAAGAAAAATCGCGCTGCAATCACCGTAAAAATAGGTCCCAAAAAGCTTAAAGACACGGCTTGAGCAATAGGCATACTTTCTAGGGCAAGATACCAAAAATAAATACCTGCAACAGCTGTTAGGATCCTAAAACTGTGCAAAGAAAGATATTTGGGCTTGAGTGAGATTTGCTTAGTCCATAGGAGAGGCAATAAAAAAATTGCCCCGAGTAAGTTTTGAAAAAATAACATCATATGAGAAGGCAGTGGCGGAATTTCCCAATCAAGGCCCGCACCTCCTGATAAAGCCCGTACAATACCATTAATGCCTGCAAAACAAGCGCAGGAAACCACTTTCCAAAAAGCGCCAGCCCAAGCTGCTTTAGCTTGCTCTTTTGGGTGGATGAACTGAGATTTGTTGGGACTATTACTTATGGTCATTTTTAAATCGTCATAAAGTTCTGTGAAAATGGCTTCGAATGTTTAAGGAGCTATTTTAGGTAAAATCACCAAAGCATTGGAAATAGGCCGTCCTGCATTGTTGGGCCAACTGTCTTCGCTGATCGGCTCTTTGATACCGAAGCTATCATCTAAATACAGGGATGAAGAACTGCCCCCATCGAGATTCAAGGCTTGTAAACAACCTTGTTGTTGCATAAATGTTGCCAGTTCAGGGAGGGTCATGCCAGCACTGTCTTCAGTCGAATTGCGCTCACTGACCACCAATAGGCAATTGCCATTGGGCAAAAGTCCTATAGCCGTACGAGCCAAACGAGAGTTGATAAATTCGCTAGGCAAGTGCTCTTGCTCAAAATTTTGCAAACTTTTGCCATTTTTAACCAATAAGGGCGCGCCACCTATGATGTTATCCACTTTTTGCCAAATGTCTTTGGCCGTATCTTCAGTTTGCGGCAAGATCTCAATTTCCAAACGGGCTAAATCCCCTAGGCTCACACCCGTCGGTTGTTGCATATGAGGCCCCCGTACATAGACAAAACCATTAGCGGGAATAGAGGGGTTAATACCAGCCCCTAAAGCCACCACTCGATTATTGTCCACCACGATATGATAACTTAGAGGTCGTGAATCAGGGGTTTGGCCATAAGCTTTGGTGTACAAAATGGCTTTTTGAGAGAGCCCTGCTTGGTTTAAGGCATAGATGGGATAGCGAACCTCATTGATCACCAAGGTCGTTTTGGTTTGGATTCTGTCCATTAACCAGATGGCTGCCGTATCTGACCAGCCCATGGCTCCTCGGGCCTGGTAGGCAATTTGATACCAATTTTTTTGTATTTTTAAAATTCCGGCAGGCAAGCCTGCCTGGTTGCCAGATTTAAAAAAGCCACCATTAATAGCTGCAAGTGCCCCATGTTGTTTGGCAATATGGGCTAGGGTTGCTAAACCTCGAGTATGATTGCTGGCTGGCACCAGTTCAAGGCGGTGCTCTTTTAAATCAACCTCTAAAATATGCACCAGTTGCCCTGCTGGGGTGAAAATTTTCCGATAGTGAAAGCCCGCAGGCGTAGCCGCCGTAGCTTCGCTGGAGAGCGCGATGCTTAAAAGTAGGCTAACAGGAACTAAAAAGGATAAGATCAGATTTTTTGAAAACATCATGAGAGCATACTGAAGTGCAGACAAGCTCGTCTAGAGGTTTTTATGGAATTTATCTTAGGATGAAGGGTATTGCCTTAAAACTCGGTATAATAACCCAAGTTTTAAAATGCAGTTAGGCCTGCATTTGCTGCCAAGGAGTCCCTTATGACTAAGTTTGGAAAAGAACTCACTGTTATTATTGCTAGCAAGCTCTTAGCCTTAATTTTACTGCGTTATTATTTTTTTAGTAAAGCTGAGCCACTCAGCACCTTTGAATTTGCAACTTACTTATATGGGAATTAGATATGGTTGATGGGACCCTGGTTAATCTTTCTAGGCTACAGTTCGCTCTGACAGCTATGTATCATTTTTTATTTGTGCCTCTCACCTTAGGCCTGTCTTTTATGATGGCCATTATGGAATCGGTTTATGTGTTAACTGGTAAGAAAATTTATCAACATATGACCAAATTCTGGGGCAAGCTATTTGCCATTAATTTTGCGATGGGTGTAGCGACGGGCATTACCCTAGAATTTCAGTTTGGTATGAACTGGGCTTATTACTCTCATTATGTGGGTGATGTGTTTGGCCTCCCTTTAGCTTTAGAAGGCCTGATAGCTTTCTTTCTAGAGTCAACATTAATTGGTTTGGTTTTTTTTGGTTGGGAACGGTTAACCAAAGTACAGCATTTGACCGTCACCTGGTTGGTGGCCTTGGGCAGCAATTTATCGGGCCTTTGGGTTTTGATTGCCAATGCTTGGATGCAACACCCGGTGGGGGCTGAATTTAATTATGAATTGATGCGTATGGAATTAACCAGCATTAAAGAAGTTTTTTTTAATCCAGTGGCTCAGGTAAAATTTGTGCATACGATGGCCTCAGGTTATGTCACCGGCGCGATGTTTGTCTTAGGGATCAGCTCTTATTATTTATTAAAAGGCCGCGATCTTGCTTTTGCCAGGCGTTCTTTTGCGGTGGCCTCAGGTTTTGGTTTGGCAGCCATCTTGTCAGTTTTGGTCTTAGGTGATGAAAGTGGCTATAACTTGGGTGAAGTGCAAAAAGTCAAGCTTGCGGCTATCGAAGGCGAATGGCAAACCGAAGCAGCTCCAGCTGCATTTACCCTGTTTGGCATTCCCAACCAAGCTATGGAGAGAACCGATTATGCTCTGCGCATTCCCTATGCTTTAGGCCTGATTGCGACCCGTTCCTTCGACAAACCGGTGATTGGTTTAAAAGAGCTTAAAATGCAAAATGAAGCGCGGATCCGAAAAGGCATTACCGCTTATGGTTATTTACAGCGACTGAGAGCGGGTGAAAACAATCAAGCTTTGAAATATGCTTTTAACAACAGCAAGGCATTTTTGGGCTATGGCCTCTTGGTCAAAAGATATACCGATCAAGTTGTTGATGCCAGCGAAGATCAGATTAAAGCTGCAGCAACCGACACCATCCCCCATATTGCACCTTTGTTTTGGAGTTTCCGAGTGATGGTGGGTTGCGGCATCATCATGCTATTTATTTTTGTGATGGCTTTTTATTACAATGCCAAACGCAATGTCGAAGAACAACGTTGGCTTTTAAAGCTTGCATTATACAGCATGCCCTTACCGTGGATTGCTATTGAAGCCGGCTGGATAGTCGCAGAATGCGGCCGACAACCTTGGGCAATAGCCGAAATTTTACCGACTTTTTTAGGGACTTCTACCAACACGGTTGCCCAGGTATTCACCAGCCTGATTGGCCTTGCGCTTTTGTATACGGCTTTATTGGTGGTAGAGCTCTGGTTGATGTTTAAATATGCCCGCCGAGGCCCCAGCAGTCTGAACCTCGGGCTGTATCATTTCGAAACCCACTCATCAGGAAGTTTACCTAAACTATGATCTTCGATTATGAAACTTTAAAATTAATTTGGTGGTTTTTAATTGGTGCTTTGTTTTTAATGTTTGCTTTAACCGGGGGTTTTGATTTAGGTGTTGTAGCCTTGTTACCCTTTGTAGGCAGAAAAGATGCAGAACGAAGAATTCTATTAAATAGCGTCGGTGCGACTTGGGAAGGCAATCAGGTTTGGTTGGTGACAGCTGTGGCTGCCATATTTGCAGCCTGGCCTTGGGCTTATGCCAGTGCATTTTCTATTCTTTATTTTATTATCAGCATTCTGGTATTGGCTTTAGTTTTGAAACCCCCGGGCATCGATTACCGCAGTAAATTAGCCCATAAGGGCTGGCGTCGCCTCTGGGATGGCATTCTCAGTATTTCCGGCGTTGTCCCTGCGTTAATTTTTGGTCTTATTCTCGGTAACGTGTTGCAAGGCCTCCCCTTTCATTACAATGAGGAATTGCGGGTTGTTCACAACAACAGTTTTGTGGCTTATTTTAATCCCCCAGCTTTGTTGGGCGCTGCGATGGTTTTGAATATTTTTTTGTTGCAAGGCTCAGCCTGGATAGCTTTTAAAACCCGCGAAGATCTGCAAGCCCGCGCCCGATGGTGGCTTATTGGCTTGGCTCTGCTGTGTTTGGTTTTAGAATTCAGTATTTGGTTATTTGATTTACCACAGAAAACAATCGGTTATCGCATAACCTCGTTGATAGCAGGCAATGAAAGTTTAAACCCGCTCAATAAAACGGTCGTGCAAGAAGCCGGTGCTTGGCAGACAAATTATCAGAATTATCCCTATTTACGGGTTCTGCCCTATCTGGCATGGATAGCTTTGTGGGGGGTGATGATCTCAGCCTGGCTTAGGCGTTTTGGTCTGGCAATAGGGGCACTGCTGCTGGTGGTGATCAGCTTAAGCCTGAGCTATATGGCAGCATTATTTCCATTTATTTTACCATCCAGCATAAACCCCCATCACAGTTTAACCCTCTGGGATGCCTGTTCCAGCCATTTCACACTGATGGCCTTGTTATGGGCTGGTATTTTTTTCTTGCCCCTGGTGCTTGCTTATACAGCATGGGTATATCGAGTGATGCGTGGGCCTTTGCTCAATGATGCCAGCTCTCACAAATTGCCTTATTAAGGATAGATAGTATGTGGTATTTTACCTGGATCTTAGGGGTGTTATTGGCCTGCGCCTGCGGCATCATCAATGTGCTGTGGCTGGAGCATGAAAATTTAATGGATAAAGATAGTCCCGATCATTGAGGGCATCTTTTAGATGAGATGCCCTTATTGCCAGGTTTAGTTTTTTATCAAAGTTTCAATAAAGCCTGTACAGCAGGATCGCTTAAGCTATCTACCACCAGCAGTGCTCCTGCAAAATTTTGGCCTTTGGTAAAACGATTGGGAACGGCAATCACATCCATACCTGCAGTATGAGCGGCCGTTACACCGGCTTCGGTATCTTCAATAACCAAACAATGCTCAGCACCTACTTGCAGCCATTCGGCTAAACGCAGGTAAATATAAGGCTTAGGTTTATTGGTGCCTTCGCTATCTTGGATGTCTTTTAAATCATCATCGCCAGAGATAATTTTATCAAAAGCATGTTCCAAGCCGATGGTTTTTAGGTTATGCATAATTTCGCTACGAGGGGCGGATGAGGCCAAAGCCAGTTTGATATTCAATTCTTTTTTGCGGCTGCTTAATAATTTTGCCAAATGCACGCCTTCATGAATAGGGACTACGCTTGTGGCTTGAATGCGTTTGTAGGCCCTATTTTTATCATCAATTACTTTTTGAAAAGGCAGGTTCACACCTTTGGCTTTGATAATGCTATTTAAAATATGCTGTGAGCTATGTCCTACCAGTGGTAAATACTCGTCCAGGCTAAAAGAAATTTTATAAGGCTTCAATGTTTCTTGCCAGGCTTGGTGTTTTAAGCCTTCGGTATCGACCAATACACCATCGCAATCAAAAATCACGGTATTTATCGAACAGGGGCAGGCAGCCGCCATGGGGCTGAGCACAACGATGCACCACATCAATAAACTTTGTCTTAGGTATTTTTTGAACATCAGCCCTTCCTTATAATTTTCAATCTTAAGTATGCAGGGGCTGATCCTAGCAGAGCAAGGCTTGAAACAAAAGCGGTTATTTTCAATCGAGCCCTGATTCGGCTGAGCCCCTCTATTTTTTATAGCAAGTGATGCAAAAAACCAAGCGGTATTTTACCCGGCTAGCGAACTAGCAGGCTATCTGGCTGTAATATGAGCGCGTAGCTACACGCAGTTGTGCAGTGTTACGGAAACTATTTTCTTATTGGAGGGTCATACTAAGAGAAAGAAATAGGAAAGCGACTATGACCAAGAAAAAAAATAGCATGCATTTTAAGAAGTCTACTTTAACTGGCCTAGAAATCTTTAGGAACTCAGGACATAACGGAGATTTTAGCTATCAGACCTATGAATTTTATAATCCTGAGCCCCTTACGGATGTCCAAAAAGTATTGATTAAAAAGTATTATGCTCAGGCAAAAGCTTCTGAAAAGAAGTTTTTTCGACAGATGTTTGGCTTGATCTCCATCGATAATTTTGATCAACTGGTGCATCTGTTCAAAGGCGGTCATTTTGTGATTGAAGATGGCGGCAAATGCTGGCAAGAATGGGCAAAAATGGAAGGTAGTAAGCCTCGCAGATCGAGCCATCAGTCTTTAGATAGCCAATATTCTTTTCAAAGTAAGCTGGTAAAAGAGTGTTTGTTTGGCACCAGAATGGTGAATGGCAAGAAATGTAGCTGGGTACAATTAGAAAGCCATGCTACAGGGATTAGAAATATTTTAGGACATTTTCTTTCATTTATTCAGTATAAATTGTCGGGTAAAAATATTGGGCCTTATGGTAAATCCGCATACACCGAAGCACGGCCCTTATCCCTTAAAATACCTCCTCGGGCCCAGAGGCTGGTCAATGCCAAAATATTAGAAAATCTGGTCTTCGGCCAAGATCACGCTCTTCCTGCACTAGCAGAAAAAACCGCTGTAAAATTAAGACAGATCCAGGGTGCTGATGCTCCAGCAGCTAAAAAGCCTCGCCGCCATACATAAGTCATTAAATTTAACAGCTGACCAGCTGAAACTTGCCTGAGCCCCCTCTATAGTCGTTCCAGTTTGGTTTTAGGCTAGGCGCCAAGGGCCGAGCAACCGTGACAAAACGTCTGGAACGTTTTGGACCACCGCAAGGTGGCCCGCAGGGTAAGTGCCAGGATGGCACGCATCAATTGACATAATAGTCAATGAGGATTGCAAGGACCCGCAGGCAACAACGCCTAAAATCTAAATGGAATGACTATATTGCTGTGGTTGGTTAGACAATCTATCCGCAGCTATCCCGGTATTGACCTTCGCTCCTGCCTTAAAGGAAGTCCTAGAGAATTCTTGGCCTGCATCACCCCAGCAGCCTTTAAATTGCTGTGCAATAGGCATCCATTTGCGATATAATCTTCCCCCTAGTAGCCCATCCGGCTATTACTCCTTGCCTCACCAAGAACTTGGGAGGCTAACTTAAACCATAAGGAGCTGATATGCGCCATTATGAAGCGCTTTTTTTGGTCCATCCTGACCAAAGCGAGCAAGTCCCTGCCATGATTGAAAAATACAAAACCTCTATTATCGAAGCCAAAGGTGGCCAAATGCACCGCTTAGAAGATTGGGGCCGTCGCCAATTGGCTTATCCCATCAACAAACTGCACAAAGCCCATTACGTGCTGATGAACTTTGAATGCAATCAAGAAGCCTTAGATGAACTTTCCAGTGCTTTTCGTTTTAATGATGCGGTGATTCGTCATGTCATCATAGAAAAAGATGAAGCTGTCACTGAACCTTCTGCTTTATTGAAAGAAAAAGATGAGCGCAAAGATGTTGGCCGTCATCGCGGACGTCGCGATGATCGTCAAAATGAGCTCGAAGAGGAAGAAGAGTTCGAAAGTGAAGAAGATTCAGCGTAATTAAAGGGGAAAATAAATATGGCTCGTCAATTTCGTCGCAGAAAATATTGCCGCTTTACTGAAGCTGGCGCTAAAGAAATCGATTACAAAGATATCACGACTCTGAAAAATTATATTTCTGAAAGTGGCAAAATCGTGCCTAGCCGCATAACGGGAACCAAAGCCCGTTACCAGCGTCTTTTGGCTAAGGCTATTAAATTATCGCGCTATGTGGCTTTATTGCCCTATTGTGATCATCACTAAGGCGGAGAGATAGTTATGGAAATTATTTTATTGGAGAAAATCCGCAATTTGGGTAATCTTGGCGATAAGGTAAACGTTAAGCCAGGTTTCGGTCGCAACTATTTATTGCCAGAAGGCAAAGCGTTGTCAGCGACAGAAGCCAACTTGAAACGTTTTGAAGCACGTCGTCAAGAATTGGAAGCTGCGGCTAATGAAAGTTTGCAAGCGGCTCAAACGCGCGCTGATGCTTTGAAAGATTTGCATATTCAATTGCGTGTTCGCGCAGGTGATGAAGGCAAATTATTCGGTTCTATCGGCCCGATTGATTTAGCTGACGCTATTTCTAAAGAAAGCAGTATCAGCATTAGCCGTCAAGAAGTACGTTTACCCCAAGGTGGTTTGCGCCAATTGGGTGAATATGCAGTGGAAATACAATTACATGGTGATATAACAGTCAACATCAAAGTATCTTTGCTGCCGGAATAAATAATCTAATCTGCCCCCTTTCTTAAAGAGAGGGGGATGGAGTGAAGTGCATGAGTTCCACATCATTACAAGCTCTCGTTTCGCGCGAGTTATCAAATCCGGGCTTAAAAGTTCCGCCCCATTCTTTAGAAGCTGAGCAAGCTGTACTTGGCGGCTTAATGCTCGATAACCAAGCATGGGATGATGTCGCTGATAAACTAACCGAGCGTGACTTCTACCGACCAGAGCACCGAATTTTATTTCGGGCTATGAGTGACTTGGTAGCTCAAAATAATCCTCTCGATTTGATTACGGTTTCCGAAGCCCTAGAACGTTTTAAAGAATTAGAAAATGTCGGTGGCATGAGCTATGTCGGCGGTTTGGTGAATTCCACGCCCAGTGCTGCCAATATTGTCGCCTATGCTGAAATTGTCCGTGAACGGTCTATTTTCCGTCGGCTCATTGAAGTCAGCAACCAAATCACCCAGTCCGCTTTTGATCCCAAAGGGCAAGCGGCACTTGAACTCCTAGATGAAGCTGAACGCAAAGTTTTTGAAATTGCCGAACAAGGAGGCCGTGCTCAAGGAGGCCCGAAAGCAATTTCTGAAATTTTAGCCAGAACGGTTGATCGCATTGAAGCACTTTTTGAAGCCAAGTCGCCGATCACGGGTATTGCAACAGGCTTTATGGATTTCGACAAAATGACCGCAGGTTTGCAGCCTGCGGATCTTATTATTGTCGCCGGCCGACCTTCTATGGGTAAGACCACTTTTGCCATGAACATGGCCGAGTATGCCGCTATGAAAAGTGATAAACCGGTATTAATTTTTAGTATGGAAATGCCGGCAGAATCTTTGGCCATGCGGATGTTGTCGTCCTTGGGCCGTATTGAACAACAAAAACTCAGAACCGGTGATCTAAAAGAGGAAGATTGGCCCCGTCTCACTTCAGCCATTGGCATGATGTCTTCCAAAAAGTTATTGATCGATGACACCGGCAACTTAAGCCCTTTTGAAGTACGCGCCCGAGCACGTCGAGTGGCACGCGAATACGGCAACATCGATTTAATTGTCATCGATTATTTACAACTGATGCGTGTGCCTGGTAACAACGAGCACCGAGCTGCCGAAATTTCTGAAATTTCACGCTCGCTCAAAGCCTTGGCTCGAGAATTAAATGTGCCGATCGTGGTGCTTTCTCAGCTGAATCGGGGCCTTGAACAGCGTCCAGAAAAACGACCCGTGATGTCAGACTTGCGCGAATCAGGCGCTATTGAGCAAGATGCAGATTTAATCATCTTTATTTACCGAGATGAGGTCTATCATAAAGACAGCATGGATAAAGGGACTGCTGAAATTATTATTGGTAAACAAAGAAATGGTCCGACAGGCACTGTGAGGCTAACCTTTTTGGGACATTATTCCCGATTCGAGAATTATTCAGCTCAGGTAGCGAGCGATGCTTATCACCATTAAATAACTGAAAATTTTACCTATGAATTCTATGAAGTTGCTATGAAAATATATAACTTATTGATTTATAATTATTTTATATAAAGTCTGGCAGCAGGCCTGTATGATGTATTTATTGAAAAATGTGAAAAAACGATTATTCGTAAATTTATTCTCAGTTATATTTTTACAGATAATGAATACTCTATTGTTTTTCGTTTACAAACTTCTAAATCAACCAGCGGGATTTAGAAATTCTTTCTTATCTCTAACTCTTTTTACAGCTGCCATTAATCCCAATTCTTCACTTCATGGGGTCCTGTGCCCAAATCAGACGTAAAATACAAATGCACAGGTCATTCGTTGAATTATATGAACTAATGAGGTACATGCTCAAGAAATATAGACAATCAACTCTTTTCCCCCACTCTTGAACCGCTTTTGCAGTTGGGGCCATTTATTGAAAAATATATTTCGAACTTTAACTATTCCTTCTTTAACTATTCCTTATTCCTAGCTATTCGCTAAACTTTGGCTCTTTATTATACTTAAATCAAAACTTTTAAATGGTTTGGATGACCTTTGTTCAAGGATAAGAATGAATTGGTTCAAGGATAAGAATGAATTGTAAGTCGAAACGAAGACCATCATTTCGAGCAAAGTCCATTGCTCGTTGTGCTTTGGCTTTGTCATTTGTTTTTTCTGTGGATGGTTATGCTACCCAATGGATAGTGAATTCGACTGCCGATACGAATACCTCCGGGACTTTTCGTTATGCTATCGCTAACGCGGTTTCAGGCGACACCATTAACTTTAGTTTGGCCAACAACAGCACCATTACTCTAACCACTCATTTGCCAGTAATTACTCAATCGGCACTCACCATTGATAACACAGCGCAAGGCTCTTCCACTGGTGCTTCCAGCCTCACCATTAATGGGGCCAACTCTTACATGATTTTCTTTGTTTATGGGGGCAGTAGCGGTGTCACTATTAATGGCTCTAATGGTGGGATGACTCTGACAGGAGGCTTATCGCGAGGTGGAGCGGGTGGCAATGGGTGGGGTGGTGGTGGAGGCGCCATGGGGGCTGGGGGCGCCTTGTTGGTCAACAATACTGCTCAAGTAACTATAACTGATCTGAGTTTTAACTCCAATGGTGCTCAAGGAGGGGTAGGCGGGGTTTCTTCTTTTGGCGGGGCGGGGGCTGGTGGCGCCGGTATGCTGGGTGGAAATGGGGGCACTGCTAATGCCAACTATTGTGGTGGTGCTGGGGGAGGCGGGCTAGGAGCAACTGCACCAGCGGGAGCAGCAGCCGGTTCAAATGGCATAGCGGGAACTTCAGGATTGATCCCAGGAGCTGGTCTTCTTGGGGGTGCCGCAGGAGGGATAAACAGAGCGGGCGGGGCCGGCAGCGGTGGGGGTGGTGGTTCTGGGGGAGGTTATTCCACAGTAGGTGCTGCGGGTGGAAACAACGCGGGCTCTGGAGCAACAGCAGGTTCAGGAAATGGTGGTATCCAATATGGTGGCACTGGAGGTGGGGGTGGCCTTTCTGGCCAAGGAGGCAACCCAGGTGTTGGTTATAACGGCGGAAATGCGGGGGATTTTGGTGGCGGTGGCGGTATGGGGTATAGCGGCACAACTGCAGGTAATGGCGGTTTTGGCGGCGGCGGTGGTGGAGCGGGTACTAACGGAACAGGGGGCATAGGAGGCTATGGCGGCGGTGGAGGGGGCTCAGATTTTTTTACTGGTGGTTCGGGAGGATTTGGGGGAGGAAGCGGTGCTACGCATGGCGGTGGCGGTGGTGCTTTGGGGGGTGCTGTATTTGTGCGTCAAGGCGGTTCTCTCACCATTCAAAATTCTAGTCAAAATCCCAATATCAGCAGCAATACCGTAACACCAGGCGCAGCCGGTGGCACAGGGGCTACTGCAGGTTCCGCCTATGGTTCTGGCATATTTCTACAAGGCTCTAATACTTTAACTTTCAAGCCAGCGGCTTCTCAAACCATCACTTTCTCCGATGTTTTAGGGGATGAAGCCGGCAATGGAGGCTCGGC
>Ga0302227_10000331_pt1 | contig 45068 bp, 37 predicted proteins | sample II_Palsa_N1_1_FD_193525 | JGI IMG/M metagenome (GOLD analysis project Ga0302227, IMG submission 193525) | Peat permafrost microbial communities from Stordalen Mire near Abisko, Sweden - II_Palsa_N1_1 | ecosystem: Environmental > Terrestrial > Soil > Palsa > Peat permafrost | place: Sweden... | reverse complement strand
CACATAGTAGCTATAAACCGGCCGCTCGCAGAAGGCCAAAAACGCCGACAGCATCGTCATCACCACATCGCCCAGCGCCAGATAAACCAGCATCCCCCAATCATCGGGTCGCTGCTTCGCCGGCCAAGGCCGAAAAATGTACCACCAGAACAGCAGCGAGGTAAACAGGAAGCAAAGGTGCTCCACACCATGCACCGTCTCATTCTCCAGCGCATAGTTGTAAGCCGCCGGAACATGCCAGGCCAGATACGCCACATTCATCCCCAGCCACGCAACCGCAGGCGCCACCAGCCACGCTGCAAAACGCCGCAAAGCAACAACCCGCACCAGCGGTCCAACAATCCATCGCAGCACCGGCCGCGGTAACCCACGCAGCAGCGGCACCACAGGCAGTCCATACAACAGCAGCATCGGTATCGCCGACATCAACAGCAGATGCTCAATCATGTGCGCAGTCAGCAGCGCATCCGCAAAGCCATCCATCGGCGACGCAATCACGATCCACAACAGCAACAGCCCGCACAGAAAGGACGCCAACCGCTCCGCATTGAATTGCGCCAGCCGAGTCTTACGCAGCTCGAACCAGCCCCGCACATACACCAGCGCAGTAAGCACAATCGAGAGCGTCAGCCCAATCGGCAGCTTCCAATCCGCGAAAATGTCCCGCACCGCACCTGACATACCCTACGGCTTCTGCCCGGCAATCGGCGCACCCTGAGACTTCTCCGTCTGCACCTGCCGATTCCGCGTCAGCTCCCGCGACGCATCGATCGCCGGTTGTAGATCGTTGCCGCGCAGCGTCATCAGAAACTTCACCAGCGCCTTGGTCTCTGACGGATTCAACGCATTGCCATAAGCCGGCATGTTGCCTCCGCCCTGCAACACCTGCCGCACGATCTGGTCCTCGGTAAGCCGCGTTGCCACAGAGTCCAGCGCCGGTCCGCGTTGTCCGCCCGCGCCATCCAGTTCGTGGCAGTTACGGCACTGCTTGTCCTGCAGCACCATCGCTCCCTGCCGTTCCAGCGGCGACCGGTCATGCATGTACTTCACCGGCACCGCGTCGCTCGACCAGGCATCCATCACCGGACTCCAAGGCGTGTACGTTCCCAGCCGCGTAAAGATCCCCAACGACACGGCGATCACCGATACGGACAGCACAGCAACCGGCCGCCGAGCCCAGTGCCTCTCCCCCTCACTGGCAATCAGCGGCAGCAGCAGCATTCCTGCAATTGCAACGACGGGCACAACCAGCAGCACCGGCGTCTCCAGCGCCGGAGGAAGGAACGCCAACACTGCATAGATCCAAAGAAAGAAAAAGTCAGGCTTCGGCGCCGTCTGAATGATCGTAGGATCCGGCTGCCCGCTAGGACCGAACGGCCCGAAGAAGAACGCGCAAGCCATCACAGCGAACAGGATCGAAGCAGCAAACACCGCGTCCTTCCAGGCGGCATCCGGCACAAACGGCATGCCTGTCTTCTCCACCAGCTCGTGATACTCGCGCTCATACGTCGACTTCCGCACCAGCCGTCCCGGCATAGGCCAGTCACTCACTCCATGCCGCAGCACCATCCACACATGCACCCCGACTCCAGCAAGCAGGAGACCAGGAATCACGAACACATGCAGCGTAAAGAAACGAGACAGCGTAGCGCCACCGATGATTGGCCCACCGAGAACCAAATGAACCAGCTGCGCTCCGACAAACGGTACGCGACTAACGATCGAAGCCCCAATCCCGAGGCCCCAATAAGCATCCTGGTCGAACCGCATCACCTGCCCGGTGAACGCCATGCCCAACGTCAGCAGCAGCAGGACAACGCCAACAATCCACGTAAGCTCTCGAGGAAACTTGTAGGCACCAAACAGAAAAACCTGCACCATGTGGATCAGCACAATGGCGATCATGAAATCCGATCCCCAACCATGCAGCGCGCGCACATACCATCCGAGAGCGATGTTGTGATTCAGAAAATTCAGGCTGGTCCAAGCCTCATTCGCCGAAGGGCTATAAATCAGCGCGAGTAAAATTCCGGTCATGACCTGTAGGATCAGCAACACCGTTGCTGCACTGCCAAACACATACCACCAGCTCGCGTTGTTCGACGGAGTAGGATGTGCCGCAGCCTCGCTGATCGGCTTGATAAGACCAAGCCGATGTTCGAGCCACTCGTAGGCAGCGATGCCGCTCTGCTTCAGCCTTCCCATGTTGTTGACCTCATCTCAACCATTGCAGGCTGGATCTTGACCAATGGCTTCTCTTTGCACGACGCCTGCGTAGCAAGCGTCGGCAAGTCTCCCGCATGGATTACCAGCGAGTTCCCTGCGATCTTGTACTTGTACTCAAACAATCCGCGCTCTGGAGGACCCGAAGCTCTGCTGCCATCTTCGTAGTACGCTCCACCATGACATGGACACAAAAACAGCTTCGACTCCGAGAACCATCGCACCGGACAACCCAGATGCGCACAATTGATAGCGAATACTTGGAACGTTTGCTCCGATACACGCCGGACCCAGCAAGGGACCTTCGCCGTTTCGCCGTCGTCGAACGTCGCAACCGGACTGCGGAATTCGGCCAACCGCGTCTGGCCCACAGGAAACTCACTCACGTCCCCAACGCTGATCCACGACCCAACGTTTGCCTTCTTCCTGGAGACTGGTCCGAGCAGATACCCGATCAAAGGCACAGCAAGCACCGCGCCGACGGCCGCGTTCAACCCGACAGCAAGCTTGAAGAGGAACACACGGCGTGTGTGCGCCTGGGCCTTGCCCTCCGGCGACAGCGCGTCGTTACTGGACTCTCCCGGATATTTTAGAAATTCGCTCATATTCGTCTCCGCACGCTGTTGAGTGTTCTATGGATGCATATAAGGCTGACCTGGAGCTGCGACTCGATGCGAACCGAGCCACGCCACAACATCGGTAATCTCTCTATCGGTCATAGGCCGTGAACCTGCGCCGATCATGTCGGACCGCCAATCGGGCATCCCATCTTCAGGCTGGCCAGCAATGATCAAGCTCCGCAAACCTTGGTCGCTTACCAGCGCAAGGTATGCGGGATCAACAAGAGAGCCAGTGGAATTCTCTTTTCGCTTGAGCCCGGTTCCATCGCTGCCGTGGCAACTCGCACAGAAGGCAGTGAAGGCTCGCTGCCCCTGAGCTTGATCCCCCGGAGAACTACTCGCATAAGCGGGAACAGCCTGGCCTTGAAGAGCTGCTGGCTTGCCCCACGCTGACTCAACTCCCTGCGCCAGGATTGCGATCTGCTGATCCGTCAGCATGCCACCCTTGCTCTTGGCAAACGCAGGCATCAAGGTTCCCGCAACACCATTTGCCGTCGCCTTCTCGATCATATCGGGACCAGCTACAAGCAGATAAACCGGATTCGCTAAGGAGATGGCCACGCCGCTCTTTCCCTGCGCACCATGACAAGCCGCGCAGTTCTGCTGATACAAAGCGGTAAAATTCGAGACCTGATCGGGGCGCACGGCTGCAGGCTCGGGTCTTGCGGGGGCTACCTTGCAACCCGCACCGGAGAACGTCACGGCAGACACCATGAGCGCAGAGGCCAACGAGCGCAGTTTCATCGCGTAATGTCCTCGTCCTTCGATTCGATTGGCGCTTCATAGTCCCGTTCATTGAGGTCACTGTGAAGCCCTGCACGAACCGAGAATGGGAGAGCTCGAAATTGCGGAGTTCGCACCTTCGTCTGCAGATTAACAACAAATCCGCAGACGAGACCAAAGGCCACTTGGGACACCACAAACCAGAACCATTCAATACGCTGGTTGAGGATTGGACTGACAACCCCTATGGCTGAGTGCAAAATACCTGTGAACAACAGGGGAACCATGATGCCCGCAGTAATGATCGGGTACTTTGGGAACATGGGTAGCATTGCGCCATAGAGCAGACCCACAAGCAGCGAAGTAAGACCGTGAATCACGAACGCCGCGAGCAATCCACGCAGATGGAATTCGCTTAGAAAAGCATCGCTTGCACCAGCCCAGCTGACAAACCCTCCCGCAGCAAGTAAGTTCATGGCGTACCAGATACTGTGGTATCTAAGAATGCTGAAGATGGCCGCTGGCACAGCCATTGCGATTCCACCTGCAATCCCACCCTTGATGCCGGTGGTGATTCGGAACGTTTCGACCGGGATAATCTTTCGTGAGGTCGCGTCTGCAGGCAATCTCGCCGCGAGTGTCCTCGCGCTCGAAATCTGTGTCACTTCCGTGCTCACTTCGACAGCCTCGTGGGCTTCATGCGGGAGAACCTGCCGAAACCAGCCCACCATGGCTGCAATCGCCAGAACTCCTCCGAGTATGCTGACGACACCGCTCGTCACCATGCCCGACAAAACGAGCGCAATACCGAGAGCGAGCACCACTGGCCACGCGGTTGGCGATGGGAGTTGTATGCCGTGTTCTTGGTGCGAATGATCAACTGGCAATGCGCCTCCTCGCTGGCTTATCTGCCCAGCACATAGACAACTAAAAAGACGATGACCCAAACGCCATCGACGAAATGCCAATACAGCGACAAGACTTCGAGCTTCTCGCTATGCTCCTCTTTCATCCCACCACTGATGGAGAAGAACAATGCAAGGGAGAGGAGGATCAGGCCAACGACCACATGGGTTGCGTGCAATCCAACCAGAGAATAAAACGTCGTCCCAAATAAGTTTGTCCTGATCGTCAGGCCGCGTTTGTAAATCAGGTCGTACCACTCGTGAGCAGTGCCGGCGATAAAGATCCCTCCTAGCAGCACCGTCGCCGCTAGCCAGAGCGAACATAGACCTTGCTTGTTTTTCTGGAGAGCAGATACAGCAGCATGCACCGTGAGGCTGCTGGATAGAAGGCAAATCGTTGTGAAGATTGGTAGCTCCAGCACATCTTTCGGCATCGGCCCCGTAAGACTCTTCCCGATGTAAAAAATGTACGCCACGACAAAGATCACGAAGATGGCAATCTCGGCAATAATCAGACACGTCATCCCCACGATTCCACGCGATGGGAGCGTCCATGCTTGATTCGGGCTCGCTGACTTCAACACAGCTTCGCTCATGCGCCCTCCTTCTCTGTCTCCCGTGGAGCTCCCTGTTCTATCTCGTAATCACTGTCCGGGTCTTCAGGATGTTTCAGATCCCACAAGGGTCGTCGGCTGGCGACAGTAGGTATCTCCGCGAAGTTGTAGGACGGAGGCGGTGAGGGCATCGACCATTCCAATGTCCATGCATCCCAAGGGTCGGGTCCAGCAATTGGACCTTTGAAGTAAGACCGCACCATGTTGTAGACGAAGATAAGCGTTGCAACTGTCTGAATGATTGCTCCGCTGGAAACGAGCAGGTTCCAGATCATCCAACCGCGATCGGCCTCATAGGTATAGATCCGGCGTGGCATACCGAGCAGGCCCGGCACATGCATGAGATCGAAGGTCAAATGGAAGCCGATGACGAAGAGCCAGAAGTGCCACTTTCCTAGCTTCTCGCTCAACATCCGCCCAGTCATCTTTGGATACCAATAATAGAAAGCCGAGAAAATCATGAAGAGAATTGCGCCCACCAGAACATAGTGGAAGTGGGCGACTACGAAATACGAGTTCCCAAGCTGCCAGTCGAAAGGGGCGACCGACAACATGATGCCCGTCAATCCAGCAACCAGAAATTGAAATAAAAAGCCTATGGCGAACATCATGGAGGCGGTGAATTGTATTTTCCCGCCCCACAAAGTAGCTAACCAATTGAAGATCTTAATACCCGTTGGCACCGAGATGATCATCGTCGCAAGCGTGAAGAAAGTGTTCCCTCCAGGACCAAGCCCTACAGTGAACATGTGGTGGGCCCAGACACTTAGGCTGATAAACCCAATCCCCACCGAAGCAGCAACCATCGCTGGATAGCCGAAGATAGCCTTCCGAGAAAACACAGGAATGATCTCATTCGCGAAGGCAAACGCGGGAAGCACCAGGATGTAAACCTCCGGATGTCCAAATATCCAGAAGAAGTGCATCCATAAAACCGCGGATCCTCCGGCTTGCGTATCAAAGAAGTGGGAGCCGACATAGCGGTCGAGCATCAACATGATCTGCGCCGCCGTGAGTGGCCCGATCGCAACAAACGCCAGACCTGACATCACGAGATAAATCCACGGCAGCAGAGGCAGCCGGCTCATCTTCATCCCGGGGCAACGCATGCAAATGATGGTCGCAACGATATTCAATGCTGTGCCAATCGTTCCAATGCCCGTTAGTAATAACGAGAGTGTCCAATAGTCCGTGCTGTGACCCGGAGAGAAAACCCGTGCCGTCAACGGTGCATACGCGAACCAACCCACATCTGGCGCACTGCCTGCGCCATACAGCCCGCTTCCACCGACATAGCTGAAATAGAGCAGCAAACCGCCAAAGGCAGATATCCAGAAGCTAAACGCATTCAATCGAGGGAACGCCATATCCCGGGCACCAATCATCAGCGGTATCAGGTAGTTTCCAAAGCCAAAAAGAATAGGCATCCCGACGAAGAACACCATGGTCGTTCCGTGCATAGTGAACAGGCCGTTGAACACTTCCGGCGAGACAAAATGGTTATTCGGAAGCGCCAACTGAATGCGCATCAGTAGCGCTTCAAACCCTGCGACCACCAGAAAGATCAGTGCGTAGCCGATGTACATGAGGCCGATTTTCTTGTGATCAACGGTTGTCACCCAATCGTGCAGCACCTCAAGCCAAAGCCGTCGCGGAACATGCGCCATCTGGTCGTGCACTTCATTTACCGGAATCTGGGTTGCCATTGTGTTCCTTCCTCAACCCACTATTTGAGCGTGGTTAGGTAAGCCGTGACAGCGTCTAGGTCGTGAGTATCCAGATGCATAGGAGGCATGAGCGCGCCTGGTTTGAGATTCGCAGGATTGTCTATAAATTCTCGGAGATTCGCTGGAGTGTTTGGCACAGAGGCGGAGGCGATCGTCTGGCGACTTCCGACATGCGTGAGATCTGGACCAAATCTACCTGTCGCCACCGTGCCTCGAATCGTGTGGCAACTGATGCATGCGTTGTGCATAAACACATCGCGGCCTTCGGCGGTTGCGGAGTCTTCCACTGCGGGCTGCCGCTGGTGTTCTACCCAGGCAGCGAACTCCTCTGGAGTATCGGCGTACACACGAATCAACATCTTGGCATGTTGCACGCCGCAGTATTGTGCACACTGTCCCAGGTACAAACCCTTCATCTGGGGATCGATCCACATTGTGTTGACTTTGTTCGGAATTAAGTCCATCTTGCCAGCAAGTCTCGGCACCCAGAAGCTATGATCTGTATCGGCCGATGACATGGTCAAGTAAGTTGGCAGCGGGTGAACTTTGTCGCTGACGGGCACGTGTAGTTCGTTAGCCGTCACAACTCCCAATTGCGGATAACGGTATTCCCACCAGAATTGATGGCCGACAACGATAACATCCAGGGCGTTCGCCGGCCGTTGTGCGTGCTCGGTTGTATAGATTACCCGCGTCGTCGCAAGAAACAGCATCACCACAATCAGGATCGGAATGACGGTCCAGGAAAGTTCAATTTGATTGCTTCCGTAGATCTGGGGCGGCTCCTGCTCGCCTTGCCCGTTCGATGGGCGCGATCGATATCTCACGAGTACGTAGGCGAGAATGCCCGCCACAATCAGAAAAATTGCCGCGGTGATCGCGAGAACGAGCATGGACAGACTGAAGATTGACCTTGCGGGTGTTCCCGCCGGCTCAAAGATACTGGTTGGATCAGCGACAAAGGCCGACAGAATTACTGCTGCGATACCGCACCACTCTCGACTCGCAAACATTTGTCTCCAGAAAAACAGCTAGCGCTTTCGCGGACTAGTGTCTTTTGTGCTGTAAGTCCATAAAACCGCTTGGTGCACAAACTGCGGAGGCTTTCAAGGCGTAGGACATGCTCTCTATTCCAATTTATACACCTCTGATCCTCTCTTGGGCACAGGGCCTGAACGTTGGGTCGCGAGCGAATCTGCCAGCGCCGCCTTTGGAGTTTTGCAGTCGAGCATGTACCGGTGAAAACAGAATTGGCTGCAAACGTGTAGAGATTCGTCATACCATTTCACGGTCATCTCAGTTTCCAACGTGCGTTGAATCACATGAACGAGCCCGATGGTCTGGTAAACTGGCCGACGCACTGAACGGATGGTCAAGTTCGGCCGCAATTTGAGGGGCAGGAATTAGACCAGTCGCAGACAGATTTCGAAGTGTATGAGATTGAGCGCAGGGTTTCATTCCTGACCCCAAATAATGTAAGATAGGACATCTGGGGGGACGTAGCTCAGTTGGTTAGAGCGCTGCCCTGTCACGGCAGAGGTCGCGGGTTCGAGCCCCGTCGTCCCCGCCATACATTCCAAAGCACTTACGGGATGTTTGGCTACCAAGTGACAATCAAATAAAGGTCCAATAAAGGTCCAATAACCGCGCTGCTACGCGGTTTTCAGGTCTTTTTCGGATGCCTTCTGACCCACGTCGGGCACCATCATCCTTACAACCTTGCTCTGCGCGGCTCGCTTATGTGAGTTCACTGCCTGGGTGTATACATCCAGCGTAATCCTGCTGTTGGCGTGCCGTAAGAGCTCCTGAACGGTTTTGACATCCTCTCCGTTGGCCTTCAATAGCGTGCCGAAGGAGTGACGGAAAGTATGCCATCCGATGTTCTTGTGGATGCCGGCTTTGCGTGCCACCGGCTTGATGTAGCGCTTCATGAGATTGTCCGGCCAGTAGGGTTGCTTGCCCCCCATGGACGGACTTGCGAAGACCCAATCATCCGGCATCGGATACGGACTTTGGCGACGCCACCGTTGCAGATCCTCGGCCATGTACTCGTCCATTGGGACGGGTTTGGCCGATGCTTCGGTCTTGCAGTCGCCTACGACTTGATGCCAGATTGAACGGGTCACATTCAACTCCAACGTCTCAAAATCGATATCGCGCCAGCGAAGGGCTAACAGTTCGCTGACTCGAAGTCCCGTTGCCGCGTCAAGTAGAGCCAAGGTGCGCTCCCTGACGGCCAACTTGCTCAGAAGGAGTTGAAGCTCCGTGAGTTCAAGAACATCAGGAATTCTCTCCCGCTTCGCACTTTGACGCACGAGTTGGATTGGGTTGCGATCAATCCATTCGTAGCGCATCGCGTGTTGGAAGATGGCACTCATGATGTTCCGAATCTTCGCTTTCGTTGCTCTCGCCCGCTTAATGCCGTCAAGCCACTCTTCAACTGCGACTGGCTTGATCTGATCGAGCTTGAAGTCTCCCCAACGAGGAAGAATCCAGGCCTTCAAATAGCATTCATAGGCGGCGCGAGTTGAAAAAGCTTTGTGTCGTTGCTTCTCCCCTCACTGATCCGACGATCAAGGGACTAAAAATATTTAGAGATCGTTTTGGGAAAAAGGGTGAGAAGTTAGAGGCCAACGGAACTTCGTGTGGACCTTTCAGATTTGGCTTTTATATCTTCGATTTCAGTAAAGATGCAAAAGGCACGGGCGGCCATCGCATTCCGCTGCTCGCGGTCGTCTTCATTCGCTTCTGGATTCCAGGAACCGGCGCGCACCCTCTCGATCAGGTCGGCTGTGACCTGATAGCCCTCGATCGACAGGGAATGATAGGCGTCGGTGACGTATGCGTCCGTGACCCGCTTTAGATAGCCTTTGGTGTCGCGCGGGAGGCCGGGCGCGTTCGGGAATCGCTCAATGACTGGCCCTCGCATTTTCTGCCACGGTATCAACAAGGAAGCGTGCAACGCGAAAAGCGGCAGCGTGGGACCGACGTTTGGGTATTCCGCTGGTGGGAGACCACCTCGGATGGAACGAGCAAGCGTCGGAAGGCAATTGTCGGAACAGTTCAAGTATTTCCGACAGAGGCATCGGCCCTCAAAGCAGCAAAAGCGTTGCGCATCGACGCCAACCAAAACGCCCCGCTTTCAGAAGCTGGGCCAAGCACTGTTGCAGAATTGATCGCTCATTACCGACTGAAGGAGTTGGTTGGTGAAGAATGATAGGGCGTCCATTGAGGTCAAAGGTGAATCGCTGCTTTTCTTCGTCATAGTGTCCGTCTTCGAGGCGCAGCACTGTATTGTCTTTGAGAAGAGTTGCTAACTGCGTTAGGTAACGTTCCGAATGTGGTTCGTACCTTTTCCCCCTGAAGATGTAAACCTCGAAACCATTCGGATCTCTCTTCGGTTTCTGGTCCTCACTTTCAAGCGCGCGAACAAGAAAGACCGATTGGAGTCTGATGAGGTCGTCATAAACCTCCTCAACTTTGTTCGGCAGGTCGCCTTTCAACACGCTTCCCGTGACGATTTCGGATGGGCAGAGGCCGTGTTGAGCGCTTTCCCCGAATGCCTTGATCATTGATGACGTCTGAGTGACGAATGCCGCTCTTACTTCAGTAGGTTTCTTATTGGGGTCGATCTGCGGCTTGATGGACTTCGTCAACCATCGAGATGTCGCTTTCAAGATTGCTGAGTATCCGCACAGAAAGAAATCGCGGTAACGGCTTTTGGATGGAACGGCTGTACGAATCGCAAGCAGCAAACGGGCCAGGGCGGCTTTATGAGCCTCCTCATACCAATATTCGAGACGTGCGTCGGCTACTGCGTCGACTGACACCTCTGCACAGCCCTCATCAAAGGCTTTCAAGATGGCGTCTCGGTACAGCTCCAGAAGTTTCGTCTTGAAACGGCCACGTTTAGTCCGGGCGATCAATGTGGCCACTGGATTGATATCGCAACCCCAGAAATCTAGGCCTTCACGACGGGCTTCATATGCCACGGTGCCACAGCCACAGAAGACATCCGCAACCCGGCGAAGCTTACTCGTTCGTTCTCTGGCTATACCAAACGCCTTGGATGCAATGAACGCCGGGAACTTCGCTGGATACGGGTGAATCCGGTGACGCCCGGAATCGCGTTCGGTCCCCTTATTCCAAAACGAGTTCTGCGGTACCGCGTCCCAGATCGCACGAGTCACCTCGTGAGCATTTGTGACCTGGAGATACCCCTCAGCTTTCCAATTGCTCAAGACGGTCGTCCTTTGACTCAACTCCAGCATCGAACCAGAGTTCAGTAAAGCGTCTTGGCACGTGCGCTGGGCACACCTAGTGTGACATACGCTAGAGCACCCGGTAAAGGCACGCGATGCTCCCGATCCTTCCTGGCGTTTACCAGTATGCCAACCCCTTCGAATTGGAAGTTGCCTCCATTTCCTATTTCTAAAGCTTAGGTTCACAGAAAACGCACCTTAAAGCGTAAGCGCACCTGACTCAGTGTTACCCGTCCATTTCTATCTTTCGGCGTCTCGGTTGGATTGGCGATTGCTGCAGTCCTGAACCCAAGAAAACAACGGTTTTCACTTGAAATCTCAGGATGTAGGCGGAAGGAGGACTCCTCCCGCGCTTCAACCGCTGGCGCGTTCTCCGCTCCCACCTCTGCGGCCTGTTCCTGCCGCAACGCGACCCTATAAGTCCTGTGCGCTAACGCGCACGAATGTGGAAACCAAACCTGCTGAGGGCGCTGCCCTGGCGCGGTGCAAGGGTTTCCCGCAGTCTTCCGCGCTTCGCTTGTGCAGACCTTCGCTTCGCTCGTCCTCCGCTTTGCTCCGGATGGGAGATACCCCTACATCATCGGGTCGGCTCGGGATCAACCAACCGTTCATCACCCGTAAGAGAAAGCCGTTGGTCAGCAACCTGTCCCGGTGGGTGCGCGAAATGTCTTTGGCGCGGATCGCCGCTCCATATTTACGTTGGAGCTTTGCAAGAATCTCCAGAGATTCGGCGAGCTTTTCTGAGGGAGTAGGCATGGTGTGTTCCGTTAGCTTTTTCGGTCGTGCTTCGATTAGCTCATTTTGTTGTACTCTCATTAGCTTATTCTGTCGATTCGCTCGCTATTTGTTCGACGCAGGAAGGCGAAGTCGGCCTGTGGGAAGGGCAGTCAGAAGTGGATGTCCTCACTTCAGATTGAAGACCGTTTTACCCACGTTTCGGCAGAGGTCGGTTCTCAATAACCTGCGTAAGAGGCGCAAGTTGAAAGTCCAACTGACCTACGAGGGTCTCTGATGAGCGCTCAACGAGGGCTTATCGGACCCACGACCTCTGCCTTTAGGGCAGAGGTTTCGGCAGAGGTTTAGAGGGCAGAGGTCATGGGTCCGTTAAGGGTCCAATAACCGTTGCCATGCGTTTCTCAGGGAGCCAAAACGGGCCATTCGTGCCCCTGATTTCTATAACTTACGCGTTGAAGGTTCACTGTCACGGCAGAGGTCGCGGGTTCGAGCCCCGTCGTCCCCGCCACTAAACCTAAGGAAGTCAGGGTTTTGTGGCAATAGACCAAAGTGACAGTCACGAAACAAGTAGCTGGTGAGTTTTGAGCGTCAACCACCTCCAGGCGTTTCGCGGCTGCTCCTCTCCCTTGAAAGTTTCCAGTCCCTACAGGTTTCCAAGAAGTGCCCGACGATCTCGGCTGACGACTGTCTCCTGCTAGTCACCTCACGACGCTCCGCCGACGACACTTAGAAGGCAATGCCTCATCGCTAAGCGCCTTGATGAACACTCCTCCAACCACACTTCTCGCCTGAAAACCGTAGGGGAATCCGTAAGCTTGTCCGTATTGGACCACACACTAAAGTAAGGATTATGCGCAATCAGCGGCGCGGCAGGGGGCGATTTTGCGCGGCTAACCCTGGCATGCAGACCACTGCAGCGCAGACAAGGCATGCGATATCTACCAAAAGGTTCATGGGAGTTGATTATCGCGCCCTTCGTCTTGGGTTCCAAATTCAACCTTGCCCGGTACTATCAGCCGTGTGCACAACCCAACGGAGTGCTCCAGTCCGCGTCACTCACGCTGTAGGTCAATGCCTCAGCAAATCATTTCGCCCTTCTAGCCGGCCAGCATCGTTCGATACTTTCCATCTTTCGTTTACTATGGCCCATGGCCTCGCGACGACATGCAGTTGACAAGGCGTCTCCCCTGTCACAGCATTCTCGCCTCCCCGTCGTGTGCGTCGTCACGGTAGATAATCAGTTCGTCGACGACCTGGGTCGGGAACTCATGCCCTGGTTTCAGGTCGTACTTCGAGAGACCTACGAGGACCTTGCCCGCTGGACGCGCGAGTCCCACGTCCAGGCCATTCTACTCGACATCGATACTGGCGACAGCGACGACGAGCGCACCTACGGTGGCCTTTCAGTCCTCAACGGATTACGCAGGCTCAACAGCGAGTTCGTACTCATCTCGCTCAGCCGCTCTCGTACTCGTTCGGTCGAAAAACAGGCACTCGAAGCTGGCGCGGACGCGCACTTTCGTAGCCCGGTCGACATCTCGGAAATTCGGCTGGCTCTGGTTGACCTCCTTCGCACACGAACCGAGGAATCAGCCCGGCGGGTTATGCGGAAGCAAGCATTTGAGAACAGCCGATTTCAGGATTTCATCGGCGGGAGCGAACCAATGCGTACCGTCTACGACGCCATTCAGCAGGTAGCCGGGAGCAACGTCAACGTCTTGATCCGAGGCGAAAGCGGCACGGGAAAAGAGTTGGTCGCTCGCGCCCTCGTGGCTCTTAGCCCGCGTGCGAACAAGCCTTACATCCGACTGAACTGTGCCGCCCTGCCCCAGGATCTCATCGAGTCCGAGCTCTTCGGCAGCGAGCGCGGCGCTTTCACAGGAGCCACCGAAGCCCGCCCCGGCCAAATTGAATTGGCGGACGGCGGCACTCTTTTCCTCGATGAGATCGCGACCCTTACCCTTTCCCTTCAAACCAAACTCCTCCGTGTACTCGAGGACCACATGGTCCAACGACTCGGCGGCCGCACGCTGCGCAAGATCGATTTTCGTTTAATCTGTGCTACCAACGAAAATCTTGAGGAGATGGCCCGTACAGGGCGCTTCCGCGAAGATCTTTATTACCGCATCCACGTCGTTCCGATACAGCTCCCTCCGCTGCGCGAACGTCTGGGCGACATCCCCCTACTCTGCGAGCACTTCCTCCAAACTCACTGCATCTCCAACGGCATCCACATCAAACACATCGACGACACGGCCCTTTCCGCCTTCGAGCAACATACGTGGCCTGGCAATGTCCGTGAACTCGAGAACCTCATCCAGCGTCTCGTCATCACCGTCCGCGGCAACGAAATCCAATCTACCCACCTCCCCTCGCGCCTCCTCGTCACCAACCTCGCCGCCAGCGAAGCCGCCCTCCTACCCGAGTCCGGCGCAGACTTCGACGCGGAAATCCAGCAACTGGAAATTGCTCTCCTCTCCGCCGCGCTCCGCCGCACTCAGAACAACAAGGCCGCCGCCGCTCGCCTCCTTCATGTCGACGGGCAGCGCATCAAGTACCTCTGCCGCAAATACTCCCTCGGCTAATTCGGCTTATTCGGTAAATTTTTCACCCATAGGGGTTTTATTTTTTACCGCCAGCACACCTTGACCCCTTTACTCCAAATCTTTACTCCTTCCTCTAAATTCAGCATTATCAATCGGATACAAATTTTCTCGATCGCTCGCCAACTTTGGCATCCAGGATGCACTATGGATAGCTGTCAAACGAACCAAAAATTCAAAACGAGGTAACTCACATGGCCGTCTCAAAGAAATCGATCGTCAAGTCCTCCGGAAGCAAGTCCACCAAGGCCAAGGCCCCAAAGTCCACCAAGAGCCCAGCGGCCCCCGCAGGCAAGATGGAAACCACCATGCGCGTCGCCAGGACTGCCCTGCTCGCCCGCAGCATTAGCCAGGTTTAGCCATCGCCGACAAGGCGGCATCCCTCACCGGAAGCCGCCGCGAATCAGCCGTCAGTGTTCACGCTCCATCAGTCAATTTCAAACGCAAATCTCGAAAGCGAGGAACAACACCATGGCCGTATCGAAAAAGTCCATCACCAAGCCTGCCGCCGGCAAGTCCACCAAAACCACCAAGGCCACCAAGTCCGCCAAAACCTCCTCAGTTCCCGCAAGCAAAATGGTCACAGCGATGACCAGGTTCTAATACCTCCCCCACTCGCACACCCGATCGGTGGCCTTCAAGCGGCCACCGATTTCTATTTCTCTACCAGACGTGCGCCCGCACCACATCCGCCACAACGTCCACAATGCGCGCGGCAAGACTTCTCCTGGCGCCAAACACCTTCGCCACCCCCGCGGTTGCCAACGCCAGTCGCGGACTTCCCACTGGCAGCACGACGCGTGCGCAGTAGAACGTCGGCAGCTCAATGCCCTTGTAGTCCTGGTGTGTGATCAGTCCCGCCGGCAGCATCGCTGCCTCCCCTTCGAGCGGTGTCAGGCGGGTGCGCACAATCGTGAACCGGCCCGGCGGGGCCACCGCCACCTCATCTCCCGGTTGAATCCGGTTTATCTCTCCCGCCGGAATATAAAGTCGTAAGCGTTGCTCCCCCTGCCCTTCCGCAGCGCCATCCCCCGCCAGCGTGAGCAAAGCCTCACCCGAACCCACCTGTTGATCCACCAATTCACCAGGCTGCGGCGTCAACACTCTTCCATCCGCGGTAGCCCGCACCACCAGCGAAGTCTGCGCTTCCTCCGCCACTTCACCCGACCGTCGCGAGCCTGTTTCGTCCGCAGCAGACGCGCCAATCGACCGTCCTCCAAGCTGCGCCTCGACCGCATGGTAGCGCGCCGACCCTCCCGCCGCCTGCGAACTCGACGTCATCCCCGCAACCTCCGCACTCGACATGCGCAGCAGGATCTGACCGCGCCGTACTGTATCTCCTTCGCGCACGTACACTGCTTCTACTTTTCCATTGGAGGCTGCATGCAACGTCACAGGATCTGTCGGTTCAATAACAAAATACGCATTCACGCGATCCCGCAGCATGGGTACAAACAACAGGATGAGTAATACCAAAGCCCCTCCCAACGTCCCCGGCTTCAGCCAGAATCTTCCGCTCAAATGCGTGTTCCCAAATTGCTTTACCACACCAGCCAGCGATTTGAGTCGTCCCCGAAAGATCGCTACGGCCATCGCGCCTGCCGGAATCAAAGCAAACTCGGCCACAAACTTGGAACTCACGTTGTAGGAAAAGCGAACCACCAGGAAGAGCACCATATAGCTGTATGCGCCAGAAACCAATGCATAGACAACGAACAGCGGAACACGTCGCCGTGGCACTGGGGGCACGTCTGCCGGTAGCCGCAGAATATTGTTCTGAAACCAAGCCGAGACAAAACTGGTCGACCGCTCCTTCAGATCAGGGATACCAATCAACTCAGTAAGAAAGTAATATCCATCAAGCTTAAGCAGCGGATTCAAATTCATCACAATGACCGCCAAGCCGGTAATCAAAATCACTTTGTACGCTAGATCGTGCACAAACGCGCTGGGCTGCGTGTTCGTCCACACGATCATCGCCAACCCACATATCACCATCTCCACCCATATGCCCGCAATGATCGTCGCCAGCCGCTGAATCTTCGTGGCCGACACCCATGTTTCAGTTACATCGACAAAGAACGCAGGCGTCAGATACAGAAACATTAGCCCCATATTGTGGACTTCGCCGCCATAATGTTTGCACGTCAGCCCGTGGGCAGACTCATGAATGAACCCAAGCCCGAACAGCAGCACCCAGAACTCAGCAAAGTCCGCGACTGTTTTGTGTGTGAAGTTGAAGTACAGCGGAATATCCGGACCAAACTGCTTCCACTTCGCGATAAACACCACGCCCTCAAAGCAAAACAGCAGCACCACCGCGAGAACACACCAGCGGCTATAGATGAATCGTCCCATGATGCCGTCCAGCCAGGTTAGATATTTGTCTGGATCCCACGCTGTGAAACTTATGTGCGCCAGGTTTATCTTCGAGGTTCGATTGGCCTTTCGTCCTCTCTCTGCCTTAAGTCGCGCACTATAGGCCAAATTTTTTTCCTGCGGCGTCTTGAACCAGAAACCCGACTCGTCCAGACTCGTCGCGAACTCCTCCACTTCGCGCGCCGTCAGCGCACCACCTCGCTCTGCGTTGAATGTCTGCGCGATTTCATCATAGCTGCGAACTCCGTCAAACAGCTGTGCCAGATGCCATTGCTGCGGCTGAAAACGAAAGAAGCTTCCCCTGCTACGCTGCATGATCCCAACAATCGGTTCTCCGTCCAGTATGTCTTCGCGTGTCACTAGCTCCGGATCAAGGCGGGGAGGCCGCGCGCGGGAGAGTCGCACCTTTGGAATCTCTGGTAGTGCCGCATCCAGCGCCTCGCTGAGATTCATCGCACGTGCGCCACCGCATCGTTCGCATTACCCGCTGTCCGCACCTGCATCGTCATTCCCGACTTCAGCAGCGGCGATGGGTCAATCACTTCACCGATCACCTGTACGCTACCGCTCGCCGGGTCCACCACCGGGCTTACACGGTACACTCGACCCTTTTGTCTCAACCCCGGATAATCCTCCGTCGTCAACACGAGGTTCGCTCCGCGGTCGAACGCTCGCATCACCGATTCCGGCACTGTAAACATGACATGCAATGGCGCCGCCGCGGTAACCCAGAAAAGCACGTCGCCTGCCTTGACCTCCTGTGCCATGCGTAGGGATCGCCGTCCCACAACCCCCGCGAACGGCGCAACGATCTGTGACTGTGCCAATTGCAAATCGGCTGCTTCCAACTTCGCCTCGGCACCCAATTCGTCCGCTTTGTAGCGGGCTACTTCCGAAACGGTTTCCGCCAACTTGTACTTCACGTGCTCCCAGTCCTCATCGCTTAGAATGCGGTCCGCTCGTAGGGCGTCCGCACGCCGCAGATCTGCCCCATCCACCTGCTCCTGCGACTGCCACTCCTTCACCTGGGCCTGCAGCGACGCCACCTTCGCCTTCTCCTCATCGCATGCCGCATGCAGCGCACGATCATCCAGCAATGCCATCAGCTGGCCCTTCCGTACATGATCACCAATATCCACCGCAACCTGTACAACGCGCCCGTCGCGTTGAGCGGCAACATCCGCCTGCTGTTCCGCCACCAGTGGGCCGGACGTGCTGAACGATTCAGGTGTCGCGGAATCGCCAGACATTGGCACGCGCGCCGGCGTAATCGCTGTGGCCACCTCCACCGCTGGCTGCGCGGTTGGCCGTGAGTCACAGCCGCACATCGTTGCAACTGTCACGAGGGAGACCATGGCCGCAGCAGCAATATTAACCGGCCATCGCAACAACCAAAAACCATTCATCGCATCACCAGCCTATCCAGTTCCACAAAGTCTGCCACGCCCATAGCGCCGGCCTGCGCAGCAAAACATACCCTGCGGACCGATAGCCAATGAAAATTTTCCCGTGTCCACTCATCCCGGCCCGCAAAGTGGCGTCTGTATTCCCGAAGGGGACTCGTGCCGCGAACGTGCGCTCATCATTCACACTTTGCGCAACGGGGCTAACAATGTTCACCGTGCCCCGCCATGTCCGCTGCGGATAGCTGTCCAGTTTGATAACAGCTCCATCCCCCGGTCGCACGAGGGCGACATCGCTCTGCGCGACTGCAATTTCCATTTCCACCGAGGACAGATCCAGCACCTTCGCAAATGGATCCCCTGTATTTAAGTGCTCTCCGGCCGCGCTCTGTAGCGCTGGCGTTGCCACCAGTCCATCAATTGGCGACCGCAGCTCGGCACTATTGACTCGACTTTGAGCCCTCGCGACCTGTGCCCGCAAGAACTCCACCTGCGCCCTATCCTCGCCGGCCTGCGCCGATCCGCCCGCCAGGTTTGCCTCCATCCCCAACTCGGCTGCCTCGTACTTTGCCTGAGCAGCAGCCAGATCTGCCTTCCACTGCCAGTCATTCATAGTCCCCAGTTGTTCCCCCGCAGCCACGCGCTGGCCCTCCCGCACAGCTACCGTCTCCACATTGCCGTCGGTAGGCGCTGCTATCGTCACAAGGTGCTGCGGCTCTACCGTCGCGTCTCCAGATATCCGCATCGGCAGCGGGAAGAAGAGCAGGAACAACAAGACCACGGCTGCCGCTGCGCTGTAGAACAGTCGGCGACTTCCGCTCGTCTGCAAAATCTCACGCTTCTTCTGCATCAGCGGCTCCAGCAATCCAATCAGCGGCATTTCGCGATACAGCAACGCGTTCCGAATGGCTACAGTCGCCTGGCCCGCCAGAATCTTGATCATCTCCATCTGTGCGGCGTCGAGAAAATCCGGGTCCGTCGCCGCATACAAAAGCATCCCCACGCGTCCTTGGTCGTCTACCAACGGCAATGCGTACAAGGCTCGATATCCGGTGCCTTCGAAATATCGTGCCACCGCGCCCGCGATCTCCTCCACATTTGCTTGTTCGGTCTGGCGGACATGCAGTGCTGACGACTCCGAGCTCAGCCAGCGCACAAGATCCTGCAGCCGATCCACCTGGACATCCCCCATCGGGATGTTCGCCATTCCGGATACAGCTTTTAGCTGCAAGCTCCCTCGGTTATCCAGCGTGATCGCGCATAGCTCATACGGGAGCACGCTCTGTGGACTATTCACGATGATCTGGAGCAGTCGGTCTAACCTGAGCGTCGACGTGATCTCCGAACTGACGTGGACCAGCGCCTCGAGTATCTCCAGCTTTCGCTCTGCATGCATCAGGTTGGCATTCTTCAGTGCATTGCTCACTGTCTCCGCCATCGCCGACAGAAAAAACTGATCGTCCTCATCAAATACTTTCCCGCCGCCACGGTTCACGGCCTCCAGGACACCAATCTCTGATTCACCCTGCATCAAAGGCACGACCAGCGCGTTCGTAATAGGCTCGGTCCGTTGCTCCTCGGGAATCGACTCCAGCACGGCATTCCGCCGCGACAATCGCTCGTCTTCGGCATCATCGATCAGCAGCGGCTCTCCTTCTTCCGCCATCTCGGCTACGTAGCCTCCATCTGGGGCCTGAATCGTACCGATTTCTACCGTGCCATCGTCACCATGCGCCGCCATCAACCGCAGCTCATCGCCATCGAAAAGCCACAGGTGCATCGCCTGGCAGTCCAGCATCGCCGATGTCTTCGCCGGCACCATCGCCATCACCGCATCGAGTTCCAGCGTTGCATTCAACGACTTTTCCAAGTCATAAAGCTGGGTCATTCTATGCACCGAATCCAGCAGATCCTGCCGCTGACGCTCGAACTCCTCCGCCGAAAGAATTGCCGGCCCCGCCAGCGTCAGCATCTCGGTCAGCCGATCCAGATCTACAGCACTAATCGGTTCCACGAACGTCATCACTTCAATTAATCCCACTAGCGTTTCCGCCTGGGAAAATGGCGCATAGGCCAGCGAAGCTATCGATCGCGCCACGTTCACATGGGCATACTCTTCCCGAGGCACCTCGGCTCCCGAGTACACGAGCGGATCTTTACGTCCGGCCAATAATGAAAGCACCAGGTCGCTTTTCGCCGACAGCATCTGTTCCCCCATGGACACCGGCCCCGCCATTCCCACTGGCAAGAGCATCGGCCCATCGGCCCCCTCAAGCAGCCTGTGCACCAGGCAGGCACTATCCGCAATCGATTCGACGACCGCAAGAGCAATCAACCGCGCCCGGACAGAAGAATCTGTAGCCGTGAGAAGTTCATTCGTCAGTTCAAGAGCAGGACGACTGAGCATTGACATGGGAGGAATGCGAACGAACGTCTACGCAACATCGGGGACCCGGTGCTTGACGGAAACAAGCCTGAAGCGTCAATCTCTGTAGACGGAGTGTAGCAAGCGCTCTCCCCGTTGTGAAATCATTCTTTCCAGTTTGCAGGAGACTTCGTGGACCTCGACATCAAGCAAAGCGGAAATACCTGCTCCTTTCGCATCAAAGGCCAACTCAAGTCCTCCAACGTCCCGGATTTTGACGCAGCCCTCGAATCCGCCTTCTCGAGCGGCTGTATCTATCTCATTCTTGATTTAGAGCAGATGCCTTTCATCGATTCTTCTGGCATCGGCGCGATCGTCAATGCGCTTCGGCGCACTCGACAGGTTGGTGGCGATACCAAGCTCGTCAACCCATCCTCATTCGCCACCAAGACCTTCAAGATGGTTGGAATACTCAGCCTCTTCGGAGTTTTTGCCACCGAACAAGAAGCGATGGACGCCTGCACAGCCGTGTGACCTGTGCTTCGTCTCAAACGCGCCTGAGCCGAATGCTGATCGCCTGCCACTTACCTGGCCTCCGCCACAAGTCGCTCATAATAATACGGTTCTTGGCGGCCGGAGGGGACTAGAATGCCCACGACCGGTTAGGGTCTGCGGGCTAAGTCGCGAAGGTCTTTCCTGGTGAACATTCACGGAGCATTGCGGTGACATTATTCGTAAGCTCACCACGCCATTAGTGGCTATATCGGACGCTATCGCGCAAACAGCCCCGGTTGCGCCCCGAGCGACAAGCCCCATTGCAGCAAATACGGGGAAGTTGCCTAAAGACGGGAGGTCTCAACCGATCGATGTAACGCTATCTGAAGTGAAGGTGGTGTTTATGAGACCAGGGCGCGACTGAAAACAACGCTCCGGCAATCCAAAGACGTGGTGCGATAGCCGGCAGATTGTGTAATCTTTTGCTTGCAGAGTTGTGGTTTTTTGTCAGTCCCCGGGCCCTGCATTTCTGCGCCTCGGTAAGAGGAATCGGCTTCGCTCACAGTCAGATATTGCGACATTTGGAGGAATATGAAACCTTCCCGTTGCACTTCCTCCATCAAAAAGCATCACTCGAATAAACTTCTCCTGTTCGTGAGCGTCCTTCTCTCTGCCTGCAGTTCGAATAGGGTGCCTCCCAAACCAGAAGTCCAAATCACGCTTATCCCCGCCGCCAATCCTGGCGGTCCGGTGCAACTGGATTTTATTCAAGGACGAGCAACTGGCGTGAAACCCGGTCAACAGATCGTACTTTACGCACGTAGTGACATTTGGTGGATTCAACCTTTTGCGAATCAGCCTTTTACGAAAATTCAACCCGATTCAACATGGAGAAACTCGACCCATCTCGGTACCGATTATGCAGCGATCTTAGTTGAGCCCGGCTTTCACCCTGCAACCAAGATTACGACTTTGCCCGCACCAGGCAACGGCGTGGTCGCAATCGCTACTTCGAAGGGCAGCATGCCTACTGCACCGATTGTTTCTAAGGTCATCCACTTTAGTGGATATGACTGGAGCGTGCGTAACGCGGCGAGCGACCGAGGAGGGCAACCCAACACCTACGATCCCTCAAATGTGTGGACCGATAAGAACGGCTATCTGCATCTTCGCATGGAGGAGCATGATGGCCTATGGACATGTGCCGAGGTGAGTCTGACCCGCAGTTTGGGTTATGGTTCGTACATCTTTGTCGTTCAAGATACCGGTCATTTTGGGCCGTCTGCTGCTCTGGGGTTGTATACAAATGATGACTTTCGAGCGGATGACATTCCTGGTGAACTTGACATCGAATTGAGCCGCTGGGGTATTGCAGACAGCAAGAACGCGCAATATGTTGTCCAACCTTTTTATGTCCCGGAAAACGTCTCTCGATTCACGGCCCCGGCCGGAGTGCTGACCCACATATTACGTTGGGAGTCCGGACGCGCTTCCTTTAAGACTGTCCGCGGATCGGGGATAGGCCCCGGAGCCGCGACCATTAGTGAACACATCTTTACCTCGGGAGTTCCGGCTCCTGCCAAGGAAACAGTTCACATGGGTTTGTACAGTTATCGACCTACGAAGACTTCTCCTCAACAACCGATCGAGGTTGTGATTGAAAAATTCGAATTCCTACCGTGAAAACGTGATGCAGAAGCATCGGCTACGCAAGGGACTCATAAATGGGATCGCGCTCTTATGTCTTGTGAATACTGCTTTTGGATTGGACCCTACCCGGAGACTCTCACAACAATACGTACATGACAAGTGGGGCGAGGATAAAGGATTCATTGGAGGCAGGATTTACGCCATTTGCCAATCGGCGAATGGTTATTTGTGGATTGGAACCGAAAGAGGTCTGGTTCGATTCGACGGATCCAATTTCATTCTGATTCAGCGACCTCTTCCAGATTCGCCTCCGATTAGTCCCGTGCGCGGCCTTGTTACCGATGCCAGCGGGAATCTCTGGATTCGTCTCGAAGGACCCCGCATGCTTCTTTATCATGACGGGAAATTTGAAGATCCGTACACCCGATTCGATCTTCAGGACATCACTTTTACAGCGATCGCTGCCGACGATAAGGGGCGCGTCATTCTCTCCGGACTCGGGGACCGGACCTTCCGATTTGAGGGAGGACGCCTGGAGACAATCGTCAGTGCAGAGCAAAATCCCGGTACTGTCATCTCCCTGGCTGCGACGCGAGACCAGAGTCTTTGGCTCGGCACACAAGATAACGGTCTCTTTCGTCTGAACCAAAGACACATTTCCGCAGTTGCCCCGGAACTCAAGGATTCGAAGATCAATGCCCTTGTGCCCGCAAACACCGGCGGCGTATGGATTGGAACCGACCACGGCGTTCATTTGTGGGAGGGCGGCGCACTGGCCACCCCTAACTCGACTTCGCCGCTGAAGCAACTACAGATTCTGACGATGGCCAGAGATCATGCCCTAAACATCTGGATTGGAACAAACCATGGCATCGTGCGCATTTCTCCATCCGGCGCTGTTTCGCTCGACCTGCTCAACCCAAAACCGGGGTCTGAAGTAACAGCAATCCACGAAGACCTCGACGGAGATATTTGGTTTGGCGGTTCGCGAGGAGTCGAGCGACTGCGAAATGGAATGCTTACGACCTATTCGACTTCTGACGGTCTTCCGTCAAGCGGCATTGGCTCAGTCTATCCCGACTCCACCGGCAGGATCTGGTTTGCGCCGCTCTCGGGTGGCCTCTACTGGATGAAGGGAGGGCAAGTCGGTCAAATAACTGTCGATGGACTGGAACATGATGTTGTGTATTCCGTTAGCGGTGGTGACGGTGAAATCTGCGTCGGCCGGCAACATGGCGGTCTCACAGTGCTGACCGAAAAGGGCGATCCATTTGTGGCCCACACCTATACACAGGCGGATGGCCTTGCGCAGAACAGCGTTTATTCCGTGCACCGTGAACGCGATGGGACGATCTGGGCTGGGACTGTGAGCGCTGGTGTAAGCAAATTGAATGGCGGGAAATTTACCAACTATTCGGACTCCAGTGGACTCCCCTCAAATGCTGTCAATTCCATAGTCGAAGGCTTCGATGGGACAACATGGTTGGCTACCCCCAGCGGTTTAGCTTCGTTCGCGAATCGGCATTGGACGATTTACACCGCGAACGACGGCCTACCCTCGTCAACGGTAAGAACAATCTTTGAAGACACAAAGCATGTCGTGTGGGTCGTAACTACCCGCGGTCTGGCGTACATATCCTCCGGAAAGATCAAAGTTCCAGCGAGGCTGCCTGAGGCTTTACGGGAGCAGATCTTCGGAGTTGCGGAAGACGGGATGGGTTCCCTCTGGTTCACCACCTCAGATCATGTACTTCGCGTTAATAGGGACGCGCTTTTGAGCGGATCGCTCTCCGATACCGATGTTCAAAGTTATGGAATCGACGACGGCCTGCAGGGGGTGGAAGGCGTGAGTCGCGACCGCACCGTAGTTGCTGATCCTGAAGGACGCATCTGGATCTCACTTAAGTCGGGTCTGTCCATGGCCGATCCGATCGGCATCTCCATAAATGCGATTCCAGTTGCAGTGCGAATCGAATCTATATCCGCTGGCGGAAATCATCTTAATGCGCGAATCCCCATCAAGATTCCCTCTGGAGTTCAGAGCATTACCTTGAATTACAACAATACGAACTTGGCTGCACGAGAACGCATCCGTTTTCGCTATAAGCTCGATGGTTCCGATCGAGGTTGGAGCGATATCGTTTCGTCAAGGCAGGTTGTCTATAAAAACCTGGGCCCTGGCACCTATCTCTTCCGCGTTGTTGCCTCCAACAGTATTGGTCTTTGGAATGGTCCGGAGACTTCTGTCCCTTTCGTGATCGAACCTGCATTCTGGCAAACGTGGTGGTTTCGGGTGGCTTGTCTTGCAGTGTGTTGCCTGATGATCCTCGCGATTTATCGTTTGCGCATTCACCAATTGACCAAACGATTGAATGTTGGCTTCCAGGAGCGGCTTGCCGAACGTACGCGCATTGCGCAGGAATTACACGACACGCTGCTGCAAGGTGTTCTGAGCGCCTCTCTCCAGCTTGATGTAGCGGAAGACCAACTCCCAGAGGACTCTCCCACCAAACCTCTCTTGAAACGGGTCCTGCAATTGATGAGTACAGTCACTGAAGAGGGTAGAAATACGCTGCGTGGGTTGCGCACAACGGAATCGGGCAGCCAAAACCTTGAGACTGCCTTCTCGCGACTGCGACAGGAATTTCCCCTCGACGACAAAACTGATTTCCGCGTTATCGTTAATAGTGTTACGCGCCCATTGCGGCCGCTGATCCGCGATGAAGTCTATCGCATTGGCCGCGAGGCCCTGTTGAATGCATTTATGCATGCACAGGCGAACCGTATCGAAGTCGAAGTAGAATATGCGAGCAGCCATCTTAAAGTGTTGGTGCGAGACGATGGCCGTGGAATCGACCCTCAAGTGCTGCATTCAGGTCGTGAGGGGCACTGGGGACTGGTCGGCATCCGAGAACGCTCCGAAAGAATTGGCGCTAGTCTAAGACTTCGAAGCCGGATTGGCGGAGGAACTGAAATAGACTTAACGGTTCCCGGCACGATCGCATTCGAAAAAGGTTCAAGTGGCCCGATACCGCAGTGGTTCCGTTGGCTCAGCCGAGAGAGGCTTAAGATACCGAAGCGTCACAAAGCGAAGCGAGTAGATAAATGAGCACTACCCCAAGGATTCGAGTTTTCTGCGTTGACGACCATCCTCTCATGAGGGAAGGCATTGCGGCCGTCATCAAAAATGAACCCGACATGCAATTGGTTGCGGAGGCATCCACTGGACACGAAGCCATTCAGGGATTTCGTGAACATAAGCCCGACGTGACACTCATGGATGTCCGGATGCCGGATATGGGCGGCATCGACGCATTGCGTGCCATTCGCACAGAGTATGCAGAGGCCCGAGTGATTATGCTAACGACGTTTGAAGGAGACGCCGAGATTCAGCGTGCGCTGGAGGCGGGAGCGCAAGGTTACATGCTCAAAAGCATGCCCCGGAAACAGCTCGTTGATATGATCCGCAAGGTGCATGCGGGGAAGAGACAAATCCCTCCAGAGGTCGCGGTTCAGCTGAGCGAGCATATTGGAAATGAAACGTTGAGCAAGCGAGAGATCGAAGTTCTTCAGAAGGTCGCAGGGGGGAATCGCAATAGCGACATCGCAGCGTTGCTTTTCATCTCTGAAGAAACGGTGAAAGGGCATATCAAGCACATCATGGAAAAACTCGGCGCAAGCGATCGCACCGAGGCCGTCGCTTTGGGAATCAGACGCGGGATCATACAACTCTAGTTTTACCCGCACTTCCGGGCGCCATGGCATTCCAAGTGGTACAGAAAAAGCACTCGTTCAGGGGGTCCTATTTGCAGCGAAAGAAGCTAACCTTTTTGTGGCGCGTCGTTTGTGCTTGAGGAGGCACCCGCTGCAAAGGTTCTTTTCCAGCTTCCCGGAGGGTTGGCCAGGCATTGGCCTCATCTTTCTAAGGCTTACTGTTGCTGTCAACGCAATCGTTTGCGCAATTGACGCTCTGGGTGGACCCAACAGTCACGCGATGGGCGCCTGGGCTATTGGATCGCTCGCAATCGCTGTTGGAGCGGCGATTTTCTTCGGCTTTCTCACCCCCGCTGCAAGTGCCGTGGCAATAATTGGTTATCTCCTGATAGGCGTTCGGCCGTCCTTGATGACTGGAGCGAATAATCACATCAGTGCCTTAGCTGCATTCAATCTGGCTGCAATCTCCACCGCGCTTGTCTTGCTTGGCCCGGGCGCTTTTTCACTTGATGCGCGTCTCTTCGGTCGTCGCGAAATCATTATTCCTGATGGCCGCGTTTAACTCGTCGCCATGCCTGGGCATCAACTTCCCCCTAAATAGTGGTATCCGATACCCATCCGTCACTAGCGTTGAAAATACCTTCCTTAGCGGGATGTAATTGTCCGAGTCTTCCTTCATAGTCACTTCAGCAGTATAGAGCAGCAAGACAGATCAGAGAATCACGAATCATCGATTCTCTGAATCGGGTGAAGCTTCAATTGGAGGTTCGGTGTTCGCAATGTTCCATTTGGATTATCTCTGTTGCTTCCTCACAGTCCTGGTGACAATACTGCTCGCACGAAAATCCTGGATCGGGCTCCTCGTCGCAATAGCCAACAGCTTGATGGTCTGTGTAATTGGATTGAGAACGTCACAGCTTGGCTTTATTCCCGCAAACCTGTTTTGCATCGGTCTGTGCGCGTTCAGTATGCGATCGCGGCTAAAAGAACGAGTACACGCAAATCGAGATCAGGCGCAGCGACAAACATCGCTGGTCGTGCCTATCCATAATGGTGCACCTCACAAGAGGGTTGCCATCGTCACACAACAGATCATGAATCCTGAAGTTAACATCTGCAACTGAGACCGGGCTTCCGGAGGACACCATGCGTGCTGACTTAACATTAATGGCTCTCGCCCAGGAATCGAATCGCTATTTGCTCACTCGGCTGATAGCGAAGGCAACCCGCAAACTGCATCGCCCTAACACCCGGGTGCAGGACACGATGAACGACGCTTTCGAGCGGTTCGGCTGCTCAAAACCAGGGGCAGTCCACCGCGCTGCGGAGGCGTCATGCAGTTCGGAAGACTGTGCTGCATGACGTCCCCGCAGTCCATTAGATTTTAGCCCTGCCCTTTACGAAGCTAGGGAGGTCAATCATGGCAACTTTATTCGCATCTGTACCCCTTGCCCCATCACCGCAAAGTGCCTCATGGTGTTTCTTGATGCTCGAGCACCTGGATGAGTTCGCGATGCTGGCATGGTATCTCGTAGCCGATGGCAAGCTCGTCGAAGACACCTTCGCACGCACGATAGCGAAGCTCGATAGAACTGCATTTGAATCTTCGATTCCAGCGCTCGCGTACAGTCAGGCTCGAGACGTCCTCATCACCCAGGCGATTGCCGTACTGACGGACGCACGCAGAGAGGAAGACGAGAACCAGTTGTTTCAGCCGAGTTCTCTTGGCACCTTGCCCGATGTTTCCCGCCTGGCATTCATCCTGAGATTGATCATCCGTTCGTCTGAAACAGAGGTTGCGAAGTTTCTCGGCGTATCCCCATCTGAGGTGCAAGGACTTGTCATGGATGAGATTGATCGTCTTAGCTCACTTCCACCTCTCTCCGTATCGCCAGTTTGTTATGACGCATAGGTGACCTTTAGTTTTGGACTCACCTTGAAAAAGATAGAACGATCAACCCCTGAACTCGATCGATGGTATGCCGCACGGCCGGGAACCATACACTCGAAGTCGCAGGCGCCAGTCATTCGATCTGTCTCCAGATCACAAGGGGAACCGGTGAGTACACACCCTGAGAAAACAGAGAGTTCAGACCGAGGCAATCTCCTTATGTTTGATAGGGGAGTTGATTTGGATCTGCGAAAGGAGCCGCAGCGGTCTGCGTCACTCCAGCTGATAGAGACAGAGAGGATGTCAGCAATTGGCAGGATGGCATGCTCGATATCCCACGATATGCGCCATTCGCTCACCGCCATCTATGCGAATGCCGAGTCCCTCGAGCGCGACGATATATGTGCGTGCGTACGGGCTGAGCTACTGCTAGAGATTCAAGAAGCGGTGGTCGCGATGACGGAGCGTATTGAATCGCTACTACAATTTGGTAGTAGCGGACGGAAAGGCCCGGCTGTCCGCGCGCGCGTTTCCTTGGTTGTTGAGAAAGCCGTCGCGGCAGTGAAGTTTCATCCCGACGGGCGGAACGTGTCCATCACAGTCGGCAAGTTCCCGCCGACAGAAGCAGACATCGATGCGAGAAACCTTGAAAGTGCCATATATAACTTGCTGCTCAATGCCTGCCAAGCTGCGGCATGCTCAACGAACGTGCCTGAAGTGAAAGTCCACCTTACGGAAGTCGATGAACGCATTTACGTCACAATTCTAGACAATGGCCCTGGCATACCTGCCTCCGTCCGGAGGACGTTGTTCGATCCGTTCGTGACCGCAGGAAAACCCAACGGAACAGGCCTGGGGCTCACCCTCGCTCGTCGAATAGCTGAAGAGCATGGTGGTAGTGTCTGCCTAGTAGAATCGAATCGAGAGAGAACAGTATTCACACTGAGTCTGACGAAGAATAAATTGTTACCTATAAAGATCTGATCGCTGTAACGCCTACTCTCCTCGATGAGAAGATCATCGTCGTTTCCTTTAGGGGAATAGAACCTGGCATCGACGAGCTCGACGCGATAGCTACATTACCCTCAGCCGTTGAACATGGGCACAAATCGGAGGCTGTCATGCGCGTAGAGAAACAACTCTCGACTGATCTAAAAAAAGAACGCCGACACGCTCGCTCCCCTCATCAACCATCCTGATTTCGTCAAGGAGCCTGAATGGAGGCGGGCGTCAGGCGCCATGGGTCTTACTAAGGAACCCACCCCCCCTGCGCGAAGGCAAGGAGAGAGGGCTGAATTGAGGTTGGGTGAGCCGACCGTCGGGACTGCCACGGTCTGCTTTCAGCGGATCGTCCATCGGAGAGTTTACAGCGCGTTGCTTCCGAGCGCGACGTCCGCATACGGTTGCCATGCATCGGCGTGCCGGTGATCCGCGCCGCGGTAGCCGTGCAGGATTTCGGCGAGGATCTCTACGGTCTCCACGATCGTGGTTCCGGAACGATTGAAGTACAGATTGCCATCTGCCACGGCGACCGTTCCCGCCCTTACGGATTTGAGATGGCTCCATCCCGGCAAGGCCTCGAGCAGGGGGAGTTCGCGGACCGTTCGGGCGATGTCGTAGCCGCAGGGAGCGATGATGAGGAAGTCCGGGTCGGCGTCGCGAACCTCCTTCCAGGAGATGGCGCGGGAGAATTGGCCCTTCTCGCCGAGCATGACCTGGCCGTTGGCGGCTTCGACCAGTTCGGGTCCCCAGTTGCCCATGGAAAAGATCGGGTCGGTCCATTCGAGCATGACGACGGTCGGTGTGGGCTTGTCGCGCACCGCGTCGGTGACGGCACGCATGCGGGAGCGCATCGTCGCGATAAGGTCTTCGCCTGCGGACTGGAGATGCAGGCTGCGGGCGATGCTGCGAACGCCGTCAAAGATGCCGTCGACGGTTCCGGCACCGAGGGCCAGGACTTGAGAGGCCAGGAGGCCGCAGCCGACTCGCTCAACGTCGTCGGGAGTGACCGCGCAGACTTCGCAGTGCATCTGGGTGATGAGCAGGTCGGGATGGAGGTCGCGGATGCGGTCGGCATCGACGTGGTAGAGGGGTTCGTGCAGGTGAAGGCGCCGGCGCACTTCCGCGTCGATCTCGCCGCTGGACATGCTGACGTCGAAGGCCGGGCGGGTGCAGGCGGGCAGGGTTCGCACCCATGGTGGGTTGTCGCATTCATGGGAACGGCCCACCAGCGTATCGCCAGCGCCGAGGGCACAGACGATCTCGGTTCCGCTGGCGAGAAGGGAAAGAACGCGCATGGCAAGTCTAGTTTAGTGCGGGGGTGTTGTTGAAATGACGGAGATCTGAGCTTATATCTTCGCCGGACGGAGCGCATCCTCGCGCTCCGCCCGGTTCGTTCTATACAACGCCGTTACTGGGCGTTGCCTTCGGTGAGGGTGGAGGCTACCGGTTTGAGGTAGCCGAAGAGGCCACCGGTGCCATTGTTTGGTCCGGCGGTGAAGTAAAGCTCTGAGCCCGGGCTCCCCGCGGGATCGTAGCTGCCGGTGCTGGAGTTGTTGGCAGGACTGATCGCCCAGAGGCCGTTGATCGCAAGGGTGTTGTTATTCGCATCCTTCAGCAGGCCTTTGAAGTGGCCCGAGACGATGTCGTAGACAGCGATGGTGCCGCTGCCCTCCGTCGTTCCTCCGCCGGCAAACTGGCCGATGAGGAGGTCATGGCTGACCTGGCCGAAATCCTGCGGGGCCAGTGCAACGCCCCACGGGGCATTGAGCCAATCGCCATGCTCCAGCTGCTGAATGAGACGGCCTTTGGCGGTATAGATATCGACGTAGCCAAGTCCGGGGCCGTCGGTTTCAAGCGGCTGGCCAGGCAGATGGAGCGCATACGTGACGACAATGTCGTTGCCTACCGCCTGCACGTTGAAGGGCACGAAGTTGCGGGGAAGAAATGGATCTGTGAAGGCGGGGGGCTGGCCAAAGTCGAATAGATTGACCCCGCGATCGTCGGTAAGCCTCACCGGGTTGAAGTTGTTGTCGTAGACGTCGACGCGACCTTTGTTGAAGTTGGCGGCGTAGAGGTAACGGTTGTTATCGACGAAGGCGCTGGCGAGGCCCGTATAGCCCGAGCCGTCCGTCGTCTTTACGGCGACGACGGCGTTGGTGGAGGGAGCGGCTTTGCCGGCGCTGATGGCGACGTTGGCGTTCCAGCCGACGATGGCTCCGTCAAGCGTGGAGAAGAGGAAGCTCGACGGCTGGTTGCCCGGAAGCAGAAAGTCCGTCGCGATGGAGTTGAAGATGGTTCCGGTAGGCGTGCCGGTTGGGAAGGTCTTGTTGTTGGGGTTTGCCTTGGGGATGGTGACGATGAGGGAGTTTTTGACGCCAGCGCCATTGAAGAGCGTGCTGAGACCGGTACCGTTATCGGAGATCCACCAGGGGCTGGAGGAGCTGCGGGAAAGTCCCCAGGGATTGACGAGCGTAGGGTCGGTGACCGGCGCGACGCCCGAGGTGTTGGCGACGAGGTTGACCTGCGTGTACTGCGCGTGGGCGCAGGCCGCAGAGAGGAGCAGAGCCAGCGAGGTCGTCGCTGTCGCGTGCATCAGGGCCTTCATATCGATTCTTCCTTTTTGGTGGACCCCGCTGGGGGGAGGCGCCTCTTCCCAGCCGGCACTGCGCCGGATGGAATGGCAGAAAGTATCAGCCGCGTGCGGGGAGAGAACGCAGCCTGTGTCCAGCAGCGACGTTAGCCCGTCAAGCGGGCAGAAGTGTCAGGCAATTGTCATAGTTTCGAAAACTCTTCGGCATGAAGTATTCCGGCGTGCTCTCCGCAGCAGCGGAATCCATGAGTACACACCGCAGCGGGACTCCAGCGACGATGCGCTGGTATCGACGTCCACGCTGCGGATGCGTTGGTTGATCTCAATGGATTCCTGCTTCGATCATTGCGTGAGAACGACCGTGACCTCCGACTGCGGCCCCATGGTGATTCCCTGGCTGGTGTACGCGCCGATGCTCTTCCATCGTTCCGCGCTGGGGCTCGTAATGGCCGTGGCGAAGGAGCTGCGATACATGGCGGAGCTGGTGTAGGTGATCGTGGAGAGATCCAGGCCAACGGTGTCGGTCGTCGCCGTGGAGGTGTTCAGAATCACGATGACGGTGGTCTTCGTGTCGGGGCTTTGATAGACGGAGACGTCTTCGTCCGCGTTGCTCGAGGTTGCTTCGTAGCGGATGTAACCGGGCCGAACGTAATAGCTATAGCCCTTCAGCGCGTAGTAGGCATCGTTGTAGGTCCAGCCGTTTGGATACGCCCAGGTGGATTGTGCGTTGAAGGGATTGTCGATGTAGAGCAGGCCCTGCTGGTCCGTAGAGATTCCGTCCTGAAGCGTACTGGGCCATGCGAGTCCCCAGTAGAGATAGACGTTGTCGTTAGCGACGGTGAGTGCGTTGTGGATGTCGATGGCGTTGTTGAAGCCGGGGGTTTGGAAGTATTCGGTCTCGAACTTGAGCTGAACGGGATAGTCCGAGTCGAAGGTGATCATGGGAGAGACCTGGTTGGACGGGTTGCCGCCGTAGGAGCTGACGTTATAGAGATGGTGCGCGACGGCGGCGAGCTCATTGGCGGGAACCTCAGTGAGAAGTGCCTGCGCGTTGGAAATGGAGAACGACTCGGGGCCGATCATCTTCGGCACGGAGGCGAGGACGCTGCTGTTGATGGCCTGGTAGGTTGCGTCGAAGGCCTTGCCGTAGCTGGCGTAGCTTTGCGTGGTTTGGTAAAGCTGGGCTGGGGCCTCGGTGGGGTTGAAAAGACAGGCCACGTAGGTGGCAGGAAAGTCCGGCTCGTTCTGGATGGAGATGTAGTTGGGGACGACACCAAGGGCCGCGTATGCCTCGAGCGAGCTGAGCCAGAACTGTCCAAAGCCGGCGTAGTTGTACGCTCCGCCAACCTGTGCGAGCGTGCCGAAGCCGCTGGTGCAGTTGCCGTTGGTTACACCGGTGCAGCCGTTGAGGGAGTTATTGCTCTTGAGACTGGCAGGTGGAGTCCAGGAGCTCATGAGAACGGTGGGCGCGGAGCCGAGAGTTGCAGTGGCGGCCGTCAGAATCTTCGTGTTGTCTGGATCGAAGGTGGTGGCGTTGGTGCCGTTGTAGTTGTAGTAGTTGTTCTCCAGGCGGAGGAAGGTGATGCCCAGGCCCTGAACGGGATCGAAGAGGGCAGTCATGATCTGTGATTCATTGGGATGGCTATCGAGGTAGTTGGAATAGAAGGCCTCCGCACCGCCAAAGCCCATGATGGTTTGGTTGGGGGTTGCGAAGCTGAACGTTTCGGTCGCGGTGACGGCCGCGTTGATGACCAGAGAGACGGCGGCGGAGGTGCTCGCGAGGAAGGTGGTGTTGCCGGCGTAGCTTGCGGTCACGCTGTGCGTCGCGGCTGAGAGAATACTCGTGGTGTAGACCGTGGTCGCAGTGTCGGCCGTGGCTCCGGTGAGGGTCCCGGTACCGAGCAGGGTGGTGCCGTCGTAAAAGGAAACGGAGCCGGCGGGAACTTCGGCGGTGTTGGATGAGGTAACGGTCGCGGTGAGGGTGACGGTGGCACCGCTGGCCGCAGGGTTGGGCGACGCGGCGAGGACTGTGGTGGTAGCGATATTCGTGGGAGCGTTGATGACCAGAGCCACTGGGTTCGAGGTGCTCGCGGCGAAGGTGCTGTTACCGGCGTAGGTTGCTGTGAGGGTGTGGGTGGTTCCGGCGGCAAGGGTGCTGGTGGTGAGCGTGGCAACTCCGTTGACGAGCGCGACAGAGCCGAGGCTCGTGCTGCCGTCAAGGAAAGTGATGCTGCCGGTGGGCGTGCCGGCGGCCGAGGAGATGGTCGCGGAGATGCTGACGGTTGCGCCAGCTGCAGCGGGGTTGGGCGTCGCAGTCAGCATGATGGTGGTCGCTGCTGGTGCGGCTGCATTGACGGCCAGGGCCACTGCCATGGAGGTGCTGGTCGCGAGGCCAGCGGTTCCAGCGAAGGTGGAGGTGAGGTTGTGCGTGACGCCTGCGGCGAGGGTGCTGGTGGTGTAGACCGCGGTTGCGGTAGCGCCCGAGCCTGCGCTGAGGGTTTGGGCTCCGAGAAGTGTCGTGCCGTCATAGAAGGAGACCGAGCCGGTGGGGGTTTCGGTGGTGCCGGAGGGATTGTTCATGGTGGTCACGGTGGCGGTCAAAGTGACAGCAGCGCCTGCGCTCGCAGGGTTTGGCGTCGCCGTGAGAACGGTGGTGGTGGTGAGAACTCCTGGCGGTGGCGGCGTCGAGGACCCGGAGGAACCACTACAGCCAGTGAGGAGAAAGAAGGTAGCGAGTGCAGTGAACACAAGGGCGATACGCATGAATAGGTCCTCTTGTTAAAGCGATGTAATAGGCTAGCGATGTAATCCGCTCAGGAACAATATGCAAAGTAGATGGTGTTGGTCAATGACATAATTTTCGAGGCGAACACACGAAGGCCGAGGCTCGACGGAGATCAAACTCCGGATGAACAACAACACCCTTCGTTCCAGAAACTTGCAGCATGGCGTGATGCGTCTTCAGCGGAACGCGGTTTCTGCGCGGATGGATTTTCAGTTGCGAGAAAACAATCTCAACGAAGAACTTCACGAGCGAAAGCTCGACTTCGAGTTGCCCGATCGCGGCTCTCCTTAAATCGCGGCTCTACTTGAGTGGTTCACGACCGTTGCGATGTTGTACTGAATGGAGGACAGCGAGGCCTGTAGGGGTGCCGGCCCTGGTGAGCGCGTAGGCAAGCAAAGGGGCTAAGCTCCCCGTTCAGCCCCACGAAGGAGGAAGTGACGCGCTTCGGCCAATTAGGCCTGTCAGCAGCAGAGCTTCTAGCTTACACATAGGAAAAGGGTTCCTGGTGCCCGGAGGGGGACTTGAACCCCCACGACCGGTTAAGGTCTGCGGATTTTAAGTCCGCTGTGTCTGCCGATTTCACCATCCGGGCGCTCTGTTCCTCCCATATCGTATCTCGTTCTAAGCCGACATGTATTCGCTTGGAACTATCATCGGCTCACATACGTATCTGCTCAAAGCCATGGCACTTCCGGCTACCTGCGACCATGCCCATCTTTGAGATCTTCAAGCAAACTATCTCCGCTCTGTGGGCCACCAAGCTTAGAAGCTTCCTCACGATGTTTGGAATTATCTGGGGTATCAGCTCAGTCATTTTATTGGTGGGCCTCGGAATCGGTTTCGGCATTGACCAGCGAAATCATCTAAAGACCATTGGCACAGATATCGCGATTTGCTTCGGCGGTAAAACAGCGATGCCCTACGGCGGGTATGCGGCCAGCCGGGACGTCACTCTGACTATCGATGACGCCATCGCCATTCGAGAGGGTGCGCCCCTGGTCAGCCACGTCTCGCCAGAACTCCGCCGAACGGTGAGCGAAGTGAGCCCCTGGAATGCGGCAAGTCGGGCCGTGCGCGGCGTATGGCCGGAGTACCAGGACTTTCGCTCGCTCCATGTCGAGCAGGGCCGGCTGATGGACGCAGAAGATGAAGACAAAGGTATGCGCGTCGTCATCCTTGGAGCGGAATCCAATCGCCAACTCTTTCCGGGCAAGCCCGCTATCGGTCAATCGCTATCCATTAACGGTTATCCCTACATCGTCATCGGCGTGCTCGCCAGCAAGCAACAGAATGGCAGCTATGGATCCGGCCCCGACAACTCCCAGCTCTTCGTTCCTTATTCCGCCATGGAGCGCGATTTTCCCCCGGACGACAAGGGTGATTTTCCCGGGATTGTCAGCAACATCGTAGTGCAGCCAGTTTCTGCTGATGTGCACGTCGCTGCGCTCCACGAGGTCCGGCAGATCATCGCCGATCGACATCATTTCGACCCCAAGGATACCGACGCGGTCTGGGTGTGGGACACCCTCGAAGGCGCTCAATTCACCGACAATATTTTTCGCGCGATGACGATTTTCTTTGCCGCCGTCGCTCTGCTTACCCTTGCACTAGGCGGCATCGGCGTAATGAATATCATGCTGGTCGCCGTCTCCGAGCGAACACGTGAGATCGGCGTGCGCAAGGCTCTTGGAGCAACGGCAGTTGATATTCGACGTCAGTTTCTCATCGAATCCGCCATCATAACGCTTGTAAGTGGTGCCCTCGGTCTGCTGTTCGGAGTCGGCATTATTCTTGCCTTGCGCCTGCTGCCACTTCCAGAATTTCTTCCGCACCCTGTGATTTCGGCGACCGCAATCATCTCTTCGCTCGTCACGCTCGCAATCATCACCGTGACGGCAGGCACCTATCCCGCAATACGCGCCGCAAACCTTACACCCATCGAGTGCCTCCGCACTGACTAGCCAAGGAGACTTTCAATGAATCTGAACGAAGCCCTGACCGAGTCTGTTGAGTCTCTGAAACGCAATCGTCTGCGCTCTGGACTGACGATGCTGGGTATTGTCTGGGGACTCGTGACCGTCGTGCTTCTGCTCAGCTACGGCAAGGCCGTAAGCAACGCAGTAATGGAAGGCTTCCTCGGATTTGGCAATGACGTCATCATGGTCTGGGGTGGACAAACCTCTATGCAGGCGGGCGGCCAACGCTCCGGGCAGAAGGTCCATTTCAAGGATGGAGACATGGAAGCGGTACGCGATTCACTTCCCTTCCTCAGTGCAGTCTCACGTGAAACGGACGACACATTCAGCGTCAAGTACGGTCCCAAAGTTGTTGCGATTTCTTCCAAAGCCGTTGATCTTCCCTATGGTCGAATGCGTCGGTTGGATATCGATCAAGGCAGGTACTTCGAAGCCGACGACTTCAGTCAGCATCGCCAGGTCATCATCTTCGGAGCTCATGCCGCGCAAAAGCTGTTCAATGGATTTCCACCTGTAGGTCAGGTCGTACAAGTTGAAGGCCAACCCTTCACCGTCATAGGTGTGCTTCGCAATAAAATTCAGGACTCATCCAATAACGGCCCTGATAATGAAAACATCTTCGTGCCGTTTGACACGATGCGAACTCTCCGCCAGCAACGCGACCCCGACTCGATCGTCTTTCAGCCCTCCACCGCCGATTTGCACCTTCGCGCCCTGCAGGCGGTCCGAACTGTACTTGCCCAGCGGCATCATTTCAATCCATTGGATGAAAAGGCTGTAGGCGCATGGGACACCATCGAGGATGGCAAACAGATGGTCGCCTTTTCCGTCGCACTTCAAGTACTGCTCGGAATTATCGGCGCTATGACTCTCGCTGTCGGTGGCGTCGGGGTGATGAACATCATGCTCGTCTCTGTCACGGAACGCACCCGTGAAATCGGGCTGATGAAAGCGCTCGGCGCAAGGCCACGCGACATCCTTGCTCAATTCCTGCTTGAAAGCTTCGTCCTAACATTTCTCGCGGGTGTGGCAGGAGTCATCGTGTCGGTCGTGGCAACGTATCTGGTCCCGCCCATGCCACTCTATTCTGCGATGTACCAGACTGCGAATCACGACGGAGACATCATCCTGCGCACTTCGTTCGGAATCATGCTCGCGTCCTTCATTATTCTTGGATTGGTCGGCGTAGTGTCTGGTCTTCTACCAGCAATTCGTGCCGCTAACATGGACCCGGTGGTGGCTCTCCGTCACGAGTGAACGCAAACGCATGACCACCGCTGATCAGTGCCCCTCGTATACTGCGCGATACAACTCACGATTCCGCACGATCGCCTGCACATAATCCCGCGTTTCCGTGTAGGGGATCGACTCGACCCACTCTGCAATGTCTTTGTAATTGTTCGACGCCATCCACTGATGCACCGGAGAATCGCCTGCGTTATAAGCAGCCAGGGCATAGTCGACCTGACCGCCGTAGTGATCAATTGATTTGCGAAGATCCTGTGTTCCTAACTGCAGATTGATAATGGGATCAAGCAGATCATTCGTCTTGAAATGGTGCTGACCATCTTTCTTCGCAATCTCTTTACCCACCGAAGGAAGCAGTTGCATCAGGCCATACGCGTTCGCTCGACTTACTGCACCCGGATTGAACTCCGATTCTTGGCGAATGAGCGCAGCCACCAGGTATGGATCAACGCCATTGGCTCGCGCATCACTCTCAAGCGTTGTCCAATAGGGTCGCGGGAGCAACAGTTGCCAATACGCCATAGGCACGTCTTTCACTTGGAGCGAGAGGAACGGAATCTTGCTGCGTTTCATGGCTTGCAGTGCGCGAGAATCTTCGCCAAAGCTTTGGTAGATCTGGGCCTCCGCAAACGCTCCCCATTGGCTTGACGTCTCACTCAGCTGAATCTCCGGCCGTATGTATTCGTTCAGCGCGGCATTGGCTAATAGTCTCGCTTTGATCAGGTGAGGATCATTCTCCGGCAGCACATCGGTAAGCTCAGGGTCATTGACCACAGGAACTGCGGCCAGAGCAGGCGCAGGGGCAACCGCGGGGCGGGTACCGAGTTGCGCGATCCTCTCTCGCGCGATGATTGCATAATAGCTGTTCACATAACTCGTATTGAGCTGGTTATAGTAATTCAGCGCCTGCCCATAGTTGTGCTCAACATCTTCATAGAGCCGGGCCCGCCAGTACAGAGCTCCCGGGACCTGACCGCCAGCCGGATATTGCGTGATCTGTTCGTCCATGAGACGAGCAGCATCTGGATATCGGCGCTGGCGATAGGACAGCCAGGCCGCATGCCAATGCGAGCCAGGCGCATACACGCTGTTCGGGAAATGTTGCACCAGCGCCAGATAGTCGTCGATAGCCTTAGCATCATCCTGGCGAATCAGATACATGTTCCCGCCAGAATAAAGTGCCTCCTCCAGCCAGCGGCTGTGAGGATACTGTGTCATCAACTCCTGAACGAAGGCATCATGTTGATCCGCATTTCCCAGGTTCCGGGCTAACTCCGATTGGAGATACATCTTCAAAGCAGCGCTGTCATCTCCAGTCACTGGGAGATGTTCGACCTCCTGGCGGCTGAGGTTCTTAAGCCGCAAATCGCAAACCGCAGCATAAATCTGCAAGGCATCGCGATCGGACTGACTTAGCTCGTTACTGCTGTGTTGCAACGCGCGGTATTCATCTCCAGCAATTGAATACTGCTTAGCATTGAACATCGCATCGGCATGTTGTTTGCGTTCTGCTGCAGACAGCGGCGCGTTCATCAGCAGCAGTTGTGACTTCGCGGCTGCAGCTTCCGGGCTCAACGGGTCGCCCAGATAGATACCCCGGTATAGGCTGGCCGATTTCTGAGCATCGCCGCTCACCTGATACGCCTTGGCCAGCGCTAAACGAAAATCCACTTGATTCGCTGCTGGGCTCCCCACGAGTGGCTGCAAAACTCGAAGCGCGCCATTCGCATCGTTACTTGCCAGATAGGCATTCGCCAGGAGGATAGGCGCAGAACCATCGAAGACGCTGTTTGGATAGTGATCGGGAAATTGGGCCAACAGCGGAATGGCGGCTTGTGGACGGTTTCCCTCGACCGCTGCCTGGGCCTCCAGGTAGTTCGCGTAGTCGCCCAGCGCGACACCATGGATACTTGCCTGCCGGAATGCGTTCTCCGCGTCGGCGTAGCGGCGATCCAGCATGTACGCGTGGCCAATCGCGAGCTCCGCTGAGGCTGCCGCCTCTCCTGGGTGCGAAGCAGCATATGCGAGAACGCCAGCATAGGCAGCCGGACTTCGATCCGTCACCAATTGCTGAGCCATAGGCCGCAACTTTGCGGACGCAATGAATGCACTGTTCAGTCGCCGACTCTCTGCCGTTGGCTGCGGAAGATGATCAACCCTCGTGGCCCCATGCCCGTGAACACCTCTTGAGTGAGTGCTTGCTGATTCATATCCATGCCCGGATCGGCCATGGGAGGAGCGGCTGCCGGAATGCCTGTGTGTCCCAGCCGTCTCTTGGCCGGTGACGGCACTCTTTTCCCCGGAATGTTTGCCTCCCGCATGCGTAGAAGGTGTGGCCTTTTTTTTGCTCTTGGAGGAAGCCGTCGATGAATGCTTTTGGACCTCATTCTGCGCGCCAGCTCCTGCCGGAAACACTCCAATCCCCAGGGCCACCACAATGATCCATATCGAGCCCAACCTGTTCATCCGATGGTTCACCCTCGTTAACTCTATGTCGATCAAGCCGATCGTGCTTCCACATACCTCTCATCCAGGGAACCACTGAAGATAACTATGGCTCATCTCAGCCAATCAGAAACGTCCTCCTGTAAACTGGTGGTACCTATGGCAGTTGAGACCTCAACCATCGCCGGCGTTCATCCTCCCGAGGAAGTCCTTGCGGCCGACTCGCAGCCAGAAATCCACCCCGACATTGCGCTGGTGGAAAGGTCAAAGGCGGGCGATACTGCAGCATTCGAACAGCTGGTACGTCAGTATGAACGGCAGATCTTTCGGACCGCTCAGCATATTACCCAGAACCGCGAAGACGCGGAAGATATTACCCAGGATGTCTTCTTCAAGGCATTCCAGAAGCTGGATCAGTTTCAAGGAAATTCGAAGTTTTCAACCTGGCTGGTGCGGATTGCCGTCAATGAGAGCTTGATGCGGCTGCGCAAGCGCAAGACGTCAAAAACCGTCTCGATGGACCAGGATGTCGAAACTGACGAGGGCTCGATCCCCCGGGATTTTGCCGAGTGGCGTCCCAATCCCGAGCAGAATTACTCCCAGGCCGAACTCGCGGAGATTCTCCGGAAGACAATTGCAGGTCTTCCGCCAGGTTTTCGAACCGTTTTCACTCTTCGCGACATCGAAAACCTGTCGACCGAAGAGACAGCCGTCGCGCTCGGACTGAGCGTGCCGGCAGTCAAGTCTCGACTGTTACGAGCGCGCCTGCAGTTGCGCGAACGTCTCAGTCGTTACTTTCGGCAAAACAACGAGGCCTCAAAGTGAACTGCACGGAATTTCTCTCAAAACTCACCGACTACTTCGATGGACAGATCGATCCCGCCCTTTTAACCGAAGTCAAAGCGCACCTGGGAACCTGTCACCATTGTGAAGTGGTTGTGGACACCACCCGAAAGACCATTGACGTCTATCGTGGCGCCGTCACCTATGAGTTCCCCGAAGAACTTTCAAACCGGCTTCGCGCTGCGGTCATGGAGCGCTGCCTGGCCTCAGGAAAGCTGCCGAATATTGACGTCAAGGCCTCAGCTAAGCCTACAGGCCGATAAACTCTACCGAGAGAAAAGGCAGGAAAGGGTGGCCATCTGGCCACCCTTTTTCATTGCAAGTAATTGATAAAAATCTACTTAACTACTACCTGCTGAAATAAAGGCGAGGATAGCAGCCCCGCGAACTGACTGTCCGAGGAGGAATAGGCTACTGTCAGTACGCCCGCGTTGGAATCGATCGTCGTGTCATCCACCGCTGACTTTTCCTGAGCGGATCCCGAAGACTTCTTCATCAGCGCGACCCCCTTCATGATCGTCGCCGCCGTAGCTGCCGTGATCGTATCCGACATATCGACGGTCATGTTGAAGCGAACTCCATTGCTGAAGTCCATCGTGTAGCTGGCATCCTTCATACGGTTCTTGACTGTATCGTAGTCCGCCAGACCGGCAGCCGCTCCCAGGACGCTCTTCATCATGGTTTGCGTACCTTTCTGGTCCAAAATGCTCCAGACGGCCTGCGAATCGACAGCAGGCATCTCTCCCATCATCTCGCTGTTTTGAAGGAAGTTAGGCTGAAGTCCATCGCGCGCGTCGAGTGCAGCACGAACCGCCTCCCGATCACCGAAGACCATGGTGGTCTGATTGAGGAAGGCCACGCTCATTCCGCCAGCACCCATCGGATAAATGGCGTTGTTACGCAACATAGTCGCTTTGGTCTTGTCTTTGGCAAACTTTGCCATGATGGCCTGGGTGTTGAACTGGCCCTGCGCGACACCCAGAATGCGCGTCCCCGTACCTTCGCCACCTGAATTGCCCGATCCGGCCATCCGAAACGCTGCAAAGGCCAGGGTGTCTGCATCCTGGTCCACCTGCAAGCCGGAATTCTTGAGTGAGGTTTCCAGATGCTTCAATTCCGGCGGCAGCACCCGGTCCTTCAACTGCATCGCAGCCGGCGAGTTCTGCATCTGACGATAGTCCACCACGATGATCTGCTGCACATCCCGCGGTATGGAGGCGCGAGCGTCACCGCTCAATTGTGCGGCATGTAACGCGATTGGGGCCATTGCCATCGTCGCTAACACTGCAATCGCTGTCGTGTGCTGCCATTTCCTAAAGGTCTTCAATTCGGAACTCCTGAAATTCGCGCATTACCGCGCAGTCTATATTCTTCACTGAAATCGGTGCATCTAGCAAATCGCTCCCGGCGCGCTATGGCCAGTCCAACGGACGCCGCAGCCGCCGTTCCAGGATCTTGTCCTCCGGATCGAACTGGAGTGTTTGACGAACCCATTCGGTATTCGGCTCATAGGCCAGCTCCGGAATAAGTCCAATCACCTCACCTTCGGCGATCGCTACTCCGTGCCGGGCAGCTATCTGGGTTACAGCGCTGTGTACTCGGGTCATCGGCGTTTTATGAAAATCCGTGATATTCATGCTCACCTGGGCACGGCCATTCGCCATCACACCCATCGCCTTAACACCGAATAAGCCTCCGCCCGAAGCTCGGATCTCCTTGGCGATCGAGCGTGCAAGGCTCACCGCCTCGGTCGTCCCACTCGCAGGCAGGTATATGTTATAGGCAATAAGAAACTTACGAGCCCCCACAGCGCTTGCACCTGCCGTAGCATGGAGCTCAGGACCACCCACATCGGGCTGACGCCGGGTATCCTTTAGGGAGTCCCGCTGCAGGCCCTCAAACTGGCCGCGCCGCACATCCTCCAGGTTCACCCGGTCTGGCCTGGATGCAGCGGCTTCGTAGAAGTAAATCGGTACGCCGAACCGCCGCCAGATCGCCAATCCTGCTTGCCTTGCCAGCATCGCGCATTGCACCAGCGAAACCCCGCTCACCGGTACGAAGGGAATCACGTCCGCAGCGCCAATCCGGGGATGTGCGCCACTCTGCTTGGTCAGATCGATCAACTCAGCGGCTTTCCCCGCACCGCGTACGGCCGCTTCCACCACCGCGTCCGGCGAGCCTGCAATCGTGACAACGGAGCGATTGTGGTCCGCATCCAGAGAATAGTCCAGCAAGTGCACTCCGTCGACCCGCATTGCGCGCACAATCTCCTCGACCTTCTGCCGGTCGGCTCCTTCAGAGAAGTTGGGAACGCACTCAACAATTCCTTCGGTGTTCGGGATTCCGTTTACGGCTTCGCTGCTCATCGTATTACTTCCACCATGTGTATCCGATCGACATCTGCAAGCTCACATTAACTCCGGGATTCTTATCCCCCAGGCTCGCACTGGAAATATGCACCGCATTGATGCTGAAGTCCATGGAACGGCGCGGCTTAAGAAAGTAATGGGCACCGATTCCACCCTGCGGCGTGAAGTTCCACACGCTGGTGTCGGCGGCTGGACCAGTCTGGGTTGGGTCGTCGGGATTGAGATCTCCCACCGCGGGATATTTGTGGTTGGTCCAGACGACACCGCCCGCAGCTTGTATCCACGGCATGAACCGCTTGCCGTGGGTGAAGTTCCACCGCACCTGGATGGGCGTAACGCTCACGCCGGTGAACGTTCCGCCTACGGTATAGGGCGCGCTACACTGCGCCAACGATGTGACCGGATTGATCGGCCCGCAGCTGATGCGCTGGAACTTGGGCGTGTAGGACTGCCAGAACGGAAAGACTTCGACTGAATACTCGAGGTTGCCCCGGAGAGCGCCTGAGCCCAGCTGTGGGGTCAACACCTTCCCGAGATGTCCTCCCACCATGAAGAAGCCAAAATCTGTGCGTTCCTCCAGGCCAACTCCTCCCTGGATGAGAGCACCGTACTCCCAGGGTGTCGTGTTGGAGACGGCTGCGACCAGCGAGTCGGCCTGCGTTGTGGCCGAGGGAGCCTGCGCGGTCAAGGCTCCACTCACCGCCATCGACGTCACAGCCACGATCCCGCACAGTATTCGTATCCGCATCATCCGCATCGTCCTCACAATCGAAAGCCGCCATCGAGTGGCGGCTTTCGCATCTCTCGGTTTGCTGCTGTTTCCCAGGTTAGGCCGGAACCGACTCTTCATCCATATCGAAGTTAGAGTAGACAGCCTGCGTGTCGTCCAAGTCGTCGATCGCGTCAAGCAGTCGCATCATCTGGGCAGCCTGCGTTCCCTCGAGCTTGGTATACGTGGAAGAGATCATGGTCACTTCCGCGTGTTCGGGCTTGATCTTGGCTGCGGTGAGCGCGGCCATAACTGTCTCATAGTCCTTGGGCGAGGTCAGGATCTCCCAGTTCTCGCCTTCGTCGGTAAGGTCGTCTGCACCGGCGTCAAGGACGATCTCGGTGAGTTTGTCTTCGTCCGCTGCGGACTTCGCTACGACGATCACGCCCTTCTTGGAGAACAGGTAGCCGACGGAACCGGTTTCACCAAGGTTTCCGCCGTTCTTGGAGAAGGCGAAGCGGATTTCGGAGACAGCGCGATTGCGGTTGTCGGAGAGCGTATCGACGATCACGGCGACTCCGCCTGGACCGTATCCCTCGAAGCGAATCTCTTCGTAGGCTGCGCCTTCGAGCTCGCCAGTTCCCTTCTGGATGGCGCGCTTGATGTTGTCCGCAGGCATGTTCTCGGCCTTGGCTGCAACGATGGCGCCGCGCAGGCGGGGATTACCGTCGGGATCTCCTCCGCCGCCTTTGGCCGCGATGGTGATTTCCTTGATCAGGCGGGTAAATATCT
>Ga0302227_10000327_pt1 | contig 45458 bp, 39 predicted proteins | sample II_Palsa_N1_1_FD_193525 | JGI IMG/M metagenome (GOLD analysis project Ga0302227, IMG submission 193525) | Peat permafrost microbial communities from Stordalen Mire near Abisko, Sweden - II_Palsa_N1_1 | ecosystem: Environmental > Terrestrial > Soil > Palsa > Peat permafrost | place: Sweden... | reverse complement strand
CAAACCAAGGAGGAAATATACTCAATTATTTTTTACGTAATACAGAGGGCCCCTTTAACCTTGAATCTCATGCAATTGTACTAGCGACTGCGGAATGTCACGTTCAGGTTGTAGAATATTTAATTAGCTTAATTTCTTCTTCCAAAATGACTCCTGATTTAATAAGGCCAGTTTTGTTTCTTGCGGCTTATAATGCAATCTTTCTATCTACTTTTTATGCAAGTGATAATAATAAACAAAAAGAATTTGATAAAATTTTAGAACTCATTGTCAATGTTCCAAACTTTGACGCTAATCATTTGCTTTCGGACGGGTATGGTGATGTTTATAGTTATTCTTGTTTACACACGCTATTAAGCCATGCTGCCAATGCTGGAAATCTATATGCATTTAATTTGCTCTTAAAAAATAACGCTAGTTATCATGTTCGAAGAGCTCAATATAATGTTCAAACAATTCTAATGGACGCCTGTTCCCCTTTTAATCTACTTAGATCAGGTATAACAGGTAAAGACCATTTCCCTAGTGCCTATACCAAGGACGACCAAAAATGGTTTGAAAGAAATCCTGCTGTAATGAAAATCTCTGATAGGCTACAAATTATAGAAACGGCCTTTTCTGCAGGTTTAGATATTAATGAAGATGCTCTCGCAGGCCCGGTCTTATCTTATGGCGTATTTGGATCAACCCCAGCTGTGATTCTTGACCACCGTTGGAAAACACCCAATCATCCAAGCATATTAAAGTTATTAATAAAGTGCGGTGCTGATGTTAATGCAAAAATAGAAGATGAAGATTATGATGAGGATGGAGATTATGATGAAGAAGTTAATGTAATTGATTTAGCTTTAAAGAAACATTATCCTTTAAGTGAGGATTTAATTAGAATTTTATTGGATGCTGGAATAGAAATAAAAGATACTAATAAACTACTTGATGATCTGCAGGCGGAGCTTGATGAACTTGAATCAAATATGGATGGCTTAAATAAGAAAAGATTAAATATAATACAAGATTTGCTTGCTTCCAAAGGGATTGCGCTTCTTTTGGCAAATAAAGCTTTCATCGATTTAAAATATGATCCGGCAACTCTATGCAAGGTTGCAATTAATTTATTTATTTTTCAATACCGGAGAGAGCCTTGTCCATTAAGTTTATTAAATAATAGTTTATTAAAATTATGCCAATCTATTATTTCAGATGTGGCAGAAGAGCATATTAAGATTCGTATTGTTAATTCAGTTGAGCCAACTTTAAGAGAGTTTATATTACAGCAAACTCAAAGTTTGCTAGAGGTAGAGGAGATAGGAAAATCTTTACCAGAAGATTTAACCCGTATTTGTTGTAGTTATTTTGCAAGCGATGCAGGCATCAATTATCCTGTTCCGCCTGCTTTTACGCCAAGCTATCATTCAAGTACCAGTTCTTCTTCATTCAGCTCAAGCACCTTGGTTTATTCTTCTACTGCAGCAAGTTCTAGCACTTATGCTGAAGATTCATTCTATTCAAATAATAAACGTAAAAGAATCGAGTAAGTCATTGCGGACATCTTGAGTAGCTGAGAGCTTGAAAAATATTACTGCGTTAGTATAAGCATTATGGCTTAATCTGCCAGAGTTGACGCCCTTGTTTGCAGTATTAGTTGTATCAGCATTTTCAGGGGTTGCTGAGTTAACATCTTGTTCGTTAACAGAGTCATCTGTTATGTCTTTTTCTGATTGATCGGCAGATAGTGTAAAATCATTAGAGTTTGATTTTTTCTTTTTCTTCTTGTGGCCAGATGTTTCGCTATTGCTACCAAAGAATAAATTTTGTAATCAGCTAATGCTGATGCTTTTTTCTTGCAGCGAGAATTGAATCCAATGGTTAAACTCAATCAAATCCGTTAAAATTTCTTTATCGTTGGATGTTAAATTGTCTGCTTGTATACGTTGGATTAAACCATCTTGATCCTCTGAGTTCAATTGTATTAATTTAGGTTTACCCATGGTATATTGGTTGCTAGTTGGCTTAAATCAGCTTGCAATAATATCTTAGGCAAGGTGTAGGCGCAACAGTTTTACTAATTTTTTTAATGGAAGTTTACGAATCGCTTGCAATCGAAATCGATTATTCATTACCAGCAGAATGCGTTATCAGAATATTAGAACAAGTGGCTTTGTCGCGTGGTTATCCCGATTTTGTCCGCGTAGGTACTATGGCCCGGAACCGATCTCACAAAAATTGTTTGAATGGGCTGAGCTGCATAGCGTTACAATAAATCATATTCAGTCAGGCAACCCTGCGCAAAATGGATATATTGAACGATTTAATAGAACGTACCATGAAGACGTATTAGATCAATACTGGTTTTATGATCTTGAAGAAGTTCGGGATATTACTGACGAATGGATGGATATGTAATAGACTCCTTGCATTGAGATTTGAGATGTTCATCTAAAGTTGCCGTGCCGGCCCAACATTAAAAAAAGCTGTCTTAGATAACTTTCGTTATCTAAGACAGTCCCTCGTAAATGCACGGTTCTGAGGGCTTATGAGACGCTATTAAAAGGCATAGGTTAGTTTTAACATGCCGGTATGATCCAGGTAACGAGCTTTCATGGTAGCGTTGTAGAGCAACGATACCGTGAGATCTTCTTGCTGTTTCACCGCAAAGCCCAGACCGACATTAAAAATGTCTTTTTGGGGTTTTAAGTCTTGTATAGAATAAGCGCCAAAGCCTGCACTGGTTACATCCAAGGTAGTCTTTTTGTCAACCAATTCATGCATCCAGCCTGCGCTGATTTGTGGTGAAATAACCAGCCCTGATTTGATTTCATGTGCCATCGATAATTTTCCGCCCAGACCTGCTTGCAGGCTATTGACGGTCATTGCATCGGGTGACATGTTCAAAGAGCTCGCCCCCGTTTCGGTATAGGCATCTTGACGCAGACGGCTTCCGCTGACGTTAACCGTTGGAGTAAAGACGATCTGATCATCGAATTGGCAATGATAACCTGAGCTTAAGTCAATACTGCTTTGGTTGGCCTGATAATCCGCAGTGGCGATCCGGCTTAATGCCGTTCCTCGGTTGGAATTATATTTATGACGGCCAGCACCCAAATTGACATCAACAAAAGCTTTAGGAGTGATGTTATAGCTACCATAAAAATTCACTAAATTACTCTTCAGGTCCGTATAACTAGCGAGGCCGTCGCTTTCAAGAATTTTACCTTGCCCTTTGCTTACAGCAAAACCCAATTTTAAAGAATCGGTTATTTTGCTGTCCATGCCGAGGGTGAGGCCAAAATTGTGTTGATGGTAGCCATCAATATTTTCTCTCATTTGTTGTTTAGCTTTGTTACCGATTAAACGGCCCCAAACTTCTAAACCATTGCTACCCGTTTGTGACTGGCTTACGCCCAGAATTGGCACAGCCATTTGCTTGCTGGATACAGGGACCGAGAAGTTCATCAGTGGCAGTCCGCCGCCTAAAAATGCAAAGGCCATATTGGACATGCCTGCTTTGGACATCACCCAGTTGGTGCCAGAAGCGCCACCCAAACGTGTTGCCACATTGCCGGAAGCCGATGCTTGCATCGAGCTTGCTGCAGAAACAGCACCGCCATTCACTTTAGGCGTTGACAGCTGGGCTTCTGAAACCAGCCTGGCAGTGGGCAAGGTTTGGAAGTAACCCAGAACCGTCAATGCATCGCCTGTTGCTGCTGCCGCATTTGCTTCAACAGCTGCTGCAAAGGCTGCCCCCGTGGTTCCTGACATGCCAGGGATGGTATTCATCGGGGTTCGGGTAGCGGTCAAAATGGTGTCAAAGGTATTGGCTGAAATACCCCAAGTCAGTATACCGGTTGAAGCTGCTGTTGCACCGGTTAAAGTAGGCATGCCAGTATTACCGGCGACTAGTTTATAGGTGGCACCATTGGGCACATATTGTGAAGCTACGTTCACATTCACGATAGCATTGGTTAGGTTGATCGCACCACCAGCCGAATTGAGGACTTGCCCCAAATTGCCTGTGGCAGTACCCGCGGTTGTGCCACCGATCCCACTGAGAGTGGTATTGATCGTACCAGCCAATGTAGTAGCCGCGCTGGTGCTCAGCACCTTATTACCCAAAGCCAGTATTCCACCTGAAGCCACTGTGAAAGTTCCGGGTCCACCAATGGTTTGATTAGCGCCATTTAAGTTTATGGTACCGCCAGAAGTAACGCTGGTTGCGGTATTGGCCGTAAAGGTGGTCGTATTACCAAAGTTCAAAGTACCGTTGATGGTATGGGTATTCGCAACAATACTGTGAGTCGCTGCCACCGTTAATGCTTTACCAGCAGCCACTGTGACAGTGTTCAGATTATTACCGCCCACCACACCAATAGTGCCTTGACTGGTAAAATTACCGCCTACGGTTAACTCCCCTTGGCTAGCAGCACCACCAGCGATAGTCCCGGGATAAGTCAGGCCATCGGCATTGAGGTTTAAACCTGCAGTCGCACCATTTAAAATCGTGGCAGCCGTGGATATATTTTGGTTAGCTGTTAAAGTCTTTGCGTTGGCTACGGTAATGCTCGCCAGTGGACTCGTAGCACCAATCACACCGACGGGAGCAAAGTTACCATTGACGTTCAGCGTGCCGAGAGCATTGCTACTATTAATTGTGCCCGTATAAACTTGGTTATCGGTGGCTATGATTAAATTACCTGAATCGGTTAACAGCGTTGCAGTAGCAGCGACATTGTTATTCACAGTCAGCGCTGCGCCCGCAGCCACATTGATAGCATTTAAGGGCTGGGTTCCACCGATATTGCCCGCGACGGTCGTGGTCGCATTTACGTTAAAAGTACCTGCACCCGAAATCGTGCCATCGATGGTACCGGTATGAGCAGTCGCCGTGCTGGTCAAGGCACTGCCTGCGCTCAAAGTCGTTGCGGTAGCAGCGTAGGTGCCAAGCGTCTTGGTTAAAGTTTTGCCGGCGGCGACTGTAATGCCAGCTAAAGAGCTTGCACCGATGGCCCCTGTAACGGTCACGTTATCGGTTACAGCTAAAGTACCGATCCCTGCAGAAGCACCATTTATATTAGTAGCGTTAATATTAAAAGGCGCGGTTAAAGTTTGGCCACTAGAAACGGTGATCGTGGTCACCGGAGTCGTAGCACCGACTGCTTTGCCCAAGGCTGTGCTTGCGGTGACATTGACAAGACCAGGACCATCGATAGAAGAGTTCAGACCTAAAGTACCACCACCCAAAGTTAAGACTTGTGCAGCATTGCCCAATGCAATAGGACCATTGATGGAACCCCCATGATGGGCAATCGTTGTAGCGGTATGGCCACCGGCAGTAATACCACCCACAATGGTCCCTGTATTGGTTAAATTTAATTGATTTAAGCTAGTACTGTTGCTGGGTAGAATACCGCCGGTACCATTAAGTTGCCCTAAAAAAACGGCAAACGGATTGGTGGCATTGGCTGCGCTAATGGTCGCACCGGCGTTGTTGGTGACGGTTAAAATCTGTGTGGTACCCGTCGGATCCAAAGAGGTAATAGCGTAACCATTGGTAGCACCCGTGGCTGTGATCGCACCGCTATTTGTCACGTTGACAGTTTGTGCAGCTACTGGGGTGGCTACACTACCAATCAGTAAAGCAGAGCCGCTGGCGCCAGAGCTTGTCAGCGTGCCAGTTGCCCCTATATTGACCGCAGTCGTGGCAGCCAGAGTACCGGAAAGCCTTAAAGCCGCAATCGGATCGGTAGCCGTCACTGAGGCAAAATTAGAAGTTGCATCCGTTGAAACGGTTCCTTGAGTTAAGGCAACGCTGGTTATCGAGCCGGTTCCCGAATTGATAGCATTGGTACTATTGCCCGTTGTTCTAAGCCCGGTACTGGCAGAGATCGTGTTAATACTGATCCCAATACCCGTATAGGTTGATGCGAAGGCAGGAGCAACACCGCCACTGGTAACCAAGGCATCGCCCAATAAAGTCTCAGTGAGGGTCTCACCGTTAGCACCTGCGGTCCAAGCTACATTCCCTTGTGCCGTTGTGTAGTTGGCGGGGGTTGCCATAGCCGAAGACATCGCTAAGCCACCGACAACTGCGGCTCCTAACTGAATCAGTTGTTTTCTGCGAGAAAATTTCCCTTTTTTCATAAAAATCCTTTTTATTGAATACGCATTCATAAACATAGGTATCTGAGAAATATCCGTCCATCCTTTACAGAATAATCAAAATGAGTGAGGTGATCCAAGGTGATTGTTGTAAATTTATTTGAGTTTTTAGATGATTTGATAGGAAGGTTTATGACAAGCTATCACAGATTATTCTGGTAGGTGATGATCGCGTCGCGTTCGATTAGCAAACAGGGGCGTTGATAGGCCAGTTCATAGGGCCGGCCCTACCGTGAAGCCGCCCTTACAAACCGCGCAGAATTTTCTCTTCAAATAAATAAAATTCTTCGGGGCTGGCATAGACCACCAAGACATCACCGGGTTGTAGGGCAATCGAGCCTTCGGGATCAGTAATGCGCATGCTTTCTCGAGTGATCATCTTAATGGGCGATGGCGTATCGGTGCCAAAAAGTTCATCATAGCTTTTACCTGCAGCGGTAGCGCCTTCGGTAATGGTGATGGTGTGTAAACCACGGCGTTCATTTTCTTCGGTTTCAAGAGTATTGGTGTCATCGGTTCCTTGGAAATAGCCTTTAAACATTCGGTAGCGATCCGCATGAGCTTCTCGAACTTTTAACAAGACTTTGGAGGCGGGTACGCCTAAAGTGAGTAGCAAATGCGCGGCCAACATCAAGCTGGCTTCTAAAATTTCTGGCACGACTTCGGTGGCGCCAGCTTCTTGAAATGCTGCTAGGTTGGAGTCATCTTGGGTGCGCACAAAAATGGGTAAATCCAAACGCAAAGCGCGCACGTGCTTTAAGACTTCCAAGGCGGCTTCTTCGTCATCAAAACTGATCACCAACATGCGAGCTCGTGCCAGACCTGCTGCGGCCAAAGTTTCTGGGCGTCTGGCATCGCCATAAAAGGACAGCTCACCCGCTAAGGTTGCTTTAGAAATACGGCTGGGATCTAAATCTAAAGCCACTGAAGGAATATGTTCTTGCTCTAAAACTCGAGCTAAAATTTGTCCAACCCGGCCAAAGCCACAGATAATCACGTGTTCTTTAAGTTCAGCAGTATGCTCTAGCAAAGCGGCCGCTGTTGCCTCGCTTTCGATTTCAAGATCGTGGCCTGGTACTTTTCTATTGAACAAAGATGCAATTTTTTTGTTATATCGAATAATCAGCGGGGATAAGAAAATGCTCAAGACCACAGCCGCAACCACGACCTGGTTTTGTTCTGGATCTAATAATTTATGACCCATGGCTTCTGTCAGGACTACGAAGCTAAATTCGCCCCCCTGAGCCAAAATAAGACCGGTACGAATCGCTTTGTTTAATGACACCCGTTCGCTGATTAAGGTTAAAGCAGTAATTAAGGTGGCTTTGCCCAAGGTTAAGGCTAACAGAACTACCAAGACCCAGTGCCAATGCCCGGGTAAATCGCTGAGTTTTAACCAAGAACCCACGGTAATGAAGAACAAGCCCAGCAACACATCGCGGAAAGGTCGAATATCGATTTCAATTTGATGGCGAAATTCAGTTTCACCCAACATGAGACCTGCTAAAAAAGCTCCTAAAGACATCGAGAGGTTTAGATAATGGGTCACCCCAGCAGCCCCTAAGACCACCAACAGAGTTGCCATCATAAAGAGTTCGGTGGAATGAGCCTTGGCCACTTCGTGAAACAAAGGACGCAATAACCAACGGCCAATAAAGGCTAGGACAATAAAGATCCCCACCCCTTTGCCTAAAGCCATCAGGCTGGGTGTCAAAGAGGTATCGACGGGCCCTGCTAGTGAGGGGATTAAAATCAAAAATAAAACTGCGGCTAAATCTTGGAACAAGAGAATGCTAAAGGACAGCCTGCCTGGATGAGAATGCAGTTCATTTTGCTCGGTCAGCTGTTTGATCACCACCGCCGTTGAGGACAGTGACAAAGCTCCGGCGATAATAAAGGCTGTTTTGTGGGGTAGACCCATCCAAAGGCCGATCACCGTCGCAATAGCGGTACATAACAGTACTTGAATACCGCCCAGACCCAATAAGGTGCGCTTCATGGCTAAAAGCCGGGGAAATGAGAATTCTAAACCAATGGTAAACATCAAAAAGACGACGCCAAATTCTGCTAAGGAATTAAGCGCCTCACTGGAGGGAATAAAGCCAAGACCGCCAGGGCCCACCATCATGCCTACAAAGAGGTAACCCAAAATAGGCGGCAAGTGAATACGCCGAAACAGCGCAACCACGGCGACGGCCCAAGAAAGTAAAATTAAGATGTATTTAAAATGTTCCATCTGGCCAGTTTAATGCAAGTTGCCAGCCTGATAAAGCTGTTTCATCACTGTATTGAAAATATCTACCCAAGGAGTGCTTAATTCGGCCCCCGAACGCTTGTTAACTTCCATAATGGCAGAAATCAGAGCCCGGGATGTCAGTTTTTGATTGGGATGTGATTGAATAATAGAGTCGTAGGCCTTAGCAATGGCCAAAATTTTGGCGCCTGGGGAGATCTCATCTTCTTTTAAACCTTTAGGGCCGGTCCCATCGGGGCGTTCGTTCTGCTCTAGAATGATGTTGGCTGCAGATCCCCAATCTGGCATCAAGACGGCTAATAGCTGATGCAAATAGACAGCAGCGGTCAGTTGTTCTTGAGAAACAGGGTTTTTGGCCTGTTGGTTAATGGCCAGCACAATGCTTAAAATCCGTTTTAACCGTTCTTGATTTAAAGCCACCACAGGAGCGGCCAGTTCAACCACTGCTTCAAAGAATTTTAAACTGGCTGCAGTATTTTTAATGGGTGTTGCGGCTACTATCGGTGCTGCCGTGATTGAAGTTGTGTCGGCTGTATTGTTGGGGCTCTCGGCTTTATCTTCAGGACTAGGATTGTTGACTGAGATGGCGACGGCAGCGGGTTTAGGTGTTGCTGATAAAGCTGAGTTAACAAAAGGATCCAATAAGTCCAACACGACCTTTAAGGCTTCTTGGCGAACCTTGGTGTCGGGGGTGCAAATTTGGCTGATAACATTCTTTAAAAATTTCAATTCTTCTGGACAATGGCCTCCCTCAAGCATCTTTTCTGAAGCAACTTTGACTTCTTCTAATGACAGTTGGATGACCTTGCCCATTTCTATTTCATAAGGAAATTTGTCGGCGCGAATACCTTCCAGAATATTTTCTAAAAGATGCAACAGCTCGCTTAAAGTAGTTAGGTTGAGCATCCGGAGGTTACTTTTGATGGAATGAATGCTTCGAAACAGGGTGTGGTGTAACCGTTTTTCAGTTGGCTTTTCATCTAGTTGATGGATAAGCTTTAATGTGGCCTCAAAATGAGTATCGTACTCATTAAAGAATTCTTTGATGAGTTCTGGTTCAAAAGTGTTATCTGACATTGTGGCCATGCTAGCGCTCCACCAATAGATAGCAGTTGGCCATCTTAGGGTAAGAGGCCTTTCTATTAGCTTAGTTCATTTGCTAACAATGATGGGTGAAAAGGTAGGCGATTAATGAGCAGAAGAGGATGGTGGTAAGTCAGAAGATTTTTTAGCCAAAGGATGTTCAGCTTTCATTTCAAAAGTAGCTAGTTTTTCTTCAAATGTGTGGATTTCTTCATAGAGGCGGCCTAGTAATTGTTTTTGGATATCAAACTCTTCGCGAGTGACCAAATTCAATTTGGCGAAAGCGTTTTGCAAAACACTGTAACAATGCTCTTCGAATTCTTTCTTTAATTCTTTAAGAGAGGCCGGGAGGGCTGAACTACAACGTTCGGCCAAGTCTTTTAAAAATTGAGTATCTATCATAGGACCAGTGTAGCGCAGAGTCTCAAGCAAACTCAAGTCTCAGTTTGGATCTGGGGCCTGGTATCCAGATCGACTCCTATATTAAAAAAACGTTAAAGGTTAGGGCCGGGCTCCATAAATCAAACAGCCTAGGGGCCGGCACAAAGGCCGGACTCCGGCCCGACAGATTATTTTCTTTCTGATTTGGTTTTTCTAGGTTTGGCTTCCAATTTTGCTATAGCCTCTACCTTAGGCTTTAACCAATCAATGACTCTATTTAAAGTGCTGGAGAGCTTTTTAAGAGCTTGACGAGCATCTTTAGGTATTTCTGGAAAGTGTTTTTTTCTAAAGTCGTCAACTTCTACCAGTTTGGCTTCTAAAACTTCCAAAATGGCTCGACCTTCATTTTTCAAAGCTTCAGGCTCAGTTTTGAAGCGCTGAATAATGGCGCCACATTGCTCGTTGGCTTTTTGGCAGTCTTTGGAAAAATCAGCCCATATTTTGTTGAAATCTTTTTGGGTAGATTTGATATGTTGTTGAGCCGCTTTAAACAAAGCTCGAATACTAGCCTTGATTTGTCCGGTTAATGTAGGTTTCTCGGCTCCAAACACAAATGATAAAATTTTATTACGCTTAGCTGACATAATTATTCTCCTGGATTGTGGTTGCTGTTTAATGGCAAAGAGACGATCATGTGCATGATCACCTTGCTCAAGGCCTCAGCACGGACCTTCTGTACTTGATATAGACCTTAAGGTAAACAACATGTTCCCGAGATTCTTCTATGCCAGCCAAGCACTTTGGTGCTACCGTCGTCAATTGCTGCAATATGTTCAACGATCGACCTTACAAATAACCGATATTGTGAATATCGAAGTGGCTGACCTTCAAGATATGGGTGTACGTGCCCTTGTCTTAGATTTTGATGGTGTCTTGGCCCCTCACCACGCTGCTTGCCCGGATCTTGAGGTGGTGATCTGGTTGCAGCAGGTGATGCTAACCTTTGAAGGCCCCATTTTTATATTGAGCAATCTGCCGACCTTTGAAAGGCAAGCCTATTTTGCAAAACAATTTCCCAGGTTGCAGTTTGTTCGAGCGGCTCGCAAAAAACCTTATCCAGATGGTATTGAAGAAATTTTAAAACGGTCGGGTTTACAGCCCTCAGAACTGTTGGTGATAGATGATAGGCTGGCCACCGGAATTTTGGCCGCCATTGGGCTTGATGTGCCTGGCCTGTGGCTAACAAAAGCTCGAACCAATTATCGTCGCCATTTTTGGGCCGAACTGGGTTTTGGCTTTCTGCGCTTGATAGAGAGAAAACTGGTTTTGATACTCCCTTAGGTGGGGGCCGGCTTGGTACGACATCTTAATCTTATTTATATACCCGTGAAAAACGGAGTATAGGGTGACAAAGACCTAAGCTCTGGTTAAAATCTTGCTATTCAAAGATAATTTAGTAGAGGCAGTCTTATGGCTTTTGTGGTCACTGAAAGTTGTATTCAATGTAAATATACCGATTGTGTTGAAGTCTGTCCGGTTGATTGTTTTCGAGAAGGGCCTAATTTCTTGGTGATCGATCCCGATGAATGCATTGATTGTGCTTTATGCGAGCCTGAATGCCCTGCTAAAGCTATTTATGCGGAAGACGAAGTGCCAGCATCCCAGCAGGAGTTTAAGGCCCTGAATGCCAAGCTGGCGAAACTTTGGCCGGTTATTACTCGGAACAAAGGTGGCTTGCCAGATGCCGATCAATGGAAGGATGTCGCCAATAAAAGAAGCTACTTAGCAGAAGCTTCGGAACCTTCTTAAAATCTCGGCCGTGACGCAGAGTGCCGCAGCTTGGATAAAGGTTTCGCTTTCGTTTGCATAGCAACAGCCTGCTTCACGATATGGTTTAAAGTTTCTTGTAATTGCCCCAGCGTTGCCAATTGCTCACCGACTCGATTCAAATCAGGGTGAAGATTTTTTAAACTGGCTTCTTCGGTCAGATATTTGGCTTGAAAATCTAAAACGCCATTGGCGGCATCGTGAATGGCCATATTCACCATATGCTGAAGTTCAGTGGTTTCCTCTAAAACTTGAGGAAAACGCTGTGCACAGCATTCGGCAATTTCAGTGGCATCTGCAGCAAGCCGCAAACTCCAAGCAGTGGTATAATCGGTAATCATTTCGCAGAATTTTCTTAAAGTGATTTTCTTTTCAGTTTCGCTTTGATTCATGGGGGAATCAAAAGGGGGGATGTTGGCTAGTTCGCAATACAAAGCCCAGAATTGGTTTTCTTGCTGGTTGATTCTTCCTAAAAGCGTACTTTTTGAAGCTGCTTTAGGCAAACGATTACTTGAAAATTCTAACACTCAGTGTCCTCCGTGACTCTGAACTGACTCTTTCAGTAAACCTCCTCTTTGGCGTTCAGTCAAATTGAAAATCTTGAAAGAAGAACGCTCATTTTCTGACAGATGACTGGGTGGTCCCGTGTAAGCAATCTCTCAATCGACTGTAGGTAAAAGACGCAATTTGTGTAAGCTAAACCGCTGTTGATGGCGCTTTAAATATTGTAACTTGTTGAAATAGAATGTAAAAAAAATTCCAATTCACTTGGCCGGTGGCTTGGTCTTTAGCTTAAAGTCCGAAACAGCCCTTGTGGATTGCTCAGCTTTTGGTACTCTGAACACATGCTCAGGAAGAGCAATAGGGAAGAGGTCAAAGGATTTGACCGACAAGGATTGTCGACAGGAATGCCTCAATGGGAAGATGGATAAGATGTCCATCTTCCCATTTTTTGTTTTGACTCGCACCATCCATGGTGCTCGCCCTTACGGGCGCTTTGCGTCTTCCATGGCTATCCTGCCATTTTTTGACTCGCACCCAGGGCTCACAATACGCTCACATTGATTCTGCCATTTTTGACTCGCACCATCCATGGTGCTCGCCCTTACGGGCGCTTTGCGTCTTCCATGGCTATCCTGCCATTTTTTGACTCGCACCCAGGGCTCACAATACGCTCACATTGATTCTGCCATTTTTGACTCGCACCATCCATGGTGCTCGCCCTTACGGGCGCTTTGCGTCTTAAATGGCTATCCTGCCATTTTTTGACTCGCACCATCCATGGTGCTCGCCCTTACGGGCGCTTTGCGTCTTCCATGGCTATCCTGCCATTTTTTGACTCGCACCATCCATGGTGCTCGCCCTTACGGGCGCTTTGCGTCGAAAATGGCTATCCTGCCATTTTTTAGCGTCTTGTAAAAAACAGCGATTTTATCTCAACAACCATTAACACCATAAATAATACCAAAGACCATTGTGGGATCGAAAGCAGCAGCCAAACAAACTCAGTTTTGCCACAATCTCCCGCATTGAAGAAGATATTTTTCACCACTTGCCACCAGGGATAAATAGCCCACAATCGTTCTAGGCTTGCGCTGCAGCTTGGCAATGCCTCTTTGGGCAGTTGTTCTAAATACATCAGCCTTAAAGCAATGCTTGCACCGGCTAAGGTAAGCAACAGGATTAAAGCCATCAACAATTTTTTTAAAATCCAGTATTTTTCAGTGGGCAAAGCCATACAGCTTAAAAATAGGACGGTCATCATCGCCAAAATCAGGCGTTGTAGCCAACAGAGAGGGCAGGGAGGCAAATGGTAAAAAAATTCCATAAAAAAAGACAGCGCATTCCCGGCCAAAGTTAAAACAAGGCCGAAAACCGCCATTTTCCTTAAATCCACCAATTTGTCTTTACCAAACCAATTGCAAGCGCAGGCCGATGATCCCTAGATTGCGTTTACCGCCACCTTGGTTATCTGCAGCTTGCAGTCGAGCATGAATGTAATTGGTCATCAGTCTCACATTATCGTTGGCAAACCAATTTAAGCCTACGCCTAAAGCATGGCCATTGCCACCGTGGATGTCCTTATCCATTAAAGTTAAATAGCTATAACGAGCTGTGATTTGCCAAGCGCCTGAATCTTTCATCGGTCGAACCCGTCCTAAAGAACCACCTGGAAAATCATATTCTCGGACTTCACCCGTTAAAATATAACTGGTTTGCATTTCCCATCCTTTGAAATGCAGATCGCCTGGGGTTGTAGCTGGACGAAATACGCGGGTGTCGATGTATTCTCCCGCAATGTCGTAAGAGCCCCAACGAGCTGCGGCTTCAATGGCGCCTGTTACATAGCCGGTTGATTGAATGTTACCCGTATTTAAAATCTTAGTGGTCAGGCGACTACGAGATTCTGGAGCAGTTGAGAAGCTGACACTGCTTAAAGGGGTACCATCAGGCTTGGTTGTGGTAGCATTTTGGTAGATGGCAGAAACACCCATTAAATAAGCTGTATGATCATCATGGTAGGGGGAATAAATCAGGCGAGAAGTCATCAGCAGACGATCCGAGCCATAAGGTCCGGCAGCAGGATTGACATTGGTATTATAAGAAGGCTGGGTCAGCGTGCCGGTTAAAGCAACCTGGTCCCACCAAATTTTCCCTTTTACACCAAGCCCCAACGGTGGCGCAAAAGCTGTAACAGGCATGCTTTTGTCTAAGAGTAAAATCCATTTGCTGCTTTTGGTATTTTCATAACCGAAGCCCCCCGTGACTTGCCCTAGCTCAACTAAAGCGCTTTCATGAAAGCCCGTGTATTTTAGATAAGCTTGGCCTATTTGAGGAGAGCTTCCTTGAAAAGAGGTTTCAAGGGTATAAGTCCAATCTTGAACTAAACCACCACTGAAATTGATTTCAGCAGCTTTCAAAAGGCCACCGGAAGGAAACTGATTTTGTTTATCAACAGCTGAGCCTAAAAACTGAGTTTGATCTAATTTTATCAAACCATCTATTTTAAACCACTGATGTTTATTTTCTGGGTTGGTAAATTTCCAACTGGGAATGGGTTCTTTTGCAGAAGCTGCTGTGAGGCCTAAACTTAAACCGATTGCTGTTAAGCGGATCCAGGACTTGCTGAACATTATTGCTCCTAGTGCATTGGCTATGTAACTAAAAATAAATTCCGAGAAAAGTAGTTTAGCTTAGAGGCTTGAAGAACAAAAGAAAATTCTTAAGTGGTTTAGCAGGTTAAGCCGCCCAACATCCCATTATGGCAAAGGCAATTTTTTGTTTTTATGGGCACGAGGGTGGCAGTTATCGTAAACCTGGGCCAGGTATTGAAAATTAACCTGAGTATAAATCTGAGTACTGGCTAAAGACATATGACCCAATAATTCTTGTACGGCTCTTAAATCACCACTGGACTCCAATACATGAGTTGCAAAACTATGCCGGAGTTTATGTGGATGGAGGGGCGCATTGAGGCCTTGTTGTTTGCCATAGAGACTGAGACGTTTTTGAATAGCTCGGCCGCTTAAGCGCCGACCCGATTTTGAGATAAATAATGCAGCTGTGGGCCCAGGATAGTTTTGTAACCAATGTTCTCGCAAAGCCAACCATTTTTTTAAAGCGATAACCAGCAGATGGCCCAAAGGTGCAATACGAACCTTTTGCCCTTTGCCTTGGACTCGCAGCTGTAAATCACTCCAGTCGATATCGGTTAGATTTAAAGAAACCAGCTCTGAAAGCCGCAGACCGGTTCCATAAAATACTTCTAAAATGGTCATATCACGAATAGCAAGCTCAGGCTCTGCCTTAAAATTAAACAATTGTTGTACTTCATCGACATCTAAAGTGTTGGGCAATAAAGCCGTTTGCTTAGGTGAGCGCAAAGCCGTTAAAGGTGATAAATGGGGGTGATTGATTTTGGTAAGATAACCAAAAAAGCTTCTTAAGGTTGCTAGCTGGCGGTTTAAAGATCGCGAGGATTTGCCAAGTTTTTTCGCAGCCATTAACCATTGCTTGATTTGCCGCTGCTCAAGGTGACTCCATTGGCAAGCCCCTATGCTGGGTAAAAAACTGCTGATTTGTTTTAAATCTGAAAGATAGGCTTTCAGCGTGTGGCTTGAGACTCGTTTTTCAAAGGCGAGATAATTTGCAAAATCATCTATTAAAGGTTGCAATAAACCCGTCATTCGCGCCTGTCCTCTGTCACTTAAAGTTCAAAAATTTAAAAATATTTTCCCAAAAAAAGATAAATGACTGGGACCTGTCATATAGATGGGTGAGTTGCCGCCCTTCCATTCTATCAGAAGACTGCCATGGATAAATTCTACTCGGACTTGATGATTCAATAAGCCCCATAATTGACCAGCTACGACCGCAGCACAAGCGCCTGTGCCACAAGCTAAGGTTTCACCCGCGGCTCTTTCATATACCCGCAGGCGAATATGTTCCCGGCTTTTAACTTCCATAAAGCCAACATTGGCTTGTTCAGGAAATCTTGAATGATGAGAAATTTTAGCCCCTAGCTCCAATACAGGCGCTGCATGGACATCGGCAACCTGCAAAACTGCATGTGGATTCCCCATAGAAACCGCAGCCATCTCAATTTTAGCTCCGTCAACGTTTAACTCATATCGCAAAGCTTGGCTTTCTGCCTTAAAAGGGATTTCGGAAGGCCGCAGGCGCGCAGGCCCCATATTCACGGTGACTTGGCCTTCATCCTCAATATTAAAATGAACCCGGCCACTGATACAATCTGCAACCAACTGAGTTTTGGGGATCAAGCCTTGTTCATAAACAAAACGAGCGGCACAACGAGCGCCATTGCCACATTGGCCAATTTCAAGACCGTTGGCATTAAAATTCTTATAAAAAAAATCAGCATCAGGATAGATGGGCGGTTCAATGAGGATCACCTGATCGCAACCAATGCCTAAATGTCGATCTGCAATGCGTTGAATATGTTGGCTTTGCAAACGGACTGTTTGGCTTAGCCTTTCAATAATGACAAAATCATTACCCAAGCCATGCATTTTACTAAAACGAATTAGCATAAGGGGAGCATCGCAGGGGAGGGCGCGCTAGGTAGCGCTTTGGCTGGAGGTAAACTTAAGGGCCCGGTTTGGCCACAGCCTTGCAGCAAAAGCCACAGCAGGCTTAAGAAAAAATGCTTTTTAAAGCTTAAAACATTATTGAAGATAAGCATCTATAGATAAACCTTGCAATTCAAGCACTACTTTTAAAGTTATGCGTTTTAAGGAGACTTGTCTAGAGATTAATAAAAAGTTAAATTCCTGGCTCTCACCTAAAGTCCCATGCTTATGGCATGATAAGTCCAGCTCTGATCAAGGAAAGCTTATGCACAATGACGCTGAACTCATCATAATTGAACCCGAGGCCAAGGCCGAGGGCTGTGTGATCTGGCTGCATGGCTTGGGAGCAGATGGGCAAGATTTTGTGCCTTTGGTTCCGGAGTTGCAGGGCGTCACGGCCCGGCCATTGCGGTTTATCTTTCCTCATGCGCCCCTGCGGCCTATTACCGTAAATAATGGCAGGGTCATGCGAGGCTGGTATGACATAGCCAGCTTGGAGCTGATTCAAGAAGATGACCGTTCGGGTTTAGAGGAGTCAGCGGCACGCATTGCAGCTTTGGTGGAAGGCCAGGTGGCTTTGGGTATTGCTCCCGCAAACATCATCTTAGCGGGATTTTCCCAGGGTGGTGCTTTGGTCCTGTATGCTGCGTTACAGCATAGGCTGCCCGTTGGTGGCGTGATCGTTTTATCGAGCTATTGGCCCAAGTTGGCTCCTTTAGATAGCTTGCTGGGCCCGGCTATCAAGCGAATGCCAATATTTTTAGCCCACGGACTCTTTGACGCCATCGTGCCTTTTAGCTTAGGTGATAGTTTGCGGCAACAATTAGTAGATTCAGGCTATCCGGTGAATTGGTCTACCTATCCCATGGCTCATACCATCGTTCACGAAGAGATACTGGCCTTTACTCAGTTTATCAGCCAAGTGTTGGCTCCTGCCGCAACTATTCAATCGGCGAGATAATATAAATGCCAAGACCATCGAACAAAGATTTTATTAAAAAATTGCTATAGGATCCTAAGTTTAAAAAAGAATATGATTCTTTAGGGCCAGAATTCACTTTTTTAGAATCTAGGCTCAATGCCAAACCAGCGAAAGACAATAAAGAAATCAAGTAACAATTTCTCTGTGACTTTGTGACTCTTTTCATTGTTCACCGTTTTTAATTTTTTACTGAGAGAGGTCGGCCCAGCGGTGTCAGTGGAGCTATCCATGAGTCTGGATACTTTTTCTAAGATATGTCACAGATGCAACTGGCATCGGGGACGCCCTAGCTATCCTGAGCGGTGTCGGGGCTGTCCCTGCCCCTTATGCCCCTCTCTCAAGCACCGCCACCTCGGGCCTTTCTGAGATTATCCAACTTTTCCTTTTATACATCGCCTTAAACTAGAGCTCAGCCCCATTCATAGAAGTAAATTTTTATGCATCTACAGCACAGATCCTAATATTGGAATGAATACGGTGAAACTAGAATTAGTTGATAGTCAGCTTTTTCAAAGACTCTAAATCTGTATTGTCCTGAGTATCACGATTTTCAGGCTGGGCGCTTGAGCCAGCTTGGCTCATAGATATAGATAGTTGATAGCTGGGTAAGAAGGTTTGGGAAAATTCTGTAAAGTGATTTTTTTCTGATTGCCAATAGTCTGTAATTTGTTTAGCATTTGGGCGTTTTTTAGGATCTTCATCACAACAGGCCTGAATTAACGTGGACAATTTAGGAGGGCAATCTTGCGAAATATGAGAGCTAAAATCTGTTTGCCTTCGTGAAGGAATTTTACGAGTAGCCAATTCCCAAAGGGTAACCCCTAAGCTATAGATATCAGATTGTTGGGTATTTCTCGATCGACCATGAAAAAGCTCTGGTGCTCTCCACTCTATCGTGCCTTCAGCAATCTCATAGCCATAAGGGGATGAAGCTTGACTATGATGGGTTTGAATTTTAGATAGATCAAAATCACATAATTTTGCGCCCCAGCTTTTATTTAATAAAACATTTGGGCTTTTCATGTCGCAATAAACCACATTATTTTGGTGCAAATAGCCAACGCCATAGATCATGTCTTTGGCAATAGCTAATCGTATTGTCCAAGAAAGTTCCTGGCTGCCCTTTAATGCATTATATAAAGATCCATTGGGCATATACTCCATCACAATACAGGGAACTGGCCTGAAGCATCTTCCATAGAATTGTACGATGTAAGGAGAATTTAAATTTGATAGAATAAGGCATTCATTTTCAAAGCTCTTTTGGGATCTTATCGTAGCTGGGCTATAAGGATTATTAATGTAAACCTGAAACTCCTTGATAGCTACATCTAGGGTTTTCCATTTGCCTTGATAAACGATAGAGTAATCTTCAAAGCCTTCCTCATAGTAATTATCAGGACAGTACAATTCTTTGCTTCGGGAAATTTCTTCTGGTTCGATTGTGATGATGCCGCTTGAGCTAGTAGCAGCGGCCGCAGATGCTTGAACCGCCCCATCTGTGGTAGCGGTTGTTTGTAAGGCATGGGGAGCTAATGTCGGTTCAGAGGCTCTTTGAAGTTGTTTTTGATTGTTGCTATTGTTCAGCATAGAATAATCCTTCAGAGGTAACTTGTTGATAATAAGTTCGACAATTATACCAGCGTCACTTATTTTGTCAAATGAGTGAATTGGTTATTTTTAAGGGTAGTTGCACTTTGTTTATGGGATCTTCATTACCTGCATGGAAGCTCCAGCATGGATGAGCTTTGGTTTGTTGCTTATGAAGAATTCTGCTTGACAAAAATTTTCCAACATCGTTATGATGCCTGTGAAAATTATTTTTTTATGGGAGCCGTCAATTCTTTTATCATCTATTCATTGTTATCTTTCAAAATCTCAAAACGCATATTTTATCTATACTGCTCGCAATAGAAGGTTATTTCATTCAAGCTAAACGCCAACATCGGCTCAATATGCACGCCTTAAACGAAGCATCTTTGAAAAGCTTGGAAACTGAAATAGCCAATAAGAAAGCGAGGGCACGTCTCCAAAAAATCATCCAGCATCTGGGCCTGGGTGCTGACGATTTACGGCAATATCAAAAATTTCGAATACAAAAAAACCCCATTGCAAATCGCGATAATATTGTTAATTTTGCTAGAAAAATAGTTTTAGCAATACGTTTAGGGCAAGCTGAAAGCCAATTTTCGCACGATAATAAAATCGATACTTCAATTCCAAGATATGAGGTAAATTGCACTGGGTTTATAAACTATGTGATGACATCCCAGCACCCCAGCGGTATGGAGGAAATTAAAAATTATATAAGGTTAACCCATGATTATAAAGGCTATTCAAACGGCCTTCCGCGATGCTTACAATATTATCGTTTTTTTAAAGACTCAAAACACCTTAAAAAGCACTGGGAATCCATATATAATGCACAGCATTTAAGGCCAGGCGATATCATAGTCTCTTGTGAAAATATAGAAAAAGTAACTAAAGGTGGACAACATATTATGATGGTAGCAAAGCCGCCTAAACCCTCAAAAGAAATGGGGTGGCTCATATGTCCTATCTATGATTCTTCAAGGGGGGGGCATGGGCCAAATGATCTTCGGGGCAGCGGTATTGAAGAAGGGGAGATCGCAATAATGTTAAATAATTCTGGCAAATTAACAGGTTTAAAGTGGTTTCCCGAAAGCGAAATCGTTCGGTCCTACAATTTTGCAATGGCACGGGTTAAATAACTTGTATTACGTTTTTGTTTAATTATTTGATAAATTTAGATAGGGATTTAAATAAATAAGCAACCTCCCATAAAAACCATAAAGAGGTTAGCTTGCGTAGCCAGATCGTGAGTGCTAGAAAAGTTTGATGATCTCAGAAAGGCCCAAGATGGCGGTGCTTGAGCGAAGGGCGTAAGGGGCAGGGAGCCCCGACACCGCTAAGGTTAGGGCTCTCTTAGCCAGTGAAAAATGCCCATTAGCAATGAATAACCCAAAAGGGGGATTTATCCCCCTTTTGGCTGTCATGGATGTCTATAAAGAAATGACGAGTTTAGTTGGGCCGCGCAGCAGCTGCCCTGAGCCGACTGGCATCAGCCTGTAAGCGTTGAGTTTCCATAGCAGCATCTTGACTAACCGTGCCTGCAGCGTGGCTCACAGCGTTGGTGATGGTGCTGGTCACTTCTAAAACGCGAGCGCCTGCTTTATCGGCTGTGGCAGTAACACTAGAAGCAACCTTGGCACCTGCTTGGTTTGCAGCGATAACGGTTTGTGAGGTGGCAGCTTTTGCCGAACCGGTAACATTATGCCATGCATTGAGCACTGTTTTATGCAAACGTGAAGCCAATTCGTAGCGGTTGGCTAAGCCGGCGGCACCAACACTGGTCAGATCAGAAGTAATGCTTTCTCTAATGCCATAATGAGCATTGACCGCTTCTCCCACATTTTTATAATAATTAAAGCGTTCTGATGCTTTACCTGCTTTAATACTCGACTGGAGTTTCCTACCTAATGCTCCAGTCTTCCCAGCCTGATTAGCTGCCTGACTAGCGACATTCTCCATTCTTTCCAGGGCCTCAGTCATCACCTCAACCTCTTCTTCCACGTCAGCCTCTTTTTTATCTCCCGTGGCTTTTTGTATATCATTTACCTCGGAAGTCGGAATGAACTTGAGGGCTAAATACCCCGTTATAAAATTTTTGACTGGCAAAAAAATAGGCACCTCGAACAGTTTAAGTCCTTGGTAAAAAATAAAGGCCAATATTGCCCGATCGTTATTATTGTCCCACGTTTTAAATACGCGCAGGGGATCATAGAACACACTAAAGCGTTTAAACGAAGGCATCACTCGGTTAACGAGCGCCCAGGCTATCGTTGCTCGTGCAAATAAAAACGTTGAATGGATTGCTTGTAAGCCGAAATATTTAATAGTATTCTTCGCTGACATGTTCTACTCCTTCTGTCTCTTCGTGTATTACCTTTATGTTGCAGACATTATTTTATTCGTACTTTTAATCCTACGCCTTTAAAATAAAAGTCACAATACTGGTTTTTCCCCTCCTCCTGAGCGTCGCACCAAAGCTACGGTACTGCCGCTTGCCTGCATTCACTTCTTCCTGTTCATCTAATAAGGCAAAGATGCTGGCTGCACCTGCGCTCCCTTTTTGGATGCTGGTATTGATGATGGCAATTTGTTTAATGGGCCACAGGAGCTGCAACATGGCAGTCACCATAGCGACCAATTCGCCATGCGTTAAAGGAGAAGAAAAATTGCCCGTTTCCTTGCTCACTGCCAGCTTAAAGCAATACTGGTAAAAGTACCTCGAATTGAGCTGGCGATGGCATCGGTTAAAGCGTCAGCCACTGGCATAGTTAGGGCGTCCCTTAAGTCAAGCACTGAGATCGCTGGGCCGATCTCTCTACGAAGAAAGCTAGAGAAAGCTAAGGTGGCTTTAGCTTATGGTTGCGGCTGGTAGACTGGTACGATTCTAAAAAAACTGCACTGTTATGTTATATGACTGAGAAAGACGGCTATACAAGTATTTGCTTGAGAAAGGTGTTCATATAAGCTTGGATCAGCGAGAATAGCTCTCATTGGGAGCTATTCTCACCCCAGTTGACTGGTCAAAGGGTGCTTGCAATGGTATAGTGATATTCTGAGTGGGTAAGCTTAATTACAGCATCTTAAGGATAGACCCACAACCTTCAAACTGATACTTTCTATATAGGGCCGTTATGAAACTAAGACTACCAACCGTAAATTTATCTCTTCAATTGGGTTTGGCCTTATTGATCGCTTTGATATTTGGCGATTTATTCAGCCCCGGTTTAAAAAGCATGTTTTACTCACTGAGCTTAACTTTAAAGGAAGGCTTATTGTTTGTGCTGCCGGCGGTGGTTTTTAGCTGCATTTTTACTTGCATATTAGCTCAAAAAGGCCGCGCTTTTAACTTTATGGCGGTGGTCGTGATGGGTGTCTGTATTTCCAATTTAATTGCCACATTTTTAGCCTATGGCATCAGCTCTATAAGCTTTGCTACCTTAGAGTTCTCAGTGCCTCCAACAACCTCGAGTGCTTTTAATATTTTACAACCCTTGTGGCTGTTTAGCTTGCCAACCTGGCTATCGAACTCCAAAGCTTTAATACTCGGTGCAGCTTTAGGAAGTTTTTTTGTATTATTTCCCAGAGAGCGCGCTTTTGCCGCTGCTGATTACTTAAATCGCTTTGTATCTTTTTTCCTCCAAAAAATGTTTTTACCCGTCCTGCCGATCTTTGCTTTTGGTTTTATTCTCAAAATGAAGAACGATGGCGTTTTGGCGCAGATTATCAGCACCTATCTGCCCATTGTCTTGTTGATTTTGGTTTCTAATTTTCTGTATCTATTGATTTTGTATTCGATGGCTGCAGGTTTCAGAATGAAACGCTGCTTTGAATACCTGAAAAATATGATGCCAGCGGCGCTTATGGGCTTTACCACGATGTCGAGTATGGCGGCACTGCCGGTATCCGTCACTGCGGCAGAAAAAAATGTTTCGGATCCTGAAATAGCCCGTGCGGTGGTACCGGCTACCGTCAATATCCATTTAATTGGCGATGGGATTGCGATCCCTTTGATGGCTATTGCAGTGATGCTGACTTTTGGCCGTTCCTTCCCTTCTTTAAGTGAATACAGCATTTTTGCTATATTTTTTATTCTGTATAAATTTGGTGCAGCCGGTATGCCAGGTGCCAGTATTTTGGTGATGATTCCGATCCTTGAAGAATACCTGGGATTTTCTGGTGAAATGTCGGCTTTGATTACCTCTTTGTATATTTTGTTCGATCCGATTATCACCACTTCAAATGTATTGGGCAATGGTGTTTTTGTGATATTTTTATCTAAGTTTTTTAACCGTGAGGTGGCCGTTACAGCTTAGTGAGTCTCTTTAAAAAGATGGCCTGCGAAAATCGCAACACCGCAGAAAAACAACAGGATTGAAATCTATGCAGGCATTGCGTCTGGTTACCCGCGACAGCCCTTTAGCGATGTGGCAGGCTGAATTTGTCAAAGATCAGCTTTTGGCCATCCACCCCCATTTGGTCATCCAGATCTTCGGTATGAAAACTCAAGGCGATAAACTGTTAAACGACTCTTTAAGCAAAATGGGTGGCAAAGGGCTGTTTGTCAAAGAGTTGGAAGAACAGCTCTTGGCAGGCAATGCTGATCTTGCGGTGCACTCGCTGAAAGATTTACCACCCCACCTCCCTAAAGGCTTAAATATCGGTGCTTATTTAGCCAGAGAAGACTCGCGAGACGTTTTGGTGAGCCTGAAATCTTTAAAGCTTCATGAACTACCGCCTCAGGCTCGCATTGGCACCTCAAGCTTGCGCCGCCAGTGGCAACTTAAATCCCTGCGTTTTGAGCTCGAAACCCTAGCCCTACGCGGTAATCTTGGCACGCGTTTGAGAAAACTACAAGAAGGCCAGTTTGATGCCATTGTGCTGGCCGCAGCAGGTTTAAAACGCTTGGGCTTAGAACAGCAGATCACGGAATTCTTTGCCATCGATACCATGTTGCCTTCAGCGGGCCAAGGTGTCTTGGCGATAGAATGCCGTGAAGACGATATACAGTTACAGGTTTTGTTACAGCCCCTACACCATTGGCCGACTGCACAAACCAGCCGTGCGGAAAGGCGGTTGATCGCTGAATTAAACAGCGGTTGTCAGGCCCCTGTTGCAGCCTTTGGCCAAATCGAGGCTGAGCAGCTTAAGCTGCGCGCTTGGGTCGGCAGTCAAACCGGCCAGCATATTCAGGCCGAACTGACAGCTTCTGTTGAGGAACCCGAAGCATTGGGAGCGGGGCTTGCTGAGATATTGTATCAAAAAGGTGCGGCTACTTTATTAGAAGACTGGCGTAATCATAGTCATTAAGCTCGCCTTCGATGAAAACAATTCCACCTGATGCTAGGCATTTGGCGGCGCTCCCATCTAAGGAAGTTTTGATGAAACAAAAGAGCCAAGCTTCTCAAGCTTTGTTATTAAAAGGCCGTCGCATTTGGATCACCCGCCCTGGGCAATTTGGTCAAACTTTAACGGATGAGTTGAATCACTTGGGTGCTGTTGCTACCTGGTGCCCACTCTTAGAAATATCTGCTACACCATTGATGGAGCCACTACAAAAAGCTATCCAGCAATTGTCAGCTTATGACTGGGTTATTTGCACTAGCCGCTTTGCGGTGCTTTTTGGCTTGCAAACTTTAAAAAATCCGAGCTTGCTGCCTGAGCTGAAATGGGCAGCAGTCGGTGCGGGTAGCGCCGCTGAGCTTGAACGCAAAGGTGTTTTGAAGGTTGTGGCGCCCGAGTCGCCTCCTTTTAACAGTGAGGCTTTATTGGCGAAATTAGCTCCCTTCAATATGGTTGGCCAAAAAGTGTTATTATTACAAGGTAATGGTGGGCGTGAGTTCTTGAATGCTGCCTTAATGAAAAGGCAAGCTTTGCTGACTATAGTTGAAGCTTATCGAAGACAGGCTCCCTCAGTTGATATTCAAAAAGTTTGGCAAGCCGGATCATTACCGGAAACCGTAATTTTGACCAGCATGGAAGGCTGGAACAGCATAAGAACCTTGTTGCCTGCTACTCGTATTATGGCTTTACAAACCTGTTACTGGATTGTATTGGGGGCTCGTATAGCCCAGGCCCTTCAAGAACAAGGTTTTGAAAAAATAGTGGTGGTAGAATCAGTTGATAAAGCCGCTGTGTTACAAGCTGCAAGTTTAATCTCTAGGTGATAAATAATGACCGATACGTTACGAGTAGATGTCCCATCTTTAGGGGCGAGCAAAAAATTTTTATTTAAAATGTTGCTCATGTTTGCTGGTATTTTGGTTGTTTTGGCTGCAGCTTTATATCTGGCTTGGCCTTTTTATCAGAAAAATTTAAATTCTTTGTCTCAGCTAGAAATCCTGCAAAAAAATAATCAAGGCGAGAATGAACTATTAAACAGCATTCAGCAGGCTTTGCAATTTGAAACCAGTGAGAGACAGAGGCAAGAATTAAGGCTCCAAGCGCTGATCAAAGATCATGTGGCAGATTTATCCGCTAAAACAGGCGCCAATATGGCGATAGGCTGGATAACTCTGCCCATCAAAGCAGCGTTACAATTGGCAGAATTGGATGCTTATTTATTGGCCGATGAGTCACAAATTTCAGCGTTGTTTAACCGGTTGCAAGCCCTATTTCAAATCCTGCCCAAAGAGCAGGCAGATATTTTATTGCAAGCTTTGGCTCAAGATAAAGCAAAGTTACAGCAACAAAATCATTTAAATGTCACCCTGGTTTATGAAAAATTAGATTTGTGGCTTTCGCAAATAACTGGGGCTTGGGCTAAGCCTTATACCGGCCTGGTTGTTGCCCGTCCTATAGCAACACCTTTACAAGCGCCAAGCCCTTGGCTAAAAGGATGGATCGATGCGACCCAAGGCTTAGTTAAAGTGCAGCATCTGAAGGAACCTTTGGAACCCCATCTTTTGAGCGCCGCGCAACAAATTTTGGTGCTGGAGCGCTTGAAATTATTTCTCCATGAAATACGCTTGGCCGCTTCACAAAACAACAACAACTATTTAAACCAGCGATTAAAGGCAACTTTAGAATTTATAAACGCTTATTGTAATAGCGATTTGACCGATGTGGCCTCTCTCGTTGAGACTTTAACCGCTTGGCAAGATAAACCGCTGTTGGATAAAAACACTTTGTTAGCGCATACCTTGCAAGCAAGGGATGCTGCCCTAGGACATTAAGCATGGCTGTTATTTTAAGTATTATCACGCTTATACTGGGGACCTTATTGGGTTTATGGTTGCAAAGGCAACCCGGTTATATCTGGGTTTTATATCGAGAATGGTGGGTGGAGTTGCCTTTGTGGTTGGGCGCTTTAATGTTGATCCCGATTGCTGCTACTGGCGCATTGGTGGTCAACGCTTTGCAAGTTCTGATAAATTGGCAGAAGCATGCTCAGGGTAAATGGCAATATTATCAAACCAGCAAACAACAAAGCCTGTGGCAAGAAGTGTGGTGGGCCTTAGAGGAAGGCAGTTGGCCTGAGGCCGAGCGTTTAACTTTGCAGTCGATGAAAAAACAAGGCAGCAACTTTTTAAGTGCGCTGATGGCAGGCTTCGCAGCTTATCAGCAAGCTGCTTATAGAAGGGCCGGTGATTATTTAGAAAATAGCTTAGCAGCCAGACATCATATTTTAGCTTATCAGCGTGAAGATTTAGAGTCTCTATTGCCTTTAATTCGACTGATCGATGCAGAAATCGAACTCTCCAGAGATCACCTTAAAATTTTAAGCTACTGGTATGAAGCCCTTGAAGCATGGCCTGAGCTGCAAAAATTGCTGCCCAGAATAAAGCAGTTCAAATTGTTCCCCGGTAACAAGCAAAAAATCTTAGAAGAGCGTACCTATGGTGGTGTATTGGCCTTAAAAGCGGCTGCAGGTTTTGCCGCTTTATCAGCAACTTGGCAGTCTTTACCCAAGCTGGCAAAATCCAATCCCTATCTACTAGAGCGGTATACGAGTTTACTGATAGGGCTGGATAAAAGCGACCAAGCGGCCAAACTTTTAGAACGGCTGATTGATAAAGATGCTGAGCCTAAGCTTTTTAACTTGTACGGCGATTTAGCCGGTGGCGATAGCAAAGCCCGTTTTAAAAATGTTGAAGGCTGGTTATCTCGTTATGGTTATCAAGATTATATTTTGCTCTGTGCGGGCAAGCTTGCTATCCGAGAATCTCTTTGGGGTAAAGCCCGAGATTACTTGGAAGCGAGCTTACAAAAAAATGCCACAGTAGAGGTTTATGCAATGCTGGGCTATTTATTAGAGAATATGGGACAACTGAAAGAATCACAAGAATATTATAAAAAAGCTCTACAGCCTATAATGGGTCTTCGGTAAGTGCATGATCAAATATTTCATGATGAAGATAGCTTTGTGAAACTATACTAGAGAAGAGTTCTCAATGTGGATAGAGGAAAAATAAGTGACGACTAAATCTTTATGGCAGGGCGCATCTAGTTACCTACAAAAAGCTGTTTCGAAGGTAGGTTTAAATCTCTGGGGACATTTTTTGTTGGAAGGACTCACTTTGTTGTCCAGCACTTGCAGCTCGGTCTGCTCTGGTTTATGGCCAAAGACAAACAATTCTCAGCCGGCTGCTCCTCAATTGGATACAGCCCCTTTACTGCCCTCTTTACCGAATGCTCCTGGGGATAATTATTATTATACTTTAGCATTGAAGGAATTAAAGGAAGGGAAGGGGCTTCGTGTCCCTGCTTTCTTGCCTACATCCCGCCTGCTGAATGACAAGTCACATAGTTCTCCTGCAGGCAATTATTTTTTTCAGTTAGCATTAGATGCTGAGAAAGCAAAGCTTGAGAAAAAATCTGCTGGCGTTGCTGGGGACGACATTCTTCTCTATCAAACAATAAAATCAAGGCGTGGCTTTTATAGTAATAGTCAGAATTTAGAATTAGAGATTAATCCGAGGTTATGTAGTTTTTCGACTCACCAAGTGCCTTCAGTGCCGCGAAGCTTGCGTGAAAGTATCAGCTGAAGCTGCTAGTACACATTGATATAGCTAGGGCTGGCGCAGAGTTCTAAGCCCCTACGCCCCTAGCTATCAATTTATTGGGCGCGTTTCATTGATTCAAAAAAAGTTTCATTGGTTTTGGTGTCTCTTAAACGCTCAATGAGGAACTCCATCGCAGCCAAATCATCCATAGGATGCAATAATTTGCGCAAGATCCAAATTTTCTGCAATTCATCAGCACGCACCAATAGCTCTTCGCGGCGTGTTCCGGAGCGACCAATATTGATGGCTGGATAGACGCGCTTTTCAGCAATACGTCTGTCCAAATGAAGCTCCATATTACCGGTGCCTTTGAACTCTTCATAAATAACTTCGTCCATTTTCGAACCGGTATCTATTAATGCGGTTGCGATAATGGTCAGGCTGCCACCTTCTTCGATATTACGAGCAGCCCCAAAAAATCGTTTTGGTCGATGTAAGGCGTTGGCGTCGACACCGCCGGTCAATACTTTTCCGGAAGGTGGAATGACCGTGTTATAAGCACGCGCAAGCCGTGTTATGGAATCTAATAAGATAATGACATCGCGCTTGTGTTCTACCAAGCGCTTCGCTCGCTCAATCACCATTTCAGCTACTTGAACATGGCGGGTCGCAGGTTCATCAAAGGTAGAAGCAATCACTTCACCTCGAACAGAGCGTGCCATTTCGGTGACTTCTTCTGGTCGCTCATCAATCAACAATACCATTAAGTGGCATTCAGGATGATTAACCGCTAAAGAATGAGCCATATTTTGCAGCATAACCGTTTTACCGGCTTTAGGGGGCGATACAATCAAACCGCGCTGGCCTTTGCCAATGGGCGAAACCAAATCGATAACCCGAGCGGTAATATCTTCGGTGCTACCGTTGCCCACTTCAATATTGAAGCGTTGATTGGCATGTAAGGGGGTTAGGTTTTCAAAGGCTATTTTGTTGCGTGCAGCTTCAGGAGGCTCAGAATTAATTGCATCAACTTTTAAGAGGGCAAAATAGCGTTCGCCTTCTTTAGGAGGACGAATCGTGCCATGGATCTCGTCACCGGTGCGTAAGCTAAAGCGGCGTATTTGGCTGGGAGACACATAAATATCTGCCGAACCTGCTAAATACGAGCTACCCGATGAGCGCAGAAAGCCAAAGCCATCTGGTAAGATTTCTAAAACTCCGTTGCCGGTAATGAGTTCACCCATTTTAGCGACGGCTTTTAAGATTTCAAAAATGACATTTTGCTTATCCGTACGTGCCACATGCTCAATGTTTAAAGATTGCGCAATGATCAGCAATTCAGGAGGAGCTTTTAGATATAGTTCAGTTAAATTCATAGATTTGATTTATTTGCGATTGGTTGAGTTGAGGTGCTTAAAACGTGTGCCTAAGATTTAGGTTCGTCTTACGATGTATAGAACGACTTAAGTCTAGCACTCTCAAAGTGGTTTTGCATAGCCCTCTTACAAAAAATTTTTTCTTAAAGATGCTCATCCAAAAAAGCCATCAGTTGAGTTTGGCTGAGGGCACTTGATTTTTGCGCAATAACTTTGCCATCTTTAAATAACATTAAGGTAGGAATGCTGCGAATAGCTGATTCACTGGCGACTTTTTTACTGGTCTCAATGTTGAGCTTCACAATTTTAACTTTAGCATGGTAATTCGGATCGGCTGCCACTGTTTCTAAAACAGGTGCCATCATGCGGCAAGGGCCACACCATTCTGCCCAAAAATCTACCAGGGTGGGTTTTTTGAAGTTAATAACCTCACTTTCAAAATTGTCATCATTGACTTCTTGAATATTCATATAAGACCCCTTAATCAATAGTTACCAGGATTATACCTGAAGGTTATGGTAAGTCGCCAGCCTTTAACCAGCCTGCAGCTTTTTTTGCAAAGTAACTTAAAATAGCGTCTGCTCCGGCCCGTCGGATACACAACAAAGATTCCATAATTGCCGCTTGTTCCTCTAGATGACCAGCCTGGATCGCTGCCATATGCATGCTGTATTCACCGCTGACTTGGTAAACAAAAGTGGGCACTTTAAATTGTTGCTTCACTCGATACACGATATCCAGGTAAGGCATACCTGGTTTTATCATAATGAAATCTGCGCCTTCTTGAATATCGAAAGCGACTTCTCGCATTGCTTCATGACTGTTGGCAGGGTTCATTTGATAGCTAGCTTTGGAGGCCCCTTTTAATTGACTTGCTGAACCTACCGCCCCTCGGAAAGGTCCGTAGTAAGACGAAGCATATTTGGCGGCATAGGCCAAGATCCGAACCATGGTATAGCCTTCATTTTCTAGGCCTTTGCGAATCATTTGAATGCGGCCATCCATCATATCGGAAGGCGCTACAATATCGGCACCTGCTTTTGCCAAAGAAAGTGCTTGTTTCAATAAAATCGCGACGCTAGAATCATTGTCGACCTCACCTTTGCTGTTTAAAACACCATCATGACCATGGCTGGTATAAGGATCGAGAGCGACATCGGCTATAACACCCATATGAGGAAAGGTCGTTTTCACTTGATGGATACAACGCTGCAGGAGGCCTTGATCATTGTAGGCTTCCTTGGCAAAGTCACTTTTTAAATGAGGTTGTATCACTGGAAAAAGAGCAATCGCGGGAATATGTAGATCTTGTAATTCAGCAACTTCTTCTAGAAGCGTATCAATGGTGTAGCGACAGAGCCCTGGCATAGCAGGAATATCTTCTGTTTGTTTTTCGCCTTCCATGACAAACAAGGGTTGAATAAGGTTTTGAGGAGAGAGATTTGTTTCGGTCACAAGTTTACGCGTGAAATCATCTACCCGTAGACGACGTAAGCGGGTAGCAGGGAAGCTGCCTAAACTAAAAGGATTCATCCATCATTCCTTAGGTTGTAAAGTATTTCTCTCAAGAGTATGACATAAAATGGCTTGGGTATAAGGAAATAAAAGCGGTGAATTGTCTCGATATTTTTCGTATCAAAGTTTGCTGTTTATTTTATTTTTGATAGAGCTTTGCTTCGGCGCTGCTACGTCGTTGCCAGGGCTCTGAGGTTCAGTGATTTTAAAGCCCGATACCGCTTTGGGACTAAATAACAACGGCGGCGCTTTAGGTCTATCGATATCAAAGAACATAATTTTACTGGAGTTTTCCTCGGCAAGCCAAGGCACTTCACAAAGGGCAAAACCCTCTTTATTTTCTGGAATATTGCGACCATAGCCCAGCGCCAGTAAATTGCCGGTACTGGGCACCAGGCCCAAAACCATCAGGCAATGGCCAGATTTCCCGTAGGTTGTTTCAAGTTTGGGATCCACGGTGGTATCAAAATAAGATCTTTCTAGCCACATTTGGCCCGGTTGGATGTCGCGTTGTGGATCGGCTATTTTTATAGGCTGCCAGCTGGCAAGCGCTGCAGCATCCGGACTTTCGAGATAGCCTGGTTCTACCACGCCTTGCTGCAAACCTTGGCGATAGCGGGCCTGCATATGGTTGCTAGAAAAACTCCTGGGTATTTGTAGCGGTGTCGGCCCTGAAGCATAGGTTAAACGTCCCAACCAGGAGGAGCAATCTTCGGGCCCCAAATACCGGCCCCAGGGATAACAACCGGTGATCCCCCGTTTTGTAAGACTAGGGTGATAGCGTGTTTCGCCTCTTTGGCCACCAAAATTATAACCATTGTGTGGAAACCAAAGGCCCTGAGGGGTGAATGCATCAGCATAATAGTGAGAGCAGCTATCGAAAGAATGCAAAGCATGATCCCAAGTAATGGTTAAATCATCAAGCGATAACCGTTGGGGTAAATGCGTGACATAAATTGAGGTAGACTGATCCACATAACGCAATTCTGGATTAAAAGGCCCCCAAACATCATTCAAACTATAAGAGGTCGGTAAAGTTTTAAGATAAAACTGTGTCAGTGCTTCTTGTAAACGCGTCGCTTTGGGATTGCCAAAAATATCGCGATTATCTCCCCAAATACTGTAAAAATCTCTTTGCAGCCCATAGCCGGCTGGACATTTTCCGGCGAGTATTTTATAGCCATGCTTTTCGATCAGTTTGAGTGTCTGAGTGAGTATTTCGCTGCTCGGGATGCCATGACTCATTTTTTGACTTTTAAGCGACCATGAGAGGCTGGGATCTGTTTTAATGATTTCATTTTGAATGAGGGCGTTTAGCTTTTTAAAGAAGGCTTGGTCTTTTTTGAGGCTGTTGACTGTCGTGGTGAGTAGGCTTTCTAAATCTTTGTCTTGTTGACGGATGCGCTCTTGCAGTGAATCGAACAGCGCAATTTTTTCTAAGCTATTGGCTTGATCGCGAGCTTGCAATTCTTTAAGGGCCGCATCCACCAAAGGATGTTTTAAGGCCTGTGCCCGGGCAATCACCTCTGCATACTCTTGCTGTCGAGCGGCTTGCTCAGCCGGTGTTAGGTCGGCAAAATGGTAAGGCATGCTGCTCTCCATCAGTTTAATGATTAGTTAAATAACTTATTTGAAAAACAATTTCTATTTGTAAGGCTAACAGAACTATTGCCAAATACAACAGGGCTGTGCTATGAAAAGTGAATGAATGGCTGGTAAAAATTCCTCGATCTGCGGCCCTATGCAGAGGGAAATCATTTCAGAATGAGCTGAGAAATGCTATCATAAAAAAAGTCATAAGAGGTCTATTATAAAGTGACAAATTCTGTGAATTTACAAGTGTTCCGCCCCCAATTGCCCCTTGGCAATTTGGATGCGTATATTGGGGAAATCAATCGAATTCCGCTGCTCACCCGGGAAGAAGAGCAGGAACTTGCGACTCGCCTGTTTCATCAAGGTGATTTACAAGCAGCCCAACGGCTGATTTTATCGCATCTGCGCTATGTGGCCCGAGTGGCGAAAATGTACCGAGGTTATGGTTTGCCGCTGGGCGATCTGATTCAAGAAGGTACCGTGGGGTTGATGAAAGCGGTAAAACGCTTTAATCCCGATGTCGGCGTGCGTCTGGTATCTTTTGCCGTGCATTGGATTAAAGCTGAAATACACGAATATATTATAAAAAACTGGCGCATTGTAAAAGTTGCTACCACCAAATCCCAGCGAAAATTATTTTTTAATTTACGCAGTGCTCGCAAGCGTCTTGGCTGGTTTACCTCTGAAGAGGTTGAAGCGGTCGCGCGGGATCTGGGCGTAAAAGCTGAAGAAGTTCGTCATATGGAAGCACGCTTAAATGCTCATGATCTGGCTTTTGACTTACCCGCTCATGCCCAAGATGCAGAGTTTGTAACGGCCCCTGCAGAATATCTGGCAGCGATGAATGCAAACCCAGAACAAATATGGGAACAGGAAAATAGTGCTGCTTGGCAGACCCAAAAATTAAAGCAAGGTTGGGGTTATTTGGATTCAAGAAGCCAAGATATCTTACAAAGAAGATGGCTGAATGAGGATGACAAGGCTACTTTACAAGAATTAGCCTTGCATTATGGTATTAGCCAAGAGCGAATTCGCCAACTTGAAACCAATGCTCTGAAAAAATTAAAAGAATATATGACGGAATGAATAGGCTTGGCTATACCCTTTGTCTTTAGATTTACGGCTTTGTTGCCTGCGGATCCTCACAATCCTCATTACGCACAAGGTAACTCCGGTTGTTCGGTCCTTGGCGCCGCGCCGTAAACCAAAATCCAAAGGGTATATACATTCCAAGCCTTCAAATAACTTGCTTCAAATAATTTGGGATATATATTTTTATTAAATTGTGAAGGAACGCTAAGGATGGCAAGCCTCGATATTACTAAAATAATAGCTCTTATTGAGAACTATTTTGTTCCCTGTCAGCCCCACATTCGAAAAGAGCTAGAACAAGTTTTAAAAAATCCTCATGTCAGTCATGAGGCTGTGGTGACTTTGGTAAAAAAAGACGTCAGCATTGCAGCTGCAGTCTTGCAGATCACCAATACGCCGGCTTTTAAAAGTAGGGCTATCACTCAGAAACCGGTGGTGTTTTTAGATGATGCAGTAGCGCGTCTGGGGAATGTTCATTTACAACGTTTAATTGCGACTCTGGGTGCCAGAGACGATTATCGTCATATGGATCATTACCGTTTCGATAGTTTTTGGGATGGTGCTTTAGATGCAGCAGTTGCCGCTGCAGCTTTAGCGCGTCAGTTGGGCTGTGCCTCTCCCGATGAAGCTTATATGTTGGGATTATTCCGAGATTGCGGCATTCCCATATTGTTGCAAGCTTTTCCTCAGTATTATAAAGAGGTCTTGCTGACAGCCAATCAACGGCCACTCAATGATCTCCCCTCAATTGAAGATAAGTATTTGGGTATTAACCATCAAACAGTGGGTTATGCCATCGCTCAGCATTGGTCTTTGCCTGAGGTGATTAGCCGGGCTATTTTAACTCACCATGATATTGAGCCGCCTTCTAATACGGATCACAGCCTGACGATTAAGAAAAATACTTTGGTCGCTTTGGTGCAAGTGGCAGAACGGATCAGTCTACGATTTAGAGCCATAGATTATCAAAACTCAAATTTGCAAGGCCAGGAGTGGTTGTCTTTCGATCCTCGTATTGCTGAGCATTTAAACTTAGATATCGATGATTTAAAAAATCTTATGTTAGATACTTTAGATCATATGGAAGAACTGTTGGGCCTCTAAATAGGACCGAAAGCCCTAGGCTTGTGGCTTGCCACAAGCTGCAGCTTAAGAAAATTATACTGGCCCTTAAGCCGCCGCATCACTCTGTAGCAAATTCAAGCCTTTGAGTAAATTAAGCGCTTCGTAAAGCTGGTAATCGGTATTTGCCAAGGGTGCTATAGCAGTGCCGGCACTGGGAACAACTTGTAAAGCTTTTTCAGGATTTTTACCGCTGCCATTCTCTAAATGGCCTTGTAAATCTTCTTCTCGAATAGAAAAAGGATTTTTTTCAGCATTGCTGTTAGACGTGACGACTGGCAGTTGAAGGCGTTCTACTAAAATATCTGGGGTGATGCCGGTTGCTTGAATAGAGCGCCCTGCAGGGGTGTAATACAAAGCTGTGGTTAATTTCAAGCCACGCTTATCTTTTAATGGAAAGATGGTTTGTACTGAGCCTTTGCCAAAAGTTTTGGTGCCCATAATAATGGCACGGCGGTGATCTTGCAGAGCACCAGCGACAATTTCAGAAGCAGAAGCACTGCCACCATTGACCAAAACCACGATTGGCGCGCCATTTAACATATCTCCAGCATGAGCTTTTTCTTTAATTTGAGAACCGGGTAATCGGCCTTTGGTATATACAATTAGGTTATCGTACTGCAATTTGTTTTTGTCTAAGAAAACATCGGCGATCTGCACTGAAGCATCTAGCACCCCACCTGGGTTGTTGCGCAAATCCAAAACCAAGCCTTGTAAGGCGGGTTTTGCAGCTTTTTTCAAATTTTGTACTGCTTTCACCAAATTATCGCCTGAACTACTTTGAAATTGTGAAACTCGCACATAACCATAGTTATCTTCTAATAAGCGGCTGCGGACACTCAGGGTGCTGATGGTGTCACGAATGAGTTTAACCACCAAAGGTTTGTTTTCACCATGGCGCAAAATGGTAAGCACGACAGCAGAACCCTTTTCGCCACGCATCATTTCAACTGACTGACGGGCTGATAAACCCTTCACAGGGGTATCATCGATGCGAATAATTAAATCGCCAGGCTGCAGTCCTGCTCTTTGAGCCGGGGTGTCATCAATAGGGCTGATGATACGAATCAGGCCATCTTGTGGTTCAAGTTCGATCCCTAAGCCACCAAATTTTCCGGTCGTGCTTTCTTTAAGAGCTGCAAATTCTTCAACATTAAAATAAGCAGAGTGAGGATCCAGCCCTTCAAGCATCCCGCGAATGCCGCTCTCAAAAAGAATTGGATCTTCCATGGGTTTAACATAATAATTTTTAATGTATTCTAAAACAGTGGTAAAACGTTGTAGCTCAACCAGTGGAATTTTTCCCTGAACTACAGGCTCATCTGCCTGGGTATTTTGGTAACTAGTAGCCAGCAAGATCAGCGTCGCAAGTATAAGCCCCCAGATGCCTCTTTGTTTAAAGCTGGGTTTTGCGACCGTTCGCAGATAGGGCGAGGGTTGGGATCTGGTGATTGTCATGAAAGGTCCTTTGTCAGGCTTAAGTTGTCTGTCATCTCTCTTAATAATACACAATTTTCACAAGAATTGAATTAAAGAATGGCCTGTCATCTCTAAAGGTTTGTTTAAACCTAAGAGATGCAGCAGGGTCGGTGCGACATCTGCCAGCGTGCCCCCCGTCTCTTGTAAGACTGCTTTTCGGCCAATGTAGACACAAGGGACTTTTTCCGTGGTGTGAGCGGTATGAGGTTGCTGGCTTTCTTCGTCGAACATACATTCAGCATTACCGTGATCTGCGGTGATCAAAGCTTCACCACCTGCAGCCAATAAAACGGGGATCCAGCGCGCCAAAGACTTATCTAGGGCTTCAATAGCAAGACAGGCTGCATGAAAGTCTCCGGTATGTCCGACCATATCAGCATTGGCAAAGTTGCAAATAATCACATCGTAGCTATTGGCTTCTATCGCTTGAATTAAAGCATCTGTCAGGGCTTCAGCACTCATTTCAGGCTGCAAATCATAGGTCGCAACGTGGGGGGAGGGGATCAACAGTCGATCTTCATACTTGCAAGCTTGATCGCGGCCGCCATTAAAGAAGAAAGTCACATGTGCGTATTTTTCAGTTTCAGCCAAGCGCAGTTGTTTGAGATCTGCGGTTTGCAAACAGTCACCCAAAAGATTGTTCAACGAATAAGGCGGAAAAATCACCGTAGCTGCAAGGTTAGAGGCATAGTCGGTCAGCGAATAAAAGCCCAAAAGCTTAGGCGTTTGTCTGCGCTGAAAGCCTGAAAAAGAAGGGCTGGTTAAGGCAAAACTCAACTGGCGAGCCCTATCTGCCCGAAAGTTCATATAAATGACCACATCGTTATCTTGAATCATGACCAAAGGCTGCTCTGTATTTTGAATGCAGGTGGGAGTGACAAACTCATCGGTTTCACCCCGTTGATAAGCTGCTTCCAAAGCTTCGGCGAAAGATCCTGCAGACAAGCCCTGTCCTTCGGTGAGCGCTCTATAACAGGCTTCAGTTCTTTCCCAGCGTTGATCGCGATCCATGGCATAAAAACGCCCACTGATAGAAGCAATCTGGGCTTTGGCGTTGCTGGCATGTGTATGGAGACGTTCTAAAGACGCTAAAGCACTTTTGGGTGGTGTGTCCCGGCCATCTAAAAAAGCATGTAGATAAACCTGGGGAAGATCCATATCGCCTATTAATTTTAATAGAGCAAAAATATGATTTTCATGGCTATGAATACCCCCAGGCGAGAGTAAACCTAAAATATGTAACTGGCTGCCATTTATCTTGGCCTGTTGCAGCGCAGCTTTTAAGATCGAATTTTTAAAAAAAGAACCATCGGCTACTGCATGATGAATACGGGTTAAGTCTTGGTAAAGTACCCGTCCGGCGCCCATGGTTAAATGGCCGACTTCTGAGTTGCCCATTTGGCCTGCTGGTAAGCCGACATCAAGCCCCGAAGCAGATAATAAGTTATTAGGATAGTTTGATAATAAACTCTGCCAATAAGGCGCGTTGGCGCTTTCAATCGCATTGTGATCTTTAATAGAGCGATGACCAAAGCCATCTAACACGGTCAAAACAAGGGGGCGGGGGCGGATCATAAACTTAGCCTTAAAAAAAAAGCGAACACTATCATAATAAATATAACAAAAACCAAAGGCTAGACTCCGGGACACGGAGCTTAGCCAAAAAATATGCCAGTTATTTCTAAACTTGGTATAGTGTAGCTCTTGTTAAGACCTATTTTTTTTATATACACCCGGGGGTTATTTTGACTGCTTTCTTGCTTGAGCATCGCCTATTGGTCGGGATCTTTATCGGGCTTATCCTTATTTTAGGGTTGTTTGAAGCCTGGGCGCGTTCTCGAAAACTTCCCAGCATCGTAGCAGCCAAAGCAGTCAATTGGATGAATCATGAACAGGCTTTGCTATTAGATCTGCGTTCACCGCAAATCTTTGCAGCCGGCCATATCCTGGGTGCTTTAAATATAAATTTGGATGAGTTGGCCCGGCATCCTAAATTAAAGAAGAACAAAGCCCCGGTGATTATCTTGGCAACTACAGAAAAAGACAGCGCCCAAGCTTTTCGCGTTTTACAAACGATGGGTATCAGCCGCCTGGCTCTCTTGGAAGGGGGCCTTTCAGCCTGGACAAATTCAGGCTTACCGTTGACCAAAGTGTAAGGAATTTTAAATGGCGGAAATCTTAATTTATACCACTGAAATTTGTCCTTATTGTGTTCGCGCTAAAGCCTTATTAGATGCAAAGAAAGTTTCCTATCAGGAACTGAGGGTGGACAACGATCTGGCTCTGCGTGAGGAAATGCAGCGGTTAAGTGGTAAGCGCAGTGTGCCGCAGATCTTTATCAATCAAAAGCCGATTGGTGGTTGTGATGATTTGTTTGCTTTAGAAAAATCCGGGACTCTAGATGCTTTACTGGCCTAGAGTTAAATTTAACTTTTAAATTATTTAAAATTGTAAGGGACGAGTAATTTATGTCGCAAAAAAATGCAGAAACCCAACAGCAAGAAAAACCTGGACAAGTGGTTTTTACCGTCCACAATATTTATTTAAAAGATTTATCTTTTGAAGTTCCAGCTGCGCCACAAATTTTTAATGAAGAATGGCAGCCAAAGCTTGATTTTGACTTGCAAATTGGCTTTGAAACACTGGCCCAAGATATGTATGAAGTTGTTTTGCATATCACAGTCACGGTGAATTTGCCGAACGATAAAGTGGCCTTTCTGATTGAAGTAAAGCAGGCTGGTGCGTTTGCAGCAGCAGGTTTTGGCGAAGCGGAATTGCAGCATCTTTTATCCACTGAATGCCCAGCTATACTCTTTCCCTATGTGCGTGAGTTGGTTTCCAATATGGTGTTAAGAGGAGGTTTTCCACAATTGGTATTACCGCCTATTAATTTTGAAGCCATGTATAACCAGCATTTGAAAGAGCAAACAACTGCGGCAAAAGAGCTCGCCACCCCAGTTCAATGAAGATAAAGATTGCCGTACTGGGTGCAGGCTCCTGGGGTACCGCGTTAGCCTTGTTGCTCGCTCGCAATAACCACCAGGTGCATTTGTGGGCTCGTGATCCGATATTGATTGCGGATATGAGAAACAACCATTGCAATGAGCGCTACCTTCCCGGGGTGCCATTCGACGGCAGTATTGTTTTGCATGATGACTTAGCCGAGTGTTTACAAGCAACTCAGGAATGGGTGTTGGCTGTGCCCAGCCATGCTTTTGCTGAATTACTCGACAAGATAGCCGTTTTATCTCTAGAAGTGCGTCCTTTGCTTTGGGCCACCAAAGGTTTAGAGCCCCAGCATGGCAGCTTTTTTCATGAACTCATCGCTAAAAAATTAGGTGAGGGTTGGCAAGCTGCGCTGTTGTCGGGTCCCAGCTTTGCGAAAGAAGTGGCCTTAGGCTTGCCGACAGCGGTTGTGGTGGCTGCTGCAACCTCGAGTGTGGCTAGCTTTTGGGCGCAGCGTTTTCATAATCCGCATTTTCGAGTCTATGTGAGTTTAGATCTGATTGGTGTCCAGTTGGGCGCTGTGCTTAAAAATATTTTTGCCGTTGCCACGGGCATCGCTGAAGGCCTGGGTTATGGTGCCAATGCAAAAGCTGCCTTAATGACCCGAGGTCTGGCTGAATTATTGCGGTTGGGCCAAGCACTGGGTGCCAGTGCCGATACTTTAGTGGGTCTGGCCGGTTGCGGAGATATGATTCTCACTTGCACCGATAACCAATCTCGCAATCGGCGCTTTGGTTTGGCATTGGGCAGAGGTCTGACTGTTGATGAAGCGATAAAACAAATCGGTCAGGTGATTGAAGCCGTGCACAACACCCAGCAGGTGATGCTTTGGGCTATAAGGACTGGAATTGAATTGCCCATTGTCGAACAAGTGGCTCTGATCTTGTCTGGGGAGGTCACACCCCAGGCCGCAGCACACGCGCTATTTGCCAGGAAGCCAAAAGTAGAATAAAGTGCAAAGGGTATAAGAGTCATCGACGTGTGAAACAAAGATGTACTTGAAAACCGAAACAACCTTAATTAAGGAGACTCCTGATGAACATGTTCGTGAAAGCCCTGGTGATGGGTTTGGTATTGACTCCTGTTGCTTTTTTCAGCGGCTGCGCATGCAAAACCAAATCTGATGAACACCATCATACCGCTAAGCACCAAAAACATAAATTGGAAAAAATGAAGCACGAATACGGCGGCAAATAAGCTTCCGTCTCCGTTTTTCAATGCACCGGTCAAAACCCTTTTCTGTGGTGCATGGAAGAGGGTTTTGGCTTTATACCACTCCCCTACTGTATGCGTTGTTGATACCCCTGATGCCTCAACCTCCTGGCAATCCTTATTTTGTGCAGCCTTCGAGGCATGCCTATCACCCCCACTAAACCAAAATTGAAGCGTTATATGGTAGATGGATTTCTATATTGCCTACGCAAGGTGTTGCTTGGCTAGCATGCTGATTTTCTAGGCAGTGGCTCCAAAACGGGGTACTGGTTTTTAATCTCAGAAGGATGGGGTCATTGTTTTAGGTGTTGTTATAGCTACCGGATACCCCAAAAACTGTCTTGCCATATGTTCAACTTCAGGCCAATTAATCTCAAGGCCTTGTTTTAAGGTGCTATGGGTTAATACTCGGCTTAAATGAGCCATCAATTTAGCAGGTGCTTCTCGCAATTCTGATAAAGGTTGATGAGCTTCCAAATAAAATGTGTCTCCCAAATGGCCTATTTTAAAAGGTTCATGGATAATTTTGACCGGGGTGCCTACCTCAACCATGTTAAATAAAGCTTCAATATCTGCAGGGGCCAAGCGGATACAACCATGACTGGTTCGAATACCGATACCCCCTGGTCTATTGGTGCCATGAATTAAGTATCCTGGCAGGGCCAGCTGCATTTTATATTTGCCCAAAGGGTTATCTGGACCTGCGGGGATCACCTCAGGCAGATCTTCACCATCTTTTTTAAGATGTTCTTCTCGAATAGAGGCGGGGGGATACCAGGAGGGATCTTTTTCTTTGCGCAATACCTGGGTCGCACCAATAGGTGTTGCCCAGCCTTTTTTGCCAATTGCAACAGGAAAAGTAGATACTTCGCGCTGGTTGCTGTGGTAGTAATACAAGCGCATTTCAGCCAAATTGAGTACGATGCCTTTTCTTTCCTCTGTGGGCAGAATAAATTGGCTGGGGATCACCACCATAGCGCCGGCCATGGGCGCCCAGGGATCTAGTTCGGGGTTGGCTTCGATCATTTCGTAGACCCCGATATCAAAACGGCGGCCGACATCGGCTAAGGATTCGCCATGTTTAACTTGGACTGTTTGTAGTGCCCCCACCACATTGCCTTGGGCTGGCAGGTGGAAAGTGAGGGCTTCTAGAGAATAGGTCAAGAAAAACCCACAGCTTAAGATAATAAATTTGAAAATCGATTTAAGGGAGGGATGATTGAACACGATCTTGTCCTTTCTGTCGCTGGGGCCAGTCAATGATGTTCAAGCTCATTGCCTAAAGTTTGCCGCTCTAGTCATGAATACTGAAACATCTCAGGGAGGCGGTATAATAACATTTTTCGTCCATTCAACAGCCATGAAAAATTTCCAATCTGCTATCTATGCTTAAAATCAGCTTTGTGCCTGGCCGAGCTCAATATAAAATCAAGCAAAATAACTAAACCTATTCTTTAATAAAGTAGGCTGCCAAAAATAGGGGTTTCTTATCTTTAGGGCACAAAGCTATTTGTATGGAGGGCTCAGCACCTATAAATAAAAGACCAAGTTTTCAAACTAAAGTTCCTAGATTTTATAGCCCTGCTTTACTGTAAAGGTGAATAGTCACTTTTCATATCATAAGTGAGTTAAGACTATGCTTGAATCAGTGTTTTATTATTGCTGACAATGAGCTGGGCATCCTTCAAGCTTTGAATCGTCTGTTTTATCCTGTTGGTGATAGCGATCAACGCGGGCTAGCCTAAGCAAAACCAAATTTTCATATATTTTAAATAGCGCAGGTTCTGATGCAGGTTGCTATTGGTTTTTAAAACTTATTCTGCCATATTTGTGATTTGAATTTGTAGCCAGACCACAATCAGCCAACAAATGCCCTCGATTTCATTGCTGCATCTTTGATAATGATGATTATCCTATTTATTACTTAAAGCTCTTAATCGGTTATTATTATCCCAGCCCATGCCTAAATTCTTTACCCAACTGCCTGTCTGTTTGCACACTGATATTGCCCGCAAAGTACAATTGATAGGCATCGGGAAATTGATGTTTCAAATCAGCCAATAAAGCCCCTCTTCGCCCTATTATAAATTTGCAGGCTTTTGTTTGGTATTCTTCTGTTAATGGAGAATTTTGGATAAGGCTTTCTTGCCCATTCAGGCCCGTAATCAGCTCAATGGTTTCTTCCGGCTTAAGGGACTCTTCGGAGGAATAGTTTAATAAAGTATTAAACAAACCACTGGGAATTTCAGTCATCAATTTTTCCGCATTAAACACTTGCGTGAAAGAGGCCGGCACTCTGGCAAGGTAGGCGACCAGTTTTTGGCTGAATTCTCGGTATTCATTCCGGTATAAATGGGGCTGTTTGATTTGTGCGAGCTTCTTGCCATGGTATAAGACATTGCGCAATTGAGAGGCATACGAGCGGCAAAATTCAGGGGCATTTAAATTTTTGAGCCTCTCCATCACATCGCATACTTCATACAATAAAGCATAGATTAAAATCCCCGCCTCATCCTCCTTCGCATCTTGTAGGGTTGCTAAGCAGCGGGACAGCTCAGAAAAGTTCAGCCGACCTTCAAAAGCTTTTTGGGCATAATTCTGATGAGAAAAATAATAGAGGCCCCTTGAGCTTGCGGCTGAGCTCGCACTGGTCATGATCCCAGGTTGCTCTGGAACCAGGGCTCTTAACTTTTCATCCGAAAGCAGCAGGGGCTCAGCTTGACTGGCTAGAGAGATGGCATCAAATGGCTCTGGGCTTTTTTCTTCACTCTCTACCTCTTCTTCTTTACTTTCTTCAAGGGCAGGTGGAAGAGCTTTGTTGGCCGCCTCAAAACGGGCATACTCCAGCTCAGCGGCTTGAATGTATTCTAAATAAGCCGGTATAGTGACTGCCTCGCTTAAATTACCGCTGGTATCGACAGGGCGCTGGTAGCGATAGTGCCCGGAAAATCTTTCAAAATCTTTATGCCTACTTTGAAAAGCATCCAGACTAAGTCTTAGCTCACTTATCATTTTTTGAATGTTTTCGAGCGCTTGATTCATTTCTGCTAATAAGGCTTGACCCGAGGCTTTATCCAGCAAGAGATCGCCATTTTCAAAGTCATCCGCGCGATAAGCGGCAATCGCTTTGCTTAAGTTATCACGTTTAATGTACCGCTGGTGAAAGGATAAATAATGATCTAAATACTGGTCCCGGTTTCCCGCTAATGCCTGCTCATGATCACGGAACTTATTCTTAAGACTGGTAAAGAAGTTAAAAAACCCGGGGTTCTTTTTTAATGCTGAGCTATTTCCCGCACCTGAGCTTAAATCGTGATGGATCTGGTTGGATTCATTCCAAGCTCGATAGACTTGAGACGCATTGTCTCTTAAAAGTTTACTGAGCTCCTCATAGGCTTTGGCAAACCGCTCAGCAATTTCTAATCGGCTGTTTTTCAAAGCCATTACCGCTTCAATTTTAAGCTTTCTTTGCTGGGTCGAGTAGGCTTTTTTAAACACCGCAATAAGACTGGGGTAAGCTTGCCCACCCTGACTGGGCAGCAAAATACCGGAGAGCTTTAATAAGGCCGCCTTATCCATCCTTAGTTGGCCAATTTTTGTTTCGCCAGCACCTATCAGTTGATTCATAAAATCAGCTGATAGCTGAAACTGATAAAAGCCATCATTGGGCGAACCTGTCTCTTCAATGCCCAGCACAGAGAGCTTGTCAGCCAGCCCATCGCAATAGTACTTAGCAACGTCTTTGTGCTGGTTTAAAACCTTTAAATACTCGTGGGCCTGGCCATTGGTTGCTTCGTAATCACTCGCAGTTTGAAAACATCTTTTGGCTTGGTTGGAATTGGCAGGAGTGCCAATCCCATAGAGATAACATTGGCCTAGCCCTAACCAGCCTTGAGGATCGGTAGGCACAGAAGCCTTAAATAACTGGTAAATCCCTGATTCAATATGGGCATCCATTTTCAATTTTAATGTCATCCATAAAACCTGAGCGCGTCGTCCCCAAGAAAAATTGGTGAATTTCTCGTCTTGGATGAATGCTTGATAAAAAGCCCTGGCCTCATCAAATTGCTTTTTTTCTTCATACAGCTGAGCACAGGCTAACTTGGCTTCTAATATCCCCGCATCGGCTGCTTTCAAATAAAGCGGTAAAGCTTGGGCCTTATCGATAGGACAGCCGATGCCTTTCTCATGGCAGTAAGCCAACCCATATCCAGAATGTTCCTCATTGGGGTGCTGTTGGAAAGCCTTAAAGACTTGCAGCTTTGCCGCTTCGCTGGTTATTTTAGCGATAAGCTCAGGATGCTTGTCGAGAATCATTCGCCCTCCAGCTGCAGAGAATAACCAAAAAAGAGGGGAGTATCCTGCCTGTTTTCCATTTGTCACAATCTGATTTAAGTTTTCCTTTGTTATTTTAGCGATAAGCTCAGGATGCTTGTCGAGTAGGCTCAGCCCTTCAGAATTTCGGGCTAGCCAATAAAGCGGGGAGTATCCTGTCTGTTCTCCACTGGCAATCACCTGATTTAAGCTTTCCTGGGTTATCTTGGCGGTCAGCTCAGGATGCTTGCCGAGAATAGCTCGTCCTTCAGGTTTGCCGGTTAGCCAAAAAAGCGGGGAGTGCCCTGCCTGTTCTCCACTGTCAATCACCTGATTTAAGCCTTCCTCGGTTATTTTAGCGATAAGCTCAGGATGCTTGCCGAGAAGAGCTCGCCCTTCAAATCTTCCCGTTAACAAATAAAGCGGAGATTGTCCTGCATA